>Ga0207706_10005469_pt1 | contig 11844 bp, 9 predicted proteins | sample KBSC53metaG_FD_184318 | JGI IMG/M metagenome (GOLD analysis project Ga0207706, IMG submission 184318) | Corn rhizosphere microbial communities from Kellogg Biological Station, Michigan, USA - KBS C5-3 metaG (SPAdes) (version 2) | ecosystem: Host-associated > Plants > Roots > Rhizosphere > Soil ... | reverse complement strand
AAGGGCGATCTCGCAATCCTGGTCGAAGGCGACAAGCGGCTGTTCAACCAGTACGGCGTGATGCTGGTGAACCCCGAGAAGCACCCGAGCGTGAAGAAGAAGCTTGGCCAGCAATTCATCGACTGGCTTGTTTCGTCTGAAGGCCAGAAGGCGATTGCCGACTACAAGATCGACGGTCAGCAGCTTTTTTTCCCAAACGTCGGCGTGCCCGGCGCGTGACAAGCGACCAATAACGAAGGGGTCTCCGCCACGATCGGAAAGGCGGAGTAACTATTTCGCGATCCGCAGCCGTGCGAGATTCTGCGCGATCGAGGAGAACACCGCATTGAGATCGCTCGCCTGGCTCACCTCGTAATACATGCTCGGCTTGCTGGCGCAGGCCTTGAGCAGCGACGCGTTCCCGTCGATCACACGCACCGTATAGATCTTGATGTTGGCGTTCTTCGCGTTGGTGCAGGCGAGCGACGTTCGCGCGTCGATCGAGGACTCGCTCGATGACCAGCGGTTCTGTGTGTTGGTGCCGTCGGTGAGCAGTACAACGACCTTGTCGCGGTCGGGAGACGGGTCGGAGGCCTGCGAGAGCGGCAAGTTCGGCGTCAGCGAGTGCCAGCCCCATTCGAGGCCGATTGTGACGTTGGTGTTGCCGGACGCCTGCATCGCGTCGATCTTGCTGTTGAGACTGGTGAAGCCCGGGTCGTCGAGCACGTCGGTCAGCGGCATCATCGACACGAGCTGCGATCCGCACTGCTTGGCGGGAAACAGCGTGCTGTGGTTGCCTGAGACGGGTGTCGCGTCGTTCACGTCGTTCGACTGGTCGCGATCCATCACGCAGCCGGTCCATTGATTTTTCTGGATCCCCTTCACGGAATAGTCGACCCAGAATTCATCCTTGTAGACAGTGCCGACATTCACGGTCGTGTCAAACGGGATGATCGACACCTTCACGTCGCCCGGTTGCTTCGCGGCGTTCTTCAAGGTGGTGAGCAGGTTCTTCGCCGCCGTCTTGAGCTGGGTGAGTTTGCCGCTCTGCCCCATCGAGCCGGTGTTATCGAGCGCGAGGGCGAGCTCAAGCTTCTTGATGCCCCAGTTGAAGTCGGCACTGCCTTTCAGCCCGATCTGGCTTTGCCCGAGCACGCGCGTGAACGTCGTCGACATGTTGCCGCTCGCCGTGACATTGAGCGTGAAACTGCCTGCCTGCGGGCTGCTGACAACGGCGTTGACCTGCACGCCGGGCACATCGGGACGGTTGAACTCCGCGTTGAAGATCTGCGTCGCCCTCGCGTTCACCTGGTCGGGGGACAGATCTGCGGCATCTTTCGAGAGCATCAGCCCGGTCGCATCGAGCGCCGCGAACATCGCCGATCGCGCCGAGGCCGCGCGACTGTAGTCGACGGCCGCACCCGCAAGTCCGATGACCGGCAGGATGGCAAGCGCGAAGATCGGAGCAACGCCGCCGCTCCGGTCAGCGAAAAAGCGCGGAGCCATTACGACGACAGCCGCATCGTCTTGCTGCTGAACGGACGCGTGTTGTACTGGCTGCAGTCGATCGCGAGGTTCGAGTTGCCGGTGAACGTGACGGTATCGCCGATCACCTGCGTGCAGGTCGTCGACGCGTTGGCGCCGCCCGAGAAGTTGACCGCGGCGCTCGGGATGTAGACCGCCCCGGCAAAATACTGGGTCGCGCCGCCGTTGAACTTGAACGAGGTGCCCGCCGGCGTGTTGCGATCGGCGAACACGACCATACCCCGCGTCGGTCCGTAGGTCATCGGCGTGAGGTTGACGTTGGCGTTGCCGTTGATGGTGACGGTGGCCCAGTTGTTGCCTTTGCTGGACGTGAAATACAGCGTGACGCCGTTACCGTTCACGGTCGCGCCGCCGTTCACCGTCAGGCCGCCGCCGTCGAGGATATAGAGGCCCGGATTCAGCGTGAGCACCGCGTTGGCGTTGGTGCCGATGCCGCCGCAATAGACGCCGGGATTGATCGTGACGGCGTTCTTGGCCGTGTAATTATTCTGGTCGCAGTTGCTATAGGTCGGTGCCGGCACGTCCGCATAGGGATCAGCGACCGGCGTGATATGCGTACGGATGCCGTTGGTCGCGGTGATGCCACTGGTCGAACCGACGCCGCCCGCGACGCCGACGAAATCCGCGTGAACGCTGGCAGACCCGCCGACCGTCAACGCGGTATCGTTTTTCGAATTGTCATAGAGGCTGCAGCCGTTGAGCGTCACGGTGGTGCTGCCCTGGGCAGTGGCGGCGCCGCTTGCCGAGGGATTGAGCGCCAGTACGCAACCAAGGCCGTCATTCGCATTGACCACGCTGGCGCGTACCCTCACATCGATCGCGTTGCGCCCGAGCACCTTCATGAATGTGGTCGCTACGAAGGCCGTGGCCTCCGCCGAGACGGTAGTGCCGCCGTTCGAGCCGCTGCCGATGCTGGCCGTGATCTGCAGGCTCTGCACCTCAGGCCGGTCGAACGCGGCGTTGAAATAGTTGGTCGCGACCGAGCTGGCTTGCGCGGGTTGAATGATCTGCGCATCCTTGGCGACCATCAGCGCGGCGGTGTCGAGCGTCGCCTGCATCGCGGTGCGCGCCGCGTTGGCGCGCGAGTAGTCAATGGCCGCGCCCGCCAGCCCAATCATCGGGACAAGTCCAAGGGCAAACAGGGGTGCGACGCCGCCGCTCTGGTCGGCGAAAAATCGTGACTGCATGGCTCTCAGCCCCTGGCGTGTCGGTGGTGCGAGAGTGCCGTGCAGGTTTTACCGTTCGGTCACGGCGGAGCAGAAACTTATCGTAAAATTTGAATCTTATTGCGCGAATCGTGCAGCCACTCTTCGCGCGCAGCCCCAAACCCCTATGGCCGACAGGGCCAGGACAGATCCGACGACAGCCGCCATCTCGTCGTGCTGGAGAATAGAGTAGCTGAAGGCCAGCGTCGCAAGGACCACGCAAGGAAGCGATACAGACGCGGGAGACGGTCTCAGCGCCAACGCTACCGCGAATGCCAATGCGCCCGATGTGAGCCAAAAGACCGTGGGCGCCAGTTCGGAAGCCTCCAGAATGTTGACTCCGAAAAGAAAGAAGCCTTGCGTCGCCAGCCCCACCGAACAGGCACCTGCAAATCCGATGAAGACAGCGGATACTTCGGTGGCGACGGTCGGGCGCTGCCGTGAGATGCGCCAAAGCACCGCAGCCAGGCACAATTCGAAGACGACGGCGCATGCAACAAGCAGCATGACAAAGCTTTCGGATCGGCCGCTGAGCGCTGCTGATCCAGGCAGTCTAGCTGCAATGGGTTACTTTTCTTCCCCAACGTCGTTCGCGACGTGGCCCGCGAGCGAATGGACCTCAAGCCCCCCGCACGAGGGGCGTTCAGAACGCATCCCGAGCGGCGTGCAAATGCCTCGCCTAGTAGGCGATGCGCAGCTTCGAGAGTTTTGTGCCGATCTGGTTGAAGATCGTCCCGATCCCACTCGAACTCGTCACAACGAAATTCTTGTCCGGATCAGGATACTTTCGCAACACACCGGGAGCAGGCGCGGTGCCAGCGCAGTTCTTCAGCAGGTTGGAGACGGGATCACCGCCCGTGTTCACCTGGATCGTATAGAGATTGATGTTGGCGGCATTGACATTGTCGCAAGTCGTCTGTTGCCGCGCATCGATTGATGCCTGGTCCGTGTACCAGCGGTCTTGGGTGTTGAGGCCGTCGGTCAGCAGGATGATCACATCGTTATAGATGTAGTTCGGGTCCTTGGCCGGCGCCGAATACGGTCCGCCGCCAACCAGCGACATCCAGCCATGCGCCAGGCCGATGTTCTGATTGGTATTGCCATTCGGAGTAAGGTTGTCGACCGCTGTCTTCATCGTATTCCAGTCGTAGCTCAAGCCCATCACAGCGGGCGAGCAGAGCGAGTATTGCTCGGCATAGAACAGCGTCGTGTTGTCGCCGGTACTCGGCGCGATCACCGTTTGATCGTTGCCTGGCGTCGTTCCAGGGGGTGTTGCGACGCCGCGATCGGTGACGCACCCATTCCAGGTCGTGTGATTGTTGGGAGTCCATGTCGCCGGCGTCCAGGCGCCGGCCGTCCACGTGCCGGGCGTCCACGTCCCACGGCCCCAGGTGCCGCCGTGACTCTGGCAATTGCTCCTGTTCGAATATGAAGCGTTCGTGCATGCATTGTTGCCAGTGCAACTGCTCTGCGTGGTTTCGCCTGGGTTGGAGCAGGTGCCGGCAGACGTGCAGTTGCTCTGGGTGGCATAGCCGGCGAGCGAGCACGTCCCAGCGGAGGTGCAACTGCTCTGATTGTTGTTTCCGGAGATCGAGCAGGTGCCCTGGCCCTGGCACACGCTGCGTGGCGAATAGCCGGACCTGCTGCAGGTCCCGTTGGCGCCGTCCCACGACTTGTCGGTGCCGTCATCAAACAGCATCCAGCTCGCGTTGCGATTCGACGATCCGACGTTCGCATCCTTGCTGAACGGGATGATCGAGATGTAGACGTCGCCGTTTACGCTCGAGGCGTTCTTCAACTGATCGATCAGATTCTTGGTCGCGGTTTTCAGCGCGTCGATCTTGCCGGCGCTTGCCATCGAACCGGTCGTGTCGAGAACAAGGGCGACCCGCAGCCGCTGATTGCCCCATTTGATCGTGGACGAACTGCCGATGTTGAGCTGGTTGACGCCCATGATGCGGGTAAATGTCGTTTCAATAAAACCCGACGCACCGAGCGTCAGCGCCGAGCCGTTCGTCGTAGAGTAGGTCGCCGTCACAACGATATTTTGCGCGTCCCGCCGATTGAAATTTGAGAAGAACATGTCGCTCGACTGCTGCTGAAGCTGAGCAGCGGTGAGATTCGGCGCGCTGCGCGCCATCGCAAGCGCAGTCGCATCGAGTGCGGCCTGTAGGGCAGCCCTGACCGAATTGCCACGCGAATAGTCTACCGCCATGCCGACGAGGCCCAAGACGGGAATCATGGCAATCGCGAAGATCGGCGCAACGTTTCCGCGGCGGTCACCGAAAAATCGTGAGAGCATCGCTCAGCCCCTTCAGGATTGAGCGCGGAACATGCGTTCCGACTCTTTACGGATGAGTCAGGATACGACGCGGGATTCTCGTAAATTACGCTGCGATATCTCTGACGCATTAAATCGCGAAGGCGCCGCCCTTTCGGCCTCGAATGCGCATTTCGTACGCGTGAGCGCGTTGGTAAACGCAAGATTGAACGGATTGAAGAGAAGCACTTAAGCCGCCGTAAAGGATGGAACTTCAGCACGCGTTCAACATACGGCGCATTCGAATACCGAATTTCAGGAAGGATTCAGTTTCGGCGCGCAGGTTGTCCGCACAAGAACGCGAATAAGAACAACGGGGCTGGCGGTGCGCAAAAACACCATCGTGATGGTCGGCATAGCAGTCGTGTTCGGACTCCTTGCGGTGTTCGTCGCGCAGGGCTGGCTGAACTATCAGGCCGAACTCTCGCGCAAGGTCGTGCAGCCGAAGGCAAAGCCGGTTGCGACGCGCACCATCGTCATTGCGGCAGGACCGATGCGTTTCGGAACGCATGTCTCGACGGACAACCTGAAGGAAGTCACGTGGCCCGATGAAGCGCTGCCTGCCGGCACGTTCGGCTCCATCGCCGAAGTGATGTCGGGCGGCAAGCGCATCGTGCTCGCCTCGATCGAGAAGAACGAGCCGATCCTGCGCAGCAAGATCACCGGCCCGGGACAGAAGGCCACCCTCTCCGCCGTAATCCAGGATGGCATGCGCGCCGTAACGGTGCGCGTCAACGATGTCGAAGGCGTCGGCGGCTTCGTGCTGCCGGGCGATCATGTCGACGTGCTGCTGACGCGCCAGCAGGAGCGCGCCAACGGCACCAATGACGTGGTGATCCAGAACGCGCGCGTGCTCGCCGTCGATCAGCTCGCCGACGATGCGGCGGATCGTCCGACCGTCGTAAAGGCCGTCACGCTCGAGGTCGATACCGTGGCGGCGCAGAAGATCGCCCTCGCGGCTTCGCTCGGCAATCTGTCCTTGATGCTGCGCCGTGCCGGCGAGCAGGTGATGGACGCAACGCGACGCGTCACCACCAGCGATCTCAGCCAAACCGAGACGATCCAGCGCGCCCCGGAAGCGAAGCGCTTCGCCAAGGTGTCGGTCACGCGCGGAACGACCAAGCAGGACTACAACGTTGCGTCAGAAGAAGCCGAAGGGCGCGAAGGCGCGGAAGAAATGGCGGCACGCCGCTAAAACTGAGGGGATGGGGTCATGGGGAACGAGTTGCGGCGCACTTTGCGCCCTGACAGGAGCGGCGGCTTCTTGAAGGCCGCCTTGCGTGCCGGCCTGATGCTCACGGCCGCCACGCTGGCCACCGGGATCGTGCACGCACCCGCGCATGCGCGCGAGGTCGAGCTCGCCGCAGGCCGCCAGGCCGCGAGCGTGAAGGTCTCGATCGGCAAATCGGAAAGCGTGCGCACCGCGGAGAGCTTCTCCGAGGTGATCGTCAGCGATCCCGATGTCGCCGACGCAATCCCCCTCACCGATCGTTCACTCTCGGTGCTCGGCAAGAAGATCGGCACCGCGCGCGTCTCGGTTTACGGCGAAGGCAAGAAGCTCGTCGGCGTGTTCGACATCGAGGTGTCGTACGACACGTCGCGGCTCGGCAGCGAACTCGCGCAACGCTTCCCGCACGCGCGTTTCCGCGTCTCCTCGGTGAACGGCCGCATCATGCTCTCGGGCGCGGCGCCGAACGCCATGATGGTCGATCAGGCGCTGACGGTTGCCAAGCAGTTCGGCGCGGACGTCATCAACGCCGTGAGGGTTTCCGCACCCCAGCAAGTGATGCTGGAAGTGCGCTTCGTCGAAGCTTCGCGTTCGGCGAGCCGCGAACTCGGCGTCAACTGGCAGGTATTCGGGACGACCCTGGCGGCCGGCGGCACCGGCGTCGGCGCAGCAGTTGGCGCAAGCAATCTGATCTCAGGCGCCGCGCCGTTCGGCACCGTTGTCGGCCGTCTCCTCGGCAGCGGCTTGCAGGCCGACGGCCTGTTGCAGGCGCTCGAGGAGCGCGGCGTGATCCGCCGTCTCGCTGAGCCTAATTTGACGGCGCTGTCGGGCGACACCGCGAGCTTCCTGGCAGGCGGCGAATTCCCGATCCCGGTTTCCTCCACCCTCGGCAGCACCACGGTCGAGTGGAAGAAATACGGCGTCGGCCTCGCCTTCACGCCGACGGTGCTCGGCGACAGCGTGATCAATCTGAAGATCGAGCCGGAGGTGAGTCAGATCGATCCCACCACCAGCGTCAGCGTTGGCTCGGTCAGTGTCCCTGCGCTGATCGTGCGGCGCGCCAACACCACGGTGGAGCTGCGCGACGGCCAGAGCTTCGCGATCGCCGGTCTCCTGCAGGCGACGAGTAGCACGGACCAGAAGCAGCTGCCGTGGCTGGCCGACGTGCCGGTGCTCGGCGCGCTGATGCGTAGCGCCGCTTATCAAAAGAAAGAAACCGATCTCGTGATCATCGTGACGCCGCGCCTGGTGCGCCCGGCCCGCCCTGGCGACCCGCTGCGCACGCCGCTCGATAGCTCGCGGCCGGCGAACGATCCCGAGTTCTTCCTGCTCGGTCAGTCTGAAATCACCGTGCCGATGGATCGCCGCATTCGCGGCCGGTCAGACGGGCGCCCTGCCCCGATCGGTCACATCCTCGACGTCGCCAAGGGAGAGATCGTCTATGTCACGAAGTAACTTCCGCGGCGCGTTGCTGGCGCTGGCCGCTGCAACGGCGCTTACCGGGTGCACCGACATGTACCTCGACCGGCGCGACACCGTGAGCTTCGCGGCGGGTGATGCGGTCGCCACCAACAAGGTGACCCACATGGTCGACCCATGGCCGGCGCGCGCGGGCGACCGCAACATCGCCTTCGACGGCGAGCGCATGCAAATGGCAGCCGAGCGCTACCGCACCGACAAGGTGAAGCCGCCCTCCGGCACCAGCACGTCATCGGTCCAATATCAGCCAGTGCTGATGGCGCCCTCAGGCAAATAAAGTTCGAATCATCGATGTTCACGCGCGCAAACCCCGAACCGGCCAAGACCCGCGTCGTGGCGCAATGCCGCGACGACGATTTCGAACGCCTGGTGCGCGCGACATTCGGGCTCGACGGCAAAGTCGACCTCAGTGTCGTGAGCGGGGTCTTCGCCAACGAGGTGCGCAAGCTCGACACGACCGACGCGACTGTGGTCATTGTCGACATCGATCCTGCCAGCGAAGCCGACTTCTCGGCGCTCAATTCGCTCGCGCAGCGCACCGCCGGCACACCGCCGGTGATCGTCGCCATTCCGTCGTTCGACATGAATCTTGCGCGGCAGCTGCTGCAGATGCGCGTCGCCGATTTCGTCGTGAAGCCGGTGCAGCCGCTCGATCTGGTGCGGGCTTGCGCGCGCGCCGCGCAGGGCGCGCAGAACGGCGGTGCGAGCGAAGCGAAGATCTACACGTTCCTCCCCGCGGCCGGTGGCGTCGGATTGACGACGCTCGCGATCGAAACCGCCATGCTGCTGCTCAAGGGCGAGAACGGCCAGAAGACGTCCACCTGCCTCGTCGACCTCGATTTTCAGCACGGCTCGTGCTGCGATTACCTCGACCTCGAGCCGCGGCTTGACCTCGACGAGATCGAGCCGCGCCCGGACCGCCTCGACCGGCAGCTGCTCGAAGTGATGATCTCAGAGCATGCCTCCGGCCTGAAGGTGATCGCGGCGCCCAGCCGGCCCGCCGAGATGCGCTCCTTCGACTTCGAGGTGGTCACGCGTCTGCTCGATCTCGTCGCGTCGCATTTCGACAACGTGGTGATCGACGTGCCGCGCACCTGGTTCGCCTGGACCGATTCGGTGCTGATCGGCTCCAATCGTCTGTTCCTCGTCACCGAAATGACGGTGCCGGGGCTCAAGCATGCCCGCCACCTGGTGAATGTCATTCGCGAGCGGCTGCCCGACGGGCCGCCGCTGGAAGTGATCGTGAACCGTTTCGAGCAGCGCCTGTTCGGGCCGGGCCTGCGCCGCGCCGACATCGAGGGCGCGCTCGGGCAGTCGCTCGCCTGCACCATTCCGAACAATTTCCGACTGGTCAGCGAGGCGATCGACCGCGGTGTACCCCTCGAGGAAGTGAAGCCCGGAAACAGTATCCAGCAGGCGCTCACCAAGGTGATCTTTCCACCGAAACAGAAAGCCGCAGCGAAGCCCGTTGAGACCAAATCCGAGCGCAAGCTCGCGCTGGTGCGAGGTTAGCGATGTTCGGCCGCTTCACTGCCACACGTCGCATCGCCGAAGCGCACGCCGCGTCCACAGCCTCGCGCGCACCGGCATCTACGCCATCGGAGCTTCCGGCGATCGAGGCGCCGAGCCTGCAGATGGTCGCCGAGTTGCCGAAGCTCGACGCCCCCGCCGCCGAGCCCGCGCCCGCTGCCTCGCCGCTGCGCGACAAGCTGCTCGACGCCAAGGTGCGCCTGCATCGGCGCCTGATCGAGGAGATCAACCTCTCGGCGATCGAGAAGGTTTCCGACGGCGAGGCGCGGCGGCAGATTTCCGCGCTTGTGTCGCAATATGTCCTCGCCGAGCGCATTGCGCTGAACGCCCAGGAGCTCGATGCCTTCGTCGATGAGATCATCGACGAGATGACCGGGCTCGGTCCGATCGAGCCGTTGCTCAAGGACCCGACCGTCAACGACATTCTCATCAACGGTCACGAATGCGTCTACATCGAACGCGCCGGCATGCTCGAGCCCACGCCGGTGCGCTTCAAGGACGAGCCGCACCTGTTGCGCATCGTCAACAAGATCGTCTCGGCAGTCGGACGGCGCGTCGACGAAACGCAGCCGCTGTGCGACGCGCGCCTGCTTGACGGCTCACGCATCAACATCGCGGTGCGGCCGATTGCGGTCGATGGTCCGCTGGTATCGATCCGCAAGTTTTCCAAGAAGCCCTACAACCTGAAAAAGCTGATCGATGTCGGCGCGCTGAAGCCCCAGATGGGCGAGGTGCTGGCGGCGGCTGTCAATGCGCGCATCACGACCATCATCTCGGGCGGCACGGGCTCGGGCAAGACCACGATGCTCAACGCACTCTCGGCCTTCATCTCCGACAAGGAGCGCCTCGTCACCATCGAGGATGCGGCCGAACTGCAATTGCAGCAGCCGCATGTCGGCCGCATGGAAACGCGCCCGCCGAACATCGAAGGCAAGGGCGAAATCCGCCAGCGCGAGCTCGTGAAGAACGCGCTGCGCATGCGCCCGGACCGCATCATCCTCGGCGAGTGCCGCGGCGAGGAAGCATTCGACATGCTGCAGGCCATGAACACAGGCCACGAAGGCTCGATGGCGACCATCCACGCCAACACGCCGCGCGATGCGATCTCGCGTCTCGAGCAGATGATCGGCATGGCCGGCATGCCAATGACGATCGCCTCGACGCGCGGCCAGATCGCCGCCGCGATCCGCGTCATCGTGCAACTCCAGCGTCTCTCCGACGGCAAGCGCAAGGTGACGGCGATCTCCGAGATCACTGGCCTCGAAGGCGACATTCTGCAGATGCAGGACATCTACAAATACGTGCGCACCGGCACCGCGGCCGACGGCAGCGTCGAAGGCCATTTCCAGGCGACCGGCGTGCGGCCGCGCTTTCTCTCCGAGCTCGTTGCGCGCGGGATCAACATTCCGGGCGGGCATTTCGATCCGTCGAAGCCGCTTTCATAGGCTGGTGAGCCGTGTCCTTCGAACTCGACGCACCGACATTGATCGCCATCTGTGCGGCGATCTCGGTCGTGCTGTTTGCGGAAGCCGTCTATCTGCTCGGCTTTTCCACTGCGTCCTACCGCAGCAATGTGAACCGGCGGCTCAAGCTCTCATCCAACCAGCCGGACCGCGAAGCGATCCTGATTCAGCTGCGCCGCGAGCGCGGCCTCACCAAGGAAGGCTTCTTCCGCTTCGGAATCGCCTGGTTCAATCGACTGATGCTGGAATCCGGGATGACGCGCGGCGGATTTACGCTCGTGCTGATCGCACTGGTCGGGAGCGGTGGCGCATTTCTCGCCATGATGCATTTCCGTGGGGAGCTCGCCGAGGCCGGCGTCGCCGGTCTCGTCGCCGGCCTGGCGGTCCCATTCGCGGTGCTGCTGGTCATGCGCAAGCGCCGCCACAACAAATTCGCGGCGCAATTTCCCGACGCGATGGACATCATCGTGCGCTCGCTGCGCGCCGGCCATCCGGTGCCGGTGGCAGTGGCCCTGGTGGCGCAGGAATTGCCCGACCCGATCGGCACGGAGTTCGGCATTGCGGCTGACGAGATCACCTACGGTGCGGACGTCGAGACGGCGATGCGCAACCTCTACTTCCGTGTCGGCCAGGAAGACCTGCCGCTGTTCGTCACCGCAGTCTCGATCCAGGGCTCAACCGGCGGCAACCTTTCCGAGATTCTGGAGAACTTGTCGTCGGTGATCCGCGAGCGCTTCAAGATGCGGCGCAAGGTCAAGGCGCTTGCCGCCGAGGGCAAATTTTCTGCCCTGTTCCTCTCCGGCCTGCCGGTCGCGATCTTCTTCCTGCTCAATCTTGTCGCGCCGGACTTCTACGCCGTGATCTGGAATCAGAGCCTCACCAAGATGGGCCTCGCGCTTGCCGCCACCTGGATGATGCTCGGCAATATCGTCATGTTCAAAATGTGCAATTTCCGGATTTGAACATGGACTTCGTATTCGAATTCCTCAACGAGATTGCAGGCGGCGACAGCACTCTGGTCGTGAGCGCATTCGTGTTCCTGTCGGCGGCCGCGCTCGCGTTCGGCATCATGGCGATCGTTCAGGTGCGTGTCGC
>Ga0207706_10005465_pt1 | contig 11848 bp, 10 predicted proteins | sample KBSC53metaG_FD_184318 | JGI IMG/M metagenome (GOLD analysis project Ga0207706, IMG submission 184318) | Corn rhizosphere microbial communities from Kellogg Biological Station, Michigan, USA - KBS C5-3 metaG (SPAdes) (version 2) | ecosystem: Host-associated > Plants > Roots > Rhizosphere > Soil ... | reverse complement strand
GATATGTTTTTCAAAGTATCCTCTGCGGCCATGATCCAGTGCTCGTCCGGCCCCGGTGGCCTTATCTCTCTTACAATGGTGGTCTCATGAGTCTCTCCTCCTCCGATACGCCGCAGATATCCGGCGTAATGGTCGTCTTTGGCGCAGACGGCGATCTGACGAAACGCAAGTTGCTTCCGTCGCTCTACAACCTGGCGGCGGGCCGCTATCTTTCCGAAGGATTTGTCGTTGTCGGTCTCGCCCGAACCGCCATGACGACCGAGGAGTTTCGCCAGAAGCTCGGTCGAGAGATTCGGGAGTATGCCACCACCACGGTAGACGCCGGCGTGTGGGAGTGGTTGCAACAACGGCTCTATTACGTGACGGGAGATTTTAACGACCCTCAGTCGTATCAACGCCTGCAAGATATGCTGAAGCAGGTCGGATCGATCCATCACACCTGTGGAAACAATCTGTATTATTTGGCCACGGCTCCGAGTTTTTTCGGTCTCATTATCCGCCATCTCAGCATGCAAGGCTTAACGGCTCAGGCACCCGGCACGTGGCAGCGCGTCATTATCGAAAAACCGTTCGGACATGACTTGGAGTCCGCCAAATCGCTGAACCGCGAGCTGCGGCAATACCTGGAAGAAAATCAGATTTATCGCATCGATCATTATCTGGGTAAAGAAACAGTCCAGAACATTCTCGTGTTTCGATTCGGCAACGGCATTTTCGAGCCAATTTGGAATCGCCGGTACATTGACCATGTGCAAATTACGGTGGCCGAAAGTCTCGGGGTCGAGCATCGGGGCAATTATTACGATCAGGCCGGTGCGCTTCGCGACATGGTGCCGAACCATCTGCTGCAACTTCTGTCCGTAATCGCCATGGAACCCCCGAATTCCTTCGACGCCAATGCGGTGCGCGACGAGAAAACCAAACTCTTGCGCGCCATCTTGCCCTTACATTCGATCGAGGTGTTGCGCTCAGTCGTGGCCGCTCAATACGACGAGGGCATCATCGACAGTAAACCTGAACCGGCCTATCGCCAGGAGCCGCAAGTCTCGCCGCAATCGAATACCGAAACGTATGTCGCGCTCAAGTTGTTGATCGATAGCTGGCGATGGGCGGACGTGCCGTTCTATCTGCGGACCGGAAAGCGCTTGGCGAAACGGGTGACGGAAATCGTGATCCAGTTTAAGCGTCCTCCCTTCATGCTGTTCCGCAAGACGTCGGTGGATCAATTGGCGCCCAATATCCTCATCATTCGGATTCAACCCGACGAAGGCATCTCGCTCTGTTTCGACGCGAAAATTCCAGGCCCGGCCGTCCGCGCCGGTAAGGTAGATATGGATTTTCGCTACTCCGAGTATTTCGGGAATGCTCCGCAGACGGGCTATGAAACGCTCCTATATGATTGCTTTCTCGGAGACGCGACTCTTTTTCAGCGCGCCGATACGGTTGAGGTGGGATGGAGTATGGTGCAACCGATCCTCGATGTATGGGCCTTGCTACCCCCCAACGGACTACCTCAGTACCCGGCCGGATCGTGGGGGCCTCCTGAAGCGGACGAGCTGCTGGAACGAGACGGCCATAGGTGGCACAACAGTCCGTAAACAGGCCGCAGAGTTCACTCTGTCGCTGTCCCTCCCGCTTCCAGATCGCACGTTAAAACTGCTATACTAATTGTCCTTTTTCAATCCGGAGCGCGCCATGCCCGCCAAAACATTATTTGAAAAAATTTGGGATGCCCACGTCGTGCGCGAGTCGAACGGCACAACACTGCTGTACATCGATCGTCATCTCGTCCACGAAGTCACCTCGCCGCAGGCCTTTGAGGGGCTCCGCGACGCCGGACGCCGTCCTCGACGAACGGCCTCGATCCTTGCGGTGCCGGATCACAATGTGCCCACGACCGACCGTCGTTTGACGATCGCCGACGCCGTCAGCGCGACACAAATTCACACGCTCGAAGACAATTGCCGCGCCCTCGGCATCACCCTGTTCGGCATGAACGATGTCCGGCAGGGCGTCGTGCATATTATCGGACCCGAGCAGGGCTTTACCTTGCCGGGAATGACGATCGTGTGCGGTGATTCGCACACCTCCACGCATGGGGCATTCGGCGCCTTGGCGTTCGGTATCGGGACAAGTGAAGTTGAACACGTATTGGCAACGCAGTGCTTAGTCCAGACCAAGCCCAAGACCATGCTGATTAAGGTCGAAGGCACGCTCTCGAATCGCTGTTCCGCAAAGGACATTGTCCTCGCCATCATCGGAAAGATCGGTACGGCGGGCGGCACCGGATATGTGATCGAATATGCGGGATCGGCGATCCGAGCTTTGACGATGGAAGGGCGCATGACGCTCTGCAATATGTCGATTGAAGCGGGGGCTCGCGCGGGAATGGTTGCACCAGACGAGACGACCTATGCCTACGTCAACGGCCGCCCGATGGCCCCAAAAGGAGAACTGTTCGAACGCGCCGTCAAGGCCTGGCGTCAACTGCCGACCGATGCCGGCGCGAGCTACGATCGCACGATCGAGCTGCGCGCCGAGGATATTGCTCCGCAGGTCACTTGGGGCACCAGTCCGGGGATGGTCACAGGTGTAGATGGGAAGGTTCCCAATCCTGGCGAGATCACGGACGAAGCGGTACGCAAGGCGACGGAACATGCACTGGAATATATGGCGTTGACGCCCGGTATGCCGATTACCCAGATTAAACTCGACAAGGTCTTCATAGGGTCCTGCACGAACGCCCGCATTGAGGATCTGCGATTGGCGGCGGAGTATGCCAAAGGGAAGAAGGTGGCGGGCAGCGTGCACGCCATGATTGTTCCCGGCTCGGGGCTCGTGAAGAAACAAGCCGAGGAGGAAGGCCTGGATCGCATTTTCAAGGAGGCCGGATTTGAGTGGCGGGAAGCCGGATGCAGCATGTGCCTGGCGATGAATGCCGATGTGCTTCAACCCGGAGAGCGATGCGCGTCGACCAGCAATCGGAACTTTGAAGGGCGGCAAGGCGCCGGCGGACGCACGCATCTCGTATCGCCGGCCATGGCGGTTGCCGCAGCAGTCGAAGGACATTTTGTCGACATCAGGACCTGGTCTTAAGGGATGCTGAAAAAGGCCCCCAATTTTGTTCTCGGCTTGTCAAAGTCCTCAACGTACCCCTTCGGAAGGAGCGCGTCTTGGCGCTTGAGGTGGGCGGGTGTAATGTACATCTCCGACTTTGACTTCCCCTACGGCCTCGTTGGAGGACCTTTTTGAGCATCCCGAATCCTCGCTTTTAATAAAGAGCTACAACATGCAATCTTTCACTACCCTCACCGGAATTGTCGCGCCGCTCGATCGAGTCAACGTCGATACTGATCAAATCATTCCCAAGCAGTTCTTGAAAACCATCAAGCGAACCGGTTTGCGCGAAGGACTGTTTTACGATTGGCGCAAGAAGAAAGACGGCTCGCCGGACCCGGAGTTTTTCCTGAATCAGCCACGCTATCAGCAGGCGACCCTGCTTCTCACTCGCGAGAACTTCGGCTGTGGCTCGTCACGGGAACACGCTCCGTGGGCTCTCCTCGATCAGGGCTTTCGCTGTCTGATTGCCCCAAGCTTCGCGGATATTTTCTATAATAATTGCTTTCAGAACGGCGTGCTGCCGGTCGTGTTGAAATCAGACGAAGTGCAGTCGCTGTTTGAGGGTGTGCGGGGGAAAGAAGGGTTTCAGCTCACCGTCGATCTCGCGGCGCAAACGGTGGCCGCGCCGGAAGGCAAGGTCCATCGCTTCGACATCGATCCGTTTCGAAAAGATTGCTTGCTGAAAGGCCTCGACTCCATTGGTCTGACCCTCCAACACGAAACAGAGATTTCCAGTTACGAGGCACGCCGGTCAGCGCAGACGCCATGGCTGTTTCCTGATCTTCAATAGTCTCCGCTCAAAACTTCAGCTGGACCTCCGTATCAATCCGCGGCCGCTTGAACAGCTCCCAGGCATTGCCCCCGCGAAGGAACAATTCGACCCACTTGATCTGTTCGCCATGCTTGGTCTTCCACCCACTGCTGCCGGGTGCAAACGCCAACTGCCCGGCCTTCACGCCGAACGTGCCGTCGCTGACGACGGCCTGGTGTGCGACTCCGTTGATCTGTATCAGGAGACAGGTCCCTGAACGGAACCTGTTCTCATCGAAGCAAATGGTGGTTTTCACATTACCGTATCCGTCGACGTAGGCGATCCTGGACACCGGCACGTCTGGAATCAGGCGGGAATCGATCTCCTCTGCCAACGCTTGAGCACGCCCAAGGGCAATAGACGCTGCAGCCTGCGGAAAGAAATCGCGAGAGCGAAATTGCGATCCTTCCGCCTCGATAGCGGCCCAGCGCAATTTTTCAGCCTCATCTCGAATGAACGATAACGCATGGCCGGCGCTCACACCGATGACACGCACACCCGTTTGCAGCCGGGCATAGCTGAGACGCTCACCGGCATTTCCTGCCCGAGCGGCATGATCATCCTCACGCGGCGCGACATTGTGGTAGATGATCGTCCCTACCGGCGCCGGATTGAGGGCGAGTTGCGCGATGCAAAAACCGGCGGCCAATGTACAGAACGGAGGAACGGGTGTCAGGACAGGCTCTGCGTCCGGCAGGTACAGCTTAAGGCGCTGCACCACCTCGGCAAAGGCCAGATCCCCCTGCCCATAATCCGCGACGACGTGCACCAGCATGGATAGCCTGTAAGTGGTTTCTTGTGTTGATCATACCGTGTGGTCGTTAAACACGCTGTCAGCTTATGGGAAGGACACGAAGATCCGAGCGAGATGCTCAAAAAGGTCAGCAGCAAGGCCGCAGGCGAAATCGCCACCGGAGGCGTACATTACACCCGCCCACCCCAAGCGCGCCAAGGCGCGCTCCCTCCGAAGGGCTACGTGTAGGACGCTTTCGAGTCGAGAACGAAGCTCGGGTTGAGGCGCGTCCATGGGGTAAAGCGACGGTCTTGGCTGGCGCAGGTGGGCGGGTGGGACAACAACGCCTGGGGCTGGGTGGGTGAAATGGAGCCTTTTTCAGCATCCTGCTAAGAGGAGCAACTCACACTGAGGTGTTTACCCCAGTTCGGAGGAGCGACCGCATACGACTCCATGTCCGGCTGTTCCGCAAATGGGTCGCGCAGGAGACAACGGAGGCGCTCGATTTCCGAATAATCCTTTTTCTCAACGGCAAGCGCAATCGCTTGCTGTGCGAGATAGTTTCGGAGTACATATTTGGGATTGACTTGGTCCATGCGCGTGCGTCGATCGCAATCTTCGCTGCCTTCCATCGCTAAGCGGGCGCGGTAACGCTGCGCCCACGCATCGAACGCGGGTCGGTCCAGAAAGAAGTCCCGCAAGCGATCGTTGGGATTCGCGGAAGTGGTATGCGTGTGAAACTCTCCGAGAGTTCTGAATACCAGCGTGTAATCGGCCCGACTTGTTTGCATCATCTTGAGTAGGTCGGTAACCAGCGCTCCATCTTCGTCCTGTTTTTCTTTGAGCCCTAATTTTTCGCACATGAGTTCGGTGTAGTGTCCATTGAGAATCCGATCGTAGGTCTGGAGCGCGGCTTTCAGCGGCTCTTCTGAGGCGAGCGGCAACAACGCCTGGGCCAGGCAACTGAGATTCCACAGCCCGATATAGGGCTGTTGATCGAAGGCGTAGCGACCATGATGATCGGAGTGGTTACAGATGAAACCCGGATCGTAATCATCCATGAATCCGAAGGGACCATAATCGAGCGTCAATCCCAGAATCGACATGTTGTCGGTGTTCATCACGCCGTGTGCAAATCCAACCGCCTGCCACTGCGCAATGAGGCAGGCCGTGTGCTCGACCACCTCGGCAAACATCCGGATATAGCGATCCGTTGTGTCGACGAGCTGAGGAAAATGTTGCTCGATAACGTAGTCCGCCAACCGCGTGAGGAAATCAATCTGCCGGCGGTAATAAAAAATCTCGAACGAGCCGAACCGCACGTGGGTCGGCGCCATTCGGACCAGCATCGCGCCGGTTTCGATGGTCTCCCTCCACACCTTGTCGTCACTCGCCGTTATGCATAGGGCGCGCGAAGTCGGAATACCGAGCCCATGCATCGCTTCGCTACAGAGATATTCGCGGATAGTCGAGCGCAGCACGGCCCGCCCGTCGCCGTCGCGCGAGAATGGAGTCAATCCCGCGCCCTTCAGATGCAAATCCCATTTCTCACCACGGCTATTCCGCACTTCTCCGAGCAAGATGGCACGGCCGTCCCCCAATTGGCTGACATTGACCCCGAACTGATGGCCGGAATAGAGCAAGGCGATGGGATCGGAACCGGGCAAAAGACGGCGTCCACTGAAGTACTCCGCGAATGCGGCGTCATCGGCCTCTTGCGGGTCCAGATCGATCAGCGCCGCCGCGTCTGGGTTAAAACTGATCAGCGAGGCGGGTTCTACAAACGGCGTCGGAGATACCCGACGGTAGAAATCTTCCGGCAAGCGCGCATACGTATTATCGAAGACAAGGTGCTCGAGATCCTGCATAGGACATTATGACGGATACATTCAGGCATCGGCAAGATTCGTGTCTTGTCTTTGCAGAAAGGGTTGTCTACAATACGGCTCTGCGCAAGGAGGCCTCGTGAAAGGCGTACGGTTCGAACGATTGGGAACCGGTCGGTATTACAACGTGATCTTGCATATCGGCAGCACCTACGTGCCGGTCAGCGATGATACGATCGCCGAACTGAAGACCCAGACCCTGCTGTCGCCCGATCGTTTTTTAGACCTGCTCATCCAAAAGATCGGCTACTCGTCCTACCTCAAAGAGCAAATCCGTAACGAACTTAAAAAGGCCGGCGACCCGGTGACGCAGATTACGGTCCTCCAGGGCGCGATCCGCGACCTCTAATATCGCCCGCTGAAAACAGCATCCAACTTCGTTCTCGACTCTAAAGAATCCTCAACGTACCCCAGAGGGTACGCTTCCGGTTCTTTCCTCGCCTGCGGCCTCGTTGGTCTGCCGTTTTGAGCGGCTGGATGTTTGGCCTTGATCTCTGCCTAACAACACAAATCAAGTGTGGTCTGGCATCGGTTTGATCTCAACTGCGTGAGCACCATCTAGCCTGCTCAACGCCTTTACGTTGGGTGACAACGCGCTCAGAATGCCCTCCAATGAGGCCCCGAGGTGAAATCAACGCCGCAGGCGCAGCCTCTGGGCTATGTTGAGGACGTTGTCGAACCGAGAACGAAACTCGAGGGCATTTTCAGCGCGTTGCTAGAGGTCCCAGGTGCCGCCTGCCTTATACGCATACGACATAATGGTGCTTTTTTTATCGGGATCTTTTTCTAGCTTGAGAGCTTTGGCGTAGAGTTCGACGGCGGTTTCCGGTTTGTTGCGTTCGGCGTAGATTCGAGCGAGCCCGAAGTGCGCTTGCGCGTCATCGGGATTGCCTTTAATCGCACGATTGAACCGATCCATCGCTTCCTGTTTGTTGCCGCCGTCGAAGAGAATCCATCCGAGTGCGGTTTCCGCGGGAGAAAAACTTGAGTCGGCTTCCAGAGCGGCCCGATACGCTTTGATCGCAAGATCGACGCGATTTTTTTGATGATAGAGATCGCCGATGGCAAAGTGTGCTTCCGCATCGCGAGAGTTGAGCTTCAGCGCCTCTTTATATTCCATGATGGCCGCCTCCAGCTTGCCTTGCTCGGCGAGCGCGCTCGCTAGATTGGCATGAGCCAAGGGATCATCGGGGTTCTGTTTGATGACCTCGCGATATTGTGGAATTGCCATTTCGAACTGGCCTTGTTGTTGATAGGCTACGCCCAAATTGGTCCGCGCCGCTGTATACATGGGATCTAGCTTGACGGCTTCACGGTATTCTCGAATCGCCATATCCATCCGGTCGGCGCGTTCATGAATTTGCGCCAGAAAGTAATGGGGGTGCGACGCCCCCGGATCAAGCCGGATCGCCTCCTTATAGCGAGGCACCGATTGTTCCGATTGACCGGATTGTGCCAGGAAGAGTCCGGCGATAAGGTGGACCGACGCGTTCGCGGGATGATCTGTTACGAGCGCGTCCACCCACCCCTTGACCGCGTCGATATGTGCCGCGTCTTGAAGAGAGCGCTCATGCGTATGCCACGCCGCCCCGAATTCACCGCGCAGTAGTTGTACGACGTTCAACGCAAAATAGGGGCGAGGATCGTGTTTCAGCCCGGCCGCGCATACCCACGCCTCGGCGGTGACCGAAACAGTCGTCCACTCACCTTGAATGACGGCCTCTTCAATCTTCTTTGCGTAGTCAATCATGTTATGTCATGTAGGCCGTATCATCGACATCATACTCAGCCTCAACATCATAACAAATCAACCAAGCCGGAGAGCATTCTCTACGGTGAGTGGTGAGCAGCAGTCACTAGTAGGGCCGCTCAAAATGATCGTTCGGCAAGGCCCCAGGCGAGACAAAACCGGAGGCGCAGCCTCTCCCTCCCAGCCCCGAGCCGGTCGAGACCGGCTCTTTCCCGCACTGGGCTGCGTTGAGGATTTTGGCGACCCGAGAACGCGGCCCGGGAAGGGGCGCGTCTTGGCGCGCCTGGGGCGGGTGGGTGAAATGATCGTTTTCAGCAGCCATCATCTTGTGAGGGTGTCTTCTTCGGTCGGTGGCGTCGCTTGAATCCGCTCCCCGAGAAAAGGATAACGCTCCACGATCTTCTGTTTCATCTGCCATGCGATGTCCCGATACGACCAGTGGCCTTTCACTCCTGATCTCAGACGGGCAATGTATTCCGCCTCCGCATAATCCATTTTGAAGAGACAGCGGACTTTGAATCCGAAAGGAATGGCATACAGCGCCGCCTCCTGATCGGAGGTCCGAAGCGTCTCGATATCGACTTTCACGGCATCCATCGCTGCTCGATAATCACCATCCAGTCCGGCCTCAACTAACGCCGGAGGGGTCTCATAGCCATGCGCCGTCGTGAAGTTCTGCTGCGTTTGTTGGCATCGACGATGGCGATGAAGGTCGCGCCAGCCCCCGATATCCATCAGAATGTCGAACACGAAGCCATACCCGACGCGAAACTCTTTGGGAAGTTCATCGTACGGACCGCGTTTGCGGAGCGCGACATCCACCAGCTCTTGCTTCTGCTTGTCCGTCCATTTCTCGACGGCCTGGAGGAGCGCCCGATAGGGGGCATGGCTCACGCGATACAATAGGGTCGCCGTCAACTCATCAAGCGGAGGGTGGGCTTCAATCAGATCGACCGCCGGCACTCGCATCGTGGTTGCGACCGGCAGGTCCAATCCTTCGGCTTTGAGCGGGTCACGCGCATAACGCGCAAGGTCGGTATACACTTCGGCCTGGTAGGGATTAGCTACGGCATGCCGGGCGAGCGTCGGCGCCAATGGTTCCGCGAGCCCTGCCGGCTGTCCACATAGTTCACCCCACAGATTCATCGGCTGGCGCGTGCAGGCTTCCTTAAGGTCTTCTCCGATCAGGCGCAGCTCGGGAAGCTGCGATGAGAGAAGTCGGGTGATTTGCTTCTCCAGCGTGCGGATACTGACCACTTGCCCCACGTTGGTTCTGACCGAGAGGGGAAGCAGATAGCGCGTCACGTCGAAGGTTCGGGCGGCGATCGTCCGATCATAATCGCCGGGTTTCATGCTTTCCGGACGAGGGGTGCGTGATGACAAAAATGCCTTTAGAGGATCGTGTAGCAGCTGGTAGGCGTTGAATAGGCTGCCCAGTATGCCGCGATAGGCGCCTTCGGTTTCCGTGCCGTGGATGGCATCCGGGACATAGCAGCCGCTGGGACCGAAGTTTTGATAGCGACTCGATTTGGCCTGCCCGTCCCAGAGCGGCTCATCTTCCAATCGGATAGCCGCCAGCTCGGAGATATGCTCAAAGCAAATCATGACGTGTCCGAGATCCGCGATTGACCCATGTCCATAGGCAAAGTAAAACTGCTCCCAAAATTTTTCAGAGGAATGCGAGTGCACCCACCGAATGCTGTTTTCGATGGAGTCGGGGGAGCGGCTATAACGGGCGAGCGCGTACGCGGATTTTTCCGGAGGCATGGGAGCCACCGCAATGACTCGGCGACTGGGGCCGTCTTGCATAGATTCCTTCTCTGTGGGCGACCGCCCGATCATCTTTGCAGACGCGCACTATAACGCCGCCACTCAGCGTGCGCAAGCCGAGCGCTCGCGTTGACTTGCCCTCCTCTCGTGGTTATAGTCCATCCTCTTGCGACCCGTCGGTCGTCCCACTACATGATTCACGGCATCAAGGGCGTCAAAGATATTTTGCCTGACGAGATCGGGCGATGGCAGGCCATCGAGTCTGCGGCCCGACGTCTGTCGAGGCTGTACGGTTTTCGCGAAATCCGCGTGCCGATTTTCGAGCTGACCGAGCTGTATGCCAGAAGCATCGGGGCCAGTACCGATATTGTCGAAAAAGAGATGTACACCTTTCCCGATCGCGACGGCAAATCTCTCACGCTTCGACCGGAAGGTACGGCCGGCGTCGTGCGCGCCTTTATCGAACATAATCTGAGCGCTTCCCCCACGCTGCAAAAGTTCTTCTACGTGGGACCGATGTTTCGTCACGAGCGTCCGCAGGCCGGACGCTTGCGGCAATTTCATCAATTCGGCGTCGAATCCTACGGAAATCCCGGCGCGCTCGCCGACGTGGAAGTGATCTCGCTCCTGTGGAGATTCCTCACGGAATTACAGTTGCCCGGCCTGACGCTGGAGATGAATAGCCTGGGAGAGTTATCGGATCGCACGGCCTATACAGCCGTCCTCCTCGCTTTTCTCCAGCAGCGAAAAGAGCGACTTTGCGAAAATTGCCGTCGTCGGATGGAGACGAATCCCCTGCGCGTACTCGACTGTAAGGTGCCCGAGTGCAAAGCGGCGACGGCCGAGGCGCCGAAGATTACGGATTCTCTTTCAATCCAATCCCGCGCCCATTTTGATCAGGTGCTCAACGGACTGAGAGATCTCGGTATTCCTTTTGTCCTTAATCCACGACTTGTGCGAGGCCTGGATTATTACACCCTCACCACTTTTGAAGTGACGTCGCAGCACTTGGGAGCCCAAAACGCGGTCGGCGCAGGGGGTCGATACGATGGGCTCGTTGAGGTCTTAGGCGGACCCAAGACGCCGGCCATTGGATTCGCGGTTGGGCTCGAACGGGTGTCCCTCATGCTGCCCGATTCGATTCTCCCTGTAGATCCGCAACTCCTCGTGGTGGCGGCATTCGGTTCTCAGGGATTGCCCGTTGGAGTTCGACTTCTTTATGACCTTCGGGGGTTAGGCGTGCAGGCCGAAATGGATTCCCGCGCAACTTCTCTGAAGGCTCACTTGCGCCAGGCGGATCGCATGAAGGCGTCTTATGTCGTCATGATCGGGGATGACGAAGTCTCAAAGGGTCAGCTTCTACTGAGAAATATGGTGACAAAAGAGCAAGAAGAATTACCCCTTTCTACTGCCGCCCGGCAGCTGGCCGAGCGGCTTCTCTAGCTGCGATTTTCTCCCTATTTTTCAGTTGACATCATTTTCTATAAAGAGTAATTTTCTCCTGGACAATCAATAAGTAACACACGTCGAGCTCTCTTCCCAGACCCTGTTGATATCTATGCAGAAAAAGAAGCTGGGAATACTGTTATCCACCCCTCCTTCCCATCCGAATATCACCACCGTCACTCACTTATGTGAAGAAGGCTTGAAGTCGGATGTCGATGTGTATCTGTACCTCATTGATGAGGGGGTTAAAAACCTGACCAATCAGAGTCTCTTGGGCTTATCTCGAACGGGAGCGAAGCTCTTTGCATGTGCATATGGGTGTCAGCAGCAGG
>Ga0207706_10005463_pt1 | contig 11849 bp, 7 predicted proteins | sample KBSC53metaG_FD_184318 | JGI IMG/M metagenome (GOLD analysis project Ga0207706, IMG submission 184318) | Corn rhizosphere microbial communities from Kellogg Biological Station, Michigan, USA - KBS C5-3 metaG (SPAdes) (version 2) | ecosystem: Host-associated > Plants > Roots > Rhizosphere > Soil ... | reverse complement strand
CACGTCAATCTCGCCGAAGGATCGATGCATGCGGCGAGACTCGGCGCGGGCTACGGCACCCTCGATTGCTTCAGGCTCATTGGTGAGCTTACGGACTACAACTTCCTCAACGGTGCGCGGCGCCTCGACATCAATACCCGCGTCTCGAAGATCGGGATCGGGCAGCCGCTCGACGGCGCGCCCAATCTGTGTCCGGCGGCGAAGAAGGATGTCTTCAGCAATCGCCTGAATTACTACGTGGGGGCGACGCTGCGGCAACCGCTGTTCCTGGGCCTGCGCACAGTTCCCACACTTACGGTTTACAGCCAGCGCGTGTCGGAGTACAACGCGTATGTGAGGACGACTGCGATCGGAGGCATTGCCTCACTCATCTGGCGCGGACTCACGCGCACACCAGTGACGCTCGCCTACTCGATGGATCTTGGAAGAACCGAGGCGCAGCCCGCGCTCTTTTGCGCAGTCTTCAACCTTTGCGAAGCGGCGGAGCGCGAGAAAGTGCAAGAGACGCAGCGCCTCGGCATTCTGAGCCTGGCTGTCGTCCGTGACAACTCGAACAGTCTCATGTCGCCGACTCGCGGTTCGATCGTTCGACTGGAAGCGCGCTATTCTTCGCCCGTCACTCTTTCCGACAGCGGCCTCCAGTTCAGCAAGGTGCTTGGCGACGCATCGCGATACATAAATGCGGGCGGTGGGAACGTACTAGCGATGCGCTTGCGCGGCGGCACTTTCCTTGGCAGAAGCGTCGGCTCGGCGACAAACTTCATTCCGCCGTCGGAGAGATTATATGGAGGCGGACCGACGACGGTGCGAGGGTACGCGCAGAATCAGCTCGGCTCGTTGCTTTACATCTCGCAGGGCTATCAGCAAAAGACCTTCCTGTCGTCGACGCCTTTGCCCGGCGGTAGCGTCGATTCGGTGTGGCTCGTTTCTGATACGGCTTCTCGGCGTGTAGTGCCAGTGGGGGGAAATACGCTCCTTGTTGGCAATCTCGAGCTGCGACTCCGCAGTCCCTTCCTCCCCGACGTTCTTCAGTGGACTGCGTTCACTGATGCCGGGTCGGTCTGGAATAGAGGCGGTGGCTCGGGTCTGAATCGAGTGAGGCTCAAGGTGACGCCCGGCATTCAGATGACGGCATTCACGCCGGTTGGACCTGTGCGTGCGGCTGTAGGCTACAATCCATATCAGCGTCCGGCAGGTCCACTCTACTACGAAGCGACGAATGAGGGTGGTGAGCTCATTTGCGTGACTCCGGGAAACACCATTCCAACCCACATCACGAGCGACGCCAATGGCGTAGTGACGAACATTCGCCAGGATGCGGGAGAGTGCCGCTCAGAGTTCCAGCCGGCCAAGGAAAGTGGTTTTTTTAACAAGCTCACCTTCAGCTTCGCGATCGGACAGGCGTTCTAGGGAATGACCAGTCGTCTCCGCATCGCGCTCGGCAGCGCCATCATCCTGGTGGGGCTTGTAGCCATCCTCGTCATCCTTTTCCTCAGCGTCACGCATACGAGCGTCGGTCAGGAACGGCTGCGCCGGATGGTGTCGGAGATGCTCGAGGGAAGGGTGAAAGGGAAGGTCTACCTCGGGAAGATGAGCGGCGGACTCGTGAGCGGTGTCCGCATCGACTCCGTCGAGATTCGCGACGACGAGGATTCCGTTTTCTTCGCATCGGGACCCATCACTGCGACCTACGACCCCCGTGACCTCTTCGATCGGCGCATCCTCTTCAGCCATCTCGAAGCAGAGCATCCGTTCGTTCACATCCGTCAGCACGAGAATGGAGAGTGGAATTTCCGGCGCATCTTCCCCGCAAGCGTAGAAAAGGAAAAGCGGAATGAGCGCGGCTTTGGACAGTACATCGTCATCGACTCGTCGGTGGTCCGCGACGGGACGTTCATTCTCACCATTCCGTGGCATCCGTCGGATACGTTGCGCGGAGCGAAGCTGGATAGCGCGATCCGCCACGAGCTGACGCGATCGGATCACGAGATCAGGCGCACACGCGAAGGATTTGCGCGCACGTGGCGCTGGACCGACATGGACGCGAACATCGGCTACGCTCGCATCGCCGATCCGGATACCGTCGGACGTCTGGCGCGCTTGAGAAAACTCAGCTTCACCGAAAACGATCCGCCGTTCCGGTTCACGAACGTTCGCGGGACGATGCTGAATCTCGGCGACTCGGTGTTCATGGACGGCGAGCATTTCGATCTGCCGGGATCGACGGGCAGCGGTCACGGAAGCGTCGTCTGGGGAAGCGATCTCCCCGTTCGTTACTACATCCATGTCGACGGCGATTCGGTTTCACTCGCCGACGTGGCATGGGTATATCCGACACTGCCGACAACCGGCGGCGGGAAGATGCAGCTCGACATCCGCAGCCAGCGGAACCCGAAGCTCATCGACTACGCCATCAGCAACATGGACGTGCGGACGACACGTTCACGCCTGATCGGCAACATGACGTTCGAGACGGGTGGCGATGTGCTGGTGGTGAAGAACGTTGAGATGCAGGCGACGCCCGTGAACTTCGACCTGTTGCGGACTCTCAACGGGAAGCCGTTCCCGTACGACTGGCAGGGCAACCTTACCGGTACGGTCCGCGCGTCGGGTGGTCCTCTGAATCATTTCCGGATCGAGCAATCGGCGATGATCTTCGAGGATGCCCACGTCCCGGGCGCCGTGACTGAAGCGCGCGGCGACGGCGAGCTGGACATTCTGTTCCCCGCGTTCACCGCGTTTCATGGGTTCAACGTCGACGTGGCGACGCTCGACTTGAGAACGCTCCAGTATCTGAACCCACTGTTCCCGCGCCTGAAAGGCACCGTATCGGGAACGGCGACGCTCGATTCCTCGTGGCTCGATGTGCGGTTCCGGAACGCGGACTTGTTCTACCGCGACGGCAATCTGCCCGTTTCGCGCGCAACCGGCAGCGGTCGCGTAATCTGGGGCGAGAAGTACCTCACTTACGACCTGGCGCTGCAGGCGCAGCCACTCTCTTTCACCGAGCTGCAGCACTCCTACCCGCTGTTGCCGCTGCGCGGCAGCTACTCGGGTCCGATCCAGGTGAAGGGCACTTCACCGAACCTGCTCGTCAACGCCACACTGGCTGGTCCCGCCGGGACATTCGCCTTCAACGGGCTTGTCGACGCCGACGCCGACGAGTACGCGGCGCGCGGGAAGCTGACGTCGAGCAATCTGGATTTGCGCACGCTGACGGAGAACAGAGCGCTGCCGAAGACTCAGCTCAATGGCCAATACGATCTCGACGTGCGTGGCAAGGATTTGCCGACGCTGACAGGTCGCGCGGTGGCGTCGATCGAGAAATCGACACTGGCAGGGTATCGCGTCGATCCGTCAGTCGCGCGCCTTCGCTTCGCCAATGGGATAGCGACAGTCGACACCCTCGCGCTCAACGCAGCCGGTCTGCGAGTTGGCGCGTCGGGCACCTTCGGCTTGAGTGGAACGCACAGCGGCTCGCTCAAATTCGCGGCGGTGATGGATTCGCTCTCCAGACTGAGAGGGCTCGTTCCATCGCTGGCCAACTCGGCTCAGCTCGACTCGCTCTACGGCAGCGCCGAGCTGACGGGTGAGCTGACAGGCAACATGGATCGTCTCGGCCTGACCGGATTCCTGCGGGCGAACGACGTTCGTCTGGCAACGCAGAGTGTTGCTGGCATCCGCGGCACCATTCAGCTCGCCGACCTGACGAAGCAGCCTGCCGGCTCGCTGATTTTCGGCGCCGACACCGTCATGCTCGGCCCCGTAAGCCTGAACAGTGTGCGCGCGTCGATCGCGCTCACCTCGCCGACGTCCGGGCGGTTCAGCGCAACGATGATGAGTCAAAGCGGAGTGCAGAGCGATCTTGCGGGAAGCATCGCCCGGACCAAGGACACTACAATAGTAGGTCTCGATAGCGCATCGGTTCTGATCGAACCCGACAACCGCTATCGCCTGCAGTCTCCGACCCGGATCGCGTTCTCTCAGGGATTCCTGGCCCTCGATTCTCTAATTCTGCAACACAGCAGCAACGCGAAAATGATCGTTCAGAACGTTCGCTTCACCGGCGATTCGGTGCGCGGCCACGTCAAAACGGACAGCGTCGACATGCGACTGTTCCGTCCATTCGTGCCGGGCATGGCCGAGGCCCGGGGCGCGATCGTGGCAGATGTCGACATTCGCGGACCGATCAAGCAGCCGCGGCTGTTCGGACAGATCTCGCTGGCAGATGGAAGTGCCGGCTTCTCGAACCTGAACACGCGCTTCTTTCACATTCGCGCCGACATCGCTCTCGACGGCGACTCCGTGCACATCAAGCAGCTCGCGGCGGAGACTCAGAAGGAGCGCCACGGCTCGGCCAACGTGACTGGTTCGGTGAGCTTCGAGCATTACGACAATCCGTCGTTCTCGCTCACGCTCAACGCGTCGAACTTCCACGTCGTCGACAAGCCGGGCCTGGCAGCGCTCGACATTTCGACCGGTCCGCCGGTGACGTTGCGAGGCTCAACGCTGGATGCGGTAATGCACGGGACGGTGCGAGTCGAGCGCGGCTCGATCTACATCCCGGAGGTCGTCAAGAAGAACATCATCGACCTCAACGATCCCGAATTCCAGAACGTCGTCGACACGCTGCTCTCGCAGAACCGTCGGGTAATGCCGAGAGCTCCGAAAGCCGTCGCCCGCAATCTGCGCCTCGAGGATGTGGCTGTCGACATCGGGTCCGATGTGTGGCTGCGCTCTTCGGAAGCGAACATCAAGCTCGGCGGATCGCTGAACGTGACCGTGGCACCGCAGGCCCCAGGTCAGCCACCACTGCTGGCGCTGCAGGGAAGCCTGAGCGCGGACAAGGGAACGTACCGCCTGAATCTCGTCGATCCATTCGTGCAGCCGACATTCGATGTAGAGCACGGAACGCTTCTTTTCTTTGGTACGCCCGACCTGAATCCGCTACTCGACATCGCCGCAATTCACACCGTGCGCCAACCGCGAGTCAACGCCAGCGCGAGCGGCCGCGATGTGCGAGTTGAGGTCGACATTCGTGGCACACTGGCGAGGCCCGAGCTGTCGCTCAGAAACCCCGATAATCTGCCACTCTCGGAAAGCGACTTGCTCAGCTACCTCGTGACCGGTGAGCCGGCCATCGGTCTGGAAGACACTCGCACCCAGGTAGCGGCGCTTGGAGTTCGCACCGTCGGCAACCTGCTTGTCAATGCTTTGCCCAGAAACGTGCTTGACTACGTCGAAATCCAGGCGGCGGCGCCGGGAACAGATCAAGCCACCACAACCAGTCCCGCCTATTATGGATTGCTGAATACGCGAGCCGTGCTCGGCAAGCAGATCGGGAGCAGATGGTTCCTCGGTCTAAGCACGGGACTGTGTTTCGTAAATCCGGCCGCGTTCAAGGACAATCTCGGACTCCAGTTGGAGTACAGGATCAGTCAGGTGTACAGCGCCCAGGCGGCGATCGAGCCGGGATCCAGCAATACCAGGTGTGACAAGGGCAATCAGCCGACCATCCAGACCAATTACACGCCATCGCAGCTCGGCTTCGACTTTTTCCGGAACTGGCGTTTCTAAATCACGCTTGACTCGTCAAGGGTAGGTCTCCGGGTTACCCCTGATTCGATTCCACGTCGAGAGTGATGAACAAACAGCTACGCGAAAAGGATGTCATGCAGTGCCGCGCCTGCGGTAACGAGGAGCGCGCATCCGAAGGCTACCCGTGCGCCGACTGCGGCACGTTCGTCTGCGTGATATGTAATTTTCGGGGAGTCACCCTCTGCAAATCATGTCGAGAGAAGCGCCCGGAACCGCCGCTTGGGCCGGTTCCAACGAAAATCGATTGGCCGGAGCATTGACCGAGCACGTCACCGCAGTCGCGGCGATCGCGCCGATGCTGTGCGATCCAGACGTTAAAACCACACAAGTCTCGCAACTGCTTCATGGCCACATCGCTCAGGTAATCGAGCGCAACGGGCTATGGCTGCACGTCAAGAGCGCCGACGGGTATCCGGGTTGGATCCATCAGGGCTACGTCGTGACGATGCCGGAACCCGTATCGCCACCGGCGGAAACCGGATGGGGTGATCCGCGCCCACTGTCACTGGGCTGCACCGTCCGCGACGAACATGGCGCGACACGCAAGCTTCCGCTCGGCGCTCTCATCACTGAAGGGCAGGAGCGCGTGGGGGGACTGGCGATGACTTACGACGAGCGCCGGCATTCATTCCCACCCAATGCAGACTCGATCACCGCATCGGCGATGACCTTCTTCGAGGGCACATCCTACGAATGGGGTGGAGTTACACCGTGGGGCTGCGATTGCTCCGGACTGGTATCGAGCTCATTCCATCTGCACGGGGTGGAAGTGCCGCGCGATGCATGGATGCAGGCGATGACCGGAGCTCCTGTTGCGTCGATGAAGGAGCTTCAACCTGCGGACCTGCTTTTCTTCTCCGATGAGCCGGAGGGGAAGATCACGCACGTTGCCATCTCACTCGGCGGAACGAAGGTGGTTCACCTCGCGCTCGGCCGCGGCGGGTACGCTGTTGACGATCTAAAGTCGGGCGATGAATACACTTCGTTGCTGCTCACGAGATTTCGGTTTGCGCGGAGAATTCTCACCGCGGATTGAGCCTTAGCTGCGCTCGCAACTGCGCTTTCGGCCAATCCCGCCGAGCTTCAGAAGGTTGAGTTGTTTGCTCGGGGGATGCCGAGCATGCGGACGACCTTTTCGCTCATAACCGTTGTCGTAGTTGTCGGGCTGCTCGGCGGCATGCTCGTCATGCAGGCCGTGGGACGAAAACTCGGCGAACGGGACCGTCGACTCGATCCGGAGCACAAGGACTCCGGCAACGGCGCGGCCGAGGCGGCGGTCATTGCGCTGCTGGGTTTGCTTGTCGCCTTCACCTTCTCCGGCGCCGGCTCCCGCTACGATGCGCGACGTCAGCAAATCATTGCGGAGACGAACGCCATCGGCACCGCCTGGCGCCGCATCGATCTTCTACCACCGAACAGGCAACCGGAAATTCGCGATCTCTTTCGCCAGTACGCCGACAACCGCCTCGAAACGTTCCGCTCCGTCGACGACATGGCAGGCATTTCAGCGAACATTGCGCGCGGTCAGGCGCTCCAGCAGCGGATCTGGTCGCTGTCCGTGGCAGCTGCCGGCGAATCCGGGCAGACGCCTCCGTTTACACTGCTGGTCCCGGCGCTGAACGAAATGATCGACCTGGCAGCGGCGCGCAATGCGGCGTCGCGCATCCATCCTCCCGGCGCCGTTTTTTTTCTGATCGGGGTACTGGCTCTCGTGGCCGCGATGTTCGCGGGTTACTCCATGGCGGATCAAAAGGTGGTCAGCCTGGTCCACCGCTTCGGATTCCCAGCGGTGATGACCGTCGCGGTGTTCCTGATTCTCAACTTCGAGTTTCCGCGCCTGGGACTGATCCGCATCGATTCAATGGATCAGCTCATGATCGATGTTCGTCGCGCGATGAATTGACGCGTCCGAGCGCTTACTTCTAGCTGACCATTCCGTTCGGTGCTGCCGTCACCATCGGATTGTTCGCGGGGGCATTGACGAACAGTCTGGCCGCCGCGGTGGGGTGATCGTCGAGCGTGACCTGCATTGTGTACTGGCCGGCCATGTTGAGCGGTAGATCGACGACGGCAATGATGGGGAGGTCGACCTCGAAAACGGGATTGGGTGCAGGAGCGACGTTCATCTCGCCCGACGACGACCAAAGCTCCTGATCCATCGGGTTCAACCAGCGGAAACTGAGCTTGTGCGTGCCGACGTCGTCGCCGTTGGCTTTCAGTCGCACGATGAAGTGAGTCCGCGGGTGAATCGTCGGCAGACCCGCCACCTGCACCGCGTCGAAAACGCCGAGCACGTTGAGCTTTCCTTCCTGGGAAAGGTTGGCGGCGTCGGCGAAAACGGCGAACGAGATGTGCATGCGTCAAAGTAGCCGCCGCGCACCTTGCCCGGCTAGCTTTGGACGATGACAGAATCAGTCGGACCAACGCCGGTCATCGGCGACACAACCGAGGTACATGTGCATCCGCCGTTCGGGCTGACGGATGTGCTGCTTTTCATGATGGCGATGATTTGGGGGATCAACTTCGTCGTCGTAAAGTTCGCGACTCACATCTTCGATCCCATCGCGTTTACGGGATTGCGCGTTGGAACGACGGCGGTGTTTCTGCTCAGCGTCGCCTTCGCGCGCGGGAACTTCAGACTCCCGCGGCGAGATGTGATCGGCCTTCTACTGCTGGGCGTAATCGGCAATGGGCTATATCAGCTCTGCTTCGTGAACGGCGTCGCGCGGACGAGAGCGGGGAACGCCGCGCTAATCGTCGGCGCAGCGCCGGCGTTCATCGCGCTGGCGGCGAGGGCGCGCGGACTGGAGCGGATAAAAAGGACTACCGCGCTTGGCATCGCGCTATCGGTGATTGGCGTTGGACTCGTGATCGCGGGCAGCGCGCAATCGTCGACGCGTGAAACGACGCTGCTTGGATCGATCCTCGTGTTTCTGGGAGTTCTCTGCTGGACGTGTTTCACCGTCCTGCTGCAGCCCTACACCAAGCGCATCGAAGTGGCAAAGCTGTCCGCGGTGACGATGGTTGGCGGCGCGATACCAGTACTGATTGCGTCGACCCCGGCACTGCTAGCGACCAGCTGGTCGCAGGTCGGCTACGGCGGATGGTTGGCGCTTCTGTACTCGAGCATCGGATCCATGGGCGTCGCGTATTACTTCTGGTATCGCGGGCTGCGGGTCCTCGGTCCGACGAGAACCGCGGTTTATTCGAATCTGCAGCCAATCATCGCGCTGCTGGTGGCATGGCCGTTCCTCGGCGAGAGCCCAACACTTTTCCAGGGCGTGGGCGCAGCGACGATCATCGCCGGCGTTTTTCTAACCCGGTCATGAGGCTGGTTCTCTTCGACATAGACGGCACGCTACTCAATTCCGGCGGAATGGGGCGCGCCGCGATGCAACGCGCGTTGGGGCAGGTGTTCGGCTCACCTGGAAATCCTTCGTACCGTTACGATGGCAAGACAGACAAGCAGATCGTGCGCGACGTGATGCGAATGGAAGGGCACAGCGACGAGCACATCGACTCCCGGATGGAGAATCTGATCGAGATCTACCTCGATGGGCTGCGTGAGGGCGCCAGAGAAAAGCGGTTCAACGTTCGGCCCCTCGATGGAGTCGTCGAGCTGCTCGACGCGCTGGAGCCGCGGAAAGACGTCGTACTCGGACTGTTGACGGGGAACGTGGAGCCCGGGGCGCGCATAAAGCTCGAGGCTGCCGGAATCGACCCCGATCGCTTCAGGATCAACGCATTCGGATCCGATCATGAGCATCGCCCGCGACTGCCCGCCATAGCGCAGCGAAGAGCGGGTGAAAAGCTCGGCCTCGACATCGCAGGTGAGCGGCTCGTCGTGATTGGCGATACTCCTGCCGACATCGACTGCGGTCGATCGCTCGGCGCCAAGGCAATTGGTGTGGCGAGCGGTCATTACACCGTCGAACAGCTGGAATCGCACAATCCCTATGCGGTTTTTCCGTCGCTGAAAGACACGTCAAGAGTGCTCGAGACGATTCTCAATGCGTGAGGTCGAGCTCAAAGCAGTTGTGGACGATCTCGCCGAGCGGAGAAAGAGAGTGCAGGACGGCGGCGGAACGCTCTCTTTCGAGGGGAAGATTGCGGATCGTCGCTACGATTTCGAGACGAGAGAATTGTCGGGTCGTGACGAAGTTCTGCGGGTGCGGCGCTATCAGGGAGAATCGTCAACGAAGACGTATCTAGACTGGAAGGGGCCGACCGAGTTTCGCGATGTGTACAAGGTTCGCGAAGAGGTGACGACGCCGGTCGAGGATTTCGATTCGCTGGAACAGATTCTCACGCGGCTAGGGCTGGTGCTCGTCGCCGAAATCGATCGCCAGATTGCGCAGTATCAGCTCGCCGGCGCTACGGTGCGATTCGAGGTGTACCCGCGGATGGATGTGCTGGTCGAGGTCGAAGGGGAGCCGGCGGCGATCGAGCAAGCTATAGAGGTGATCGGATTGCCGCGGGGGACTTTCACGAATCGGAGGCTGGCGGATTTTGTGGCGGACTTCGAGCAGAGGACGGGAGTCCAGGCGGCGATCAGTGATTCGGATCGGGGGTCGGGCCAACAGAGGATTGAGGGGATCGGACCAACAAATCAGTTCGGAGTGCGGACTAACTTCGGAGTGCGGACTAACTGCGGCTTACGGACAACTGCAACTACTTCTGCTGGGCGCTGATCGCTGATGCGCTGCACGCTAACCGCTGCAAGCGACGGGACAGTGTTTGAATCTTTGAGCCTCACGTTCCTTTCTGGTACGCAACTCGGAGCCAGCGCGCCCTTCGCATCCCGTCGCATTTCGCAATCCCTTCTTACTCCGCGCGATTCTGAGCGGAACGTGGAGTTTGAGGAGCCGACCACTGTCCCGTCGTCTGCAGCGGTCAGCGCTAAGCGCTAGCAGCGGTCAGCGCCCAGCAGAAGCAGTTGTAGTTGCAGTTGCGCGCAATCCGGAGGGGCTCGGCATTTCCGCAGTTGGTCCGCGCCAATTGATTCCACTCATATTCCAGATAGATTCTGTCGGCAATGAATTGTCGATTTAGGCGAGGGATTGCTGTCTCGGTCCTGTCGCTCTTCGCGGCCACCGTGGTCGCCGCCCAGGAAAATCCAGCAAAACGTCTTTCCAGCATCGTCGGCGTCGCCGTGGAGGAGTACGCCAAGGCTGTCGACGACAAGGGAGCGCTCATATCGAAAGATGAGTACGACGAGACAGCCGGGTTCCTTAGCGACGCGCGGCAGGTAGCGACCAGACTCTCCGGATACGAGGCGCCTACCGCTCGCGCCATTCTCGATACGCTCATTGCGGCCGTTGCCGCCAAGCAACCGCCAGTTACAGTCAGAAATCTTCACCGGCTCTTCGCCGCTTCACTCGGCACGGCAGGAGTCATGGATCTGCCGACTGATCCGCTCGATACCGACGAAGGGCACCGGCTCTACTCCAACAGCTGCGCCTCCTGTCACGGACTCGCCGGCCTCGGCGATGGACCGGCCGCTCACACGCTGAGCACCGCGCCGCCCGGGATCGGTTCAAAGAGCCAGACGCCTGAGCTGACACCCACCTTCGCTTACAACGTCATCTCGGTGGGCGTGCGCGGGACCGCGATGCCCGCGTTCGGAACTACGCTCACACCGCAGCAGCGGTGGAACATCATCAACTACATCCACACGCTGCGTGGCGAGCCGCTGGTGCTTCCCGTCGTCAGAGGCGATGCAACCGCGATTCGTGGCGACACTGCGTCCCCGGTCATTCTCGCCCTTCTCGATAGCGCCCTCGATTTCGCGCGCAACGGCAAGATCGCCGAAGCCGGTGATCGCGCCTTCGACGCGTACATCGCATTCGAGCCGCTGGAAACCTCGGCCCGCGCCAAGAAGCCTGGGCTGGTGGCGACGATGGAGCGGCACTTCGCCGACTTCAAAGGCGCGGTGAAGCGCAGCGACATCAACGCCGCACGGACTTCTCGCGATGCGATCGCCGACGGTTTGCCCTCGGTGATCGATCTCACTCAAACTCCCTCAGGAAGCTGGGAAGCTTTCTTCCAGTCGTTCCTGATCATCGTGCGGGAAGGGTTTGAAGCGATTCTCGTTGTCGGTGCAGTCGTTGCTTTTCTGCTCAAGACCGGCCGGGAGCGACTGCGCTCGATCTGGGTTGGTCTCGCGCTTGGTATCGTCGCCAGTCTGGCTACCGCTGTAGTCCTCAAGACCATCCTCGCGGCGATGCCGACGAGCCGAGAGATCGTGGAAG
>Ga0207706_10005462_pt1 | contig 11849 bp, 10 predicted proteins | sample KBSC53metaG_FD_184318 | JGI IMG/M metagenome (GOLD analysis project Ga0207706, IMG submission 184318) | Corn rhizosphere microbial communities from Kellogg Biological Station, Michigan, USA - KBS C5-3 metaG (SPAdes) (version 2) | ecosystem: Host-associated > Plants > Roots > Rhizosphere > Soil ... | reverse complement strand
AGGCGCGGGTTCGCCGGCATTTCCGACGGCGCCCTCGACGTCAAACGTGCTTCGGATGCACTCCAAGGACGACACCATCGACGGGTTCCTCAGCGGCATCCTGGCTCGAGGAGGGCAGCGATTCTTCGCCGAGTCCGGCCCGAGCTCCTCGAACGGCATCGACTTGCAGCTCATCGGTCTCCACATCCAGACGGCGGCGGATCCATCGGCGTCGGACCTGGCGCTCTTCGGCGCTCTGTCGGCCGCGCCCGGCGTTTCCCCGGGCGACGGCAATGTGGTGCGCGTCCTGATCCGTCAGTCCACCGGCAGCGGGCCGCGTCTGAACGAGTACGCGGACAGCATCGGCGGCGGCACCGGGAACCGTCTGGAAATCACCGGGAATGCGAGAGCCTTCTCGAAGACCAACGACGGATTGGAGCCCCCGCCCCCGGCGGAGTTTTTCATCGGAGGGCGCTGAGCCCACGCCCTTACGGCGCGATCGTGAGGTGCGTGCCTCCGAAGACCTCGAGCGTCGTCCCGGTGATCGCGGCGGCGTCGTCGGAGGCAAGGAAGAGGACGGCCCGGGCGACGTCGCGGGGCCAGAGCTTCTCGGCGAGAGGCTCCTGGTGCAGCGCGTCGCCCTCGTCCTTTTTGTTCTCGACGGTGCCGGGGCTGACGGCGTTGATCGCGATGTTGTGGACGCGGAATTCCCGGGCGAGGCTCTGTGTCAGGCCGATCATGCCGAACTTGGCCGCCGCCTGAGCCGCGACGTTGGCGTCGCCGCGCATGCCGTGGATCGACGCGACGTTGACGATCCGCCCGCGGCGGCGCTCGACCATGCCGGGAAGCACCGCCCGGCAGAGGTCGGCCGCGCCGGTGAGATTCGTGGCGATGACCCTGTCCCAATCCTCCGGCGCCAGCTTGAGAAACGGCCGCCAGATGAAGATGCCGGCGTTGTTGACGAGGATGTCGATGGGGCCGAGCTCGCTCTCCGTGAGAGCGACGCTGTCCTCCGCGGAACCGCGGACCGCGACGTCCCCGGTGATGGCGAGCGCGCGGCCTCCCAGAGCTTCGATCCGCCCCGCGGTGTCCTCGACTTCGCTCCGTGTTCGTGCGACGAGGGCGACGCGTGCACCCTCCTCGGCAAAGCGAAGCGCGATCGATTTCCCGATGCCCCGGCCCGCGCCCGTGACGAGGACGGTCCGATTCACGAACCTCACTCTTCGTACCTCACTCGGGCCTCACCTTTCCGAGCTCGTCGAAGAGCTCGTCGGAAAAAAGACCTGCCGCTCCCGCGCCTCCGAAGGTCGGGCCGGTCAGGAGGGCGACCTCGCCCTCTTCGGCCGCCGGGTGATCGATGCGGACGTGCTCGACCTTGAGCGGGAAGAGGACTCTCGCCGGGTCGGCGCCGCTCGCGCGGCCCCGGCCGGCGCGCGCCTGGACGGACGCCGTGGTCCGGCGGTTCATGAAGAGCAAGGTCGCGGTGCCGCGGCGCACCAGGTTGAAGGCCGTGCGGCTGTCGGCCCGGACGGCGACCGCGAGCTCCGAGGCCGAATTCGCGCGGACCTCGCCCATCGTGAGGAGGGCCACGCGCGGGAAGCCCTCGGGATCGGTCGTGAGAAGAGGCAGGACCATCCGGCGGCGCTTCCGGAATCCGTCCCCGGCGAGGGCCGCGTGAAGGTCCCGCGCCATCCGCTCGAGCTCCGCCACGCTTCCTAGTGTATGTGCATCGGTGTCGGGCATATCATCCCGCCATGAAAGCTCGGGCGGTCCCTGCGGCGCTGCTGGCGGCGCTCGGAGTGGCGCTCGGGGCGGCTCCCGCGGCGGAAGGAGCGGCCGAGCGCGACGCGCGCGACACGAAAGCCGACGCCGTCGGCAAGGAGCTGATCGCCTCGATGGGCGGAATGCCCGCGTGGGAGAAGGCGCGGCAGTTCCAGTTCGACTTCGTCGTCATCAAGGAGGGCAAGGAAGTCGCCCGGTTCGCTCACGCCTGGGATCGCTACACCGGCGACTATCGCGTCAAGGGCGTCGACAAAACCGGCGCTCCCTACCTCGTCCTCTTCAACGTGAACACGAAGCAGGGACGCGCCTGGGTCAACGGCGTGGTCGCGGAAGGCGAGCAGAAGAGCAAGCAGCTCGAAGCCGCGTACGGCCGATTCATCAACGACACGTACTGGCTGCTCGCTCCGTGGAAGCTCTTCGATCCCGGAGTCCATCTGGCGTACGACGGCGAGAAGCCGTGTCCCGGCGGCGGGATGTGCGACGTCCTCAAGCTCTCGTTCGAGAACGTCGGGCTCACTCCCAAGGATCACTACTGGATCTGGGTCACGCGCGACGGCCGCCGCATGCTGCAGTGGCAGTACGTGCTCGGCGGCGCGTCCGATCCGCCGACGACCGCGGAGTGGAAGGACTGGCGGAAGATGGGCGGGCTGATGCTGTCGCTCGACAAGCCGATGGTCGGCCAGCCCTTCGAGATCCGGTTCGAGAACGTCGCGGTGGCGCCGGCGCGCGACGACTCTCTGTTCGCCCCGCCGGTCTCTCCCTGAGCCCGGCGGCGCTCGGCCGGCGGCATCCCGGACGGGCGTCGATCCTTTGCGCGGCAAGTCTCGTCGCGCTCTCTGGATCGGCATTCGCGCGAGCGGCGACGCCCGGCGTTCTCTGGGAGCGCGTGGAGACGTCGGCGATGCCGTCCCCGGTGCGATGCCTGGTCGTTCTGCCGCCCTCTTACGCCGCTTCGCCCGAGCGGCGCTACCCGGTCCTCTACTTCCTGCACGACGGCTGGGGCAACGGACGGACCCTCGAACAGCGGGGCGTCGCAAAGGAAGCCCGTCGGCGCATGGCCGACGGCCGGCTGCCGGAGTTTCTGATCGTCGCCCCCGACGCGCCGGGCAGCTGGTTCTCGGACTCTCACGACGGCGTCCACCGCTTCGAGCAGTTCCTCGTGGAAGACCTCCCGAGGTGGGTCGAGTCTCATCACCGGGGGATCCCCGCGCAGGCCGCGCGCGGCATCACGGGCATCTCCATGGGGGGATACGGTTCCGTCAAGACGGCCTTGCGCCACCCCGACCTCTACGGCACCGTGTCTTCCCTTGCCGGGGCGCTCATCCCGATCGGCTGGAAGGATCTGGAGCGCTACAACTGGATCACGCGATACACCCTGAAACGGGTCTTCGGGACGGACCCGCAGAACAATTCGCTCGACGAGAACGACCCGTGGATCGTGCTCTGGAAACTCTGCTTCGAGAAGCCGCCGTTCGTCGTGCACATGCGCGGCGGCACCGAGGACTTCTACGGGCTGGAGCGGGTGGCCGTCCAGTACGGAATGCTCCTGAACGAGCGGGGGGTGCCCACCACCGTGGTGCTGGAGCCGGGAACGCACGACTGGCGTTACTGGCGAACCGCCATGATCGACATCCTGGCCTGGCACGCGGCGCGCTTTGAATATGATCCCCGCTGATGACTGACGTTCTCATTCGCGCGGCGTCTCCCCGCCGCGACTCCACGAACGGCCACCGGCTCGTCCTCTTCGACATCGACGGGACGCTCCTGTCCGCGGGGAAGGTCGCCCGGGACTCGATCCTGCAGGCGCTCGAGAAAGCCTTCGGTTGGAAGGCCACCGAAGAGCACCAGGACCGCGGGAAGTGGGACTTCTCGGGCAAGACCGACCCGCAGATCGTCCGGGAGCTGGTCGCGGCCGACATCGGCGCGGAGCGCTTCGAGCGCGGGCTCGCGCGCGCCTTCGAGCTCTACCTCGCGGAGCTCGAACGCGGCCTGATTCCGGGCACGGTGGTTCCGAAGCCCGGCATCTCGGCGCTGCTCGCGCGTCTCGCCGCGGAACCGAACGTGACGCTCGGGCTGCTGACCGGCAATCTCGAGCCCGGCGCGCGGCTGAAGCTCGAACCGCCCGACTACAACCGCTACTTTCCATTCGGGGCCTTCGGGAGCGATTCCGCCGACCGCTACGAGCTTCCGAGGGTCGCGGTGGACCGCGCCCTCGCGCACACCGGCCGCCGGTTCGAGGGCAAGTCCATCGTGATCGTCGGCGATTCGGTCCACGACGTGGCCTGCGGCCGCACGCTGGGCGTCCGCGCCGTCGCGGTCGCGACCGGGATCACGAGCCTCGAGCGGCTCGGGGCGGAGTCGCCCGACGCGATGCTCGCGGACTTCTCGGACACCGATCGGGCGCTGGGGGCGATTCTCGGATGAGGCGTCTGCTTGCCGTCGCCCCCGCGGTGGTCCTCGTCGCGGGCTGCGCGCCCCTTTCGACCGCGCCCGAGCCTCCGCCGTTTGCGCCGCGGGCGGGAAGCGCGTCGGCGGCTCCCTACGACGCTCCGCCCGTCGCGAGCGCGCGGATCGCCATCACGATCGACATGCGGGCGGCGCGCGAGATCCTGGCCCTTCTCGGGGAGGCGAGGTTTTCGTCGGCGGCGGCGAAACAGCTCGAAACGCTTCCGGCCGTCGAGCTCGCGATCACGGACTCCAACCGGCCGCCCGAGACCTTCGAACGGGACCTCGCCGCCGCGTTCGACGAACAGACGCGCCCGTCCGTATTCGACTTCCGACGGGTCCGCGACGACCGCGCGCGCTGGCAGGAGTTGATCGCCCTGATTTCTTCGCGCGAAGCGGACTTGACCCGCATGGCGTCGGATCGAGCCCGGGCGCTCATTCCGCCCGACCGCCCGATTTCGGTGACGCTGCCGATCTACCTGACGTTCGGTCTCGCGAGCCGCGCGGATCACATCGCGTTGCCGGGAGCCGGCGGCACGGAGTGGGGAGTCGTGATCGATCTTTCGCGCGCGCTCGCGGACAGCGAGGCGTCGGCGCCGTCCGACCAGATCAAGAGCCTCTCGCGGCTGGTGGCCGCCGAGGCCTACCAGCGCGCGTGGGCGGAATACCGGAGGGACAGCCCGGCATGGCACAAGCCGGAACCGGCGCTCGGCCAGCTCGAGCCGCTCGTGCGGATCGTGGCCGAAGCGGGGCCGGTGGCGCTCTACAACGTGGACGAGAACTTCTTTCCGCTGTCCGTGTGGCTGAAGGGCCCGATGAAGACGTCGATCGACGAGCTCAACCGGGTCGCCGACAAGCTCGCTTCGGCGGACGCCGAGCTCGATCAACGCATGGCGATGGCGGGCGAGATCAAGAAGCCGGAGTTCGTCTCGACCGTCGCCGGGCCCGCCGGAGCGTTTCTCGCGGACGGCATCGTCCAGAGCTTCGGCGTGGATGGCTTCCGCAAGGCCCTCTCGGAGGGCCCGCGGGCGTTCTTCGATGCGTACGACCGGGCGGCGGACCAGCAGGGCAAGGCGCTCATCCCGCTGAGCAAGGCGATCCAGGACCGCCTCGCCGGACCGCCGCAGCCCTAGGATCAGGCGAAGGAGCCGTCGTTGGACTCGTACCTCGCCCTCGAGAAGATGCTGCTGCTCCTCTGCGCGGATCTCGCCATCATCATCGGCGCGGCGCGGTTCTTCGGATGGCTGTTCGGCAAGATGGGCCAGCCTCCCGTCGTCGGCGAGATCCTCGCGGGCGTGATCCTCGGGCCCTCGCTGCTGGGCCGGCTCTATCCCGGAGCGATTTCCACGATGCTGACGCCGCAGACGACGGGCGTCCTCTCGGCGATGGCCCAGGTCGGACTGATTCTTCTGATGCTCCTGATCGGACTCGAGTTTCCCTTCGACCGACTCGGCCAGGCCGCCCGCGCGTCGAGTCTCGTGGCCGTGGCCGGGATCGTCGTTCCCTTCGCGTCGAGCTATGCCCTGGCGGGATGGCTGTACCGGATCGCGCCCGTCGCCGCGCCCGAGCTCGCCTTCAAGCTCTTCTTCGCGACGGCCGTTTCGATTACGGCGATCCCGATCATGGGCCGGATCCTGATGCACACGCGGTTGACACGCACGCGCATGGGGTTGACCTCGATCACCGCGGCGGCGATCGACGACGTCCTCGGCTGGATCCTCCTCGGCGCGGTCGTGTCGATGGTCAGCCATGGCCGGGCCAATCTCGGCACGCTCGCGATTTCCTTCGCCGGGGTCACGCTCCTCGGCGTGTCGTTCTGGGCGGCCGGCCGCTGGGGCCTGTCGCGGCTGCGCGTGCCGCGAACGCCGGGCGGGGGGCTGACTCCGGCGTGGCTCGCCGCCGTTCTCGTGATCGTCTTCGTTTCGGCGACGGCGACGAACGCCCTCGGCGTCTTCTCGATCTTCGGGGGCTTCCTCTGCGGGATCGCGGGTTCCTTTCACAAGGATCTTGCCGAAGGCGTCCGCAACTCGATCGGAGATCTCGTCTCGGTCCTGTTCCTGCCCATCTTTTTCGTCTTCTCGGGGCTGCGCACCGACATCGGGTCGCTCGGCTCGGACGGGCGACTGTGGCTCGCGCTCGCCGCCGTCATCGCCGTCTCCTGCGTGTCGAAGTTCGGCGCCACGACCCTGGCCGCCCGGGCGGCCGGATTGCCGTGGAAGGAGTCCGCGTCGATCGGCCTCCTGATGAACACCCGCGCGCTCATGGCCCTGGTCGTGATCAACATCGGCGCCGACATGGGCGTGATCTCGCCGGCCGCGTTTTTCTGGCTGGTGACGATGGCGCTCTTCACGACGGTCATCACGACGCCGATCCTCGTCCGCGCCTATCCCTCCCCGGAGGCCGCGGAGGGCTGGAGCGAGAAAAGAGCCAGCGTCTGATGTCTAGGGGCGGAGCGCTCGTTCTGGCGCTCAGCTTCGCCGCGGCGGCCGCCTTCGGGGAGGAGCGGCCGATCGTCCTCGTCGTGGACGCCACCGACGCGCCGCGGCGGATCTTTCACGTTCGCGAATCGATCCCGGTTTCGCCCGGGCCTCTCACGCTCGCGTACCCCAAGTGGATCCCGGGCGAGCACGGGGCGGAGGGCCCGGTGACGGATCTCGTGGCGCTCAAAGTCACGGCGCTCGGACGGCCCGTCGCGTGGAAGCGGTCGGCGACGGAGATGTGGAACTTCGAAATCGTCGTCCCCGAAAGCGCCACCGATCTCGAGGTGACGTTCGACTATCTGGCCTCCGCGTCCGCATACACGAGCGCGACGGCGAAGCTGGCCTGGATCAACTGGTGGTCGCTGCTGCTCTACCCGCGGGGGCCGGAAGCCAACGACCGGATGTACCGGGCCTCCCTGACGCTTCCCCAGGGCTGGAAGTTCGGTACGGCCCTGCCCGTCCTGGCCACGCAAGCCCGCGGCGAGATCGCCTTCGCTCCGGCGTCACTCGTAACCCTCATCGACTCCCCGCTGCTCGCGGGACAGTACTTTCGGACCGTGGACCTCGCGCCCGGAGACCGCGTCGGGCACTTCCTGGACATCGCGGGCGACAGTCCCGGCTCGATCCAGATCGGCTCCGAGGACATCGCCCGCTATCGGCGCCTCGTCGCCGAGGCGCGGGCGCTCTTCGGTCCGGGGCACTACCGCAGCTACCACCTCCTCCTCTCGCTCACGGATCAGCTGCCGTCGACGGGCCTCGAGCACCACGAGTCCAGCGACAACCGGGCCGCGGAACGGGCGCTCCTCGACGAATCGGCCCGACGCGTTCTCGGGGTTCTGCTCTCGCACGAGTACGTCCATTCCTGGAACGGCAAGTATCGGAGTCCGGTCGGGTTGGTATCCGGGGTTTCGGACGACTACCAGGTTCCGGTCGACAGCGAGCTCCTCTGGATTTACGAGGGGCTGACCGAGTACTACGGCGAAGTCCTCGGAGCACGGAGCGGCATCCGCTCGCCGGAGCTCTCGCGCGAGGCGCTCGCCCTCTTCGTGTCGCGCATGGACCGGCAGGCGGGCCGGCAATGGCGGCCTCTCGTCGACACCGCCGCGGCCGCGCAGCTCCTCTACTACGGCCGGCCCGAGTGGGCGTCCTGGCGCCGCGGAGTCGACTTCTACTCCGAGGGAGCGCTCGTCTGGCTGGACGCGGACGTCCTGATCCGCCGGAAGTCGGGGGGCCGCAAGTCGCTCGACGACTTCGTGGTCGCCTTTCACGGCGGCCCCGGAGGAGCTCCGGCCGTCAAGACCTACACGGCGCAGGACGTCTACGCGGGGCTGAACGCGGTCGTCCCTCACGATTGGGCGGCCTTTTTTCGCGAGCGCGTCTACGAAGTCGCTCCGCAGGCGCCTCGTTCCGGCATCGAGAACGCCGGCTGGAAGCTGGCCTACCGCGAGGAGCAGCCCGCGCTGATCGCGGCGACCGAGGAAGAGACGGACGCGTACGACTTCTGGGACTCGCTCGGGATCGTCGTGCATGGCGACGGCACGGATGGCCCCGGCGTCGTCGTGGACGTCGTCCCCGGAATGCCGGCGGCCGCCTCCGGCGTCGGGCCGGGCATGAAGCTCGTCGCGGTCGGGGGCCGCCGCTACAAGATGGAGCTTCTCCGCGACGCGCTGCGGCTCGCGCGCCAGAACGGCGAGCCCATCGAGCTTCTGGTCGAAAACGCGGAGATCTATCAGACCTTTCGCATCGACTACCGCGGCGGCGAGAAGTACCCCTGGCTGGAACGGGATCCGTCACAGCCCGATCTCCTCTCGGCGATCGGGCGGCCGCGCGCGCCCGCGCCCGGCGCTCCTTAGGACCGCGGACACCCTCTTTCCGGGCCGGAGACTGGTCTATGATCGCCTCGCTCTTCCCAGGCGCATGAGCCAGACGGCACCACCTCCTCGGCCGGAGAACGAGTCCCAACGACTCGCGGCCGAAGCCGTGCACGAGAAGGAAGAACGTCTCCGCATCCTGGTTTCGCAGCTGCCCGTCATCCTCTGGGCGACCGACCGGGAGCTGCGCTTCACAGAAGGCACGGGCGCCGGGCGAGAAGCGATGGGCGAGACCGACGACGTGCGGGGGGTCAGCCTCTTCGCGTACTTCAAGACCACCGACCCCGAGTTCCCGCCCATCGCGGCGCACCGGCGGGCGCTCGAGGGCGAGTCCGTGACGTACGAGGTGGAATGGAAGACGCGCACATTCCAGGCCCACGTCGAGCCTCTCTGCGACGCCGACGAAAGCATCCGGGGCGTCGTGGGCGTCGCCTTCGACATCACGGAGCGCAAGAACGCGCTCGCCGAGCTCGAGCGGTCGGTCGCGCTGCTCCAGGCCACGATCGACTCGACCGCCGACGGCATCCTCGTCGTCGACGCCACCGGAAAGATGGTCCACTTCAACCGTCGCTTCATCGACATGTGGAAGATCCCGCCGGAGATCGTCGAGAGCCGGGACGAGAACCGCGCCCTCGCCTTCGTCCTCGGCCAGCTCAAGGACCCCGCGGCGTTCGTGAAGAAGGTCATGACCGTGTACGCGCAGCCCGGAGCCGCGAGCCACGACGTCGTGGAGCTCGCCGACGGGCGCCTGATCGAGCGCGACTCGCTGCCGCAGGAAGTCGACGGGAAGACCGTCGGCCGGGTGTGGAGCTTCCGCGACGTGACCGTGCGGCGCGCGGCCGAGCAGGGCACCGAGGAGACTCTCTCCCTGCTCAAGGCCACGCTCGAGGCCACGGCGGACGGCATCCTCGTCGTCGACCGCGACGGCCGGATCGTCAGCTTCAACAAGAAGTTCGTCGAGATGTGGCGGATCCCGGACGACATCATCCTCTCTCGCGACGACGAGCGGGCGATCGGGTTCGTGCTCGACCAGCTCCGCGACCCCGAACGATTCGTGAAGAAGGTCCGCGACCTCTACGACGAGCCCGAGGCCAAGAGCTACGACTGGCTGGAGTTCAAGGACGGCCGGATGTTCGAACGCTACTCCTCGCCGCAGAAGATCGGCGGCGTGACCGTGGGACGTGTCTGGAGCTTCCACGACGTCACGCGCCTGCGCCTGATGGAGGACACGATTCGCCGGCACGCGCGGGCTTTCGACCACATCTCCGACGCCGTCATCACGATGGATCTCGAGGCGCGCATCGTCGACTGGAATCCAGGCGCCGAGAGGATGTTCGGCTACAGCCCGGCGGAGATGCTCGGCAAGACGCCGGACGTGCTCCGGCCGGCGGGCGCCAAGAAAACCGCAGTCGAACTGCTGGCGGAGATGCGCCGCACGGGCCGCTGGAACGGAGAGATGCGGTTCGTCCGCAAGGACGGGACCGCGGGCATCGTCGACACCGTGGTCGTGCCGCTCTACGACGACTTCGGCCGCACGCTCGCGGCGCTCGCCGTCTGCCGGGACGTCACCGACAAGAAGCGCCTGGAAGAGTACCGGCGGCGCGAAACGAATCCGTAGCTGCCCCGGCGTCAGAAGTTCTGCAGGGCTTCGACCGGCGCGTAAGCGTCCGTCAGCTCCGGAATCCCGTCTGGCGGCTCCGGGGCGTGCACGAGCGCGCTCATGTAGTACCCCGTGTTGCGCAGGTCCCAGCGTTGGGCGAGATCGGCCGCGGCCCGGCGCAGCGTCTCGATGTCGAGCGGATCTCTCGAGATCGTCGCGTAGACCAGGATGTTGCCGGCGATCGGCGGTCGCCCGTCGGCGATGTGGGTGCTCGCGACCCAGATCTGCCCGAACTGGCGTCGAATCGTCTTGTACGTCGCCCAGAAGAGCCGTCCCTCTCCGCCCATCAGTTGGCCGACGAAGTTCGCGGCGAAGAGACCGTCGGGCCTCAGGCGCCGCCGCACGATTTCGAAGAACTCGCGCGTCGTCAGGTGGAACGGCACGCCGGTGGAGTTGAACGCGTCGAGGACGATCAGGTCGTAGGCCGGGCCGGGTCGCGCCAGGAAGACGCGGCCATCCTCGATGACGGTCCGTACGCGCTCGGATTCCCGGTAGAGGAAGTACTTCCGCGCGACGTCGCGAATGACCGGGTCGATCTCGATCGAGTCGATCTCGGCCTCGGGCCGGATCCGCGCGAGCGCCCGGGGGAAGGAGCCGCCCCCCAGGCCGATCACGCAGACGCGGCGGATGCCGGGCCGGAACGCGAGGGCCGCGAGGAGCGCCTCGTCGTATCCCACGAGGGACCGGTTCGGGTGCTCGAGGTCCACGGCACTCTGAGTCAGCGCATCGAAGCGCAGCCAGCGCGACGAATCGAGCTGGGTGACGACAAGGTGGTGGTACGGAGTGTCCCGGCGCAGGAGGACCGTTTCTCCGCCGATGGGCGGCGGGGGGACGCGCCCGAAGGCGGACGCCGCCAGTGCCGCCCCGGAGATTACGGCCGCGATCACGCTGGGCCGGTCTCGCACCAGGACCGCGGCGCAGGCGAGGAGCGTGGCCGCGAGTCCGACGATCAGCGTTCCGACCGGAAACGCCGGAATGAGAAGAAATGTCGCCGCGAGCGTTCCTGCGATCGAGCCTGCGGTCGAAAGCGCGGAGTAAGCACCCGAGACCGTCCCGGCGGCCTCCATTTTCCGGATTCCGATGCGCACGGCGAAGGGCGTGACCATCGCGATCGCCAGGGAGGCCGGCAGGAAGAGGGCGACCGCCGCGGCGAGCGCGGACCAGCGCACGTCCCACCCGAACTTCTCGATCGTGTCGAGGATCCGTTCTGGCCAGACGATGCTCGGGAGCATCAGCACCGTCGCGAGCGACAGGACGATCGACACCGCGGGGAGCGAGGGTCGCCGGTCTGCGAGCCGCCCTCCGAACGCGTAGCCGGCCGACAGGGCGACCAGAAAGGTCGAGATCAGGCTGCCCCAGACGTAAATGGACGACCCGAAGCGGGGGGCGAGCACCCGGGATCCCAGGATTTCGAGAGCCATGAGCACCGCCCCGGCCACGAAGACGACGATCTTCAGCACCGCGATCTCGCGCGGCGCGGCGGAGGGCGCGTGCATGCGGCATTCTAGTGCCGCGTCGCGGGCGCTCCTTCAGAACAGCGTGGGAATGCTGGCCGCGCGCGCGCCCTCGATCTCGAGAAGCCGCAGCTTCGTCGAAACGCCGCCCGGCGCGGAGAATCCGCCGCTCCGTCCG
>Ga0207706_10005460_pt1 | contig 11851 bp, 10 predicted proteins | sample KBSC53metaG_FD_184318 | JGI IMG/M metagenome (GOLD analysis project Ga0207706, IMG submission 184318) | Corn rhizosphere microbial communities from Kellogg Biological Station, Michigan, USA - KBS C5-3 metaG (SPAdes) (version 2) | ecosystem: Host-associated > Plants > Roots > Rhizosphere > Soil ... | reverse complement strand
GGCAGCCCCAGCACGATCCATGGTAGCGACGGCGCACGCCAGCGCAGCCTCGAGTGCGGCGAGCGATCCGATTGTCCGAAGCGTTGGCTATGGTTTGCCCTGCGCCAAATGCAGGGCTTACTATCCGGCCGACCTGAAATCGTGTCCTATTTGCAAGACAACGCAACGGGTGTCGCCGAAGGCAACCGTGGTCGTGAATGTGACGGCCGAACCCCCGGTGGCAGAAACTCCTGAGTTGGAAGAAGAGCGAGAACGGTTCTTACGTGAGTTTCGCGCGCAAATGCTCGCTACCAACACAGAGATCGATTCGATGGGCAGTTTCAAGTGCACGATGAACGAGAACCACGATGGGGAGTATGAAGCGGCATCCGTCTGCCAAGAGTGCTACAACAAGCTACAGGATCGTGTAGACGTGATGGAAGCCGCTCTGCACATGGATGTGAAAGAAGCGGCCCAGATAGTATATGACGCTGTGTGGGCAGACACATCGGACACTACGAAGACATACCAAAATGCAGCTCACGCCTTGCTGGTGGAAATCCGGAAGCGCGCTGGTGTTGGGCTGATGCTGGGGCCGTTGCAGCCATTGACTCACTAGATTTCAGGCAGCTACACCACAAAAACTGAGAAAGCCCACGCTGAGCCGTGGGCTTTTGTTTTGCTGTGAAAGTCGACGTTCGGCACAGCGCGATCCACCGATTCGACGAGGTTATTCGCTCAAACCAACCCATTTTTTGCCCGCATAGAGGCGATATCCTGTTCCCTCAACCATCAATTTGAGAGGAACTGGATGGGCGATTGAGTCGTCCGTTTTGAACGGGACGGAAAGGATCTCGTCGGCCGCAACGTCGAGAATCAAGAACTTTCCATCCTTGAACCCGAAACCGTACGAGCCAGGAGCCAGGAACGCTTCTCCAATTTTGAGTTTTACTTCGGTGATGAATAACCCCTGGTATTTCTCTTGAATATCGGTGGAGTATCCGGATGTGTCCACCAACGAGGCTAGAACGAACCGGTCATTTTTATCGCGGAAGCCGACAGCATTGCGCAATTGAACGGGAGCGCTCTGCCCACGAAAGAAATAGGTGGCGGGCACCAGCTTTTTCAAATCGGCGGCACTGAGGACGCCCGGGGCGTTTTGGGCGACGGCCGAGGCGAGAAAAGAGATGGCGATGGTCGCAAGTGCTAAGTGAAGACGGAGCTTCATGAAGATCCTTTCAAAGCGTTGACGATTGAGTTCGTTGGTCAATCTACTATTTGTAGCGATCTGTCGCAAGATCGGCCAGGGTCTAGGGCGAGCGAGCCTTGCGTGCAAGATGCGTCTTTACCGATGCGATTAGCGGTGAAAGTTTAGATATCCAAACGCGCTTGGGACATGAAAGTTGGGTTGGGGCGTGTTGGTGGGCTGCCATGCGGAATAAAATCGAGGTTCGGTGTTTCCTTCAACACGGAACAAATTTATCCGCCATTCAACTGTTGGACTGAAATGCGGCGTTATGGATCGTATCGGGATAGCCAGTTCAGCGCTCCACATATGCGCACCTTCGTCCAACCAGACGGATCGACGCATGCCACTCTTCAGGTCGGCCAGGCCTTGTGGGGAGATGTCGAGATCGATCCACATTCCGTTCGGGCTCACTTCGAATTCCTTGTAATAGTGCCCAACGGATGGGTCGGGTTGGAGGAAGACTTCCGCTACGTCACGATCCCAGAGTTTGTCGCGCCGTCCGCTCGGGTCAGAATCTGGGAAGACGAACAGTTCGCGGTAGCTGCAATCGAAATGGAGGTAGATTGTCTCCCGATCCCACAGGACGCGGACGGTCGTTTTGCGAGATGGGTCCGACTGGCGGCCTTGCCAGTCGGAACAAAAACTTATCGGGGCGGCGCGCTGCCACTCAGCAGACGGATGACGTGAGTCCAGTGAAACAGGGCTCGCTACGAATTCGGCAACGACCAAATTTGATGGTATCGGAGTGTTTGTAGAGGTAGGGTTCACAATGGGCATGGCGGAGAAAAGGATTACGCTCAGAATCCATTTCACGGAATCTGCATTCTAAGCAGGAAATGGGTGGGTTGCCAGTTTGCAGTAGGATTGCAACGATTTCGGTTTGACCGCAAGATCTGGATATCGCATTGAGAAGAGCGGTTTTACTCTCTGGGCATGACAACCAATGCGATTCTGCACGAGGCGGCGATGGTGAATATGACGTTAACGAATGAGCAGCAGTGGCAAGCGGTGGTGGCTCGTGATGCGAGCCATGATGGCCAGTTCGTGTTTGCGGTGTCGAGCACCGGCGTATTTTGCCGGCCATCATGTGCTGCACGGCGACCGCGACGGGAAAATGTGCAATTTTACAAGCGGCCGGAGGATGCCGAGCGAGCAGGCTATCGCGCGTGCCTGCGATGCAAACCGAAATCGACGGCAAGCAATCCGCAGACGACAATGGTGCGCGCGGTGTGCCGGTTTATCGAGCAGCATCTCGACGAGCCGCTGACCTTGCCGCAGATTGCCGAAGAATTTCGACGTAGTCCGTTTCATTTGCAGCGGACATTTAAGTCGGTGCTCGGAATTACGCCGAAAGAGTACGCGGATGCATGTCGCTTAAAGTCGCTGAAACACAATTTGCAGGCTGGACATTCAGTAACCCGCGCGATGTATGACGCCGGATACAGTTCCAGCAGCCGCTTGTATGAACGGACCGCTTCGCAATTGGGCATGACGCCTGACAAGTATCGGAGAGGCGCAATTGCCGCCACGATCCGGTATACGTTGAGTGACTCTCCGCTTGGGCGCATGTTGATTGCGGCGACGGAGAAGGGAATTTGCACGATCCAATTCGCCACGACGGACGATGAGCTGGTTCAGGGGTTGATGCGGGAGTTTCCGTTTGCGCAACGGCGGCGCGATGAGACTGCTATGAAGGAGTGGCGCGTTTCATTGCTGCACCAGATGCGCACGGGTACGACCAGTGAAACGTTGCCGCTCGATATTCGTGCTACGGCGTTTCAGCGGCGGGTTTGGTCGGCATTACAGAGAATTCCGTTTGGTGAGACTCGGTCTTACAGTGAAGTGGCAAAGGCGATCGGGAAACCGACGGCGGCCCGAGCGGTAGCGCGTGCGTGTGCGACGAACCCCGTGGCGGTGGCGATTCCTTGTCACCGAGTGGTGCGTGAGAGTGGCGAGATGGGTGGTTACCGCTGGGGAATCGGGAGAAAGGAAGCCCTACTGGAGATGGAGGGGGCTGGAGCCTAGGGGCAGCTGACTGCTGAGTAAGTTGGTCCTACTCGAGCTTTTCGTAAACGCTGCGCGCTTGCTTCAGTGTATTCAGGACACTTAGCTTTTCTTCGGGAGTGTTCCAGTTTTCGTTCTTTTCGGCGGCCGAAGTCATGCGATCGATCCAAGCCATGAAATAGGCCGCTTCTTCCCGTGCGCTCGGCGGCTTCATTCCTTCAACCGTGATGTATATAGGGCTGGTGGTTGCGTACGGATACAGATCGAGAACGGGGTACGTCGCGTTGTCGTTGAATGCGCGAAGCACGCACCATCCGGTTTGAGCGGGAATCATGCCCTCGATGTCGGCGGTTTGGCGGTTGCTTGTGAGGCTCAAATCTTTCGCGAGATGGCCGTTGCAGATGATCTGCAAGTGGTCGACTGCGACGATAGACCGTAGAGAAGCTGAGAACTTGACCTCTTTTGTTCCCGCAGCCAGTTTGACTTCATCCCCCGCGGTCTTTCCGCTTAGCGAAAATCCGATCAAGGGACCGTTCGTGGCGAACGTCCGGCCTTTCTTGATGCCTTCCAACCATGGTGCAATCGTCAGCGGCCCTTTCGCGACTGACACGTAGACGCGGTTTGTGCCGAGCGGGCCGCGCAAGGATGCATAGTTCTCCATGGCATCCGTGCCTGCGGCAGTTGGCAAATGAAACCCGCAATTGAGCAGGCGGTACCAGACGTCTGCCGTCGACTTGTGATCGGCGAATCCGACGACCTCGATGTAATCCGCTTTCTTGAGCGCGACGTCAACTGGCAGTTCGTAGTTGAGGGATGCGTCTTTTGCTGGATCGGGAACGGCTTCCATCGGATGCACATATCCCACGAGCCCTTGCTGATCGTGAGCAAGATCGGCGACGTTTGCGTTCGCCGGATACAAACTCGCAGCCGCCGTGTTCGGATAGGAAACATAGTCCGGCAGGATAAAGTTGCGCTTCAAGTTCAGCAGGCCGAGGTGCCCCCAGTAACTGGTGTGAAATTCCTGGCCGTGCAATAGCAGAGTTTGAGCGGTCGAGGTAGCGTCTGGTTCGGTACTGAAATACGAAATGTCGGGAATGCGTTGCTCTTTGTTGACGATTAGATTTTCGACGATTGGGAGATTTTCAGCGGTCGCCTGCTCGACCAAGTGCTTGGGCACATTGCGGTAAGTGCCGCCATAATTCATGTGAACGTGCACGTCACCGCTTGTCCATTGAGTGCTTGAATTCCACGGAAGATCGAAGGGTTTGAGCTTAACGGTGACTTCGGTGGTCTTGCCGGAAGCAACTTCAACTTTTTGTTGATCGAAAGCGTACTCGAATCCCTTCATCACGCCGATTTGAACGCTTCCCACCGGAACGTCGAGTTCTGATGTGCCCTGTGTTTGGAAATAGTGAGGCTCGAAACGGCCGAGTTTGCGCTCGAAATTGTCATCGGCATGCATCCAACTATCGGCAGGGGCGTAAGAGCGCCCATCATTTGCGGTCAGGAAGACCCGGGCTGGAGATGGTTTTCCGTCAGGTCCTAAAACCTTCACGCTCAGGCGACCCATCGGCTTCATGTACTTGCGCTGCTGAATCTTCAACTCGGTCTGCGCGCCGCCTGGGATGGTTTGAGTCCACAACGAAGTATTGCCATTCCGATTTGAAATGAAGGCGATTTGTTTACCGTCAGGCGACCAACGTGGATTGATATTGTCGTAAGACCCATAGGAGATTGCGAAGACATCGCCGCCATTTGCCGGCATAAGCCATAGCTGATGCCACGATTGGCCGAGATAAGAGGCATAGACGATACGCTTTCCGTCCGGAGAAAAATCAGGACGAGCCTTCCAATTCGTTTCTTCGTAATGGATTTCGCGCGGCTCCGCACCAGGTTCAACCTTGATACGCCAGAAACCTCCGGTGCCGTGGATGCGTCCGCGGTTTGAGATGAAGAGAATTTCCTGTCCGTCGCGCGACCACACCGGACTAATTTCGTGATCGACTTTGCTGTAGTAGTAGCGAGAAAGCGTGCTGACGTTTTCGCGGGTCAGCTGTGTCGTGTTCGTGAGCGAACCATTAACGAAGTCTGAGATGAAGATGTGAAAATGGCCTGTTTGGCTCGTCGAAACGTATGCGACTCGTTTTCCGTCCGGAGAAAAGCGTGGTTCGAGGTTAACGGCGCTGCCGGTGGTCAATTGATGCGTGCTGCGGTCGCGCAGGTCGAGAGCCCAGAGTTCGACGGCGTCTTTATCGTAACTCGCGTAGATCACCCAAATGCCGTCGGCGGAGACGTCAGGCTGGTAGTCATATCCTGAGCCAGCGGTAAGTTGCTCAGCAGTCGTTCCAGCCAGATCCTGGCGCCAGAGCGATCCTGCCATTGAGTAGATAAGCGTGTGCGAGTCTGGCATCCATGCTTCGGCGCTCGGCCCCGTAGTGAGCTGCGGAAGATACATTTCGCGAAAGTAATAAGGATGAGGCAGGTCAATTTGCTTGAGGACGGGCTCGCGCTGGCAAAAAGCGGACATTGTTGCGACAACCAGGAAAGGAAGAATCCAGCGAGAACGCAACAAGTAGTGCCTCCTGTTGATGTGGGACGGCGAATTATAGCGCGAGGGTCGTGTCCGCGCGGGAAGCGGATTCTTCCACTTCGCTCGGTACGACAAAGATCAGTGGCGTACCAACGGCAAAATTACATGAGACGGGTGCTTCGCGTCCGAATAGATCTCGATCGTCGCTTTCCTCACGTCGGCAGAAGACATTTCAGAGTTTCCGTTCTGCAAGTTGCGCGAGAAGTTGGGGAAGAAGCTGGCGGAGATTTGTACTCGGATGCGGTGGCCTTTCAGAAAAGTGTTGCCAGTGATCAGGTTGTTCAGGTCGACTTCGTAAATTTTCTTTGGTGTGAGCCATTGTCGACCTTGCTTGAGGTTGCGATAACTTGCCCGCTGGACGTCAAGACCGGGGCTCATCACGTTAAACGCAGCACCATTCGGTGCGACATCCAGCAAGCGAACCCAGAGGTCTAGATCACGGCAATCACAAGCGACAAACATCCGTGCTTGAATTGGGCCCGTAACCTCGGTATCGGCCTGAAGAGAAGAAGAATCGAACGTGAGGACGTCGGAGCGGTCGGCGAGTTTGCGGTAGTCGTGCGCACCTGAGGTTTTATATTCGTTCACCACTGGATCAGCTGGATCCGAAACGAATGCGGTAAACCTTTCCTGCATCGTAGGCTTCGCACCTGTCAGCGATCCCGAATTTTTACCTTGCTCGGGCGACAAATAATACGTTGTGGCTGTCGATGATGGCGGCCAGGTCGAAGCATCGCGCCATTCATTCGAACCCATCACGTAATAGCGGACGGGTTTTTCCCGATCGACTCCGTTGTCGATCCCGCGTAGATAGTGATCCATCCAGCGAAGGACCACTTCGTCATAGTCAATCGCGGCATTCGCGGCAAACTCACGCTCACCTGACTTCGTTTTCTCGGTATTGTCGACCCCATGAACCCATGGACCTAGCAAGAGGTGGGTGCTGGGATTCGGCTGACCCGCCCGGGATTTGATAAGGCCGGCAAAGTTGGTGGTTGCACCTTCGGGACCGTAGTTATCGTCGTACCATGCGGATAGGTTCAAGACCGCTGCGTGATTGCGCTCATACTTATTTCGCAGCTCCGCCCAGTCCCACCAGCTGTCTTCGGCGGGATGATGCAACCACTCGTAATAATAAGGAGACGTATCTTTCAGCTGCGGCATTTCAGCTAGAGGCAGGTATCGATGCATTTGCGAACCTTCATCTTTCCATGCAGCTCGAGCCTCCTCGGACGTTTTAGGACCGGGCAAATCTTTTTTGAGCCGAACATCAGGGGCAATATTGAACCAGATCCAATCGATCCACGACATGTCCCAGGTGCCACCGGCAAAAAAGAAATTGTGCGGAGTAGAAAACGTCATCGCCGGAACCATCGCTTTCAAGTGTGGCGGGTTTTGGACGGCTGCCAGCCACTGCACCGCTCCGGGATAAGACAGCCCGAACGTGCCAACCGCGCCATTGGACCACGGCTGCTTTGCGGCCCATTCAATGGTGTCGTAACCGTCTCGCCCTTCGTTTTCGTAGGCACGGAATTCGCCATCCGACTTGTACCGACCCCTCACATCCTGAATTACAACGGCGTAGCCACGCGCGACCGCGTGTTCGAAAGTCTTGTACTCATCGCGAGCGAAGTGTTTGCCGTAAGGAGTGCGATAGACAAGCACGGGGAACGCGCCTTCTTTTTTTGGCCGCAACACGTCAGCGCGAAGGATGACGCCATCGCGCATTGGCACGCTCACATCAGCGTCTATGACGATTGGTGATTGAGCGGCGAGCAGTGACGTGGCAATCGAAACCCACAGCAGGGAAGGACACAGTTTTCGAAAGATCACGAGCGGAGACTACCATTTGAGGGATTTCCGAAACAAGGACCGGACATAAACTACCGGAAATGTCCAAGATCTCGATGTCGCGGGCGAGACGACGACGAGAGTCTTCGCGGCTTTGTACGATAGGGGCACGGGCGGAGCGACAGCAAACATCCAAGACCGTCACGTGAGCCGTAATGCATCAGGGTGGATCAGCATGGATTGGCAGCGGCGGTCGGTATTCGTTACCGGAGGAACCGGGTATCTGGGACGCTCGATGATCTCAGCACTCGTAGGGCGCGGGCACACGGTGCGTGGTTTAGTACGACAGGGCTCTGAGGGAAAGTTGCCTGCTGGTTGTGAAGCTGTGTTGGGTGATGCACTCGATGCCACGAGCTTCAAAGGACATGTCCGTTCGACAGACACACTTGTCCAACTGGTAGGAGTTGCGCATCCCAGCCCGTCAAAGGGGGCAGAGTTCCGGAGGGTTGACCTGGCGGCCGGAAAGGCAGGCATCCGAGCGGCCGCGGACGCGGGAGTTCAGCACTTCGTGTATTTGAGCGTCGCCCAGCCCGCTCCGATGATGAAGGCTTACATTGCCGTGCGTGCTGAATGCGAGGCGGAAATCCGCACTGTTGGCTTGAACGCGACGATTTTAAGGCCCTGGTACGTGCTTGGGCCAGGGCATCGATGGCCGTATGTACTCATTCCGTTTTATCGAATCATGGAAACGTTACCCTTCACGCGAAATGGTGCCAGGCGGCTGGGGCTGGTAACACTCCAGCAGATGACGGCGGCCCTAATTGAGGCGGTAGAGAATCCAATCGAAGGTGTCAGGACGATGGACGTTCCCGCCATTCGCGAGGCGGATTGGCGGTTTCGGAGGCGTGAAAAGTAGTCTCGGCCGCGTCAAAACTCTTGTTCAGCACGCCTTCTCAAACGAAGGTAATTCCTTGGATTACCGAAGCTCATGCACGCGGGGCATCTTTTCGATTGTTCATGCCGAATGAGAATGTTGAGGAGTTCGAGACGTGCCATTTATGGATCCCTTGGAACGCGAAGAATATATGGAAGACGTCCACCTGCGCATTCTGCGTGTGACCGAGGACCTGCGTGCTATTCAGCGCGAGCTCAATTGCGCAGCGATGGAGGCGCCGAATGATCCCGAGCTGATGGAAGCACTCTCCGAATTGCCTGAACTTGAGGCGCTGGAAGTGCTCAAATCGTCCCTCGACCAAATGCGGCACTTTCTTTGGTTCTACGTGCAGGTGATGACCAACGACTCCGAGGTCGGAGAAAAGCTGCGTGAAACGCTCGCCCAACGAGCAAAGCAGGAAGCTATTGAACGAAACCGGGACAAGTATGATCTCGCGGCGGAAGCGATGATGCTGCGGTACCTGGCAGACGCAAAGAATCGGAAGCCGAACTAAACCTGATCGTTTCGGTCAGCGGTACAGGGCCTCTTACATCTTCAATCGTCATTCCAAAGTGACTGACTTCACGAGGTTCCGTGGGCGGTCGACGTCCAGGCCACGCTTGACTGCCACGTAGTAAGCGAACAGCTGCAAAGGAACCATCTCCAAAATCGGTAACAACAATTCGGGCGCTTGCGGGATAAAGACGGTGTGGTCTGCTATTGCAGGCACTTCCTTGTCGCCCTCTGAGGCGATCGCGATGACGCGTCCGCCTTGCTTTTTGAACCCCTGGATGTTGCCCACATTCTTTTCATACCGGACAACGGAGCCTGGGTCACTGCGGTCGCAGGTGGCGATGATCACTGCCGGAAGATTCTCGTCGATTAAGGCGATGGGTCCGTGTTTGGTTTCTCCCGAAGGGTAGCCTTCGGCGTGGACGTATGAAACTTCTTTCAGCTTCAGTGCGCCATCCATCGCAATCGGGTAATGAATCGCCCGTCCGAGATAAAGAAAATCCTGGAATTTATGGAACGACTCAGCAAGCTTCTCGCACTGGGATGCGGATTCAAGAACGATTTCCACTTTGCGTGGAAGGTCGAGCAATTCGCGCAGATAGTGGTGCACCAAATGCCGGGGCATTTTGCCGCGAACTTGACCCAGATAAAGCGCGAACAGGAAGAGAGCGGCCATCTGGCAGGTGAACGCCTTCGTAGACGCAATGCTGATTTCCGGTCCCGCGTGCGTGTAGATAATGCCATCCGCTTCGCGGGCGATCGTTGACCCCACAACATTTGAGATCGCAATTGTGCGGGCGCCCTTAAACTTGGCTTCGCGCTGCGCTCCCGTTGTGTCGGCAGTCTCCCCGGATTGCGTGATGAAGATGGCCAACTCACCAGCACCTATCATCGGGTTGCGGTATTCGAACTCGCTGGCATAGTCGACATCGACGAGAACACCCGCCAGTTCCTGGATCATGTACTGGCCAGCCATTCCCGCATGGCGACTGGTTCCAGATGCAACGATGTTGATACGGCGAGCGGCGCGGAGTTCTTCCACAGTAATCGGCACGTCTTTCAGGCGAACGGTGGACTCGTCGAGAAGAATGCGAGGCTCGATCGTATCGCGCAGCGCTTGCGGCTGCTCGAAGATCTCTTTGATCATGTGGTGGGGAAACTCACGCTGCTCAGCCATCATTCCCTCGAACCAAGAAATCGAACCTAGTTTACGACGCCACCGATGATCGTTTGTAGAACAGTTCCTTCCTGGTCAAGAACCACGAAATCCGCGTCCGCACCAACCTTCAATTCACCTTTGGTGGAGTTGAAGCCGGAAACCGTCGCAGGGTTCAAAGTCGCGAGCCGGAGCGAGCGCTGAAGATCCCAACCAGCAAATTTCATGACATTACGTACCGCGCGATCCATGGTGAGTACACTGCCGGCGAGCTTACCGTCCAGCAAACACATGCCGTTTGCGACTTCGACTTCGAGCGAGCCCAGGCGGTAGCGACCGTCCGGCATTCCAGTCGCCGAGGTGGCGTCGGTGATGAGCACGGAATTGTTTAGGCCCTTCGCTTCGAGGAACAACTTCACGATTGATGGATCAAGATGAATGCCGTCCGCAATGATGTCTGCGGATAGTCGCGAGTCAGTCAACACCTCGCCCAGAATACCCGGATCACGGTGGCCAAGTGGCCTCATCGCATTGAAGGTGTGAGTGGCGTGGCGGGCGCCCAGTTCCACCGCTCTGCGAGATGTAGCCAGATCTGCGTCCGTGTGGCCCAAGCTGATGACTACGCCACGTCGCGTGGCTTCAGCGATTAGTTCGGCGGCACCCTCGAGTTCGGGCGCAATGGTCAGAATCTTGATGTTGCCTCTTGCCGCCTGCCAGAGTCGCTCAAACGTGTCGAGTGTCGGAGGCAAAAGATCAGAAGTAGGATGGATCCCACGCCTTAAATGACTAAGAAAAGGCCCTTCCAAATGAATCCCCAACGGTCGAGCGCGATTGCTTGTTCGCGTGTCCACACATGTCTCGATCGCATCGGCGAGTCGTTCGAGAGCGCCGAGAGTCTTGTCGAGTGGCGCCGTCACCGTTGTAGGGAAATAACTGCCGACGCCGTGCTGCGCAAGCAAGGTCTCGATGGCGGGAAGAGCTTTCGCGTCGTCCTCCATGCAATCAAAGCGCGCCCCCCCGTGGATGTGCAAATCGATAAAGGCGGGGGCGAGCACAGCGTGGGGTAAGTCAAGGCGCTGAGCTCCGGGAGGAACACTGCGATCCTCCCGCGACGCGATTTCGACGATCCGTCCGTCATCAACCAGGACGAGAGGGCCATCCACCGTTGCAACGGGCGAATGTAGGCGATGGGCGCTTATAGCAAGCATGGAAACGATTTAATGGCCACTATCTTAGCAGGTACGGCGAATTGAGATCGTAGGACGATTGCGATTGATAGAGGGTTTCCCACCTCCCTTCAATTCTTGCTGTTGCATTGCGAAGAGCGCATTTGTGGGGAAGACGCTTGCATCGATGCAGAGACCGACGGAGAAACGCATAGTTTAGTGCCTACTTTCTTCGCCACGTTCGAGACACTTACACCTAAATGCGCGAGACCGAATGCTATAATTTTGATTGTTCAGTCGTGCGCAAATGATAGCCCGCGCGCCGATTTCCAACACGTCGGGGAGTGGCTCAGCCTGGTAGAGCACCTGGTTCGGGACCAGGGGGTCGGAGGTTCAAATCCTCTCTCCCCGACCAATTTATCTCAAGTGAGTACGAACATTGTAATTACCAATCTGGAGGCCTCGTCGT
>Ga0207706_10005459_pt1 | contig 11852 bp, 11 predicted proteins | sample KBSC53metaG_FD_184318 | JGI IMG/M metagenome (GOLD analysis project Ga0207706, IMG submission 184318) | Corn rhizosphere microbial communities from Kellogg Biological Station, Michigan, USA - KBS C5-3 metaG (SPAdes) (version 2) | ecosystem: Host-associated > Plants > Roots > Rhizosphere > Soil ... | reverse complement strand
CGGCCTGGCCCTCGTTGAGGGTCTTGTAGCCGCCGCTCTGGATGGCCGAGAAGTGGACTAAGACGTCGTCGCCGCCGTTGCGGGCGATGAAGCCGTAGCCCTTCTCGTTGCTGAACCACTTGACGGTGCCTTCAGGCAACGTGCTTCCCTCCTGTCGACCCCCGGCGGCCTCGACACCGGTTGCTGAGGCATGTCGGCCGGGCCGCGCGGACTGTACCGCGACGCCAACTTGGGCACAAGCGCAGGTCAAAACGCTCAAACCGCCTGGTCAGGCGACGATCTTGGAGATCGGGAGCTCGAGGATGTCGAACGCTCCGGCGGCCTTGAGGGTGGGGATCAACCGGTTGACACCCGCCTTGTCGACCACCGTCTCGACGGCGTGGAAGCCCGAGTCGGCGAGCTCGTTGACGGTCGGGGCCTTCATCGAGGGGAGCACGGCCAGCACCCGGGCCAGGTCGGCGTCGGCCACGTTGAGCTTGATCAGCACCTTGGAGCGGGCCGTGGCCGCCCCGACCAGCAGGGTGACCAGGTCGTCCATGGCCTGGCGGCGCTCGGGGTCGGCGGCCGCCTCGGGGTTGGCCACCACCTCGGTGAAGGAGGTGAGCAGGGTGGCGATGACCACCATGCCGTGGCTGCGCAGGGTGGAGCCGGTCTCGGTGAGGTCGACGACCGCGTCCACGATCTCGGGCACCTTGGCCTCGGTGGCCCCATAGGAGGGGAAGATCCGGGCCGGGAGGCCCAGCTCGGCGAAGAACCGCCTGGTCAGGTTGGGGAACTCGGTGGAGACGCGCAGCCCTGGCTGGAGGTCCTGAGGGCGGGTGACGCCGAGGTCGCGGTGGACGGCCAGCACCACCTTGACCGGGTTGGAGGTCTGCTTGGAGTAGGGCAGCTCGGCCAGGCTGACCACCTTGGCGCCGGTCTCCTCGATCCAGTCCCGGCCGGTGATGCCGAGGTCGAAGAAGCCCTCCTCGACATAGCGGGGGATCTCCTGGGGCCGCAGCAGCGACACCCGCTCCACCCGGGGGTCGTCGACGGCGCCGTGGTAGTCGCGCTCGCTCCCCCGCTTGACGGGCAGGTCGGCGGCCTCGAACAGGGCCAGGGTGGCCCGCTCCAGGCTCCCCTTGGGCAGCACCAGCTTGAGCACGACGCGTCTCCTCCTCGTCAATCCTGCTTGTCGATCGCTTCCAGCAGGCCGGCCATCTCCAGGGCGCCGACGGCGGCCTCGGCGCCCTTGTTGCCGGCCTTGCCGCCGGCACGGTCGAGCGCCTGCTCCATGGTGTCGCAGGTGAGCACCGCGAACGCCACCGGCACCCCGGTGGCCCGGCTGACCGCGGCCAGCCCGGCGGCGGCCTGCCCGGCCACGTGGTCGAAGTGGGGGGTGGCGCCGCGGACGACCGCCCCGACGGCCACGACGGCGGCGTAGCGCCCGCTGGCGGCGAGCCGCTCGGCGGCCAGCGGCAGCTCGAAGGCGCCCGGCACCCAGGCCAGGTCGATGTCGGCCTCGGCCACCCCGTGGCGGCGCAGCTCCTCCACCGCCCCGGCGACCAGCGGGTCGGTGACCAGCCGGTTGAACCGGCTGGCGGCGATGGCCACCCGGCGCCCCCTGCCGTCGATGGAACCTTCGTAGACCCTGCTCATCTGACCGTCTCCCCTTTCTCCGGGGGGCTGGGCTCCAGGCCCCCGGCCCCCCCGTCGTCACTTGGCAGCTCCAGCAGGTGGCCCATGCGCTCGCGCTTGGTTCTGAGATAGCGGAGGTTCTCGGGGTTGGGGCGGGTCTGGAGCGGCACCCGCTCGACGATCTGGAGGCCGAAGCCGTCCAGGCCGCCGTACTTGGCCGGGTTGTTGGTGAGCAGGCGCATGGTGGTCACCCCCAGGTCGACCAGGATCTGGGAGCCGATCCCGTACTCGCGCCCGTCGACCGGGAGGCCAAGGTCGAGGTTGGCGTCGACGGTGTCGCGGCCCTGCTCCTGGAGGCTGTAGGCGCGCAGCTTGTGGCCGAGGCCGATGCCGCGGCCCTCGTGCCCGCGCAGGTAGACCAGCACCCCGAGGCCCTCGGCGGCGATGCGGGCCAGGGCGTCCTCCAGCTGGGGGCCGCAGTCGCAGCGCAGGCTCCCAAGGGCGTCGCCGGTCAGGCACTCGGAGTGGACCCGCACGAGCAGGTTGCCCTCCCCCTGGACCGCCCCCTTGACCATGGCCAGATGCTGCTCGCCGTCCAGCAGCGACTCATAGGCGTAGGCGGTGAAGTCGCCCCAGCGGGTCGGGATGCGGGCCTCGGCGACCCGCTTGACCAGCTTCTCGTGCTGGCGCCGGGACCGGATCAGGTCGGCGATCGAGATGAGAGGGAGGCCGTGGGCGGCGGCGAAGCGCTCCAGCTGGGGCAGCCGGGCCATCTCGCCGCTGTCGTCGACGATCTCGCACAGCACCGCCGCCGGGGCGCGGCCGGCCAGCCGGGCCAGGTCGACGGCGGCCTCGGTGTGGCCGGCCCGCTTCAGGACCCCGCCCTCGCGGTAGCGCAGCGGGAAGATGTGGCCGGGCCGGACCAGGTCGGCCGGCCGGGTCGCCGGGTCGATCAGGGCCTGGATGGTGGTGGCCCGGTCGGCGGCCGAGATGCCGGTGCTGGTGCCGGCGCGGGCGTCGACCGAGACGGTGAAGGCGGTCCGGTAGGGGGCGGTGTTGGTCGTCACCATCAGGGGCAGGTCGAGCTCGTCGAGCCGCTCCCCGAGCATCGGGGTGCAGATCACCCCGGAGGTGTGGCGGACGAAGAAGCCGACCGTCTCGGGGGTGGCCGCGTCGGCGGTCATGATCAGGTCGCCCTCGTTCTCGCGGTCGGCGTCGTCGACGACCACGACCATGCCGCCGGCGGCCAGGGCGGCCACCGCGTCCTCGACGCTGGCGAAGGCGGTCACTGGCGCATCCTCCCGTCCACTGACGTCTCGTACGCGCCCGCCCGCATCGGGCTCACCAGCCGCTCGACGTACTTGGCGACCACGTCCACCTCCAGCTGCACCGGGTCGCCCGGGCGGCGGTCGCCGAGGGTGGTCACCTCCAGGGTGTGCGGCACCAGGGCGACCGCGAACCAGCCGGCCCCGACCCCGGCCACGGTCAGGCTGACCCCGTCGACCGCGATCGACCCCTTCTCGACCACGTACCGTTCCAGGTCGGGCGGCAGCTCGACCCTGACCTCCTCGCCCAGACCTCCCGGGGTCCGGTCGATGATCCTGGCCACCCCGTCGACGTGGCCCTGGACCAGGTGGCCGCCGAGGCGGCCGCCGAGGGCCATGGGCCGTTCCAGGTTGACCTGGGCCCCGGCGGCCAGGCCGCCCAGGGCGGTGCGGCGCAGGGTCTCGGCGACCAGGTCGGCCGCGAACCCGGCGGCGGCCGGCGCGGCCACGGTCACACAGCAGCCGTTGACCGCCACCGACTCGCCCAGCCGCAGGTCCCCGGCCAGCCAGGGGGCCTGAATCTCCAGCCGCGCCCCGCCGCCGTCGGCGGCGACGGCCAGCGCGGCCACGGTGCCGGTCCCTTCCACGATCCCGGTGAACATCAGCCTTCCTCCTTGGCGCATGGAAACGCCACGATCCGCAGGTCGTCGCCGAGGCGGTCGGCCGAGGCCAGGCGCAGCCGGCGGGCATCGGCCAGGGTCGCGGCGCCGTCGCCACCCAGCAGCCCGGGCGCGGCCTGGCCGCCGATGGCCAGCGGGGCCAGATACCAGACCAGCCGGTCGGCCAGCCCGGCCGCCCATAGGCTGGCCTGCAGCCGGGGGCCGCCCTCGACCAGCAGCTCCAACACCCCCCGCTCCCCCAGCACCCGCGCCAGATCCTCGAGATCGACCCCATGACCACCCCCCCGAACCGCGACCATCCCGCAGACGGCGACCTCGGCCCCGGCGGCCTTCCAGGCGTCGACGGCGGTGGCCGGGGCGGCCGGGGTGGTGGCGACCAGGGTCTCGGCCTCGGTGTCGAACAGGTGGCCGCCGGGCCCGACCCGGCCGGCGGCGTCGACCAGCACCCGCAGGGGCTGGCGGCCGGCCCAGCCGGGCAGGCGCACGGTGAGCCGGGGGTCGTCGGCCAGGGCCGTGCCGGCGCCCACCATCACCGCGTCGGCCTCGGCCCGCAGCCGGTGGGCGTCGGCCCGGGCGGCCGGCCCGGTGATCCACTGGGAGCTGCCGTCGGGGGCCGCCACCTTGCCGTCCAGGCTGGCCGCGGCCTTGAGGGTGACCCGGGGCCGCCCGAGGCGGCGGTGGGTCAGGTAGGCGGCGTTCTGGGTGGCCGCCGCCTCCGCGCCCACGCCCAGCTCGACCGCCACCCCGGCCGCCCGCAGCCGGGCCAGCCCGGCCCCGTCGACCCGCGGGTCGGGGTCCTGGACGGCCGCCACCACCCTGGCCACCCCGGCCGCGACCAGGGCGTCGGCGCAGGGCGGGGTCCGCCCGTGATGGGCGCACGGCTCCAGGGTCACATAGCAGGTCGCCCCGGCCGCCGCCGCTCCGGCCGCGGCCAGCGCCTCCGCCTCGGCGTGGGCCCGCCCGGCGGCCCGGTGGAAGCCCTCCCCGACGACCCGGCCGTCGCGGACCAGCACGGCGCCCACCATCGGGTTCGGGCTGACCCGGCCGCGCCCGCCTTCGGCCAGCGCCACGGCACGCTCCATCCAGGCCCCGCCGGGTTCCCGCTCGGTTGCCACCACTGCCCTCCTGCCCAGGGCGTGGTGGAGGTCGCGCCGGGCATGGCAGCCCAGAGCGCGGCCGCCGCCTCCTTCCATCCGGACTGTCACCGTCGGCCCCTGAGTTCCACAGGGTCCACCCCGGCCGGTTGCGGCCGGGGGTCGCGGGCTCTCACCGCCGGTGGGGACTTCCACCCCGCCCCGGAGACGCGCGTGCTACGTCACCAGCAGCGTACACCCAGCGTGCGGGGGCTAGAAGGGCGCTAGAAGCCGTCGCTGCGGCGGTCCATGGCGTAGCTGGAGCCCTGCTGGCGCTTGGCCACGTGCTTGAGCTCGGTGGCGGTGGCGACGAGCTCGCGGTGGTTGGCGAAGACCCGCTGGGCGCTGGAGGCGATCCCGAGGGAGACCGAGACGATCGGGAAGCGGCGGAGCTGGCCCTGGCGGTCCTCCAGCTCGATCGAGCCGGCGCCGGCGTCCTCGGGGTCGTACAGGGTGGGGACGCGGTCGTCGAAGCTGGAGATCACCCGGCTGGCGAAGGCCTCGGCCGCCTCCGGGGGGACCAGGGCCACGAAGTCGTCGCCGCCGATGTGGCCCACGAACCCGTCGGGGCCGGCCGCGTCCTGGGCGGCCCGCCGCAGCACCTGGGCGAACAGCGAGATGACCTCGTCGCCGCGGAGGAACCCGTAGCGGTCGTTGTAGGACTTGAAGTTGTCCAGGTCGGCGTAGGCGACCGCGACCGCCTTGCCGCGCTCCATGCGCTGGGCGATCTCCTGCTCGATCCGGAGGTTGCCGGGCAGCCCGGTCAGCGGCGACAGCGAGCGCATCTCGCTGGCCCGGCGAAGGGTCGTCTTGACCCGGGCCACCAGCTCCATGGGGTCGAACGGCTTGATGATGTAGTCGTCGGCCCCGGCGGTCAGGCCGAGCACCTTGTCGGCCGAGAGCGACTTGGCGGTCAGCATGATCACCGGGATGTGGGCGCTGCGGCCGTCGGCCCGCAGCTTGGTGCAGACCTCGTAGCCGTCCATCCGGGGCATCATCACGTCGAGCAGGATCAGGTTCGGCTGCACGTCGAGGGCCTTGGTGAGCGCGTCCTGGCCGTCGTGGGCCGTGATCACCTCGAAGCCCTCCAGCCGGAGGTTGACCTCGACGAACCGCACGATGTCGCGGTCGTCGTCGGCGATCAGGACCATCTCGTCCACGCTCAGCCTGCCCCCCCGTCGATCAGTTCCCGGAACGCCTTGGCGGCGGCGGCCGGGTCGTCGGCGCCGAAGATGGCGCTGCCGACCACGAACACGTCGGCGCCCGCCTTCAGGCACCGTGGCAGCGTGGCGGCGTTGACGCCGCCGTCGACCTGGAGGGCGACCGGCCGCCCGGCCCCGGCGATGGCCCGGCGGGCCGCGGTGATCTTGGGCAGCACCTGGTCGTCGAAGGCCTGGCCGCCGAAGCCGGGCTCGACCGTCATGGTCAGGACCAGGTCGAGGCTGTCCAGGTAGGGCAGGACCTCCTCCAGTGGCGTGCCCGGCTTGAGGGCCAGGCCGGCGTCCAGGCCGTGCTCGGCGGCCGCCTCCAGCGCCCGTGCCGGGTCCTCCAGCGCCTCGACGTGCATGGACACCCCGCCGGCCCCGGCCTCGGCCAGCGCCGGCAGCAGCGCCTCGGGGTTGTCGACCATCAGGTGGCAGTCGAGGTAGCGGCCGGTGTGGGGCCGCAGGGCGGCCACCACCGGCGGGCCCAGGGTGAGATTTGGGACGAAATGTCCGTCCATGACGTCGAGGTGGATCCAATCGGCGGCTTCTTCGACCAGCCGAACCTGATCGGCCAGCTGGGCGAGGTCGGCGTTGAGCACCGACGGTGCCAGGCGTCGGATCACGGAGCTCCTAGGACGTGGACCATTGTCGTTGCTGATGGTATCGGCGGGCTGGGGGAGAAGGTGAGCGGCGTTTGCCGGTCACCTTACCTTGAACAGCCGTGCAAGAAACATGCCGTCGGCCCCGTCGCGGTGCGGCCACAGCTGGCGGGTCTCCTCCAGCCGCAGGTCGTCGCGGCGCTCGAGCAGCTCGGCGACCACGCCGTCGGTCTCGGCCACGGTCCAGGTGCAGACCGAGTACAGCACGGTCCCGCCGGGCCGGACGGCGTCGGCGGCCGCCTCGGCCAGGGCGAGCTGGAGCTCGACCAGCCCGGCGACGTCTCCGGGGCCGTGGCGCCAGCGCGCCTCGGGGCGGCGACGCAGGCTGCCCAGGTTGGTGCAGGGCGCGTCGACCAGGGCGGCGTCGGCCTGGCCGGGCCGCAGCGGCGGACGGCGGCCGTCGGCGACCACCGTGTGGAGCCGGTCGGCCACCTCGATCCTGGCCGCCGTCTGGGCGACCAGGCGCGCCCGGCGTGGGTTGACCTCGACGGCCAGGACCCGGGCGCCGAGGGCGGCCAGGTGCCCGGCCTTGCCCCCCGGCCCGGCGGCCAGGTCGGCCACCAGGTCGCCGGGGGCGGCGCCGACGGCCGGGGCGACCAGGGCCGAGGCCGCGTCCTGGACCACCGCCCGGCCCTCGGCGACGGCGGCCAGGCGGGCCGGGTCGCCCCGTTCCATGGTCACGCAGTCGGGGCTGAGCTGGCTCGGCCGGGCGGGCACGCCGGCCTCGGCCAGCTCGGCCAGCAGCTGGTCGCGGGTGGTCCGTCCGGGGGTGACCCGCAGGCTGACCTCGGGCCGGGTGTTGTCCGCCTCGACAAGGGCGACCATCTCCCGGGGGCCGAGGCGGGCCAGGGTCTCGGAGACGATCCAGGCCGGGTGGGAGCCGCGGGTGGTGGCCCAGCCGGTGGGGTCGCGGTCCGGGTCGGGCCAGGTGGGCGGGACGGCGGCCAGGCGGCGGAGCACGGCGTTGACGTAGCCGGCCTGGCCGCGGTGGCCGGCCCTGGCCACCGCCCCGACGGTCTCGGCCACGGCCGCATGCGCCGCCGTGCCCCCGAACAGCAGCTCGTAGGCGCCCAGGCGCAGGCCCCGCAGGACCAGCGGCTCCAGCCGGTCGAGGGGCTGGCGGGACAGCGGGGCCAGGGCGAAGTCGAGCGCCGCCCGCATCCGCAGCGACCCGTAGACCAGGTCGGTGGCGGCGGCCCGCTCCGACAGGTTCAGCTCTGACCGCCGCAGCAGCGCCGGCAGGATCAGGTTGGCGTAGGCCCCGTCGTCGACCCGCTCCAGCGCCGCCAGGGCGACGTCCCGGGCGCTGGCCGCCGCCCGCGTCCTGGCGGTCACTGGCCCAGCCGTTCGTCAGGCCCGAGGCGGGCCCCGCGGGCGAACTCGGCCCCGGACATGGCCCGGCGGCCCTCAGGCCGCACCTCCAGCAGCTCCAGGTGCCCGTCGCCGGTCCCGACGAGCAGCCGGCCCTCCGGGTCGAGGCCGAGGCGGCCCGGGTCGAGCCCGTCCCCGGGCCCGTGGCCTGCTCGGGCGGGGGCGGCCCGGGTGATCTTGAGGCGGCGGCCGCGGTGGGTGGTCCAGGCGCCGGGGGCGGGGGCGAAGGCGCGGACGGCGTCGGCCAGGCGCCCGGCGGGCCGGCCGAAGTCGAGGCGGGCCTCCTCGCCGGTGACCTTGGGAGCGAGGCTGACCCCGGCCTCGGGCTGGGGCCGGGGCTCGACCTGTCCGGCCTCGAGGGCGTCGAGGGTCTCGACGGTCAGCCGGCCCCCGATCTCGGCCAGCCGCATGGTCAGGGCGCCGGCGTCCTCCCCGGGGTCGACCGGGACCTCGGCGGCCAGCAGCATCGGGCCGGTGTCCATGCCGGCGTCGATCACGAAGGTGGTGACCCCGGTCACCTCGGCCCCGTCCAGCAGGGCCCGCTGCACCGGCGCCGCGCCCCGGTAGGCGGGCAGGAGCGAGAAGTGGAGGTTGATGATGCCCCTGGGCAGGGCGGCCAGCACCGGGTCGGGCAGCAGGTAGCCGAAGGCGCAGGCGACGCCGATGTCGGCGCCCGTCTCGGCCAGCCGCCTCGGCAGCTCGGGGTCGCGGCCCCCCGGCGGCTCGAGGACCGGCAGCCCGGCCGCCTGGGCGGCCTGCTTGACCGGCGAGGGCAACGGCGTCCCGCCGCGCCGGTCGCGGGGCCGGTCGGGCCGGGTGACCACGGCCACCACCTCGTGGGCGGACGCCAGCAGCGCCTCCAGCGGCGGCACCGCCGCCGCCGGGGTGCCCAGGTAGACGACCCGCACGCCCGGCCCGCTAGAAGGTCTTGTCGGGCTTGATGGTCAGGTCGGACCGGTGCAGATGCGGCTCGAACCCCTCGAGCTCGAGGTCGAACTCGCGCTCCCGCCACTGCTTGAGGGCCCGCTTGCGGTCGCCCCGGGACAGCCGCTCGATGAACAGCACCCCGTCCAGGTGGTCGACCTCGTGCTGGATGCAGCGGGCCAGCAGCCCCTCGCCGTCCAGCTCCAGCGGCTGGCCGCGGACGTCCACGGCGGCCACGGTGACCTCCATGGCCCGCTTGCAGGCGTAGTAGATACCGGGGAAGGACAGGCAGCCCTCCTCGCCGTCCTGCTCGCCCTCCCAGCGAGTGATGACCGGGTTGACCAGCACCCCGAACGGGTGCTCGCCGGTCTCCTCATTCGGGGGGATGTCGTAGGCGAACATCCGCTTGAGCACGCCGACCTGGGGCGCGGCCAGACCGGCGCCGTGGGCGAACTGGAGGGTCTCCAGCAGGTCGTCGCCGAAGCGGGCCAGCTCGGCGTCGAACCGGGTCACCGGGTCCGACCTCTGGGTCAGGACCGGGTCGCCGAACAGCCGGATCTCGAGCACTGCCACGGGGCCGGTTCTCCTTCTCGACACTCGCTAGCGGGGGACGGCCAGGACTTCGAGAGGCTCGACGTCCACCGACATGCGCGGGCCGCCGGCTCGGGATGCCTCGACGAGCAGGGGGCGCAACGCTCTGGCCGCCGACTCGGCGTCCTCGACCTTGGCGATGATACGCCAGCCTCTGCCCATCTCCGCCGGGCCGAGCAGCTCGACCTTGGGCCCGAGGGCGGCGGCGAGGGCGGCCATGGCCGCCGAGGCCTCGCCCGGCTCCGGTCCCTCGATGAGGACCAGGCGCCTGGCCGGGGGGAAGCCCAGCTCGACCCGGCGGGGCAGCTCGTGGCGCCAGAAGAACTCGGGGTCCCAGCGGACCAGGGCCTGGACGGCGTGGTGGCCGCCGTGGCGGGTCTGGAGGACCAGCCGGCCCACGCCACTCCGGGGCCCGCACCAGGCGGCGGCCCGGCTCCAGGTCCGGTAGGCCTCCTCGGCCGACCGGACCTCGGCCTGGCCGAGGGCGGTGTCGGCCCCGACCACGACCACCGTGCGGCAGCCGGTGAGCGGCGGGTGGTCCTTGACGCCGGCCACGGTGCCGACGACCACACCCGGCTGCTGCCCGGCCCAGGGGGGCACCATGCCCGGGTCGACCACCTCCCGGTCCAGCCGCCATACCGGCACCCCGGGCAGGATGCGGGCCAGCTCGGCCGCGACCTGCCCGGCGCTGCGGGCCCCCGGGGAGGCCGGGTCGGCCCCGCCCCGCCGCGGCACCAGCACGTACGCCGGCTCGTCACGGGCCAGGGCGCCCCGGATCGCGGCCAGCCCGCGCGGGTGGAGGCGGGCCGCGGTCGGGCCCTCGTCGTCGGGGTCGACCACCTCGACCAGCGGCCGGGCGGCCCGCTCGACCGCCCGGTCGGGAGCGACCAGGCGGCACTGTCCGGCCTGCATGGCCGCCAGCGCCTCGGCCGACGGCACGGTCCCGGTGAGCACACACAGCGCCCTGGCGGTGGCGGCCCGGCGCAGGGCCACCTCGCGGGTGTGGAAGCGGGGGGCGCGCTGCTCCTTGTGGGCGAAGTTCGCCTCGTCGTCGACAATCACACACCCGAGCGCCGGTAGCGGCGCCAGCACGCTGGATCTCCCCCCCACCACCACCCGCCGCCGCCCCTGCCGCAGCTCGGCCCAGGCTCGGTACCGCCGCCGGTCCGACAGATCACTGGCCAGGTCGGCCGCATCCGGAAACGCCTTCCGAACCGCGTCCCCCACCGCCGACCCAGCCGCCACCTCCGGCGTCACCACAATCGCCCCCCGCCCCCGCTCCAGGGTCGCCTCGATCAGCGCGATCACCCTCGCCCCCCGGTCCTCCCCCGGCAACGGCCGCCAGTACACCGCCCCCGCCCCGACCATCCCGGCCATCGGGTCGGAAGAGCCCGGGGGGCTGTGGACAACCGGATCCTCCCCGCCGCGTGGTCGGCTACGCTCCCCCACCGGGGGACCCGGCACCGGACCGGGTTGGTGCAGCGCGGCACCGGGTGGGTCGGGCGCGGCACCGGGTGGGTCGGGGGTTGGGCCCCGGGAGTCTGGGGTTGGCCCTATGGACTTCTCGACGGCGGCGACCCTTGGGGGGATGGCGAGGCGGAGGGTGTCGATGACGGCGGCGGCGTAGCGGTCGGCGACCCAGCGCAGGAGGGTGAGCTCGGGGGGGCCGAAGGAGGGGATGGGTGAGACCACACGGAGGAGGTCGCGGGCGTCGGGGGGGAGGTCGGGGGTGCGGCCGACGACCCAGCCGTCGACGCGGCGACGGCCGCCGAAGGGGACCTTGACCCGGGTGCCCAGGTGGACCTGGCCGGCGAGGGCGGGCGGGACGCGGTAGGTGAAGGGCCGGTCCAGGTGGAGCAGGGGGACGTCGACCAGCACCTGGACGGCGTCGTAGCTCGGGTCCAGGTCCAGCCGGGTTCCCCTCTCCCCCCGGTGGCGGGGGTTACAGCGCGCGGGCCGCCTTGGCCAGCTCCTCCGCCCGGGAGGTCGACTCCCAGGTGAACTCGGGCTCGGAGCGGCCGAAGTGGCCGTAGGCGGCGGTCTTGCGGTAGATGGGCCGGCGCAGGTCGAGGTCGCGGACGATCGCGGCCGGGCGCAGGTCGAAGAACTCGGGGAGCAGCTTGCCGAGGCGGTCGGGGTCGACCTGCTCGGTCCCGAAGGTCTCGACGAACACGCTGACCGGGTGGGCGACGCCGATGGCGTAGGCGACCTGGACCTCGCAGCGCTCGGCCAGGCCGGCCGCGACCACGTTCTTGGCCACCCAGCGGACCGCGTAGGCGGCCGAGCGGTCGACCTTGGTCGGGTCCTTGCCCGAGAAGGCGCCGCCGCCGTGGCGGGCCATGCCGCCGTAGGTGTCGACGATGATCTTGCGGCCGGTCAGGCCGGTGTCGGCGTTGGGGCCGCCCAG
>Ga0207706_10005458_pt1 | contig 11852 bp, 4 predicted proteins | sample KBSC53metaG_FD_184318 | JGI IMG/M metagenome (GOLD analysis project Ga0207706, IMG submission 184318) | Corn rhizosphere microbial communities from Kellogg Biological Station, Michigan, USA - KBS C5-3 metaG (SPAdes) (version 2) | ecosystem: Host-associated > Plants > Roots > Rhizosphere > Soil ... | reverse complement strand
AGAGTGTTGATTAACAAACCTGTAATAATGATTTTCAAATCTGTTTTAATGGCCAGTTCTTCAGGGGAAAATGTATAAAACCCGTTTGGACTTCCAATGAATAGCTGCCCTTTTCCGTTTTTATATGTAGCTGCCCATGGTAGCAGGCTGTTTGCACTTATTCCAAACCTACTTCCATAAGCAAAGGTCTCTTTGGTTGACGGATTCAATCTAATTATGGCTGATGGCGAAGTCAACCATAAGTTTTTCTCATTATCTTCAATAATTCCACCAATGGTGAAAGAATTTATTTCTGACTGTAGATCAAAAAAACTTGTAAATCTATCCTCCTTTTGATTGTACTGGTAAAGACCTCTATCCGTTCCGGCCCATAAAGTACCACCTGAGTCCTCGTACAAATCTAAAATCCAATGCCCTGTTATGTAATGCTTAAACTTGCCTGTTGCTCGGTTTAGCCGGCTTATTCCTCCTAACCCGGCTGCCCACAATCCTCCGGATCGATCTTCCAAAATGCTATTTAATAAATTTGTGCCGATGGCAGAAGAGTCTTTGGCATCTGCAAGAAAATGTTTGAATGAATTATCCTTAGGGTCATATCGGACCAATCCAAGGAACCATCTGGCGAACCATATGAGTCCTTGTTTGTCCTGAAAAATTTTTGACCAACCAAAGTAGGCAGTATCATTTAAATTTCCATCATCATGAAGGCGGGAAAATTGTTGTGTAACCTTATTGAAAATACGGACCCCGCCACCTGTTCCCACCAAAATTGAATCTTCCCGGGTTTGAATTATGCATGTGACTTCATTATTAAAGAGGCTAAATGGATTCGAAGGCTCATGTTTGAACTGCTGTACTAAATTTTTGTGCTGATCAAATTTGAGTATTCCGTTTCCCCGGGTCCCAACCCATAAATATCCTTCCTTATCCTCCATAAAACTGAGTGCCTGATTAACCGTTGGAATGCTGTAAATGGATTTATGGAATGGATCAACCCGGTATAATAGTCCGCTGCTTTGTGTACTGATCCATAAAACACCATCGTGTGATATGCAATCATTCCAGCAGGTACTGTCCGGAAATCCATTGCTGGATTGGTAATGGGTAATTTTTTTTGTAACCGGATTGTAACGGTTAATACCGGCAGAATGCGTTCCAATCCAGATGGCCCCGGTACTATCCTCGTTGATAAAAGTGATGTGATCCAAACTACCTGGTTTCAGTTTGGACCTGCTTAACTCGTCTGGTTTTGCAGGGTTATAAAGGTGCCTTTCAAAGCTTCCTGTTGAGCGATCCATGGTATGTAACCCGTCTCCCGCAGTCCCCACCCAAAAAGTTCCTCTGCTGTCTTCAAAGATGGCTCTTACCTTGTTATTTATAAGACTGTGAGGATTGTTTGGATCATTCACGTAACGGGTAAAAGTTTCGGTGTGCCGATCGAAGCGATTAAGGCCGCCATCGTTATTGTTCTCCCAGAATAAACCGGTACCAATCCAAAGTACACCCCTGTGGTCTTCATAAATGGCCCTGACATTATTACTGCTCAAACTTCGCGGATTCCCCGGTTCATTCCGGTAATGCAAAAACTTCCCTGTTTTTTCGTCAAGGCGGTCCAGCCCATTATGTGTACCAACCCAAAGGATCCCCTGGTGATCCCTTAGAATTACGGTAACTATACCGTAACTCAGGCTCCCAGGATCATTTGGCACATTCCTATAGTGTTTGAAAATGCCTGTTGCGGGGTTAAATTGATCCAAACCTTTATCACCTGAATCACCGAATCCTACCCAGATCATTCCTGAATTATCAGCATATACCGTTTCAAGGTTTGTTCCGCCAAGCGAATTTGGGGAATTTGGATTCTGGGAATCATGCCTGAAACTGATCATCCTGTTACCGTCATAGCGGTAAAGGCATTCTGCTTCCTGTCCCGAGAACCACATGTATCCATGCGGGTCTTGGGTAATGGCAGTGATGTTACCCAATCGGTTGCCATTAGGGCCTTCTACCAAATTAAATTTGAGCTCATTGTTTTGGGCTGTTCCATGTTGTAAGATTACCAGCAAAAGAATTATTGCAGATATGGTAATTTTAAATTTCACTGGTTGATTTATTTAGCCTCGCATTAGAGCTTTTGTTTCGAATTATTTGAATCGTGTCTTGTTTATTTATGGAGTTAAGAAATTTTTTATTAACCGGATCTTCATATCCCTCAATATTCTTTCGATCACATACTTAATGTTTTCAAGCAATGCATTTCATCATCGATAATAATGGCTTTAAACATAGATAACAGGTATTTTGATCAACACTTCTGTACCACCGGGACTGCCATCAGGAAGTGCAAGATCAGTTATTGTGATAGAAGTTTTATTCTGTTGCTGTAACATGGCAATTCTGTCTGCGGTAATGCGCATTCCCATTGATTTATGAATTGATGCAGATTTGCTTTTTAATTCTGCTGCTCTTTTTCTTCCAATGCCATCATCAGTAATTTTGCAAAACAATATTTCTTTCTGCTGGTATAACTCGATTTCAAGATGTCCTTTTTCTTTTGTGTGCATCAGTCCGTGCCAGATTGCATTTTCAGCATAGGGCTGAATGATGAGTGGCGGAACCTTCAACATGGTAGGATCAACATTGCCCGCTATGGCAATTTTATATTCGAATTTTTGATCAAAACGCAACGATTCCAGTTCCAGATATAACTGCAGTGCCTCCAGTTCTCTTTCCAAAGGAATAAATGACTCCTGTGAATTTTGAAGAATCAATCTTACCAATCTTGAAAACTTAGAAAGATATTCCGATGCCTGCAGTTTATTGTTTTCAAGGATAAACATGTTGATAGAGTTCAGGGAATTGAAAATAAAGTGCGGGTTCATTTGGGCGCGGAGAGCCTGCATCTGTAGCTCAGTTGTCTTCTGATTCAACTCTGCTAGTTGTCTTTCTTTTTGTGAGCGTTCCAGTTGCAGCCGGAATTTCCGGTTTAACCACCATTGAAGCATCAGATAAAAAACTGAGATAAACAAAATAACTGCGGATGTTATGAACCACCAGGTTAACCAGAAAGGTGGACTAATATTAATTTGAAAAACTTTTTCCGGACCGTTAAATTCGTTGGTCGCATTTGATGCCTGTATTACCAACCGGTACTTTCCGGGTTGTAATCCATCATAACGAATCGTATAATAACCCGGAGCATATTGCCAGTCCTGTGCTTTTCCGTCTTTTTGCAACTTGTAACGAATCCGGCTTTTTCCTTTTGAATAAAAATCGATGATCCCTGTGCCAATGCTGATTTTGTTCTCGGAATATGTAAGTGAAAGTTCCTGCAGGTTATTGATCCCTGCAGAAAGAGAAACTGGTTGCTGATTAACTTCCAGCGATTGTAAATACACTGAAGAAGGGGGAGCTGATTTGAATTTATCGGGACTAATACGGTCAATCCCATCGGCTCCTGAAAAATAGAGATCACCTTTATTATCTTTCGAAAAGGGGCAGAAAAAATCCAAAAAATTTCTTTGATACCCATCCTTATCGGACAGGGTTGTTATTTGGCCGGTTTGTACATTCAATTGTGCGATCACGCCAACCGGAGTAGAGAGCCAGATATTACCTGCATTATCCGAGGAAATGGTCTGCCAACTGTTTGGAGGCAGGCCATCTTTCTCTGAGTAACTCCCAATTTTCTGGAAAGTTGAATTGTAATGAAGTAGTTTGTTTTGTGCCCAAATCCAGTAAGTCCGATCCTTTTTATCATAGAATATGTTAGCCCATTCAATACTATCAAACGGGTGTGAAATTTTTTCCCACTGATTATTTTGGTAAGCATAAACAGCCCTGCCTAACGGCTTAAAACCAATAAGAAATAGATATTGATCATTGGCAACGATTAACTGCCATATGCCTGCCGGAACAACAAGCACCTGCCGGGCGACCAGGCTGTCTTTATTCACGTAAAATATTCCTTGCCCATCCATAACAAAAAGAAACCCGTTTTTAAAGGGTCTTGCATTTAAAAAAGCGATCCTTTCGGGGATCATCACCTGTCCGGAGAGATCTTTAAAAACAAGGGGCTTGTATTGCAAAGTGTTTATGTCCATTTCAAATATCCCCCACGGTTTCCCTCTGCGTTCAACACCAATCCACGCCTTATTCATTATTGTATCTATCATCATAGGGAACTGGCTATCGAGGTGAACACCCGGCTCAATATCTTTTCTAATCAAAGCAACAGAACCAGTTGAGGGATCAAGTGAATACAAACCCTGCCAGCCACTTCCTATCCAAATTTTGCCTTTATTGGCGGGAACAAAATTTTGTATCACCATCTCCTCCCTATCATCTCTTAAATCAAGGATTTTTTTATGGTAGTGTGTGACAACAGGTGAAAAAGGTATAAGTTGGTAAATGCCTGTTGGTCCATGATTTGACAACCAAATCATGCCATCGCGGTCAGCATAAATACTGGCATTGTCACTACTCTGGATTACCGAATCACTGAGGGGAAGTGAAGCAGAATGACTGGCAGGATCATAAATAAAAATACCTTTCGGAAAAGTTGACACCCATACCCGGTCAAGCAAATCAAGTGTAATTCCTCCTGATTCAAGAAAATTATAATCCTTGAGATTTACCCAATCATTGAATGCATCAACATGATGAAATTGTTTATTCTCCAGCGTAAACTGCATCAGCCCGTCTTGAGTATTGAGCCATAAACAATTTCTTTTCTTATCAAAACACATGGACTGGGCACGATGGGAATGAGCTGTCATTAGAGCAAGCTGTGAATTTTGGTCAATTTTTTTAAAACAGGGCCACGTGTAATATTCCCTTTTCCTTGTCGAAAGTGAGATACTTAATAAGCCCCCAGTTGCTTTCTGGGAATCACCCTCCGGAATCCACAGGTTATTTGATTTTGCGTCATAAATGATATTTTCTGTATTGTCTATACTGTTAAGTGTTACCAGGATTCTTTTAGAGTAAGAATGAATATTGATCGCATAAATAGTTTTTGTTTGCAGATTTATAGCAAACACTTCATTTGGTGTGGCCCATATAGGAAATGAACGCTGATTTACATTCAAAGAATCGGGAATCAATTTGACATTGCTGAAGGTATCTGCCTTGATGTCGTAGCGAAATATGCCTCCATTTGCTCCAGTCCAGATATTATTTAGGCTGTCTTCAATCATTCCAAAAGCTGCATAACCACCAGAATGATCATAATTCTTAAATGTATTTCCATCGAACCTGCTAATTCCCATCCGGGAGCTGACCCATAAAAAACCATTTTTATCTTTGATCATATAATTGCCCCCGGGCATTGGTAGGCCATCATTCATTCCCCAAAGAACAGCACGATATTTTTCCTGTGATTTACTTATAGTGAACTGTGCAAAAGAAATTTGAACAACTAAAATATCAAGAAGAAGCAAGGTGTGGCGTATGAAAGAAATGCTTCTTTTTATCAAACTAGCTTTATTATCGGCAAGTATTTGACTCATGTATTTTTCTTTAAAAACCGCAGGGATTGCAGTTCAAAGTCTAGTTGAAGCGCTTCCCCATTACTGCTTTGTGAATTGCCGTTCCGCGGATCGTTGCGGAGAATACTCATTGGATAGCCATCGTAGCAAGTGAGACAATTATTCGTTTGATCAGTGAACCACATATTGCCAAAACGATCTTGTCCGATGCTGTTTACTTTACCCAAGGAGAAATCGTTTGTGCCGCGTATGAGATTGAAGTCAGGCCGTATTACTTGCGAGCTCATTTCTTTTGCAAGCAAAAGCATTAGATCTGGTAAGATGTAGCGTGATCTGATCATTAATTTTTTCCTTAGATGACACAAGCTCAGTAGCCAGGATTTTGCACCAGGTTTTTTGGATTTACTCCCAATTGCTCGTATGGAATTGGAAACAAAAGATATTTTGGATCGCTTGTAGCCTCCTTTTGCTGGAAGGGTTTAAGATACCTCCCGAAACGGATCATGTCCTGCCTCCTCCAATTCTCCCACCACAACTCTCTTCCTCTTTCATTGTATAAAGTATCAAGGTTTACATCATTCAAACGGCTTGCACCTCTTGATAGATCAGTTCGAATAAAGTTTACAATCGCAGCAGCTGAACTCCCGTAGGGGCCTGCGTTTGTCGGTGTCCCGCCTCTTAAAATGGCTTCCGCCTTCATCAACAATACATCGGGAAACCTCAAATAAACAAATTCATTAGTAGCCGGGTCGCACTGAAACACGCAAAAATGTGCCCAGTCCGGTGGGTATTTTATAGGCCTGATGCCAGGCATTTCTATATTTGCTCCCTGCTCAACATTTTTAACATCCGGGGTATAAACTACAGGAATCGGGTTGCCTTGATTTGTATAAGAACTCGTAAGAGGTGTGTCTACAACAAGATCATATTGTTGGCCAATTAAAAATCCAACATTCACCCTGCCACCAGGATTGGGAGGAGAGGTAGCATAATTGTATGCAAAACCTTTGCGTTTATCCGTCGACTCAAACTTGTTATAAAAATCTGATAAAGTAGAAAAGCCATTAGCTCCATTTTGCGGATAACTTAAGATAAGTATCCATGCCAAAGCCACCGCGTAGTTTCCGTCGAAATTACGCGCCTGCGTAAATATATTTTCTTTCCCATCTCTATCATTTGTTGGGGAAAAATTATCAAAATACTTCTCACTAAATGTGAAATGAGCGCTTTTGATTATCGAATCAGCCAGGCTAATCACATTGTTCATATCTGCCGGATCTGGAGGTGCGGGGCTTGCCCTGTTCAGGTAAACGTGTTTGTTGAGATAACATTTCATCAGCAATGCCATTGCAGCATATTTATTGGCCCTATTTGCCGGCCCATCCAGTAGATCTGGCTCAATAGCGTTTAGCTCTTTAATGATGTAATCCAACGCGTCCTTTCCTTTTCTAACTCTCGCCGGTGGTACCGTACTTTCTCCAGGGTCCCTATAGGGCACCTGGTCATACAGATCCAGCAACCAATACATAGCCCATGCCCTTAAAAATCTTGCCTCTGCCTGTTGTCTTGCTGTGGCCTTATATTGTAGCATGTCTGTTGCTGCATAAATGACGCCGCTCAGGCTATTGAAACAATCATGTACAACCTTATTGTTCGGATCGTATTTTTGCTGGTGCAGTACGCGCCACATTCCATTATCATCCCAATTGTTTCCCCGGGTAGGTGCTATGGCCTCATCTGTTGTAAGTTCAGAAAGTGGAAATATCTCGAGAAAGCCGGTAAAAGTCCATTCCAGAGATGAGTATACACTCTGTAACAATATAGCCGCGTAAGAGCTGTCTGTTGTCACTTGCCCTTGTGTGAGATTGGCACCTACATCTTCATTAAGTTTTGTACAGCTGTGAGCCAGTAGGATAAAAGATGCGAATAAAACAAATCCCGGACGTCTCATATTTTGTAGATTAAGTATCATAAGGAAAAATTGATTCCGACAATGAAAGTCCGTGATGAGGGATAACGAACATTATCAATTCCGAATGAAGGAACCCCATTAATGCTTCGATCCGCATTCACCTCGGGATCGAAGCCCTCATACTTTGTTATCAAAAAAAGGTTTTGAGCGGTGACATAAATATTCGTACCCTTAAAAGCTTTTCCAATATCGCCGGGAGCATATGATAAGGTCAGGTTTCCCATTTTCAGATAGTTTCCATTCTGGATATATCGTGACGATGGCGATTGTGCCGGGTTTGTCAAAGATTCTTTCACCGGGTTCTCATAAACTGAGAGGGCCATATTGCGGCCCATGATACCATAGACCGTTAGCCAGTTGAACAAGTCTGCATTGAATATTCGTTGTCCAAATGCCCCGTACATGTTCGCGGTGAGCGAGAATTTTTTAAATCTGAAAGTAGAGGTGACCCCCAATAAAGTTTTGGGATTGGGATCTCCCAAATAATAAAAAGTATTGCCATCATCTTCGTAAACGGATTGCCCCGATTTATCAAGGCCAAGAAATTTTCTTGTATAGAAGGTATTCATTGGATGTCCGTTTTGAATGATCTCAACAGGACTGCCAACGTCGCCGGTATATAAAGGAACCGTTAATCCGGAAACATTGTTATTGAGAAAAGAAGCATTAACTGAGAGATCCCAACTAAAATTCTCTTGCCTGATAATTCCCCCGTTGACCATAATTTCAAACCCTTTATTTAAGATTTGGCCATCAAGATTTATCCACTGGACCGTTGAATTGGGTGGTGCAGGTTGGATAGGAGGGCTTGGGAACAATAGGTGAGTAGTGGACTTATTAAAATAATCCATTGTCCCCGAAACCCTGTTATTGCAAATCGAAAAATCAACACCAACATTATATTGCCTGTCCGATTGCCACTTGAGATCGGGATTGGCGTTGTTAGTTTGACGGAGGCCTCCGCCATTTTGGAAACTATATAATGCCTGGGAGGATCCTGCCGGGAATTCCTGGTTACCGGTTTTTCCCCATCCTATTCTAACTTTCATTGAATTAATGAAAGAAAGCTTGAAAAAATCCTCTTTACTTATATCCCATGCCGCAGCAAAGGATGGGAAATAACCATATTTGTTGTTTGCGCCAAATTTGGAAGAGCCATCTGCCCTAAGAGTTGCGGTTAAAAGATACTTCTCCCTGTAGGTAAAGATCGTTCTTCCAAAAAAAGATTGTAATTCAGATATTGGGTCCAAATAAGAAGCTATCCGTCGGCTGCCCTGGCTGGAGAATTGAATGTAATCGGTATAATCTATTCCGTAGTTACCAAACCCGGTAGCGTCATTACCACTTGCACTAAGGCTAAACCCTTGACTGGTGAATTTCATGTACTCGTAGCCAAGAACTGCATTCAACCTTAATTCGTGGAATATTTCCTTGTTGAAGTTTAAAGTCTGTGTGATTTGTTGGGTTGTTAGTTCGTTATTTGCTATACTGGCATATCCTGTCGGCGAAAAAATCATTGGCCAAAGACCAAGAGCCTGGTCTGTGGAAGACCGCGAAATGCCGGAGCTGTAATTAATACCGAGTAGTAATCGGTAATCAAGCCAGTCGGTGAATTTGTAATAAGGTGAGATGCTTCCCAGTAACGTGGTAACCTTTAAATTATCCCTAGCATATTGCGAATAGGCGATGGGATTGACGTTCTCTGCAGGTGACATTCTGAGAGATGAATCCTTATTTCTAAGTGACACTGTCGGATTCCAGATCAACGCAAAAAAAACTGATCCGCCATTGCCGTCGCTAATATTGGAACCTTCCTGGATATATTGACTTGAATTCAGGTGAAGATCAAGTCCCAGTTTTTTACTCTTCAGGCATTTTAAGTTTGCGGAAAAATCACCCGTGTATTTCTTAAAACTAGTGTTGCTAACAATTCCATCCTGGTCCAAATACCCTGCGGAGAAACGGTATCTCCCATTTTCGTTACCGCCGCTGCCGGCGATGGAATAATTCTGCTGCCAACCCGTTTGTAAAATCGCATCTTGAGCATCCGCATCGCCCCCTTTGTCAAAAGAAGGATCAACACCCCAATATTGTATTGCTTCCCTGTACTGCGTCGCATTTAATATATCTAGCTTTTTTAACGCCGATGAAGCACCCACCGAAATGGCGACATCTATTTTTGTTTCGCCTGTTTTACCTTTTTTGGTGTTTATAATTACAACGCCATACGCTGCCCTTGATCCATAGATGGCCGTTGCAGAGGCATCTTTTAGAATATCAATGGAGGCTATATCGATCGGGTTGAGAAAATTGAGAGGATTAATATTCCTTTCGAGAGACCTTCCGTCTAAGGGAACGCCATCAACTACAAACAATGGTTGCCCCGTGCCCGTAATGGCAGAGTTACCCCTGATTCTTATCGTTGTTGCTGCTCCAGGCGAACCATTGTTGCTCATTATTTGAACGCCCGATACCTTACCCTGGATCAGGAGGTCGGGAGATGTAAAAGTTCCTTTGTTAAAGTCTTTTTCCTGCACGGAAGCAACCGCCCCGGTAAGGTCCTTTTTCCGTGCCGTTCCATATCCAATAACAACTACCTCATCGAGCGATGAAGCAGTGCTCTCCAACCTAACTTCTATATGATCGGTTTGGTTGACATCAATATCCTGCGACGAATATCCTATCGCTGAGACCGTCAACCATTTGATGGATGCAGGAACAGTGAAATGGAAATTGCCATTGCTATCTGTTTGCGTACCTGTTTGTGTACCTCTCGCGATTACTGAAACATTGGATAAGGCAGATCTGTCTTTGTTATCAATTACTTTACCGGTAATCTCCCTTCCCTGCGCAAGTGCTAATTGTGACATTGAGGATAGCAAGACCCATAAACCAATCGGTTTGAAAAAGTGTTTTAGGACCATAAGATAGTTAGTAGTTTAATAAGATCACCGTCATCTAATTTTGCTCCTGGCTACGACTCGTCCTGCTCCTGCTTTCAGCCTTTTTTGCTTTACTGTGTGGCGGGAATTTTAAGTAACACCTCTGTACCGCCATCACTTCCATCAGCCAGTACAAGGTCCCGAACTGTAATGTGTGTCTCTTTTTCGCTTTTTTGTTGTACCATGGCAATTCGATCTGCGGTTACTCGCATTCCCATTGATCTATGTCCCAGACTGGATTTTTGCCTTAGTTCTGCTGCGTATTTTCTTCCCACACCGTCGTCCGTGATTTTGCAGAACAGATTTTTTTCCTCAATGTATAATTCAATCTCAAGATGGCCTTTTGCTTTTTTGTGCATTAATCCATGCCAGATAGCATTTTCAGCGTAAGGCTGAATGACAAGAGGGGGTACTTTCAATACGGTTGCATCAACATTCTCGTCCACTGAAATTTTATATTCAAACTTTTTTTCAAATCGCAATGATTCCAGTTCCAGGTATAGTTTCAGAGCTTCCAGTTCTCTTTCCAGGGGAATAAATGCTTCTTGGGAATTTTGAAGGATCAGTCTTACCAGCCTTGAGAATTTAGAAAGGTATTCCGATGCCTGCAGCCTGTTGTTCTCAAGGATGAACATGTTGATGGAGTTGAGCGAATTGAAAATAAAATGAGGATTCATTTGTGCCCGCAGCGCCTGCATTTCGAGCTCAGCCTTTTGTTGCTGCATTTCCGCAAGCTGTTGCTCTTTCCTCCTGTTATCTAATTGAGTGTTTGCCTCTGTCATTAAATGCTGCAACTTGTCCTTTCTTCTTTTCAGTTGAATATTTCTTACCAGAAAGACCGCCAGTAGCAAACCAATTGCAAATGCGCCAATCAAAATGTTGCGGCTTGTTTTCTCTCTTTGTAATTTTTGCTTCTGTACTATCTTTTCGTTATCCAGCAAAGCAATTTGTTGTTCATAATTGTAGGCAGCAAATTTTCCTTTAACTACATCATTGGCCACAATCTCTTTTTGTGCAACATATTTTTGATAGTACGCAAAAGCGCTGTCTGGTTCATTTTTTCGCTGATAAATTTCGTACAGGATCTCATAACAATCCCTTATATATTGTTTTGCATGGCTGCGAATAGAAAGATCCAGGGCCTCACGGACATAGGCAAGTGCTTCGTTGTTTTTTTGTAAGCGAGAATATGTTTTTGCAATATCGATCAAAGATCTTTTTTGATAATTAATATTATTGACCTTGCGATAATATTCCAAACCTCTTAGTAAAGGAGTGATGGCGCTATCGTATTTTTTTTGCCACAGATAAAATTCACCAAGGCTGGCATGGTAAAAGGCCAGCTCGTCATTAGTTAATTGGGATGTGTCAATGAGGTTGTAATAATACTGAGCTGAATCAAATTTCCCATTTAAGGCAAATAATTCAGGATAGCTTATCCTTAACCAA
>Ga0207706_10005454_pt1 | contig 11856 bp, 10 predicted proteins | sample KBSC53metaG_FD_184318 | JGI IMG/M metagenome (GOLD analysis project Ga0207706, IMG submission 184318) | Corn rhizosphere microbial communities from Kellogg Biological Station, Michigan, USA - KBS C5-3 metaG (SPAdes) (version 2) | ecosystem: Host-associated > Plants > Roots > Rhizosphere > Soil ... | reverse complement strand
GCGGAGACCGGGTTCACTCCTGTCCCGCCGCCCCAGCCCACCAAGAAGAACAAGCACGAGCACGAGCACGAGCACGAGCACGAGCACGAGTCCAAGGGGCCAAAGGCTCCGAAGGCTCCGAAAGCTCCCAAGGCTCCCGAGGCTCCCGAGCCACCGAGCTCACCTGAGCAGCCTCAGCCGCCCGGCGATGACGGGCGGGGCCACGACGAGCACGGCCAGGGTGACCACGGGCACGATCAGGGCGACGGCGATCACGGCCACAAGGACCACGGTGACCATGGGTCCGACCACGGTGACGGCGGTCACCACGGCCCGAAGCGCTAGTCTCCCGCGGTGTCCGGCTTCCGCTCATTCCGCCGCACAGGCACCATCGGCCTGGCGCTGACCGCCTGGGACATCTGGCGGCGGATCCCGAAGCAGCACCGCCGGGCGCTCGTTCGGCAGGGGCGCAAGTACGGACCGATCCTCGCGGCCAAGGTGATTGCGCAGCAGCAACGCCGCCGCGACCGCAACAGCTAGAGCGTCAGCGCCTCCCGCACGATCCGGTCCTGCTCCTTCAGGTGCGCGGTCGGGTAGCCCTCCGACGGGCTCGCGCGCCACGGCCGGCCGACGTACCGCAGTCGCACGCCCTCGGGCAGCGACTCCTCGAGCCGGTGCCGGATCGCACGCCAGGCGCCCATGTTCTGCGGCTCCTCCTGCGCCCAGACGACCTCCTCCAGCCGTGGAAACGACCGCACGAGCTGGCCGTAGGCGTCGACGGGGAACGGATAGAGCTGCTCGATCCGCCCGACCGCGACGGCGTTCGCCTGCTCGCGCAGCTCGTGTCCGACGAGGTCGTAGTAGACCTTCCCGGAGCAGACCACGAGCCGGCGCACCTTGGAGGCGTCAGCGGCCGGGTCAGCGAGCACGGGCCGGAACGCGCCCTGGGAGAGATCGGCCAGCGTCGAGGCCGCCTGCTTCAGCCGCAGCAGGCCCTTCGGCGTCATCACCACCAGCGGCCGAGCGCTCGGATCGAGCGCCTGACGGCGCAGCAGGTGGAAGTACTGCGCGGCAGTCGTGCAGTTCGCGATCCGGATGTTCTCCTGCGCGGCCAGCTGGAGGAATCGCTCGAGGCGCGCACTCGAGTGCTCGGGGCCGTTGCCCTCGTAGCCGTGCGGGAGCAGCAGCGTCAGCCGTGAGGTCTGGCCCCACTTCGAGAGGCCGGAGACGATGAACTGGTCGATCGCCACCTGCGCGCCGTTGACGAAGTCGCCGAACTGCGCCTCCCAGGCGACCAGCGCCTCCGGCGCGGCTACCGAGTAGCCGTACTCGAAGCCGAGGCAAGCCTCCTCGGAGAGCGGCGAGTTGTGGATCTCGAAGGACGCGGTCGCCTCCCCGAGGCTCTGGATCGGCGCGTACGCCTGGCCGTTCTGGGCGTCGTGCAGGACGAGATGGCGGTGCGAGAACGTGCCCCGCTCCGTGTCCTGGCCGGTCAGCCGCACCGGGATCCCCTCGACGAGCAGGCTCGCGAAGGCGAGCTCCTCGGCCTGTCCCCAGTCGATGCCGCCCTGGTCGAGCGCGCTGCGGCGCTTCTCGAGCTGCTTGGCGAGCTTCGGGTTGACGGTGAAGCCGTCGGGGACCGAGAGCAGCTCGCCGTTCAGCGCGCGCAGACGCTCGTCGGGAACCGCGGTCACGACCTCGGCGCCCGTCGAGGCGGGGATGCGGCCCTCGTAGGCGACCGCTGGCACGCCCTGGCCGAAGGTGGTCTTCAGGCGCTCGTGCGCTTCCTTCAGCATCGTGTCCACCCGGGCCGCCATCGCGTCCACGTCCTCCTGCGTGACGACGCCTTCCTCGAGCAGCGTCTTGGCGTACTGCTCGCGCACGCCGGGCTGCTGCTCGATCCGCGCCGCCATCAGCGGCTGCGTGTAGGCGGCCTCGTCCTGCTCGTTGTGGCCGTGGCGGCGGTAGCCGACGAGGTCGATCACGACATCGGTGCTGAAGCGGCGGCGGAACGCCATCGCCAGCCGCACCGCCGAGAGCGCGGCCTCGGGGTCGTCCGCGTTGACGTGGACGATCGGGAGGTCGAAGCCCTTGGCGAGGTCGCTCGAGTAGCGCGTCGAGCGCGCGTCGGCCGGCTCGGTCGTGAACCCGATCTGGTTGTTGGCGATCAGGTGCAGCGAGCCGCCCGTCGAGTAGCCGTTCAGGTCGGCGAGGTTGAGCGTCTCGGCGACGACCCCCTGCGCCGGGAAGGCGGCGTCGCCGTGGATCTGGACGGCCATCGCGACCGAGGCGTCGACGTAGCCGGTGCGGGTCGCGCGGTCGGTCTGCTCGGCGCGCGTGCGGCCCTCGACCACTGGATCGACGGCCTCGAGGTGGCTGGGGTTCGACGCGAGGGTGACCGTGATCTCGCCGGCCGGCGTCTTGCGCGTGCCCTCCGCGCCGAGGTGGTACTTGACGTCGCCGGTGCCGCCCTCGGGGTCGGCCGCGACCGCCTCGAGCGTTCGCTCGCCCTCGAACTCGCGCAGGATCGTCTCGTAGGGACGGCCGAGCACGTGCGCGAGCACGTTCAGGCGCCCGCGGTGAGCCATGCCGAGCACGACCTCGTGCCCGCCTTCCTCCGCGGCGAGCCCGATCGTCTCGTCGAGCATGGGGATCATCACGTCGAGCCCCTCGACCGAGAACTGCTTCTGGCCGAGGAACGCCCGACGCAGGTAGCGCTCGAAGCCTTCGACCTCGGTCAGGCGCTCGAGCAGCCGGCGCTTGTCGTCCGGGTCCAGCGTGTGGTGGTAGCGGCGCGACTCGATCACCGTCCGCAGCCAGACGCGCTGCTCGTGGTCGGAGATGTGCTCGATCTCGTAGGCGCTCGTGCCGCAGTAGACCTGGCGCAGTTGCGGCAGGACCTCGGCCAGCGTCTCGCCGGGAACGTGCACGCCGAGGATGTCGGCCGGGATCAGGGCCTGCAGCTCCGGCGTCAGCTTGGGCTCGCGGCGCTCCGGGTCGAGCGCCGGATCGCCGACCGGCTCGCCGCCAAGCGGGTCGAGCCGTGCGGCGAGGTGCCCGTGCGTGCGATAGGCGGTCACGAGCGCCATGGCAGCCGCGACCGCCTGGAAAAGGGTCTTGTCGTGGACAGGCGGCGCTTCCACCCGCGCAGGCGCGGCGGGCTCGGCCGGAACCGGCGAGGGTGGCGGTGGTGGAGGCGGAGGCGGCGCGGCGGCCGTCGAGACGTGGCCGTTGCCGTCTTCCTGCAGCAGCTCGACGAGCCGGGCGAGGCCCGGATGGGTCGCGACCAGCTCGCTCGCGCCGCTCTCGAAGAGCGCGCGCCACTCGTCCGGGACCGCGTCAGGGTTCTCGAGGTATTGCTCGAGCAGCGTGCTCGCGTAGCCCGCGTTCAGTCCGTCGACGTCGTGCACGGTCATCGTCTTTGTTGTACCAGCCGGGATCCCTCCCGGAGAGGCTCAGTAGATCGGGTTGTTGGTGGTGACGGCGACGATCATGCCGACGACAAAGCAGACCGCGCCGACGCCGATGGCGAAGGCCGCCAGACGGTTGTTGCGGCCGCCGATCGCGGTCGCCAGCAGCGCGAGCAGCAGGGCGAAGGGGATCAGCCGCCCAGGCCGGTAGGCGATGCCGATCAGGCTTGCGAAGAGCGACAGCGACGCGAGGAGGCCGGCAACAGTCTCGGCGGGCCGCGACTCGCTGATGGGGTTGGCGCTCACCGGCGTACCGTCGCGCGACTCGCGCGTACCGGCCCGCGCTCAGGACCGCGCCGCGGGCGTGGCCTGCGGCTATGGGGCGACCACGGCGCCCTCGGGTCCGGCGGCCCGCCGGCCTGCGAGACGGCCCGCACCGGCTCGGGCGGCTTCGGCTCGGCCTTGACCGCCCAGTAGACAACGAGGCACAGGTACGCGATCGGGATCTTCAGGATCACCATCATGAAGATCAGCTCCCACACGATCGACGGAGTTTACGCGATGCGGTAGCTGCCCAGGCGTTCGCGAACCCACGCCGGCGGAGGCGGGCACCTGGCGCTCGCCCGCCTCCGGTTTCTCTGAAGCCCATTAGCGGTTCGGACGGTTCCTCAGCCTCAGCAGCGCGATCGCCACCACCGCCAGGCACACCAGCACCAGCAGGCCCAAAGACCCGACCTGTGCTCCGAGCGCCCCGAGGACCAGCAGCACTGCCACCAGGACGGCAAGCACGGCGAGGACTTGAACCAGTCTCACCATCCCCTCACTTCGCAGCCCAGGCACCGTTCCCGTTCACCCAGAGTTCGATTTGCGGGTAGTGGCTCGAGATGCAGCCCCACTTGAGGATGCAATTGTCGATCTTGCCCTGGCGGCGGGAGTAGTGCCCGCCCGTCAGGCTGCCTCTCCACGTGTACCACCAGCCGGTGCCGTGATCGTCCCAGTCGACCTGAAAGAGGGGGTCGACGTCCGAGAAGAACGAGTCGACCTTGAGCGAGCTGTCGTCGATCGCCGGGTACGTGGCACACCAGTGCACCTTGTGGTGGAACTTCCACACGACCACGCGGGTGATGAGATCGTGGGCCGTCTTGTGCTTGTCGACCGTGTAGCACCGCCTCGCGGCCACGCCGAGCCCGAACGAGCTGCTTGTGCCGGTGATCGTGCCCAGCAGCGGTTGCGCCGTGCTTTCCGAGTAGACGCCGGCGTCCCCTCCGTAGGAGGAGATCTCGTAGGAGCCGTCCGGCAGGTTGTCCAGCGACTGCCGGCTAATCACGCTGCCGGACTCGTCGGTCACCGAGTAGTCGAAGCCCTCGTCGAAGTACAGCTGCATCGGCGGTGGCGCGCTCGGGGGCGGTGGCGGTGGCGGTGGCGGTGGCGGTGGCGAAACCGTGACGGCGTTCGAACTGCTTGCGTACGAGCCGTAGCACCCCTCTGCGTTGCACGGGCGGACGGCCGAGGTCACCTTGTGTCCGATGTCCTGAGCCTGGGCCACGTACGTGAACGGCCCCGGCGAGCCGGCCACCCAGGTCGGGCCGCTGACCACCGTGCCGTCGCGCAGCCACTCCTTGTAGAAGCCGGTGACCGACACGCCGCAGGAACTCCAGGAGCCACCGCTCGAGGTGATCGTGTTCCCGGCGTAGGTCGGGCTCGGGGCGCTCAGGGCGGGGTCGGCGGTCTTCACGATCTGGCCCACGGTGCAGAGCGGGACCGCCGAGCCGGTCCGAGCGAGGGCGAGCGCGGTACAGGCAAGCGCGGTTGCGACGAGCGCGGCGCAGGCGAGACGACGTTGCATTTCGGACTCCCTTCCGGAGGCGGCGCGCCTCCCATCGACCTCGATCGACGGTAGGCGTGTCCTGCGCGCACGTGTGAAACGGAGCCGTGTCGAAAGTGCAACATCGTCCTGCGGGTCCTACCGCACTGCCGATCCGCCGGCTATTGGCCCTTTGGGACAGGTCCGTAGCCGCCACCGCCGGGCGTCTCGACTCGCACCGCGTCGCCCACTCGCAGCCCGCGCGTGATCTTCGCCGGCAGCTCCTCACCGTTCAGCAGGTTTCGGCCGGGCAGCCCCGGCTTGCCGCCTCGAGCTCCCTGCGGGGCCCGTACGCGTCGCTCCCCGACCAGCGAGAGGCGGCAGTCCTCGAGCACTCGCAGCTCGCGGACGACGCCGTCGCCGCCGCGGTGCTCGCCCGCTCCGCCCGAGCCGAGGCGCAGCTCGTGGCGCTCGACGCGGAGCGGGTAGGCGAGCTCGAGCGCCTCGGCCGGAGTCGAGAGCGTGTTCGACATCGCCACGTGCACGCCGGACGGCCCATCCGCGTCCGGACACGCGCCCTGGCCGCCACCGACGGTCTCGTAGTACGTGAAGCGGTCGTTCCCGAGCGTGAGGTTGTTCATCGTCCCCTGGCCCTGCGCGGGCACGGGCACGGCCTGGCCGAAGGCCGCGAAGACGACGTCCACTATCCGGCTCGAGGTCTCGACATTCCCGGCGGCCACGGCCGCCGGGGCGCGGGCATTCACGAGCGAGCCCTCCGGCGCCAGCACGCGCACCGGCACGAAGGCGCCGCCCGAGGCGGGCACGTCCGGATCGGTCAGGCAACGGACGACGAAGTAACAGGCCGACCGCGTAACGGCGAGCGGGCAGTTGAGGTTCCCTTCGTACTGGTCCGCGGTGCCGGCGAAGTCGAGCTCGAGCTGGTCGCCGTCGATCGTGAGCGCGACGGCGATCCCGAGCTCACCTTCTCCCGTCGGCTCGAGCGCGTCTGCGGCCTCGAAACGTCCGTCCGGGAGCTTCGCGATCGCCGTCCGCACCAGCCGCTCGGAGTAGTCGTGCAGCTCGTCCATCGCCGCCTCGACGGTCTCCTGGCCGCGCCGCGCGCAAAGCTCGTCGAGCCGCCGCTCCGCGAGACTGTGTGCCGCCAGCTGGGCGCGCAGGTCGCCGCGCCGCTCGTCGGGGTTGCGCATTTGCGCGACGAGCTCCTCGAGGACGTCGTCGTCCAGTCGCGTGGGCGGGATCACGACCCCTTCCTCGTCGAGCCGGCGTGAGTCGGCGGGCAGGCTCCCCGGCTCGTCGGCGCCGACGTCGGCGTGGTGGGCGCGGGTGACGGCAAAGCCCGCGCGCGTGCGCGTGACGAGCGTGATGTCGGGCAGGTGCGTGCCGCCCGCGAAGGGGTCGTTCAGGATCCAGGCCTCGCCGGGCGCGGGATCGTGCGCGCGAACGGCTGCGACGGCGTCGGGAAGCGCACCGAGATGGACGGGGATGTGCTCGGCCTGGGCGACCATCCGCCCGCGCTCGTCGAAGAGAGCGGTCGAGCAGTCGCGCCGCTCCTTGATGTTCGCCGAGAAGGCCGAGCGGACGAGCACCGCGCCCATCTCGTCCGCGATCGAGCGGAGCGAGGCGCCGATCACCTGCAGCTCGATCCTCATTTCACAGAATCGGCACGGTGGCGTGACAGTTTCGTGAGCCGCAGCGTGCTACTTCTTCCATCCCTAACCCCCACCCACCCAGGGGGAACCCAGCACGTGGCGCCCTCGAGCTCGACGACGCTCGGGCCCGCCGACTCGAGTGGTGAAGCGGCCGGCAGCTCGAGCAAGGGCCCGGGGCGCACCTCGGCGGTGCGGACGGCCACGAGCTCGATCTGGCGCTCGCGGTCGGCATAGCCGTAGCGCGCCTCGTGCGCTCGGTGGAAAGCCTCCGCCAGCGCCGGCTGCAGCGGCACCGCCAACTCGAACGACTGGCCCCGGTAGCGCAGCTCGGCCTCGCCCTCGGGCGGCAGCTCCCCTGCCTCCTCCAGCGGGCAGACGTACGAGCGCACCGAGTCCCGTCGTTCGTCGGCGACCGCAAGCCCGAGCGCCGACAGGACGCCGGCCGCGGCTGGCACGAGCACGGTCTCGATCCCGAGCTCCTCCGCGAGCGCGCATGCGTGCAGCGGCCCGGCGCCGCCGAAGGCGACGAGCGCGAGCTCCCGCGGATCGTGGCCGCGCTCGACCGAGACGAGCCGTAGTGCGCGGAGCATTTCCGCATTCACGACCTCGATCGCCTCCGCGGGGTCGATCCCCTCGAAGACGCGCTCGGCCGCGGGGCGGTCGAGCTCGAGCCCGCCGGCCAGGCGAGCCGGCAGCCGTCCGAGCAGCAAGTTCGCATCGGTCACCGTCGGGCGCGTCCCGCCTCGCCCGTAGCAGGCCGGCCCGGGGTCGGCGCCCGCGCTCTCGGGCCCGACCCGCAACGCTCCGCCCCGGTCGCGCCAGACGATCGAGCCCCCGCCGGCGCCGACGGTCTGCAGGTCGACCATCGGCAGCCGCAGCGGCAGGCCGCCGACCTCGCGCTCCGAGCTGCGACCGGCTTCGCCTGCCCGGATCAGGCAGACGTCGGTCGAGGTCCCGCCCATGTCCAGCGTGATCGCGTCCTCGACTCCGGCGACCCTCGCCGCGCCGACCACCCCGGCCGCCGGGCCCGAGACGAGCGCGACGGCTGGATGCGCGGCCACCTCCGCGAGCGTGGCCAAGCCACCAGAGGAGCGCATCACCAGCGGCTCGGGCAGTCCGGCGCCCGCCGCCGCGCCGCCGAGCGCCTCGAGGTAGCGCGCAAGCGCGGGCCCGAGATAGGCGTCAATCGCCGTCGTCGAGGCCCGCTCGTACTCGCGCAGCTCGGGCGAGAGCTCGTGCGAGGCGACCACACGCTTGCCGGGCAGCCGGCGCCGCAGCTCCTCCGCCACCAGGCGCTCGTGCGAAGGGTCGCGGAACGAGAAGAGCAGGCAGACGGCGACCGCGTCGACATCCTCGGCGAGCTCCGGCAACGAGTCGAGCTCGAGCGGCTCGAGCACGCCGTCGGGGCCGATGCGCTCGCGGACGCCGTGACAGCGCTCGAGCGGCACGACCGGCTCCGGGTGGCCCGCGCAAAGCCGGTAGAGATGCGCGCGGTTCTGCCGCCGCAGGTGAAGCAGGTGCTCGAAGCCGGCGGTCGCGACGAACGCCGTCCGCGCGCCCTTGCGCTCGAGCAGCGCGTTCGTGGCGACCGTCGTGCCGTGCGTGAACCGCTCGACCTCGGCCACGCCCACAGCGGCTGCGGCGGCGAGCACCGACTCTTCCTGCCGCGCAGCCGTGGGCACCTTCGCCGTGCGCAGCTCTCCGTCGTCGAGGAGCACGGCATCGGTGAAGGTCCCGCCGACGTCGACGCCCAGGATGGCCACGGTCCAGCGAGTCTAGGGCCGAAGCAGGTGGGCCGCGATCCGCTCGCGCTCGAGCGGCAGCACGGTGAGCTCGGGCGGCGGGCGGCGCACGAAGCCGCCGACCAGCAGCAGCTCCTCGGCCTGCTCGGCGGTCAGTGGTTCGTCGTCCGGCTCGGCAGAGCAGCAGGCGAGTCCCGCCTCGAGCTCGACGAGCGCGCCACCGCCTGGGGGCAGCGGCCGGGCCGCGCGCACGAGGCCGCCCGAGACGAAGAAGGCTGTGTGCCAGCCGGGCTCAGTCGAAGGTGCGACGAGACAGGCACGCAGCTCGCGCAATTCCCGCAGCCTGGACAGGCGATCGACGACGTGCTCGAGCGCCTCGATCCGGTCCCGGAGCCGCGCCGCCTCCTCGTAGCGGAGGCTCTCGGCGAGGTGCGCGAGCCTGGCACGCAGGCGCGGCAACGGGCCGCCTTCGAGCAAACGCTCGAGCTCGGTGTCCGTGGCCGAGGCGAGCGCGCGGGCGGCCAACGCCGCCCGCCGGCGGCTGCCGATCGGTCCCAGCGGACCCGGCTGCTTGGAGACCACGAAGTCGTCGCCTCGCCGGCGGAGGTAGACGCCGCGCTCACGCCTGCGGCTACGCGAGTTCGCAGGCGGCTCGAGCTCCCGGATCAGCCGCAGCTCCTCGAGCGCGGCCTCGAGCTCGGAGCCGAGCACCCGCCATTCGACCCGGTCGAGCGCGAGCAGCGCCGCCTCGACCGAGGGCCGCTGGCGCTCGCTGCGGAAGTACGACCGCAGGCGCGCACGCAGGTCGCGCGAGCGGCCGACGTAGAGGACCTGCCCGTGCCGGTCGTGGAAGAGATAGACCCCGGGTCGCGCCGGCGCGCCTCGCGCCAGGGCGCGCTTGTCGTAGACCCGGCGCTTGCGCGGCGCGGCGAGCGCCCGCAGCTCCGAGAGCCGCCGCGCGCCGAGCTCCTGACTCAGCCCGATCAGGCGCACGAGCACCTGCGCGGTCGCCTCGGCGTCGGGCAGCGCGCGGTGGCACGGGGCGGTCGCGACGCCGAAGAAGTTCGCGAGCGAGGCGAGGCCGACCCGGCGCAGGCGGCCTTCGAGCAGCCGGCGAGCCAGCGCGGCGGTACAGAGTGGCGGCTCCGACAGCCGCCGGCCGTAGAGCGCGAGCAGGTGCTGTTCGAGGAAGCGCTGGTCGAACTGCGCGTTGTGCGCTACGAGCAGCGCGTCCCCCGCGAAGCTCAGAAACCGGCGTACGACGGCAGCGGCCGACGGCGCGCACGCCAGCTCCTCGCGGCGCAGGCCGGTCAGCCTTGCGACCGGCTCCGGCAGCGCGATCCCCGGGTTCACGAGCGACTGGAACGAGTCGACGAGCTCGAGCCCGCGCACACGCACGGCGCCCAGCTCGCAGATGCGATCGCGTGCCGGCGAGAGGCCGGTCGTCTCCAGGTCGAAGACGACGAACTCCGCCTCCTCGAGCGACGGATCGTCGCGCCCACCCGCGAGCCCGACGTTGCCGCCGATGCAGGCCACCCGGCTGTCGCCCTCCGTCAGCTCGCCGAGCAGCGAGCTCGCCAGTCCTGCCGAGATCGACGGCGTGGCGAAGAGCGACCGGGCCGCCTCCACGGCCGTCAACGGGCCGCGTTCCTCGAGCGTGTCGACCAGTCGGTCGAGCGAGTCGAGCGCGAGTTGCACCCCTCAAATCAAAGCGAACATACGTTCGCTTTGCAAGCTAGTCCGGCAGGAGCGGCATCGCCTGCCGCTCGCGGCCGAGCAGCACGGCCCGCGTGACCGCGGCGGAGCCGAAGCGCAGCCGCACCTCGTCCAGCGCGGCGTCCAGCGAGTCGGTGTCCTGCTCGAACGGCAGCATCGGCTGGAACGACCGGCCTTCGCCGAGGTTCCCAACGGCCACGCCGACCATCGTGATTCCGCGGCGCTCGATCAGCGGGGACGCGAGCGCGAGGAGGCCGCGCGCCGCTTCGAGGATCGTCCTCGTGCTCGCGGTCGGATAGGCGAGCGTGTGCGAGCGTGTGGCCCGCGAGAAGTCGTCGAACCGCAGCCGCAGCACGACGGTGCGTCCGGTGCGGCCGGCGACCCGCATCCGCCGCGCGACCCGGTCGACGAGCCCGGCGAGCGATGCGTCGACCTCTGCAAGCGACGTCGGCGAGCGGCCGAGCGCCCGCTGCGCGCCGATCGACGCCCGGCGCCGGCGCGGCCGCACGGTTCGCGGATCGCGGTTGCGCGCGAGCGCGTAGAGCTGCCGCCCGGCAGCCCGGCCGAGCAGCCGCACGAGCACCTCCTCCCCGAGCTCCGCCACCTGGCCGACCGTCGTGATCCCGAGCGCGTGCAGCCGCCTCGCCGTCACCGGGCCGACGCCCCAGAGCCGCTCGACCTCGAGCGGGTGCAGGAACGCGAGCTCGCGCTCGGGCGGCACGACGAGCAGGCCATCGGGCTTTGCGACCCCGCTCGCAACCTTGGCGAGGAACTTTGTGCGCGCGACGCCGACGGTGATCGGCAGCCCGACCCGCTCACGCACCTCGCGACGCAGCAGAGCGGCGACCGTAGGCGGAGGGCCGGTCAGGCGGCGGACGCCGCGCGCGTCGAGGAACGCCTCGTCGATCGAGAGCCCCTCGACCCGGGGCGTCGTGTCCTCGAAGACGCGGTAGACCTCCTTGCTCGCCTCGGTGTAGGCCGCCATCCGCGGCTCGACCACGATCGCGGCCGGGCAGAGCCGGCGGGCCCGGCCGACGCTCATCGCGGTGCGGACGCCGTGCGCCTTCGCCTCGTAGCTGGCCGCGAGCACCACCCACGACCCGACGATCACCGGGCGGCCGCGCAGGCGCGGGTCGTCGCGCTGCTCGACGGCCGCGAAGAAGGCGTCGAGGTCCGCGTGCAGGATCGTGGCCTCGCTCGACACGAACACATGTTCGCCGGGAATGCCCGCTCGCGCAACGCGTTCGGTCTGTCGATGGCGCGCACCTGGTCAGCGGACCTCGAGCTCAAGGGCGCCGGCGGCGAGCCGGTCGACCTCCTGCGGACGATCACTTCGCATGGCGTCGCCGACCTGCCGCCGAACGACATCGACCCCGAGGCGGTGACCCTGACGACGACCCTGGCGCTGCCGCGTGGAGCGGCGACCGTCCGGATCTCCGGCGGGCGCAGAGGCTTCGCCCGGGTCGACGGCACAGGCCCCAAGGCAGGCGTGGTCGAGGCAGCCCGGCACATGCTGCGGCTCGACGCTGATCTCT
>Ga0207706_10005449_pt1 | contig 11858 bp, 7 predicted proteins | sample KBSC53metaG_FD_184318 | JGI IMG/M metagenome (GOLD analysis project Ga0207706, IMG submission 184318) | Corn rhizosphere microbial communities from Kellogg Biological Station, Michigan, USA - KBS C5-3 metaG (SPAdes) (version 2) | ecosystem: Host-associated > Plants > Roots > Rhizosphere > Soil ... | reverse complement strand
CGGTTGCCGACATGTTTCGATCGGCGCAGGTCGTGCTCGACAACGGAAATCCCAATGTCATTCTGTGTGAGCGCGGCATCCGCACTTTTGAAACATCGACGCGCAACACGTTCGACATTGCCACGATTGCGTTGATCAAGGAGATCTCGCATCTGCCCATCATTGCTGATCCGAGTCACGCGGCAGGACATCGCGACCTGGTGCCTCCGTTAGCACGTGTGGCAGTAGCGGCGGGCGCGGATGGGCTGATCGTTGAAGTTCATCCGAACCCCGACAAAGCCTGGAGCGACGGCGAGCAGTCTCTGACATTTGCAGAATTTGACGAGATGATGTTGTCGCTCGAACCCTACATTGCGCTGCGCGGTGCAACAGTCGATAGTCGCCCGATGGAGGCTGTTGGATGAGGGGCTGGGTCAAGTTGTTGTGCAGTGTGGCATGCTCGGTGTTGCTGGTGCCGATCTGTGGGTTCGCTCCCGATTTGTCACAAAGAATTGGCGCTGACGTTATTGTGACCGCTGCACCAAGCTACTCGCCGCTCGCTGCGTTGCAGGGCGGAGAGCGGTTTCCGAAAGGCGCGCAGCTGCTGTTTGTTCATGAGGGAAAAGCTGCGCCGCTCATTGCGGGATTTGCTGCAAGCGCGGACGCGAATATTTCGTTCGATGGCCAGAAGGTTTTGTTCGCTGGCAAGAAACTTGCCGGTGACCCATGGCAGATCTGGGAACTGACGCTCGCGGATCGTTCCGTACGACAGGTGACTACCGGTTCGGCAGACGCGATACGGCCGTTGTATCTGCCGGGCTGGCGGCTGGTGTACGCGTTGCGGACTGCGAAGGGCTTTCAACTGCAGTCGGCGCGACTGGTTGATTCAAAGGCGTTGGAAGAGATTGAGCCGGCTGGGTCCAGCGCGATTCTGCCCCTGACATATCTGAACGCGAGTGCGGTTCCAGCGGATGTGCTGGCGGATGGACGCATCTTGTTCGAGGCTGGATTTCCGCTTGGTGTTGGAGCGACGCCGGAGCTGTTTCTGGTTTATTCGGATGGCTCCGGAGTGGAATCGTATCGCTGCGATCACGCGACCATAGGTCCTAATGGGCGCGGGCGCTGGGGTGGCAAGCAGTTGGCATCAGGGGATGTGGTATTCACACAGGGAGCAGGGCTGGCGCGTTTCACTTCCCCCCTGGCGCACGAAGAACGGGTAGCGATTCCACATTATTCCGAATATGCGGGCGGGGTTGCCGAAACTCCGTCGGGAGCATGGTTACTGAGCGCTCGCGAATCAGAGAACGCGAAGTTTGCGTTACGGCTATGGAAGCCAGGCGCAGCTTCGCTCGAGACAGTGTTGGCGCGCAACGACGACCTGGTAGAGCCGGTGGTGATAGCGTCGCGCGAAAGGCCAAGGAGGCATCCTTCGGCTCTGCATGATTGGGACTACGCTAACCTGCTTGCGCTCGATGCGCGCGTTTCGCGTGACGGTGCGCTCCGGGGGACGCCGGTATCGGTACGGGTTGAAGCGCAGGATGCGGCCGGTCACGCGGTTGTGATTGGGACGGCGCCAGTGGAAGCGGATGGGTCGTTTTTTGTGAAGGCTCCGGCAGACCAGGCTATTCGATTTGCGTTGCTGGATGCGAGTGGCGCGGTGTTGCGGAAAGAGCGCGGGTGGTTTTGGATTCGCCGCGGGGAACAACGCTATTGCGTAGGGTGCCATGCGGGGCCGGAGCGCGCTTCAGAAAATCGCGTGCCTGCAGTGCTGCTGCGCACCACAACGCCAGTTGATCTCACTGGCACGGCGCAGCATTCGATGCCGGGAGGCAATTGAAGTGTTATCTCGTTTTCTTATATCTCTCTTAGCGATTGGGTCTCTGTACGCGGGGCAGGCGAGCGCGCCGGCTCAAAGCGCGCCGACAACGAGCGCAGAGCAGGCGGGCTCGTCATCCACGATTCGATTTGAAGATGCAAGCGACAAGGCAGGCATCAATTTTGTTCACAACTTTGGCTCGGCGCAACTGGGATCGTTGCTGGAGGGCACGGGTGCGGGCTGCGTCTGGATGGACTACAACAATGATGGGCTACCTGATCTCTACGTCGTAAATGGACGTCCGCTGGATGATTCCGTGCATCCGCATCCTTTGAAGGTGAAGCCGGATCCCTTGCCCCACAATCATCTCTATCGGAACGATGGGAATGGCCGCTTTACCGATGTGACAGATAAGGCCGGGCTCAACCCGGATATGTATGCAGTAGCCGTGACGGCGGCGGATTACGACAACGACGGATTTGTCGATCTGCTGGTGACGGGCTACGGCAAGACGATTCTTTACCACAATGACGGTAACGGCCACTTCACCGATGTGACGGCAAAGGCCGGCATAAAAGTTGACAGGTGGGCGATCAGTTCCACGTGGGTGGACTACGACAAGGATGGATGTGTTGATTTGTTTGTTGGCCGCTATGTGAAGTTCGACCCAAAATATCGGGCATATTATGCGGCAGACAACTATCCGGGGCCACTTGACTACGAGGGAGAAACGAACCAGCTGTTTCACAACAACTGCGACGGAACGTTTGTCGATGTGTCGGAGAAGTCGGGGATCGGCGCGTTCGTTGGACGCACGATGGGCGTGACGGCAGGGGACTTTGATAACGATGGCTGGGATGACATCTACGTAGCCAATGATCGCACCGAGAACTTTCTGTTTCGCAATAAACATGATGGGACGTTTGAGGAAGTTGCGAACGATACAGGGACGGCGTTTGGACAAAATGGCGAGTCGACATCGTCGATGGGGCCGATCTTCGCGGATCTGGAAGGACGGGGCGTTCTCGACCTGTGGGTGACGGATGGGCACTACAACCGATTGCTGCACAACGCGGGAAAGACAGGGTTCGAGGACCTGGGCGCAACGAACGGAGTTTCGCAGACCAACGCGCAATACGTGAGTTGGGGGACCAGCATTGATGACTTCGACAACGACGGGCTGCCGGACATACTCATCTTTCACGGCGGATTGATACATCTGATTCCGCAGGAGCACACGCTCTTTCGTGGACTGGGCAATGGGCGATTTGCGGATGTTTCGCTGGCAGCCGGGCCGGTATTGAGCGAACGCACGGTTGCGCGGGGTGCGTGCTTCGGAGACTACGACAACGACGGCAAGGTGGACGCGTTCCTTGTAAATCTGGGAGCAAAGGGAACGTTGGTACACAATGTTTCGACGAATGCCGGCCACTGGGTTTCCATCAAGCTTACGGGCACGAAAAGTAATCGCGATGGCATTGGAGCGCGCGTTGAAGTGTTTGCAGGCGACAAACGCTGGACATCGGAGCGTGTAGCCGGATCGGGTTATTTGTCGCAGAACGATGGCAGATTGCATTTTGGCCTGGGCCCGGCAACCGTCGTTGACAAGATTGTTGTGCGCTGGCCCAGCGGCCGTGAGCAAACGCTGGAAAAGCAGGCCGTGGATCGCGTGCTCTCAATTGAGGAGCCGAAATGAACCGGCTCAATCATCGCAGGTTGCGAGTTGGGTTGCTCGCGGGCCTGACTGCGGTCGGTGTCGCGCTGCTCGTCGTTGGGCTGTGGTCCGGGAAAACGGCGCGTGCAGCAGGATCTTCGGTCGTGGGCGACGTTCTCAACTACGCATCGCCGGTGGAGATGCTGTTTTCGCCGGACGGAGCGAGGCTCTACGTACTTTGCCAGCAGAGCGGAGAGGTGCGAGTGCTGGATGCGTCCACGTATGCGCCGATCAAGAACATTGCGGTTGGACGCACGCCGCGAGGCCTTTCCTTTTCGGCAAAGGGAGATCGGTTGTTTGTTGCGAACTCGTGGGATGACACGGTTTCGGTGATTGATACGCAATCCCTCGACGTTACTTCGACGTGGCCGGTGGGGGCGGAGCCTTCAAATGTCGTGGAGGACCGAGAAGGCAAGCACCTGTTTGTTGCCAATCGGATTTCGAACGATATTGCGGTGCTGGATGCGAAGACGGGCGCCGAAGAGAAGCGACTTGCCGGCGGACGAGGTGCGAGCTATATCACGCCTTCTGCCGATGGCAGCCGGCTGTATGTGACGCATGTTTATCCGAATACTACGCCGCAGCGAAGTGCTCCCGAGTCGGAGATTACGGTGATCGACACTGCGCGGGCTGTCGTCGCAGAGCGAATTCCGTTGCGCAGCATTGCACATGGATTTCATGTTGCGATTTCAAACGACGGCCGTTTGGGAGTAGCGGCAGGACTGCATCCGAAGAATCTTGTGCCTTTGGCGCACCTGGAACACGGTGGCGCATTTGCAGATACGCTTACGCTGTTTGGGGCAGACGTTGGCAAGCCTGTGGAAGTGCCATTGGATGAACTTGAGCGCTATGCGGTGCGGCCTTTTGGCGTGGCGATTGCGCCGGACAAATCGCGGATCTATGTAACGTGCGGCGGCTCGGAAAACGTGACAGTGATCGACGTGCAGCGGCTGCTTCGTTACGTGCATACCCATTCTGGGCCGCTTGCGCAGGATCTCGCGGCTAGCGCCAATTACGTGATGGGACGGATTGCAGTCGGTCGTGATCCGCGCGGAGTGGTGTTTTCGCACGACGGTCAGAGACTGCTGGTGGCGAATCGCCTTGACGACACGATCAGTGTGATTGACAGACGGACGAACCGAGTGGCATCGACTATTCCTATGGCTGGCCCAAAACAAGTGTCGGTGCTTCGCAAGGGCGAGCAGACGTTTTACACGTCGAGATATTCCTTTCAAGGACAGATGGGGTGCGCGAACTGTCATATCGATTCGACCTTTGATGGGCTCACCTGGGATCTTGAGCCCGACGGGTTCGGTCGCGATGTTGTGGACAACCGGCCCATCGAAGCCGTGAGGGACACTGAACCGTTCAAATGGAACGGCGGGAATCCCAATCTTCCTACTGAGTGCGGTCCGCGAACGGAGAAATATTTCTGGCGAGCTGAAAACTTTGATGACATTACGCTGACGGACCTGGTTGTTTACGTTCGCGGACTGCAGGCGAGACCTAATCGCTGGCAGCAAGTGGATGAGCACCTCACGCCGGGGCAGGAGCGGGGCAGGGCGCTGTTCGTTCGTGATGTCGATAAGTTTGGCAACGCGATTCCAGAAACGAATCGTTGCTCGTTTTGCCATAGCGGGCCCCGGGGAACGAATCAGAAATCCTTTGATGTCGGGACAGGGAAGGCGACCGACAACACAGGTTTCCTTGACACTCCGCAACTGACGAATATCGCGATTACGGGGCCATATCTGCATGATGGGTCTGCTTCAACGCTCGAGGAGATTTGGACGATTTTCAATCTCCAGGACAAACACGGACGCACGAACGATCTGACCAAGGACGAACTTAACGACCTGATCGAATATCTGAGGACGCGATGATGAACTTTGCGTGGAACAAAGTTGCATTGATAGTGGCCGGCACATTGGCGATGGGGGCATTGGTGCACGGAGCCCCTCCGCAGATGCCGCGCTTCCGGTTTGAAAACTTCACGACCGCCAACGGGCTGCCCGACAATCACGTGTTCTCCGTTCTGGTGGATGGAGACCGGATATGGGCAGGAACTGAGAATGGGCTGGGGGTTTACGAGAATCATCAATGGAAGACATACACGACCAAGGACGGACTGGCGCATCGCGCGGTGCTGTCTCTGTCCCTCGATAAACGTACCGGAGATGTGTGGGCAGCCACGATGGGTGGGTTGAGCCGCATTTCAGGCGGGCGTATCGATTCCTACACACAACTGAACTCGGGCTTGAGTAATGACGTCGTGTACGGCGTATCGGTCGAGGGCGAAAACGTTTGGGTGGCGACCGCTGCGGGCGGTTGCCGTCTCGACCTGCATACGAATCAGTGGACCCTCTATAACGAACGGAACACACCGATGTTTGAGATATGGGTGTACGGTGTCACGGCGACACCAAGCAAGGTTTATTACGCGGTGTGGGGTAGCGGCATTTTGGAGTACGACCAGAAGAAGAAAACGTGGGATAAGTACGATGATCCGGACGGCGAGACCGAAATGGTACTCTTCAAGGATCAGGGGTTGATCCATGAGATCACGACATCCGTGAGCTACGTGGATAATATTCTTTGGGCAGCGACGTATTTCGGCGACAGCCGATATGACGGCCGGTACTGGCACAATTTTTTGACCAAAGACAGCGGACTTCCCTCGAACTTTACAAATGTGGTGAAAGGCGTTGACGCCAAGCGTGCATGGTTCGGCACCGACAAGGGGCTGGCCTACTACGATGGCGTGAATTGGGCTGTCTATCGTCCTTCGCTCACGAGCGGAAAGCCGGAGATGACGGTGCGCGATGCGCAGGGAGCCGTTACGCCCGTCGTAGTAAGCACTGCGCCGGCACATAACTATGTTTTAGGAATTGATTTTCAGGGCAGCGATATTTGGGTTGCCACAGCCAAGGGATTAAGCCACGGGATTCATCAGCCATAAGGAGCTATCAAAATGATTGCATTTTCAGAAATTCTAGATACTATCGCGCACGCGCCGATTCAGAAGCGTGCAATGACCAATCTTGGAGTACTCAACGAGGCCTATGCGTATGCGAAGCCGAGCTCGTTTTCGCGAGGTATGCGGATCGACCTGAATGGGCTGACCATCCTGCTGATTTCTGGCACGGCCTCAATCGATGCGAACGGCGTGAGCGTACACATCGGCGACTTCAGTGCCCAGCTCAAGCGCACGTTTGACAACATTACGGGCCTGCTTGAGAGCGAAGGCTGCACCTGGCACGATATCGTTCGCACCACGTGCTACCTGCGCGATATTGATCGCGATTACGACGTTTTCAACGCTGAGCGCACGGCTTTCTTCAACGCACAGGGGCTCGATCCGTTGCCAGCTTCGACCGGCATCCAGGCGCACCTCTGCCGTCCGGAGTTGCTGATTGAGATTGAAGCAATCGCAATGTTCCGCACGGAAAAGGTTGCAGGCACGAAGGAGTAGTTGCAATGGGTAAGGGATGGTGGCTGGCTGCGGCCTGCATGTTGGCTGTTGGTACTGCGGCAAACGTTTCGGGGCAGGAAGCGAAGAAGGGGAATGGCGATTGCGAGTGTGGCGCCCATCCGCCAGGGCCGCCGAAGGACCGCATGGTTGCGCCTTATGCGGGCGAACCAAACGATTTGAGCCCGTATGAGAAGTTTGCCAAACCTTACGATCTCAACTACACACATCCCAACATCTACGTTGGCTCGGGACGGGATATTCCTGAACCCAAGAACCTGACCGAAGTGCGAATAGGCTTATTCGGGCCGATCGAGCACAGTCCCGAACAGGTATTTGGGCTGCGGATGTTGCACGGCGCGCAGTTGGCGGTGGAAGAAGCAAACGCTCGCGGCGGGTACGGCGGCAAGCCCTTCAAGCTGATGCTTCACAATGACTACGACAACTGGCAGGCGAAGACGGTGTATGGCGAAGACAGGGCCACGGATCCAACGATCTGGGGCTCCGCGTCGAATGAAGTTGTGAAGATGGTTTACGACGACGAGGACTGGGCGATGTTTGGCTCCATCAGTTCCGAGTCGACCCATATTGCTCTTCGTGTAGCGTTGAAGGCGGAGATCCCTGTCATCAATTCGGCTTCGACCGATCCAACGATTCCGGAGACCTACATACCCTGGTACTTTACCGATCTGCAGGATGACCGGGTACAGGGTCTTACGCTGGCGCGAAGGATTTATACAGAACTTGGACTGAAGCGTGTGGCCCTGTTGCGTGTGAACAGTCGTTATGGCCGGTTTGGAGTTATCAAGTTTCGCGACGCGTCGCGGAGGCTCGGACATCCTGTGGTCATCGAGCAGAAATTCTTGCCGGGCGACAAGGACTTCACTCGGGCTTTGAAAATCATTCAGTCATCGCGCGCGGATGCCATCGTGTTGTGGACGGATGAGATTCCAGCGGCGAACATTTTGAAGCAGATGAAAGCACTGGGAATGAAGCAGCGTGTGTTTGGCTCCTATCGAACGCTAGGCCCCGAGTTGCTGGCAGAGGCTGGTGAGGCTGCAGAAGGATTCGAGGCTGTGTTTCCATACGATCCCAATCGCAACGATCCAACGTGGCTCGAATTTAACAGCCGATTCGAGGCACGCTTCCATGAGAAGCCTGAGCAGTTTGCGGCTCTTGCCTATGATGCGATGAATGCGTTGTTGCAATCCATTTGCAGGGCGGGGTTGAATCGCGCGCGCATTCATGACGCGCTCGCCGATATCGACAAGTACGACGGTGTCACCGGGCACATGGTGTTCGATCCCAATCTGAAAAACGTTCAACCCATGTATCTGGGTACGGTGCGCAATGGGACGATCAGTTACCGAGTCGCGTTGATGGAAAAGGAAGCACCTGGTGCACGGTCAACTTCGTCTGCGCGGGGTGAGAGCACCGAATCGAAGGAGAAGGTTCCTTACGCGCGCGTTGGGGAAGAGGGAGTGCAATTTGCGGGGCCGCATCGGCTTGATCAAATTTCCGGGCCTGTGAGCGTGGTACTGTTCGGGCCCAAAGCGCAACAGGTTGCGAAATCGGCGGAGCTACAAGGCCAACTGGCTGGTGATGATGCGAAGGGGCGGCAGTGGGCGATCTTGCCCGTGGCGAGCGATCAGAATTGGGGCGCGGCTTCAACACAGCTTGTGCGCGCGCTGATGGATGACCACGCACTTGCAATCATTGCTCTCGATCGCGATGCCGCGCATCTCGCCGAGCAGTTGGCGTTGAAGGCATTTGTGCCGGTGCTGGCGCTGAGCAGCGATAAGGCGCTCACTTCAACAAATATTCCGTGGATATTCAGACTGCCTGCTGCGACGGCCCCTGCTGATGCGATGCAACTCATTAAGGTGGCTTTCGAGAAAAGCGGAGCGAATCCGGAGCGGCTTCGCGACGTACTTGCTTCTGGCGACGAAGTGGTGGCGGGGGTTGCGTTTCTGCCGACTGGTGAGCCGAAAGGGCAGTGAGCACTTGAGCGTGGTCTGGTGAAACGGCGACGAGCAAAAAAGCTCAGGAAGAATTACAAAAAAAGAGGCAGCCTTTGAAAGGCTGCCTCTTTCGCTAAGTCGCACTTGTTTGGTTTACGGGAGGTAGTAGCGGATCGATGTCCAGAACATGTTGTCGATGCCCTTGGCTCCGATGCCTCCGACACCGGACCAGCCGGTGCGAACAGCGTAACCGTACTGCAGACCCTGACGCAGGCGGCCGTGCTCGCCTCTGTATATGTCGTACCAGTAACCGCCAGTAGCTTCCTGTACAGCGCGTGTCTGGTCTCCGCAGGAGCCGCCGGGGTAGAAACCCGTCGAAGCGCCGTTGAAGCCAGGGTTCGTATCAACGAGGCAGCCCGAATTGTTTGTCAGCCTCGAGCCGTAGCCGACAGCGGCGATCGCCGGCGCACCCCAGTGACCACCCCACGTGCCGCCGGCTGCGAGCTGAGCAGACGTGGGCTTAGAGGTACATTGCGACGCCGACGTGAAGCCGGTCGGGCAGAAGGTTGCCGTTGGGCTTCCGAGCGTTGTCGTTCCTGCACCGGCCCAATCGACGCGGCTTGCGTAGTCGCCGCCATAATTCGCATAAACAACCAACCGCGGATTCGGGGCGATCTCAAGCGTGAAGAGGCCCGACGAATTGTGAATGGGCGAGAGGCCACCCCAACTGTTCGCTGTCACGTCGGCAAGAGTTGAGTCGCCGTAACGGCCCAATCCGGGGCCATACATCCCCTTGAAGCCAAACGAAATCATTTTGCCCAAGGGAACGCGCATGCTGGCTGCCATGCCGCCCATCGTGATTTTGTTGTTAAAGGCGCCCGCCGTGGTCGAAGCAGGAGCAACGTTCGCACCGGTCACGATGTCCTTCTGCCCGCCGTACCTTGTCGTGTCATTGGTGACGCCGGGATAGATCTCCTCATGAGCGAGACGGCCTATCCCGATAATTTCGAAGTGGCCCCACTTGGGGTCGATCGCCACCTTGGCGATGAAATCCGGAGCATAGTTAAACGAGTAGTTTGCGATGTTCGTATTGGCGAATATCGTGTTGTAGACCGGGACATACGTCGAGCTCGTCGCTCCGGGTACGTTGGTGTAGTTCTGGATGTATGTTGTCGGAACGGATGCGGTGACTGCGGCGTTGTAGTTGCCGCCGTTGGCGCCTGGACCGCCCAGGACAGCGTAGGGCGTGTTGCCCGCGAGCGTTGCCGTGTAGAGAACCTGCGGATTCTCCACTGCGACGCCAAACGATGCCACCTTGCCTGTTTTCGATACTCGGAAGCCCCACTGGCGCGTCCAGACAAAGCCAGGAACGTAGTTCGGGTCGATGACCAGCGGTGTCATGATGTCGCCGGAAAGGTAGGCGATACCTTTCTTGCCCTCAGCTGCGAGCGACCACATCTGGCCTGTCGTAAATGCCCAATGATTGTGCATCTCGGCCTGGGCCCAGACTACGCGCTGTCGCAGGACATAGCTATTGGATTGGTTGTTGTTTGATTGGGTGCCAGAGCCCAGAAAGTCGGCTTCATAGTAACCGCGCAGTGTGCCCCAGTTCGGCTTGCCTTCCACCATCAGGCTGATGCGTGAGTGGCGAGCACCGCCGTAGAACTCGCTGAGAGAATACGCATCTGCGTGTTCGTAAGGGATGGCGTTGAAAGGCGTGGGAATATCGCCGCCGGTGGCCTTAGAGCGCCATATTGTATGAGCTTCCAGGAAGCCGCCAGGCGTAAGGGTGACACCCTTGTAGTGGAGCGCGGACGGGCTGCTGATCGACTTCTTGATTGCAGCAGTTTCATCGGTGATTCCGGCGACGACAGCGGCGTTGACTGTCTTCATGTCGGTTACGGACGCTTGCAAGGTGGAAACGGCTGCTGCGTTTTCAGTGGTGGCACGCTGCTGGGCTGTGGCGTCGGCTTGCGCCTTGGCGGCCGCAGCCTGAGCATCTGCTGCTGTTTGCTGGGCCTGCTTTAACTGGGTATTCTTTGCCGCAATGTCCGATTTCAAGCCGTCGATCTGGGTTTGAAATTCCTGGCGAAGAGCGTTTATCTGCTCTTCAACGGTGGGCTTTGGTGGCTTTTTGGCTTTGGTTTGCTTCTTCGCGGGCGGTGGGGGGTCACCGGCGTAAGCGTTCGAGCCGACGAGACTGGCCGCCAGGACCGCTATGACAGCCGCTTTCAGTTTGTAGTTCATTTGGCGTCTTTTCCTCTCAAAACAGGTTTGAATCGTGCAAGCGCTCCGATGCCTTGAAAGCGCCAATCAATGGGTCACCGCAGAAGCTTTGAACATGAAGCCATTGAAGTGAAGGATGTCTCCTGCATTTGTGACACTGACTGCACGGACCGAATCGCATACTCAGACGTATCCCGCGCAGTTGCTGAATTTGAGACTCGCAGAAGTTTATGAATATTTGACTAATTCACATAACTTTAACAAGTTAGTCGGAGGGGGTAAGTGGATGTTACAAGAGTGTGAATTTACATTGTGTTCATAAGTGATAAGTGACTAAGTCATGGACTTGCAGTGGCTGCAAGACGAGTGGGTGGGGAACGGGCATTCCCGGAGAGCAGATGCTGTTTTTGCCTAGTGAGCCGGTGTGCCGGCGCTCAGCATATTTGCAAGCAATCGATACGATCCCGGGACTAACTCAGGTAGCTGGCGATACAGGGCGTAAGCGACATATATATAGGTTCCTTTACCGAGATGGGCAACTACTAATCCACCGCGCTGAGGATCCTGGCCTGGGTCAGCTGTCTCTGTGAGGGCCGTAAAACCGGAATCCCAGGTATCGAGAAACGAGTGACCGCGCTCCTCTACCCAGCCGTCAAAATCGGCCGAGGTGATCTTGTTGGGTGTCGTGAGGAG
>Ga0207706_10005440_pt1 | contig 11864 bp, 7 predicted proteins | sample KBSC53metaG_FD_184318 | JGI IMG/M metagenome (GOLD analysis project Ga0207706, IMG submission 184318) | Corn rhizosphere microbial communities from Kellogg Biological Station, Michigan, USA - KBS C5-3 metaG (SPAdes) (version 2) | ecosystem: Host-associated > Plants > Roots > Rhizosphere > Soil ... | reverse complement strand
AAGAGCGTCGGCGGCAACGTAATACTCCACGTTCTCGGGCAATCCGGCAAAGACGAATTGATACTTTGCCATTCCATCCGCATTCGGCTGTCTCTGCATCGCGACGGGTTCCCAGTTGGAAGCGCTTTGATAATGTGCGAACACTTGCACTTTGTCAGGCTGCATACCGGTGACTTGCGCGGTGATGAGTTGATCGCTGTTGCGTCGAACGGCGATGTTGCCGGGCGTAACCGCGATAGCATAGAACGGCTGTGCATTCTTCGGTGGTCCGGTCCAGAGCAGCGCTGCACCATAGCCGAGATAACCAGGTGCACCGAGAATCATCCAAGCTAGGACAGCGAGGCAGCCAAGCCCCGCACCGCCCAAGGCAAATAGTCGCTTATCTTCAACCAGAGACGATGGCTCAGCATGCTGAGTCATGGTGAGAGTGTCAGCGGCGAGTAACTCAAGAAAGGGATCGCTGTTCTGTTCTTGCTTCTCATAAAAGGTTGTCAGGCGATGCTCGAGCGCAGGATTCGCGGCCTCGGCTTTGCGGACGGCGCGTGCACGGGTGAGGCGCATCAATGGAAATGCGGTGCCAAATGCCGCCGCTACAGCAAGAGCGAAAAACAAAGCGAGTCGTGCGCCTGTGAGTCCGCGCGAAGGAAACGCGAAGTGATTGAGCAGAAGGACAAGAGCGAGTGTCACGATCAGAGCGGTGCCGGTAAAAGTCGCCGCGCCACGCATCCAAGCTGCGAGAACCAGTCTTTGTCGTATACGTTCAATATAGAAATTGAGCGCATTCCGGTTGCTCATATTTCCTCCCTCTGTGTGCTCATGTAGCGACTGGCGAAGAATATTTCCGCAAGCGCCGTTATGAAAGCAAGCAGCATGACGTACCACCACAAACTCACTGGACGATAGCCTTCTTTGTGTGCAGGGGCTGGTTGCGCCAGCGAATCACCCGTGGAGGCGCTTCCGATCCACAGCCGTTGTACATCATCGGGAATCGGCTGCAAATTCGATTCAAGGCGGTCGGGGTTGACTCCAATGAGCATGGCGCGCCCGTTCGCGAGGCGAATCTGATAGAAACCTGCCCTGTCGAGGCGTTGAACCTGAGCGGTCTTTGCTTCGCTCAAAGAAAGCGGCCTGCGGCCATCGGGGTCGATCACTTCGACGCTGCCGTGCTCTGATGCAGAATCGGCGGGCGCGCGAAGTTGCACGAAGGAATCTACGAGCCTGGATCCGCTGAGACGTTCGCTGCCGGAGAGATACCGCGCGAGACGATCGGCGAACGCGACAAAGACCGGATGCAGCGGCACATCATTGGTGAGATTCTCAAGCCCGGTTGTAAACAGGAGGACATGCCCCTGGCCTACCTGCTTGTCGAGCAAGAGAGGGGTTCCGTCGGTGAGGCGCGCGGCGATGCGCGCTCCGCGCGGATCAACGACAGCGGCATAGAAGACCTTTGCCTCAGCCCAACCGCCGTTGTCGCGCCCTGGCTGCGCGTCGATCAGCGCGGGATGGGTGAAATCGACCTCGCCGACGTTGACCGCACCCGCCAAACGCGCATAGTCGCGCGTGTCGGCTACACTGCCGTCCCACACGGGGATCCGCGAGCGACGAGCAGCGCTGGTGCCAATTGCGATGAATATGCTGCCGCCCCTGGCGACGTATTGCGCAAGCGTGTGCTCGAAGATTGACGGCAACGCAGCGCTGTCAGACAGCACAACGAATGCGAAACGGGAGGGGTCGAGATTTGTTGTCTCCTCCTCAGAAACCGACTGCAGGATAAAGGACGACCTAGAAGCCGCGGTCAGCGCGGAGCCGAAGTAGACCGGCGAGCGGGTGTCACGAGAGGAATGCACGAACAGCACCCGTTGTGGGTCCGAGCGACGCACGGTAAACAGGGCTGCATCATCGGCGGAGAACGCATCGCCGCCCTCAACGCGAACTTCGCAGCGATTGAAGCCGTAATTGACGTCAAGTGGAGCGAACTCAACAGTGGCTCGACCGTCGGCCGGAACCTCAACTTTGCGGGTCGCGATAGTCTTGCCATTCACAACGAGCGATACGGTTCTCGAAGCCGCCGTGGTGCTGAACCCAGCCACGACGGCGCGCACACGCGAGCGATGCGGATCTTTCGGATCGGACAACTCCGCGGGGGCATCGAGACTCTCAATGGTCCAATTGCCTGCTGCGATCTTATTCGCGACGGAATGAAGATCCAGCGTTACGTTGGCGGGCAGCACGAGGTCGGCAAAATTCGTGGGCATGGCGCTGCGCTGCATGTCGCTGTAAAGATGGACATCGATAGGCATGCGCACGTTTTCTGCAAGAGCGCGGAGGGCGCGGCCCAACTCACCGTAGCCCGCGTGACCATCGCCGGGTTGGATGCGCTCGATCGCGGAGCGCAGTTGTGCGGCATCAGAAATAGGCTGCGTCAGTATCTGAAGCTGACCGCCGAGCGAAATGACCTGCGCCTTTTGCGATGGCTGTTTAGCGGCGAGCTTCGCAATCGCCTGCTGCCTGGCGTCTGCAAATCGCATGCCGGCACGCATGCTGAACGAGTTATCGAGGACGATGAGAAGCAAGCGGCCATTCGTGTCTGCCGCGACTCGACGCACGAACGGGTTGGCAAAGGCGAGAACTACGAGAAGGACCAGCGCACAGCGAAGAGCAAGGAGCACGAGGTGCTTGAGGCGATGGTGGCGCGTTGAACTCTGGATGCCGCGCTCAAAAAACATGAGCGAGCTTACGGGGCGCGGTATGGCGACGTGGCGACGCAGCAGATGTACGAATACCGGAACGCTCAACAGAGCGATTCCACCAAAAAACCATGGGGCGAGGAAGCCCATCAGTTCCGCTCCTGGCGCAGTGCGAGATATTGACGCAGCGCCGCATCGAGAGGTTGATCGGTCACGAGCAGCTGATAATCCATGCCTGCAGCTCGCGTTTGAGAACTCAGACTTTCGACATGCGCATCGATCTTGACGCGATAAGCGGTCTTTGTATATTCGGGAACGACTTCTATCTTCTGATCGGTCTCAAGATCCACAAGTATGGCCGAGCTACTGAGTACGGGACGAATCTCCTGGGGATCGAGGACGTGAAAGAGTATCACCTCATTACCGCGATAGCGGAGCGGCTCGACAGCGCGCACGATGCTCCTGGGGTCCTCGTAAAAGTCGGAGATCACGATAGCGATGCCGCGCCGGTGAAGAAGTTCCTGGAAATGATGCAGGGGCTTCGCAAGATCGGTACGGGAGTGGGGCTCGGCACGTTCGAGGGCAGCGAAGAGGCGACCAAGCTGGCCGGGCCGCGTAGAGGGCCGGAGGATATCGCGCACCTTTTCATCGAAGACGATAAGTCCGGCGGCATCGCGCTGGTTGTGAATGGCGAGATAGAAGAGGGACGCGGCGACGAAGCGAGCGTAATCCATCTTCTTCGGAGGACCGGAGGTGTACTCCATGGAGTTGCTTGCGTCGAGAAGAATCGTGAGCTGACTGTTGGTCTCGCCACGATAACGCTTCAGATAGCAACGCTCGGTGCGCGCGAAGAGGTTCCAGTCAACATGGCGCAGATCATCTCCCGGAGTGTAGGCGCGGTATTCCGCGAATTCCTGGCTGAAGCCAAAGTCGGGTGAGCGGTGGAGGCCGGCCACGAAGCCGTCGACAACCGTCTTTGCGACAAGGTCCAGCGAGGAAATGCCTGCCAGTACTGCGGGATCGAGAAAGCGCTGCATCAAGTCTCCTTCGGGCGCGGGACGTGGGCCACGAGGCGGTTCAGGATTTCATCGGTGTCGATGGAGTCGGATTCTGCATGAAAATTCAGCAGGACACGATGACGCAGGATGGGAACGATGACAGATGTGACGTCGTCGTAGGTGACGTGGTAGCGATTGCGCGAAAGAGCGCGAGCCTTAGCGGCGAGGACGATGAATTGTGCAGCGCGGATGCTTCCGCCGTAGTTTACGTACTTCTTTACGAAGTCGGGCGCGCTTTCGACTTTGGGACGGGTGGCACGGACCACGTTGACGACGTAACGCGCCAACAATTCGGCGATGGGGACCATGCGCACCAGGCGTTGAAAGTCGAGCAATTCTGACGCCGTGGTGACCGCTTCAATTTTCGGCGCACGGTTGACGGTTGTGAGATCGACAACTTTCAGCTCGTCTTCGGCGCTTAGGTATTCCAGCTTGGCGTTGAACAGGAAGCGATCCAATTGCGCCTCGGGCAAAGGGTAGGTGCCTTCGAGTTCAATCGGGTTTTGAGTGGCGAGTACGAAGAAGGGCTCAGGTAAGTGGTAGAGGTGGCCGCGCACCGTGCATGAGTGCTCCTGCATGGCTTCAAGCAGGGCGGCTTGCGTCTTGGGCGGGGTACGGTTGATTTCGTCGGCGAGGATGATGTTGCCGAAGATAGGGCCTTCGACGAACGTCCACTTGCGATGGCCGGTGGTCAGATCCTCTTCGATGATGTCGGTTCCCGTGATGTCGGACGGCATGAGGTCAGGCGTGAACTGAATGCGGCGGAACTGCAGGCCCAGCGCGTCCGCAATCGTCCTGACCATCAGTGTTTTCGCCGTGCCCGGCAAGCCAGTAACAAGGCAATGGCCGCCGACAAAGAGCGTGATCAGGACCTGTTCGAGGACATCCTGCTGGCCGACGATCACCTGGCGTACTTGCTGCAAGATTCCCTCACGAACGGCGTGGAAGCGCTCAATGCGTTGCCGGAGTTCGGCTGCATCAGAGTTCATTTCATAGACCGTAGCCATCCAGTTCCATCCTTGTCAGTTTGTTTTTGATGATCCTTGTAGTTCGAGTAACAGCTTTTGTGCCGGTCGATATCCGGGTGCAGTTTCAAGAGCAGCCAGCACACTTTCCTGAGCCTTGTCTTTTTTGCCCGCGCCAAGATAGGCTTGCGCGAGACTGAATTCGGCGCCGGCCTTGTCAAGTGGATTTAAGGCTACCAGCGCGTTGTATTCACGAACCGCCCCGTCGTATTGTTTCTGCGCGTAGAGCAGGTCGCCCAGCTTTCGATGAAGCTCTTCATCTTTCACGGGGTAGATATAATTCAGGCGCGCGAGCGTTGCAGCAGCATCGCCGCGTTGGCCTGCGGATTCCTGCAGGGACGCGAGACGCTTGAGGAGAGCCGGCGTCTGTCCGCCCTCGTGAACATACGCGGTCAGGGTGGCCGCCTCGGTGTTTACATCTCCCTTGGCTTTGGCGGCATCGGCGATCAACTCATAGGGGCTGGCATCGCCCACATATTCGGGATACAGGGCAATCACGGCTTGTCCGCGCCGCAAGACAGTGTCGTTGTCATTCTGTTTCGCAGCGGCAACGAGTGCTTTCAACTGCTCGCGCCATTGGTCGAAGTTAGCGGCCTGTTTGCCGTATTTGCCATTGATCCATGCGAGATATTGCTTATCGAAATCTTCTGGGGTTAATCCGAGGTCGCCTTGGATGACCTGCGGAGTTGTCTTCAGCTGAGCGTAGGAATGGACCATGTCGAGTAACTTGTCGCTGCTCCATTTGGTTTTGATGAAGTCACAGATGCTGCCCGCCTGAAAATACGAGACGAAGACCTGCGATGGATAGTCCGGGTATACAAAGCCTCGGTCCAGCCTGGCCACCGGGAGAAGTTTCTTGTCGCGGATTGCGACCAGTATTTCCGGAGTTGGCTGGCTCTTCCATTCGGATGATCGCTCGCCTTCTTCGTGAACTGCGAGACCTTCAGTGAACCAGCGGGGCACACGGAAGTTTGTCGCCGTGAGAATGAAGACGTGGCTCATTTCATGCCAGAGCGTTGAGCCCCAATTGAAGTCGCCGGGCTTGCGGGCGGAAGGGCTGTCCATAGCGACGACCTGGCCAAAGGTTACGCCGAGCGCGCCCAGGCCGGGCATTCCCATGGTGCGCACGGCAAAGTCTTCGTGGTCCGGGTAGACCTCGACCTGCACCGGCCCCGGCAGTTTCATATGGTACTTGCTTCCATATGTCGCGAGGATGGCGTGCAACTCCGATTGCAGGTAAGGCAACATCAGATCGGATTCGGTTTTCTTCAGCTTGAGTATTGTCGAATCGTCACGAGTGGTGATGAAGTTTTTGTAGCTGTCGAGGAGGCGCAAGCTGTTCACCGTTGCGGCATCACGATAACCATTCTGATAACTCATTTCGAGTTGCTTGAGTGGCTCCTGGTCCTCGCCCAGACGCATCAATTCGATGCCAAGTGCGGAATGCGCGGACCACAGTGTCGGATCTGCTTCAATCGCTTTGCGGTAGTAGGTAACCGCGTCCTGAAAGCGATAATGCAACTCGAGCTGATGCGCGACGCGGGCATACGGTTCACCGGAGTTGGGATTGATGGCGCGAATCTTCGCTATCCAGGCGTCTGGCGAGCGGTCGCCGATGAGTTCCAGCGCGGCATGGATGGCCATCGCGTCGAGCGCATCGTTCTCGAGTGCGATAGCCTTGTCTGCTTCGGTTGCGGCGGTTTCGCGATCATCATTGGCCAGCGCGAGATCCGCAAGAAGTTCATGGGCCGTGGCAAGCTTTGGATCAAGCTCGATCGCCTTCATTGCGTATGTTGAAGCTTTGCCGTTGAAGCTTTCGGCTGATACTGTTGCGAGGCCGACGTAGGCCTGCGCGTTCGATGGATCCGCAGTTAGGGCTTCGCGAAAGAGACCGGCCGCTTCGGAGTCGTTGAAGCGCTCGTGCAGCAGCATTCCCCAACGCACCTTGTAGAGAGCCTTGCTGTTGGCGGCTCTAGTGGCGAGGCGAAACTGCTCGTTGGCCTCTTCCCATTTTTCAAGTCCCCAGAAGCCCTCGGCACGCTGGTATGCGTCGGCGCTGCGGGTCATGGTTTCGAAGCAGCCATGCGCTTCTGCGTTTTGACCATGCTTGCGCAGCAACCAGCAGTCGGAAGGGGCAATAGCGCACGCTGATGCGCCGAACGCGAAGAGGAGAACGGCAGTGGCGATTTGCCTCATTTGTCCAACTCCTCCTGCACCCTGGCTAACTCCACTAGTGCGACTGTTAGCTGCTGCTTGTAATCTGCGGGGTCCATCGCGGCTTTCTGATATTTGAGGGTGTCGATCTTCTGCTCCAATTCCTCCTTTTTTTGAAGCAATACCCGCTTGGCCGGATCGTTTGCAGCCTGCAGGTTACCGCCCAGGCGCAACACGGTAATGCTGGAAAGCAGCAGGCCTTGCCCGTTGACCGCTTCACGCACTGGTTCGCCACGCCCAATGTCGTCGAAGACTGGATGTTCCGTAGCGAGGCGTTTCTGCGCATCATAGAATGCGGAGGTTTTCTTCGCTGCATAAGTGAACGCTTCCATGGCGCTAATGGAGTCGCTCTTGTCGGCATCGGCCGCGGGGTCCTGGAGCGCCTCGACCCAGTAACGCGCAAAGATCGTCGCGTTCTTTTCGGTGCCGGATTTTGTGGCGGCTATGACGGCGCGGCCCGGCCGCTCCAACGCGGCCACGGACCCACCGCTTGCGCTGGTCGTGTTCACTACAAGCTGCCTGCGCGATGTGATGCGGTCGCACATTTCTGCAATTTGCGTGGCTGTGATATCGGGACCGACGAGGTTGAACTTGTATTCGACGCCGTCGAATGTGCCATGGCCGATCAGAATGAGTACGAAGTCGTCTTCAGCTTTGGCGTCATGGGCAATCGTGCTCAACGTGCTGCGCAATTGGGCCGCGGTAGATTGTGCTCCGCTCAGGCTGTAAACATGGGCCGACTCGCCGGGGCCTTTGAAGATGCGATCCAGATCCTTTGCGGCCGCATTGAAGCGCTGCTGGTAGTCGGGTTCGCCGCCAAGGCCGGCGATGATCACGTAGTAGGTGGCCGCGCGCGCCTGCATAGTCCACACCGCGATGATCGCCAACAGCAAAGCGCGTTTCATACCACACCCCACTTCCTGCGAAGCAGCCATTCTGACGCAGGCAATCCTATGAGGAGCGCGAAGACGATGGGCATGTTCCAAAGTTCCTTGGTGTTGCGAACGGAGATGCCCGCTTCGGAATAGGAGATGTCGCGGGGGAGGTCCTTCAGATCCCCGGGCTTCCAGTAGCGGCCGCCGGTTTGCGATGAGAGCTGTTCAAGAAATGCGCGGTTCTGGCCGGTGTGAAATTTCTCAGCGACCCCATCTTCGCGCTGAAAAGTTACCACGTCGCGTCCTAGTTCGTTCGGTTGACTATCCGCTGATTCAGCGGTGATCTCGGCAAGGTATGTGCCCGGTTTCTCGGCTGTCCAGTCCAATTGATATGTTCCTGGAGCTTCCTGCGATGGCGTCAGATCGATAAACGCATTTACGCTGTCGGGTCCAACGATGTGTGCAGTAACATGCGCGCCCGGCGCGGGTTGAAATTGCCGGTCGTGAACCTGAGCTTTGATTTGCGCGCGCCCTTCATCCATGAAGATACGAGCCGGCATGGAGGCGACTACGGGACCGGGGGTGTCGGCAACGAGCCAGCGGAGAAGCTGATGCCAGAAGAGATCGTGCGAGGGATCGCCGAGGGCCTCGCTCATCTGCCACCGCCATGTGCCACCAGTCGCGAGAACGGCGGTGCGGCCGTGCCCGTAACTTTGAGTAATGAGCAGCGGCATTTTGCGGCGGCCGACATTCAGGCTGGCGAGTACCGTGGCTCCGGGCTTGGGAGAGCCGGCATCTTCATAGTCGGCAAGGTAGGTAAGTTTCTTCCAGCGCGCGGCGTTTTTTTCCGGATCGTCGAGGAGTCGGGTGATGGGAGAGTCCACTCCGGCCTCAGTCAATTCAACGGTCGCAGGATTTCGATGAAAACTGTTGCGGCCGGCGGGCAGGAATGTAGGCAGGAGTTCATTCAGCGCGGATACAGCCCAGCCGCCATCGCTCAGGGAGGAGCGACCACCGAGGAAGAGAATGCCCCCGCCGCGCCGATCGACATATTCGCGTAAGAGTTCCTGCTGCAGTGGGGTGAAGTAATCGGCATCAACGGAACCAACAATGATGCCCGAGTACTTAAATAGGTCTTCGGGCCGCACAGGAAAGCCGTCGGCGAGTTCACTGGGATCGACGATGCCCTGGCGATAGACCTTATTCTCACTGGTGCGCAACATAGATACGATTTGCACTGTGGGATCATCTTCTTCGGCACGGCGGATGAATTTGAATTCCCAGCGTGGCTCGCCCTCGATGTATAGGATGCGGCGCTTTGTATCGGTGACGAGCAGGGGGCGCGTGATGGCGTTGTTGGCGAGATTCTCTTCGCGGTCGAGGGGCTTCACAGCGAATTCAATGCTCTTTGCACCCGCGGCTCCGGCGGGAAAAAAGAGTGGTTCCGTCTGGAGGCGTCCGTCGGGGCCCAGCGTGACCTGGTGTTCTTCCAAAACTTTGTTGCCGTCGCGAACCATGAGGGTGGCTTTTTCGCCGGTATAGCCGTGCTGCGAGAGGGTCACGGCGGCGGATACGCGCGCGTTTACGAAAGCTTTCTCTCCGATACTTACATCCTCGATCTCGATATCGTGCTCGAGTTGTTCGCGACCGAATCCGACGGTGTGCACGGGAAGACGACGATTGCGAAGGGACTGGAGGGTGTCAGCACTGATTCCCGAACCGCCGAGGCCAGCCGTGTTTTGCCCGCCATCGCTAAGAAGGACGACTGCGCCGACTGGGAGATCTGAGGTGTCGGCGACAAGTTTCCTGAGCCCATCATCGATGCGAGTGGCGATTCCCGAGGCCGTGATGCCTTGTGTGCTGTCGATGCGCTTGATGTCACTGTCGAGGCGATAAAGGCGAGTCTGAAAACGATTCTGGAGACCGGAGAGAACTCCACCGTTGAGGGCTGCAAGTGCGGCGTCTTCGCGCGCGCGGCCGTTCACATCAGTCGAGGCCATACTGCGCGAATCGTCAATGACAACGGCAATGATGTTCTGCTGCGAACTGAGTTCTCCCACCGTCATTGCCGGTTGCCATAAGAGGAGCAACAGGAGTGCCAATGTGGACGACTGCATGAGCCAGATAATCCAGGCACGCCAGTTTCGCAGATTGGGCGCGGCGTTGCGTAGACGCCAGCGGATGAGCAGCGCAAGGGCACCGACGGCTGTGACGATAAAGATCGGCAGCAGCCAGGCGGGCCACGTGCTCAGCAGCACGAAGCGGCCTTTGGTGAACACCGGAATCGGGTACTTAAAGAGGAACTGAAACATGCAGGCCGACAAGTCATACCTGAGTTCCGTAGCTATTCAAGGTTGCGCAGACCTCTTTGACTCGTGAGGTCAGCAGGAAGTATTTCGGGGCTTAAGCCTCATTTTTTGGAACGTTGGCGGCACGACTAGGGTCGTGCCCCGTTACAAAGCATCTTGCGGCCTGGCTGAAGTCTTGCTCTGTTACAAAGCGTTCAATGGGTCATGCCATAGAGGATGTAGTCGAGGCCGACCCGGAAGGCCATCGACGCGAAGGTTTCCGGGTAGTTTGGATCGTCTGCCCATTCCCATGCATCGCCCAGATGCATGTTGTGACAGATTGCTACCATGATGCGTCCCTTGTCATCTCGAATGGCGCGCCACTTGGGCTGATAGCCATCCTTCTCGTACGTACGGCCCGTCCATACATACTGTTCGCCGGGAATCTGCATCTTGTCGTCGATGTCGTAGAGGGTATGAAAGATTTCGTCGCCGCTCTGAAGGTCTTCAACAGGCCGATCTGGCAGAACCTGGCGCATGCCGTTGAGAAAGTTCTCCCAATCCTCGGTTCCGTGAAAATCGTCGACCATGAGGAAGCCGCCTTTGAGCAGATACTCGCGTAACCGTTTGGCTTCAGCATCATTGAAGGACCAGGTTTGCACCTGAACGGCATAAATCCAGGGGTAGTTAAATATTTCGTTGGAATCGAGCGTGACGACCTGCTCGGTCGGACGTCCGTCAATGCGGGTGAGGCGGTGCATAGCGATAAGAAACTGACGGTCAGCCTTGGGATAGTCGCGCGACCAGGACGGGCCGCGCCAGTATCCGCGACGGCTAGCAAAACTGGTCATGCTGGGGGTGTAGGCCAACCGGGACCAGTAGAACTCCGCCTTGACGTTGGAGGGGGCGTCGTCGTTTCCGAAGCCGAAGTCAGTGGTTCGCTGGAGAGCCCAGAGTCCGGCACAGCAGGCCGCGGCCGTAAACATCGGCAGTGCCAACCGTGAGAAATTCATGGAGTGGACCTCCGCGGCGGGGAATGTGCGCAAGAGAACCCGAACGCCATTGGAAACGCTTGCCCGTTAGACGGAAGGACCCTGAACTTGGTTGCAGTCTTCCGGCTGGGGAATTTTGCAGATGGGGCCGCGAGCAAGCAGGTTTTGTTTGTTGAGGATATCTTGTCCCGGCGATTTTCGCGTGAGACGATGCAATTGAGCCTGGCGTGGAGCAAACCGTGAATAGGCGCGATCTTCTGAAACTGGGCGGTATGGCTTTGGCGCAGGCTGGAGTGGCGGGCGTGCCTCTTCCCGGCCAGACGGGCTCACAGAAACCCACGGGGCTGGATGCGAAGGCGGACTATACGCTGCGAATCGCCCCGGTTACGGTGGAACTCGACCGCTCGCACATTGTATCCACTACCGGATACAACGGGATTGCACCAGGACCTGTGCTGCGCATGCGCGAAGGCAAGCCGGTTTCGGTGGAGGTAATCAACGACACCGACACTCCGGAGCTTGTGCACTGGCATGGGATGCTGATCCCGTCGGACGTGGACGGCACGGAAGAGGAGGGTTCGCCGGTGGTGCCGCCACACGGGCGGCAACGCTTCCAACTGACACCGAAGCCGGCGGGAAGCCGCTGGTATCACTCCCATGCCATGGCCATGGATGACCTGCACAAGGGCGCATATAGCGGGCAGTTCGGATTCGTCTATGTGGAT
>Ga0207706_10005433_pt1 | contig 11875 bp, 10 predicted proteins | sample KBSC53metaG_FD_184318 | JGI IMG/M metagenome (GOLD analysis project Ga0207706, IMG submission 184318) | Corn rhizosphere microbial communities from Kellogg Biological Station, Michigan, USA - KBS C5-3 metaG (SPAdes) (version 2) | ecosystem: Host-associated > Plants > Roots > Rhizosphere > Soil ... | reverse complement strand
GTCCTCAGCCCCAGAGCGATAGGAGCTTCACATGGGCAGCAAGTTGTACGTCGGGAATCTGAGCTATAACACCACCAGCTCGGAGCTCGAACAGATGTTCGGCCAGCACGGGACCGTGCAGAGCGCCGAGGTGATTCAGGACCGCGACACGACTGTTTTGTCTGCGGTCTACCACGTCGTCGAGCACTTCGCGATGCACACCGGGCAGATCGTTTACCTGACCAAGATCTATTCGCCCGGCAAGATCCACTTTTATGAGGACGCTGGCGGCCTCGCGCGTCCCACCTGGCATTTGGGAACCGTTCTCGACGAAGCGCCGCACTAGTCTGCGGCTGTTTCCACGCACATTATGCAGTACATGAAGGGAATTTTGATCGTGGATCACGGCTCGGTGCGCGCCGAGGCCAATGACATGCTGCGCTGCATGTCGAATCTGCTGCAGGCGATGACCGGTCCCGAGGTTATCGTCCGCTACGCACACATGGAGCTCGCGGATCCGGACATTCCCCGAGGATTCGCCGATTGCGTCGAGGGCGGCGCCACCGATGTTACCGTGTTTCCATACATGCTGTCGCCGGGTCGCCATTCGACTACTGACATTCCGCGAATCGTTGCACAGTCCGCGAAATCGTACCCTCACGTGACTTTCAACGTCACGCCCGCCTTTGGCGTGCACGAGAAACTGGCGGAGCTGATTCTCGAGCGTGCTGGAATCGATCCGCTCAAGGCTTTCGAGGGCTCGGAAGCCGATCGTTGCTGGGATCCCGACTGTTCCGAAACTCTCTGTGGCGACGCGTGTCGTGCGAGGACCGCCCGCCAGACGGCACTCCGAGGAGGAAATACCTGATGTTCTCGCGTCGCACCTTGCCCTATCTGCTCGCGCTCGCCTTTGCCCTTCCCGCTTCACTGATCGCTCAGGCACCGCCCCAGACCGTTCCCTTCGACCGCGCCAACCTCGACACCAAGCATCCGGCGTGCGAAGACTTCTATCAGTTCGCGAACGGCGGCTGGCTTGCACGCGCCAAAATTCCCGGCGACTACCCGACTTACGGCGCTTTCGATCAGCTGTTCGATCAGAACCAGGAAGTCCTGCGCAACGTGCTCGATACGGCGGTGATGCGCGTGAAGTCCGGGCAGTACAAGCCGGGCACCGGCGAATGGAAAGTTGGAACGTTTTACGCGACGTGCATGGACACCGCGTCGATCGAGCGCCTCGGAGCGGCACCCCTCAAGCCTGGCCTCGACCGCATCGCAGCGATCAAATCAATCGACGATCTCAAAGCTTCGTTGGGAGAGCTCGACAGATTGTATGGCCTGGTGCCTATCGGCGATCCGTCGGTTCAGGACAGCAAGGACGCGGCGAACACGATTGCGGGTCTTTACCAGGGCGGACTCTCACTGCCCAACAGCGAGTACTACACCAAGACCGACACCGCCTCGGCCAACATTCGCGCCAAGTTCACCGCAAGTGTTGCGCGCATGTTCCAGCTGATCGGCGAATCTCCATCGAAAGCTCAGGCCGACGCCAACACAGTCCTCGCCGTCGAGACTCAGTTCGCCAAAGGTTCGCGCACACCAATCCAGCTCCGCGATGTGGTGAACAACTACCACGGCATGACGCTGCAGCAGGTCGACTCGCTTACGCCGCACTTCTCATGGGCGCAGTTCTACCGTGGATTGGGCGTGGCGCCGCCGGCCAAGATCGACGTCGGACAGCCCGAATTCCTTCAGAACTTCGACCGGATGCTGATGACTGTACCGGTTGAAGACTGGAAGACGCTCTTTCGCTGGCGCCTGATCAGCAGCGCCGCTCCATCGCTGAGCACTCCTTTTGTGAAAGAGAACTTCGAGTTCAACAAGCTTTTCACCGGAGCAACCGAGATCAGCCCCCGCTGGAAGCGTTGCGTCAACAACACCGACAACACGCTCGGCGAGCTGCTTGGACAGGAGTACGTTGCGCGCAAGTTCTCGCCGGCGGCGAAGGCACGAGCCGTCACAATCGTGGACAACCTGGTGCGAGAGCTGCGCTCACGCATCGAGCAGCTGCAATGGATGGCGCCCGAGACGAAACAACAGGCGCTGGTCAAGCTCGACGCATTCAACCGCAAGATCGGCTATCCCGACAAGTGGCGTGATTACTCCGCGCTCAAGATCGTTCCGGACAGCTATTTCGCAAACGTTCTCGCCGGCCAGCAATGGTCCTCGGCGCGCAATTGGGGCAAGATCGGCAAGCCGACCGATCGCACCGAGTGGGGAATGACGCCCCCGACGGTCAACGCCTACGAGAATCCGCTCCTCAACGAAATCGTGTTCCCCGCCGGAATTCTTCAGCCGCCGTTCTATGATCCGAACGCTGATGACGCGCTGAACTACGGCGCCATGGGTGCGGTGATCGGTCACGAGATGTCGCACGCGTTCGATGATCAGGGGCGGCAGTACGACAGGTTCGGCAACATGCGCGACTGGTGGACGAAGGAAGACGCGGCGAAGTACGAGGCCGAGGCGAACAAGATCGTCGCGCAGTTCGACGCTTATACCGTGCTCGACACGGCGACGCACGTGCAGGGCAAGCTGACGCTGGGCGAGAACATCGGCGATTTCGGCGGACTCACGGTCGCTTACGCCGCGATGAAGCGAGCGCTGGCGGCGCATCCGCAGCCCGTCATCGATGGTTTTACGCCAGAGCAGCGCTTCTTCCTCGGCTGGGCGCAGGTCTGGCGGGAGCTGGATCGGCCCGAGTTTTTGCGTTATCTGGTCGGGTCAAACCCGCATCCGCCGTCCAAGTGGCGCGTGAACGGGCCACTCAGCAACATGCCGGAGTTCAAAGCCGCGTGGGCGTGCAAGGAAGGCGATGCGATGGTACGTCCGGCCAACCTTCAGCCCCGAATCTGGTAACCATCATGCAAGCCGACACGACCTCTTCCTCCGCGCTGACTCTTCTCTCTGAAGAGGAAGTGATGTTTCGGGACGCTGTTGCGGCGTTCGCGGAGGAAGAAGTCCGTCCGCGCGTCGCCGAGATGGAGAAGGCGGGGCGGATCGATCCCGCGCTCTTGCCCAAGTATTTCGAGCTCGGCCTGATGGGCATCGAAGTGCCGGAGCAATTCGGTGGCGCGGAAGGGACGCTGTTCATGGTGACGCTCGCTGTCGAGGAGATAAGCAAGATCGACGCGGCGGCCGCGATCGTCTGCGATGTGCAGAACACACTCGTCAACTATCCGATAACGCGTTACGGCAGCGACGCACAGAAGGCGAAGTATCTGCCGCAGCTCACGTCCGAGATCGTCGGTGCCTACGCGCTGTCCGAGTCCGGATCGGGCTCGGATGCGTTTGGATTGGCGACTCGCGCCGAGAAACGTGGCGACAAGTGGGTGCTCAACGGGCAGAAGCTGTGGATCACCAATGGGGCCGAAGCAGGGATTTTCGTGGTATTTGCCAACGCCGATCCATCCGCCGGCTACCGGGGGATAACGGCGTTTATCGTCGAGCGCGATTTCAGGGGATTCAAGGTCGGCAAGAAGGAAGACAAGCTGGGAATCCGCGCTTCCAGCACGACCGAGCTTCTGCTCGACAGCTGCGAGGTGCCGGAAGAGAACGTCCTCGGCCCCGTTGGGCAGGGCTACAAGATCGCGATCAATACGTTGAACGAAGGCCGCATCGGAATCGGCGCGCAGATGATTGGTGTCGCGCAAGGCGCGATCAACGCGGCGATCGCGTACGTCAATGAGCGCAAACAGTTTGGCCGGCCACTCTCCGACTTCCAGGCAATACAGTTCCAGCTGGCGCAGGCAGCCACCGAGCTGGAGGCCGCACGATTGATGGTCTACAACGCGGCACGTCTCAAGGACGCGGGTAAGGACATTGCGCGCGAGGGCGCGATGGCGAAGCTCTTCTCATCGCAGGTGTGCGAGCGCGTTACGTCGCTCTGCCTGGAGCTCTTTGGTGGCTACGGCTACACGAAGGATTATCCCGTCGAGAAGTTCTACCGCGATGCCAAGATCGGGACGATTTACGAAGGGACTTCCAATATGCAGTTGCAGACCATCGCCAAGGCAATCATCAAAGGCTAACTGAAGAATACGAGCTGGTACTTCTCAGTTGGCAGTTATCCCTCGAAGTATGCCTTCTCTAATCCGCCGCGCCTTCGCCGATGGGCGCGGGTCCTCCACCACTCTCGATTCAATCCGATTCACGAAGTGCAACCGCGCGGTCAGCGTCTGCTGAGCGCCGTCCCGCATGATGACAACCGGTAGCGACGTCCCTTCAGGCTGTCTCGAATAGCGCGAGCGGAATTTGTCGGTCCACTCGGGATCGTTCGCCTGAAAGCCGCCGACAGAGATGAGATCGTCGCCGGCTTCGATGCCCGCATCGGCGGCCGCACTCTGCGGCAGCACCTGGGTTACATGAACTCCAACCGAATCCTGAAGGCTCGCAATTCCGAGTTGTGGAACCCGGGTCGTGTCTCTCGCCACGCGCATTCCCGCCAGCGGCAACACTTTGTCATAGGGAAATGGCTCGCGGCCATCGATGTAGCGCGCGTAGAAATCCGTAAACGATTTTCCGTTAGCGGCCTTGGTTACGGCCTGCCACCACTCATCGGCCGTGAAGCCGCGGTCACTCTTGTAAGCGGCGTTGTACAGATTGCGCATTACGTTGTCGAGTGAAGCGCGGTTGTCGCTGGCGTCGCGGATCATGATGTCCAGCAACAGCCCGGCGAGCGATCCCTTCGGGTAGTAGATGTATTCAGTGCCATCGCGCGGATGCACCCACGTCGAGAGCGACGCGTCCTCGAGCGATGTCGCAGGCAAGCCGTCAACCTCAGACATCTTGTCACTGGTCAGCGAGTAGAAGCCCTTCGCGTCGACGATGCCGCCCCGCACCTCGGCAAGGTCGGCGTAATAGTCCGTGATTCCCTCGCTTATCCAGAGCAGGGCCGTCGGCTGCTCACTGTCGTAGCGATACGGCCAGAGATCCGCCGGCCGCAGGCGCTTCACGTTCCACGCGTGGAAGATCTCGTGCGCGTAGAGCGATGGCATTACCGGTGTGGAGGCCATGCCCGGACCGATCACATCCACATGCGAATTCTGGTGCTCGAGACCGGAGCCACCGCCATAAGCGGGATCGAGGATCTGCATCACGCTGTACGTCGTCCACGGCACCTCGCCGAATACCTTGACCTCGACCGGAATCACAAGCTTGAGCGCTTCCCAGACCGCGACGCGCGGTCCGCCCGAGACGCTCCCGGAGGGGTACGTGGCGAAACGCACCCAGGTGCCCGATATCTGCGCGCTGTCGACATCGAACTGGCCAACGAAGAAGGGCATGTCGACGAGGTCATGATAGTTTGACGCCGAGTAGCGACGCGGGCCCGTTTGAGTCATTCCGGTCACGACTTTCCAGCCAGCCTCGGTGCTCACGTTCACTGTCGCGGGGAAATCGAATCCCCTCCCCTCCGCGTACGGAAAGAGGTTCGTTCCATTGAACAGGAGAAAATCGGACTTCGCCCAGGTGTTGGCGTTGTCGAGGCTGTCAGCCAGATAATCGAAATGCACCGTCACCTGTCCCACACCGCGCGGGCGGACGCGCCAGGTGTCGGGATCCAGCTTATCCCATACGAGCGAGCTTCCTTCCTCCTCTGCCGAGAAGTTGGAGATGTCCCGCGCGAAGTTGCCGATCTCGTACGCCCCTGGAGTCCACGCGGGCAGCGAGAGCAATACCGGCTCGGTGCCGCCGACGGTGAAAGTCATGGCTGATGTCACCTGCCGACGCTGGGCGTTGGCCCGGGTGAACGTCACTTCGTATCCGACGCCGGTGATTGGCGCGGAGATCGCAACAGCCTGTGCAATCGCCGGCGCCGGCATCGTGGCTACCGCGTACAGGAAAAGAAAAGAAAAGCGAGTCGATTTCATGAGCTGATTGCGCGGGAGGTTCCGCCGATGGCCGCGAATAGAGTGCAAGAGTCGTTCGCGGCGAGGGCTGCTGACGAGTTGCGTTGTGGCGCGAAACGTTTAGCCTCGTTCCCGCCGTTCAGGCAGTGCTATATTCCCACTCGAAAAATGATCTCCTCACAATCTCTCGAATTCCTCAAGAAGCTCCTCGACACACCCGGTCCGTCAGGCTTCGAGGCAGCGCCGGCAAAGGTCTGGCGCGAACAGGCAAAGAAATTCGCAAAAGTTTCGGGCGATGTCGCCGGCAACAGCATCGCCGAAGTCAACGGTGATGGCAAACCGACGATCATGCTCGCTGGTCACATCGATGAGATCGGCGTAATCGTCAGCTACATCGACGACCAGGGCTACGCCTACATCCAGCCGATCGGTGGGTGGGACCCCCAGGTTCTGATCGGCCAGCGTCTCCGCTTCAGCGGCCGCAATGGTGATGTTTTCGGTGTCGTCGGCAAGAAGCCCATTCACCTGATCAAGCAGGACGAGCGCGAGAAGGCCGCCAAGTTCACTGACCTCTGGGTCGACCTCGGCTTCAAGAAGAAGGAAGAGGCCGAGAAGGCAGTGTCGGTCGGAGACGCTGGAGTCATCGACTCACGTACGCTGGAATTCCCGAATGGGCGCCTTGTCTCCCGATCCATCGACGACAGAATCGGCGCGTTCGTGGTGCTCGAGGCGCTTCGCCGTTACAGCGAGAAGCCCGGCGCGGCGAGAGTGGTGGCGGTGGCGACGACTCAGGAAGAGATCGGCTATCGCGGCGGCGGCGCCGGTGTCTGTGCAACCTGCATTGGGCCCCAGATGGCGATAGTCGTCGACGTAACCTTCGCCATCGATCATCCCGGTGTCGAGAAGAAGGAATACGGTGAAGCCGCGATCGACGGCGGCCCGGTTCTCACCCGCGGCTCGATCATCTCGCCGGTGGTGTTCGGTCTGCTACGGGATTCCGCGGAAAAGAAAAAGATTCCATTCTCCCTTCATGCGGCCGGACGCGACACGAGCACCGACGCCGACGCGATCCACATCGCGCGTGAAGGCGTTGCGACCGCCCTCGTCTCGGTGCCGAACCGCTACATGCACTCGCCTAACGAGCTGGTGAGCATTCAGGATCTCGATCATGCGGCCGAGCTGATTGCTGACACCTGTCGCGCGGTGACGGCCAAGACCGACTTCACCGCGCGCTGACCGACGGCACGCCTTCGAGCTCTCGCTCGCTCCGCGCCTCCCCCTTCCCCCTTCCGCCTTCCGCCTCCCCCCTCCCGCTTCCAGTGCCAAAACCGATTCCCGCGCCGCGGGAAGAAGGATTCACCACTACTACTGAAGTGCCCCTGTATTGGGCGCGCTACGGTATGGCCGGCGCGCCGCGTCTGCTCGTACTGCATGGTGGGCCCGGAGCAGATCACTGTTATCTGCTGCCCCAGATGCTGCACCTCGGCGAGCGATTCGACCTCCTTTTCTATGATCAGCGTGGGGGCGGCAAATCAAAATCGGATGCACGGATTCCGGTAACCTGGCAGAGCCACGTCGCCGATCTTCGCGCAATCGCGGAGGAATTCGACCTGAATCCGCTCTCGATCGTGGGCTACTCCTGGGGGGCGATGCTGGCGATGCTTTATTTGATCCAGCGGAGGACAAACCCCGAGCTACGTGAGATAAAGAGCATCGCGTTGATCAATCCGGCACCGCTGACCAGAGAGTACCGCCGGCAGTTCGAGGCAGAATTCTCCCGCCGCCAGGAAAGTCCGGAAATCCGGCAGCTACGCGACGAGCTCGCTTCTTCCGGCCTCCGCGAGCGTGATCCCCAGGCATACCGCCAGCGTGCTTTCGAGCTCGGGGTTGCCGGGTATTTCTCCGATCCCCGCAACGCGACTGACCTCACTCCCTTCCGGGTCGTCGGTCGAGTGCAGCAATCGGTATGGGAAAGCCTGGGGGATTTCAACCTCATCAGGGACCTGGAGGGGATCAGAATCCCCTCGATAATCGTCCACGGGCGTGACGATCCGATTCCACTAGCGTCTTCCAGTGAAGCTGCTCGTGCGCTCGGCACGAACCTGGTGGTTCTGGACGAGTGCGGGCATGTGCCGTACGTTGAACAACCGTCCGAGCTGTTTGCGGCACTCGATCCTTTCCTGAATGAGACTAATCCGCCCGCACGAAGCTGAATTGCAGCTATGACATCAGACTCCGGCGTTACACAGCACGCGATCAGCTCGATCACGGTCGACGGCAAAGAATACAGGGTGGCGCTCCGTCTGGCTTACGACGGCGTGGAATACATTGGCAGGCTTTGGTTTAGCGATCCGAACAGCGATCAGATGGGCATCCCTGATCACGGCGCCGTGCCTGGCCGCACCATCGCTGAAGCCGTCGAAGTCGCCCGCAAGCTCACGCCCCAGGATCTGGAGCGCCGCTGCCACCGCGCTCTCGCCGACAAGAGACGCTACATTCGCCTCCGCCGCGCGACCGAAGAGATCATTACCAAGATCAAGTACATGAACCGCGTCGCGGTGACAATGCGGCACGGAATGCTGGACAGCGAAGGGGCCAGCCAGGAGCTGGAGCTGATTCAGAAGCAGATAGAGGAGATCGTTAAGACCCTCCCCTTCCACGCGGGTATCGAAGAAACTGCGTAGCAAGGCCGCCTTCGCGGTGGTCCTATGTTGAAAATTGCGTAGCCCGATTCGATCTCGCGTCTACAAAACACCTTAACAAGCTTTCGAACCGCCCTCCGTTAATTTTGAGGGCATGGATTCGCGGTCGGCCGCGCACGTTCTCAACCAGATCGGCGCGCTTCTCCAGGCAAAAGGTGAACAGCGATTCAAGGCGCGGGCATACGCCGGCGCGGCCCGCGCGCTGATCGCGCTGGACACCGATGATCTGGGCCCGCTCCTCAAATCCGGCGAGCTCGCCGACACGCCCGGAATTGGGCCGGCCACGCTCTCTGTGGTGCGGGATCTCGTCGAAACCGGGGAGTCTCGCTACCTCAATCAGCTAAGCGAGGGTATGCCCGAGGGCATGTTGGATCTGATGGAAGTGCCAGGTCTCACTCCGGCCAGAATCCAGCTGATTCACGACACACTCGGCGTTGAGAATCTCGATGATCTCGAGCGGGTCGCCCGTGAAGGCCAGCTGGCGGAGCTGCCGAAGTTCGGGAAGAAGACGGCGGAGAAGATTCTCCGCGGGATCGAGATCGTGCGTCGCGATGCTCATCTGCAGCGGTTTCCGGCTGCAATTGTCGAAGCGGCGATGATACTCGCCAACGTGGTCAAGCATCCGGAGGTTACCCACGCTGAGATCGCAGGCTCTGTCCGCCGCCATAACGAGCTCGTCTCCGACATCGACATGGTCGCCGAATGCTCGGCGGATCCAGCAAAGGTAGCGGCGTCATTTGCGCGATCGCCGGGTGTACGCGAGGCGACGACGAAGGAGGACCCGGGATCGGTGCACATCCGATTCGTGGATGGTACTCACCTCGACATGCACTGTGTGAGCAAGGCTGACTACCCGCTGGCACTCTGGCGCGCGACGGGAAGCAATCTTCATGTAGAAGAGATGACCGCGCTGGCGAACGAGAGAGGGTTTGAGATCAAAGGCAATTCCCTGCGCCGCGACGGCAAGCGCGTGCCGCTCGAGGAGGAGAACGACCTTTTCAGAGCTCTCGACATCCAGGTCATTCCGCCGGAGATGCGCGAGGGAATGGGTGAGGTCGATGCGGCAGCACGAAAGGAGCTGCCGGATCTCGTCACCTTCGAGGACATACGAGGGATTCTCCACTGCCACTCCGATTACTCGGACGGCGTGGCGTCGATCGAGGAAATGGCAGCGGCGGCGCAGGCTCGCGATTGGGACTACATCGGCATCTCGGATCACTCCGAATCGGCGTTCTATGCGGGAGGTCTCAAGCGCGACAAGTTGATGAGGCAGCTCGAGGAAATCGACGAGCTGAATTCGCGCCTGACGGGATTTCGGGTGCTCAAAGGAATCGAAGCGGATATCCTTGCCGATGGCCGGGTGGACTACGACGCGCAGATCCTGGAGATGTTCGACTACGTGATCGGCTCCATCCATTCGCGCTTCAGCATGGACGGCGACGCGATGACAAAGCGTGTGTTGGCGGCAATGGACGATCCGCATCTGACCATACTGGCCCACCCGACGGGCAGGCTGCTGCTCTCGCGCGAGCCCTACGCGCTGGATATTGAAGCGGTGCTCGAGAAGGCGCTGGCGGTGGGAGTGGCGGTGGAGCTCAATTGCGATCCCCACCGCCTCGACCTCGATTGGCGCTACTGCCGGCAGGGGCGCGAGCTGGGGGTGACAATCGAAATTGGTCCCGACGCACACTCTCCGGCGGGCCTGGATAACGTTCACGTTGGAGTCGGTCTGGCGCGAAAGGCGTGGCTTGCGGCCGGCGACATCCTGAACACTCGCAGCGCGGACGAAATCGTCGCGTTCGCAAGGAAGCGTCGCGGCCTGTGAAGCCGACGAACAGGAAATCGACGAAGGCGAAGTCGAGGAACGCGAACTCGACGAAAGTGAAGTCGAGGAGCGCGAAGTCGACAAGAGCCAATGCGACGTTGACAACAGGGAATGCAAAGAAGGCTGAATTGCTCGCGACCCACGCGACGGAGGTGCTGTCGCGATTGAAAACGGCGCACCCCGACGCCCACTGCGAGCTCGATCACGAGACGGCTCTCCAGCTGCTCGTGGCCACGATTCTCAGCGCGCAATGCACCGACAAGCGGGTCAACATGGTGACCCCGCACGTCTTCAAGACGTATCCGACAGCGCAATCTCTCGCCGACGCAAACCCGGACCAGCTCGAGGAAATGATCAAGAGCACGGGCTTCTTCCGTAACAAGACGAAGAGCCTGATCGCCCTCGGCAAAGCGTTGGTCGAGCGGCACAACGGCGAAGTGCCGGATACGATGGAGCTCCTTGTGACTCTTCCTGGCGTCGGTCGCAAAACGGCCAACGTCATCCTCGGTAATGCTTTCAGAAAAAACGAAGGTGTTGTCGTGGATACACACGTCGGCCGGCTGAGCGTACGACTTGGTCTTACAAGTCAAACGGACCCGGTAAAGGCGGAGCAGGAGCTGATGCCGCTATTCCCGCGCGATGAGTGGGCGATGCTAGCTCACGTGCTGATCTTTCACGGCCGGCGGGTATGCGACGCGCGCGCGCCGAAGTGCGAGATCTGCAGTCTGGCGGACATATGTCCGTCGAGCTTGGTCTGACAGTCGGTTAACAGCAAAGGCAACTGAACGGCAGAAAGCTCCAAGCGACTAATGTCTCAAGTCGCAAGCTTGTTACGTCGGGACGTTCCACTCTCGGTATAGAAAATCACCCGCCTATACCGCAACTCCACCCAGAAACGTCCCGACGTCCTGCGCTTATCGCTTGCGACTTTGGGTGCTTATAGCTTTCTGCCGTTCAGTTAGTCAAATGGCCCGAGTTTCGACCAACCGAGAGGCCGATTAACTTCCGACCAACCCGAATTGACAACGATGACGAAAATCGCAACGATCGAAACGAATAAAGGAACGATGCGCGCCGAGCTGTACGAGAAGGAGGCACCGGGCACCGTCGCAAACTTCGAGAAGCTCGCCAACTCCGGCTTCTACGACGGAACGAAATTCCACCGCGTCATCAAGGACTTCGTCGTCCAGGGCGGGGATCCTTACTCCAAGGGCGGCGACGCGGCCAAAGGTCCGGTCGGCACTGGTGGCCCCGGCTACCATATTAAGTGCGAGACGCAGGGCAACCCGCACAAGCATGAGGTCGGCGCGTTGTCGATGGCGCACGCCGGCAAGGACACAGGCGGCAGTCAGTTCTTCATCGTTCTCAACGAGCAAAACACTCGGCACCTGAACGGAGTCCACACCGTGTTCGGAAAAGTGATCGAGGGCACCGACGTCGTCCCCAAGATCAATCAAAACGAC
>Ga0207706_10005432_pt1 | contig 11875 bp, 10 predicted proteins | sample KBSC53metaG_FD_184318 | JGI IMG/M metagenome (GOLD analysis project Ga0207706, IMG submission 184318) | Corn rhizosphere microbial communities from Kellogg Biological Station, Michigan, USA - KBS C5-3 metaG (SPAdes) (version 2) | ecosystem: Host-associated > Plants > Roots > Rhizosphere > Soil ... | reverse complement strand
AATATGATGCGCCGCATGTGCAGGGCGGAGCCGCCGCCCTCCGTCTGGATAGCTTGTTAGACAGGCTGGCGGACCCGCTTTATGAGCCTCTGCGGGAAGTGACGGTCAAAATGCTCGTGCTCGCCGTCTGGCAGGAGCACTCTGATGTGAAAAAGATTCGGGCCGTTTTCGGCTCGGTTAACCCGCCGAACATCGGTGACTTTGAACATGGGAAAAGAGAATCGTTTCAACCACTGTTCAGCTACGATTTCAGCCTTCGTAACGAAGAAAATCAGTCAACGCCCCAATGAAACGGCTACGAGCATGGGGCAACGATTTGATGGGCTTTTTGTTTCCGGCGGAAATCGACAGGTGGCTTGCCGTTTTGCGCATCGGCCTGGGTCTGCAAGTCGCTCTCTATGCGCTGTTCTTAAGGAATGACTGGCACTATTTGTTCGCCGGGACTGGCAAGGGTCTTGTCAGCCGTGAACTGGGAGAGGCCATTACTTCGTTGGATAGTCCTTTCATTCCCAAACTTGGCTGGCTTGTTGCTCTTGGCGGCCACATCGGTGTCGGCGAGGAAATGGTGCTTTCTGTTGCCTGGGCTGGCTTGCTTTGCGCGGGATGTTTTTTGTTGCCAGGACTTTTCTGCCGCCCGGCAGCCATCATTGCCTGGTTTCTTCACCTCTGCGCGGCTGAAAGCGGAGGATTGCTGGCATACGGTGCCGATAACTTTACGACGATGGGACTTTTTTATTTGATGTTGTCGCCACTGCCAGATCGGTACTCGTTTGATCAGTGGCTAGTAAAAAAAGGACCGAAGGATCCACAACTCTTAGGCTTCTGGCAGCGCGTCTTACAGTTACACCTGTGTATCGTTTACTTTACTGGAGGCCTGGCGAAATGCCTGGGCAGCGGCTGGTGGGATGGATCAAATCTCTGGCGAGCCCTGACACGACCCCCTTTCAACATCATTTCATCGGATATTCTTATTCGATTCAAATACGTTCTGCCTATCCTCGGAATTTCAATCTGTCTGCTCGAAGTTGGTTACGTATTTTTCATTTGGATGAAAAAGACCCGGCTCGTTTGGCTGGTTGGCATTTTGGGGATGCATATCGCCATCGGATTGACAATGGGAATGTATCTTTTCGCGCTCGTCATGATTGTATTAAATCTGGCTGCGTTCGGCGTCGATTCCGGAGTTCTTTTCCTCACGCGTCGTCAACGAGTCCGCGCAGTTTTTCCGGAGCGACTCTCGCAGTGACGGGCCGCGATCTCCGAAAGAGATAACCGTGGTTGCTCCGTCTTAATGGACTCAGTCACCACGAATTCCGCGACTGCGGGACGAGCTGGACCAATCAGCCAACCCGGAAGCGGATGTCGCGGATCGTCTTTGTGCCAAAGCGTTTTTTTAGCTTTCGCAGGATTTCGACCTTGGACACTTGTTCGAGTTCGTAGTGCAAGGCTGGTTGGAGCACGCGCACGTAGAGAACGCCTTCACGCAACGCGACAGGGGCAGAATGCGCGGCAATGAATTCGCCGACAATTTTCGACCACGCTTCAATCACCTCTGCTTCGTGCAAACGCTCGCGCAATCCGAGCCGCTGCATCAACTTCGGGAGCAAATCGGCCGGCGCTTGCCACCGGTCTGGCCGCATTTTCCTCTCGGGAAGACCGCGCCATTCGGCGATCACGGCTGCGCAAAGGGAGGGATTCATCACAATTATTTAGCCACAGATGGACACGGATGGAACACAGATTTTAAGATAGAAAAAGTGATGGCGCGCCGGCGGTCGCGCCCTCCCAATTTGCGGCTGACACAGCCCGCCCGCTAGAACTTCGCAAATCCGCTTCAACCCTTCACCTCTTTAACGCTTTAACGTGAGCCGAAGGCTCAGTATTTCCGCCGCATGTGGCTCGGCAAAATATTTAGCTCGGCGCGATACTTGGCCACGGTCCGTCGCGCAATCGGAATCCCGCGTTCGGTCAGAATCTCCACGATCTGCTGGTCGCTTAATGGCGCGTTGCCATCCTCGTGTTTTACCAGATCGAGGACGGCCTCCTTCACGCTGGTGTTGCTCAGCGATTCACCGGTGGCCGTTTGATATCCAGGCGTGAAAAAGTATTTCATCTCGAAAATGCCCTGAGGCGTGGACATGTATTTGCCGGAAACGGCGCGGCTTACCGTCGTCTCATGCACGCCAACCACATCGGCGATTTCCCCCATGGTCATCGGCTTCAGATGCGACGAGCCATGCTCAAAGAAATCGCGCTGCCGCGCAACGATCTGCTGCGCGATGTTGGAAATCGTTTGCTGGCGCTGGTGAATGGATCGGATCAGGAATTTGCCGCTTCGGATTTTGTCGCGGACGTAATCTTTAACTTCAGCACCGTTGTCCCCCTGCGCGATGATGTCTTTGTAAAGATTGCTGATCCGCAGATGCGGGATTTGCTCGTTGTTTAAGACGACCTGGAAATCGCCATCTACCTTTTCGACGGTCACATCCGGCAGCACGTAGTTTTGCGGAGCAGCGGCGAAAACCTGCCCGGGACGCGGATTCAGCCGCGCGATTTTGTGGGCGGCACTTTGCACTTCCTCGACGCTAATGCCCATCCGTCGCGCAATTTCGGGAAAGCGCCGCCTGCCCAAATCTTCCATGTGCTCGGAAACGATTCTGTATTCGGGACTGCTTTCTTTTCCTTCACGCTGCAACTGAATGAGCAAACACTCGCGCAAATCGCGCGCGCCCACGCCACGCGGAGAAAAGCTCTGAATCAGGGAGAGCATTCTCTCGAAATCCTCCTTCGGAGTGCCGGAACTGATCGCCATTTCCTCCGGCGTGCTTTGGAGAAATCCGTTATCATCGATATTGCCAAGGATCAGCTCCGCCGCCCTGCGATCGGCCGCGTTGAGCGGTGTCTGGTTTAGTTGCGCCACCAGATGCTGTTGAAGGGTTTCCTGCACAGCGATGGAATCCAAAAAGAACTGGCGTTTATCTTGCGCTTCCTGCGAGTTCCGAAATCCTCCGGAGCTGTAGCTGGCCGACTGCGCCATATAATCGCGCCATTCCTCATCCAGGCTCACCAGTTTCTCGAATTCCTCCTTGAAATTGTTGTCAGCGGGCTCGGCGCCATCGGGTTCATCAATGCGGGTTCCATCCGGCATTTCCTCGAGGACAGGGTTTGTTTCCATTTCCTGTTGCACGAGGTTGCGGAGCTCGAGCAGGGGCGTTTGGAGGATGAGCAGGCTTTGTTGAAGCTGCGGCGCAAGAATTTGCTGCAAGGCAAGGTTCTGCGACTGATGCATTCCCTGTCCGGCCATACGCCGAGTTTACCGGCGCGGCTGGCAACAAGCAAGCGATTCAGAACTGCGTATCGCAGTAGCGCGCGTCGGTGAGGGGTATCTGTTTAGCGGTCTCAACGGGCGTGGAATGAAAAGACGAATGTCTATGACGAAGGAATGACGAAAGCGACTAAACGCTCAACGCCCAACATTCAATTGGAGTGACGAACTGGACATTCAGTGCTCTGTCTCTGGCCCATTCGAGCTTGATTCGTCATTCGTGATTCGTGCTTCGCCCTTCCGATGAGTGGTTGGTTTGAGGCCGACGACTTCGTTATAGATGTGCATGAGAGCGGGTAAGCGTGGTAAATCACACACCCGCCATGTCCCATTTCCTGATCGTTTCTTGAATCAGACCCGCGATCTTGTCGTTCACTTTCGTGAAATAACTCTTCGCCTTCACTGGATCGAATTTCGGATAACCCTGGCCTTCCTTGTAGAGCATGATCGTCGAGGGGAAAGGGTACGCGCTCCACGTGTTGGGAGGAGGAAGCGGAGTCGCCATCTCGGGTTTGTAATACCTTTTTTGAATTAGTGCGGAATCGATCGCCATGACGTATGCCGTCTCATTTTCCGCTCCGTGACCGCCGTCTTCGCCAAACACCTCCAGGGTCACGTCGCTGCAATAAGACCACCAGTTCACAACCAGAATTCTCGTTCCTGTTTCGCGTCCCACTTCCTGTGCGAGCGCACTTAGGACCGCGGTCTGCCCGCCACCATGGCCATTGAGCAGGATAATGTTCTTAAATTTGTTCTTCGCGAGGCCGGCGAGAACGGCGCGCACATAACCACGAAACGCTTCCTCCGGAATCGTGAAGCTGCCCGGGTATGCATCCAGGATTCCAGTGAATCCATAGGGAATCGCCGGCGCAACCATCGCATTCAGGTGCGGAGCGATCTCGCGCGCCATGGCCACCGGCGCGAGAATGTCTGTGCCATTGGGCGCGACGCCGTGCGGCTCGAGTGTTCCCAGCGGCAGCAAGACAGTCCGGATTTTTGCCGGGACCCATTCGCGAAATTCGATCCAGTTGATGCGCTCCATTTCGCGCGTGCTCGGCGAATTCTTCTTGGCGGTACTCATTGAGGTAGATTAGCAGCAGCACGCCGTCCATTCACCATCATCCAATCAACTGGCCCATCGAATGCCACGATTTGCTCGAAAATATTACCGTCTCCGCTGCGCGGGACCGCTATCAAATCGGCTCGGAATCCTGCTCGAATTTGTCCGAGCGCGTTGCCTTGATGCAATGCTTGAGCTGCATTCACTGTCACCATCTCAAGAATTTTGTCCGGCGAAATCCCGGGCTCGTTTCGCTGAAACGTACGCATTTCGGCGAATAAACTCAGGCTCTCGTTGCTGGCGAGACTATCGGTGCCCAGGCAAATGTTGAACCCAAGTAATTTTTTGAAGGGAAAAGGGCTGTGTCCAAAATAATTGTGACTTCGCGGCGAATGAACGACGTGGAACTTACTTGTTAATTCTTCGAGCAAATCGAAATCGCTTTCTTCCAACTCGTTTAGGTGAGCGACGATCCATTCTTGGCCGTCGCCATTTGCTTTCTTGTCATTCCGAGCCTCGAAAGCTTTCGCGGTCGAGGAACCTCTTACTGTTTCTAAGAAGCGACCAAGAGGCGTTTGATCACCACAATCACTCAGGTCCCAAGCAATCTCTCTCATGAATTCATGAAGTGGCCCCGAAGCGTCGCGAAACATCGACATTTCTTCGCGCGATTCCGCCAGATGCGTCGTCAAGAGGACCTTCTCGCGCCGCGCAACTTCCTCACAGCGCCAATATAAATCCCTGGAGGCCGTGAACGGCGCGTGTGGCGCCAGTCCCCAATTCGGGGCCGACCTTAGCGATTCAATTGCAAGATCGATGATTTCATTCGCACGTTTCGGCGACCGCACGTCGATCAGCTCCGCAAACCACCACGTTCGGACCGGAGCTTGGATCTGCGAAATCAATTCGGGAAACGCGGTAAGATTCGCGATGGTCGTGGTGCCGAATCTTTTTGCCTCTGCGAAGCCTTCATTGATCGACGCGAGATAATCCTCGCGCGAAAGCTTCGCCTTCTCCGCGTTTATCGCGCGAATCCAATCGGTAAACGTTTTTTGCGGCGGAATTTTGCCGCGCAGGCAGGTGTAATCGAGATGGCAATGCGCGTTGATAAACCCAGGAAGCAGCGCCTTCTGACCGAGATCGACGATTTTCTCTCCTCGGTGTCGCGCGGAGACCTTTGGAAAAGTTCCAAGATCGATAATTTGATTTTCAGAAATCGCGACCGCGCCATTCTCAATCGGCGGCCCATCCATTGTAACCACGATGCGCGCACGAATGATCATTCGCCTTTAACAAGCTTTCGGCATTCTGCCACGAGCAAATTGCACGCTTCCTGACAAAGCAACGGAACCGTCGCTGTACTCGGGGTCGTCTGGTCTGCCGTAGCCTTGGCGAAGGCGGATGACGCCGGTCTCCCCAGCGCCTTTGTTTGGTCAAATGTGGGATCAAACTTTTCATTCGGCAATTCGGTCGACGCGAGCGTGCCGTGCGCATCGCGTTTCCAAAGAATTGTCCGCAAACAACCGCCGTCGGATCGGCAAAAATCGGCGACCAATTCATCGACCTGATCGTCCGAAATTTTCGCCGCAACGCGGTACATCCCTGATTGTCGATCTAATGTGTCGCGCAGATTGGTGGTACGCAGTTGGTCGGCTTTCCAGGCGGCGAAGACGGCAAGCCTGCCCGGAAAAAAATAATCGAGAGCGCGTTTCACTTCCCCGAGCGTTTTGAGTGTCAATCGCCAACCGCGCCGCAGGTTTGGCGCGGTCTTGAGCGGACGATAGCTCCCAGCGTCATCGTATTTGGCGATGCCGACTGCGTCCTCGGCGTCTCGAAACGTCGCCAAATCATCACGACCCTCGTCGTCACGATGCGACAGGACAAAACCGTCGTTTGTCTTCTGGATCAAGATTTGACCGACGCAGCAACGATCAGTCAGCGCAGCTTTGAGCACTTGCTCAATGGAACTTTGCATTGGCAGGCATCCGGCAACCGTCGAACCGGGTGCGCCGCGCTAATGCAGGCAGTGCGCGATCAGCCCGCCTGCGCGCTCCAGAAATTGTCGATCTTCGTCGCCAAACGCGTTCAGCTTGTCGCTCTCCACATCCAGGATGCCGAGAATGTGACGGTGTTCGTTCCTCATCGGCACAACGATCTCGGAACGCGTAGTATGAAATGTAGGCAGATAACGCGGATCTTTGTGCACGTCGCCGACGATGATCGGCTTGCCCGAATCCAGGGCTGCGCCACACAACCCCTGGCTGATTGGGAAACGCGGATAGGCCGGTGGCTCGCTGCCGGTTTCGGCCAGAATCACAAATTCGTCCTTGATGATTTTATAAACGGCAAGCCACCGATAACCCCGCGCGGCGCGAATCATCTCCGCCAATTGTGTCATTCGTTTTCCGTTGCAACCGCCTGCCAGCGCGAAGGCGCCGATCTCCTGTAGCTTCTGGCAGGTCATTTCCTTCATTTGCGGGAAAGCAATCTCGCGCAAAAGAAAAGAAGCGCGAGCGAGATTTCAACTTTTTATGAAGAAATATTATCGCTAACGAAAGCAGGAACGTACGATGGTTTCTTAAGTATTCCGGCCTTCTTGCGTTCCTCAGCAATTTCCTGCCTGCTCGATGATGATATTTGCGAAGCCGGGGTCGGTGCCGATGGACGACGCATAGAATAAAGAACAACCAGCGACCTTGTAGGGATTGCTCTGGAAAACCGCGCCGGGCCGCAGGTGCGAAGGGCTGGCGGATATTCCATTCGCGATTCCCAGTAAAACCGGAATGTCCTCATAACTGTGAAGCCCGTCGGAAATGAAAAACGGCACGACAACCACATTCGAAGTATTCGTCAACTTCCGCCAATCCGACACTAGTGGTGGCTCCTCCATATACACGTTTAGCACCGCGGCGTATTTACCGAGTGCGCGGATATTTTCTGCTTCACGCTTCGCCGCGACGGCGCTGTTTTCATTCAAATCGGTTCCGTGGGCGACGATCAACAAACTGGTTTCGGCATGATCGAGGCCAGGAGCGACCTCGCTCGCGCGCTTGAGTAGTAGCTCCGTCATCATCGGATGATTCCCGACCGGCTCGCAATATTTCCAAATCTGCCCGCTCGAGCGTTCGGTAATCCGGCCGTTCAACTCGAGTTCCCGCGGAACCACTGTCTGCGTGAAATAACCCTCGCTGATGAAATTTGGCACCACGCAGACTTCGCGAACCAAATTAGGATCGAACAAGAATAATGCATCCCGCAAGCTCGGTTCCTCTTTCCAAAATGCGCACTCCACATCGACAAAAACCTGCCGACGCCGAATTTCCGCCGCATGCGCAAGCGTGGGTGCGCTCGAATCCGGGTTCACCGTCGAGCCGTGAGCGACGATGAGAAGCGCACTGTCGTCGGGTTTCACAGAAGAAACGTTCAACAGCCTGACCTGAGCGCAAGTCGAACGGCTCCACGTCGATCGAAGGCGGACCCGGCGGCTGCGAATTCAATACTGGTCCTAAGTCTAGGGGATTTATTTCGGCGCGAGCGAGGCGACGATTTTTTCGAAGCGCGGATCGCCGCGCAGCGGATCCCAAAAGGGAAGCAGTTTCAATTGACCATAGGTGACGGGGCTTGGAGGACGGGCGACCAAGATAAGCTGCTGGCAGGCGAGATCTTTGTCCCCAGCCCACGCAGCGATCATCGCCAGATACTTGATCATCACTTGACCTCGGATCGCATCTTTTTCCACAGGCAGAAGCTTAACCGCGTGCCGTCCCTCGCGCAGAGCTTCTTCTTTCCGGCCAAGAGCGGCATCGATTAGACCCAGTACGCACCAGGGCGGGCCGAAATCCGGTTGAGCTTGGACGATTTTCTCCTGCTCGGCGCGCGCAGCAGTGAAAGCCGACCGCGCTTTCTCATCAACTTTCGCCATTCGGGCGATAACACCTTCTACAAATGCCGGATTAGGAAAAACATCGTTTCCCAGATTGATCGGATTCTCGCCGGCTGCGATTAAGGCATCTTTTGCTGCCGCGGCGTCGCGTTCGGCTAGTGCACATTTGAGCCACCAATTAGCGATACTTGGCACCTCAGCAGGATTTGAAGCCAGAACTGCATCGATCATTTGATGCAACGGCTGGGTATCGGCTCTCCACTCAAGATCGACCTCTGCAAGTATTACTTTCGTACCGGTGTTGTTGGGTTCGAAACTCAGTACGCGGTCTAACCACAATTGTTGTTCAGGATAGCGCCCAAGAGTCGCGTAATTTCCTGCAATCGCCTGCAGCAGCTCAAAATTGCGCGGGTCAAGATCAGCGGCGCGCTCGAAGATTCGAATAGAATCTTCCCAGTGGGCCTGACGCCTCTGAATGAGACCGGTAAGATAGAATATCTGCGGATCATTTGGCAAAGTTTGGCGGGCAATTTTTAGCTCAGCCACGGCACCGTCGTAATCGAGGTATCCCCAGTAAAGATTCCACGCCCGTGCGAGGTGTGCTTCGCCCGCATTAGGGCGAAGATGAAACGCCGCCTGGATGGCTGCTTCCGCCATGGCCAGGCGCGCCGATGTATGGTCGTGACCAAAGAAATAAAGCGCGTCATGAGCAAAGGCGAGTTGGCAATATCCTCGGAAAAACGATGGGTCACGCACGACTGACTGTTTCAGCAGATCGACCGCCTGCAGCCAATTCTGTCTTGTCCTGGCAAGGGCTGGCGTGAAGACAAGCTTCATGGCGCGGGTGTAGAGATCGAACGCGATTAGGTCATTGGTGAGGGGGCGTTCGATTTCACTTTTCTCACTTGCCGAGAGTTTTGCATGAAGCTCGTCGGCAATCGCCTTTGCAATTTCACTTTGAATCGCGAATACATCCGCAAGATCGCGGTCATAAGTCTGGCCCCATAGTTGTCTGTCGGTGCGCGCATCGACCAACTGTGCATTGACGCGCACGCGATTGCCGGAGCGCTGAACACTTCCTTCCACCACATTCGCCACGCCGAGTTGCTGGCCGATCTCGCGGACGTTTCGATGCACGCCGGTCTTGTATTGCATCACCGAAGTCCGGCTGATGACCTTCAAGTCCGCGATCTTTGCCAAATCACCAAGAATTTCATCTTGCACGCCATCAGCGAAGAACGCGTTTTCGGGGTCGGCGCTCAGATTTTCAAATGGCAGTACCGCGATCGATTTTTCCAGAGATGGCGTCAGCACAGACGCCAATGGCGCGGTCCTACTCGCAGGGGCGAACGCTATTTTTTGGCGATTTGCTCGGAGCACGAACAACGTTGCCGCGACAATCGCGATTGCGGCGATCATCGCATTCAGTTTGGAGAAAACACCGATGCGATGAGACACCTTCCGGCGGCAGGATTCCAGGGCTTCCATCAATTCCCGAGCGGACGCCGGCCGCTTGCCGGGATCGACTGCAAGCATGGAGCGCAACAGTTTTATCACCGGTTGAGGAACTCTCCTGGCGACCAATTGCTCGACCGGCAGATCATCACGGGTGTGACGATTGCGAATCTCTTCGATCGTGCTGCCGGAGCGGGGCGCCAGTCCAGTGAGCGCAAACCAGAGCGTAGCGCCGAGCGAATAAATATCCGAGCGCGCGTCAACCGCGCCGGTTCCAAATTGCTCAGGGCTGGCGAAGGTTGGTGTGCCGATGAAACCCTCGTGCGTCAGGTTCATCTCTCCTCCGGCATCGGCGATTGCCCTGGCAAGGCCGAAGTCGATGACTTTCACTTCCAGCTCTGTTGTCGCAGCGTTGCCGGCCGTCAGCATGATATTGCCGGGCTTCAGATCGCGATGGATTAAACTGTGGGCGGCCGCAGCCATCAATGCCCGCGTGATTTGGATTGAGATTTCCAGAGCCGGCTCCGTTTTAAGTGGCCCCTCCCTATCGACGCGAGCTTCCAGGGTTTCGCCTTCGACCAACTCCATTGCGTAATAGCAGTGAGTGGCATCCGGCGATGCGCCGAACTGAAACACGGCCGCTACATTAGGATGGCGCAAGGCAGCCGCTGCGCGGGCTTCACGCAAAAAGCGTTCGCGCACCGTCTGCGAGCCGCGCGCTGTGTCGGGTACGTCGATCACTTTTAGGGCTACCCTGCGACGCAATACCTTGTCCATGGCAAGATAGGTTACGCCCATGGCGCCGTGACCGAGTTCCCAATAAAACCCGTCCGCGCGCTGCTCGACCTCGAAGTCACCGAAGATTGGCGAGGCCGATGACTCAGTTTTCAGGACTGGCTCGTCAAGGCCAGCACGGAGCAGACAAGCCAGGCACTCGCCCTTCACGCTCAGTGGCTGACCGCATACCGAGCAGATTGCAACAGCAGATGGCAGTGGCGTAGCCACGGTGTCCCTTCTTTAGCTTCCCGTTAAGACACGAAGCAATTCGTGCAGCTCTTCGTCCACCTGCGCTTCTGTGTCCACTGTTCGGCGCACCTCAGCGCGCAACGCTTCCCGATAACGTGCCCGGAGGCGAGTGACATCGCTGCGAAGAGTTGACTCCGCCATGCCCAGCCTAACGGCCAGCTCAGCGTAAGTCGGCGGCGGGTCAGTGCCGCCACCGAGAAAAATCTTCAATTCCTTGAAGAGCTTTTCCCTGGATTCACGTTTGTAATCTGTCGACAGCCGCTCCAATCCAGCGGCGACCAACGTCTCTGCCCAACTTCGATCGAAGATCCAATCTTCACTGCTAGCGGCGCTATGCGTGTGAAAAAGCGACTCCGCCTCTTTTGCCCGCTCTTCGTCCAAAGGTAGAAGATTTTGTCCGCCGCCACGCTTTAGCGTCCGTTCGCGGTCCGAAGCGTCGGCGAGAAAATTTTTCAGCGAGGCGAGCAGAAATGAACGGAACCTGCCTTTCTGCCGCTCAGTGCGGGCGTAGATTTTGTGCTCGATCAGGTGTGCGAAAAAGCTCTGCGTAAGATCTTGCGCATCTTCCACGCTGTATCCGCGGCTGCGCACGAAACTGTAAAGCGGCGTCCAATAAGTTTGGCAAAGCTCGGCGAGCGCCGCCTGCGCAATTTGCGGATCGATCTGGCTCTCGCCCGCCGAAACCACGACGCTCCAATGGGTTTCAGGAAAGAAATCGCTCCGGCCACTCCTGGTCTGCACAAGGGCCTTCACGTCAACGGTCTATCAGGACCGCAGAAGAAAGGCAAGCCCCAAAAAAGTAACGATTCGGTGCAGCACGCGCTCCGGAATCCCTTTGTAAAGGGAAAGAAATAGTTAGGTCGGCCAGAAATGAGTTCTCCGGAAAGAAGGCTCACGGAAGGTCAAAACAAGAAAGAAAGACAAGAAAATGAAAACAAAAATCATCGGCAAAATCCTCCTTGGCCTCGGCCTGATGTTCGTGCTGGTGGGCGCGATCACGCAGGTGCATGGCGATAGCCCGGCAATCTCGATTGTCACTATCAATAGCACTGGGGACGTCACCCGGGGGAAAATCGGTTCATTCGTCCTAGAGATGAAGCCTCCAGTCACGTTCGGTGGGGTTTAC
>Ga0207706_10005427_pt1 | contig 11881 bp, 10 predicted proteins | sample KBSC53metaG_FD_184318 | JGI IMG/M metagenome (GOLD analysis project Ga0207706, IMG submission 184318) | Corn rhizosphere microbial communities from Kellogg Biological Station, Michigan, USA - KBS C5-3 metaG (SPAdes) (version 2) | ecosystem: Host-associated > Plants > Roots > Rhizosphere > Soil ... | reverse complement strand
CAGCCGCGCCCGTCCGTGTTGTCGGAGATCAGCTGCTGGACCGTAGAGAGCGGGAGGCGCCGGACGCTCGCGACCCGTCGAGCTTGCAGCTGCGCGTAGGCGGGCGAGATTTGCGGGTCGATGCCCGATCCGGAGGTTGTCACGGCGTCGACCGGGATGTCGTGAATCGTCATCCCCGGGTTGTAGGGGCGTTCGAGCTTGAGGATCGCGCGCGCCTGCAACCGCACGTTCTTGGCGAGGTCGGGGTTGGTCGGGCCGAGGTTCGCGAAGGTCGTGCCGCCCGCGTTGTAGGCAGGCGTCGTCGCGGAGGGCCGCGGGTGGAAGTACCGCGGTTTGGAGAACGCCTGAGCGGCCAGACGTGAGCCAACGACCGTGCCGTTCACCTTGATCAGGCTTCCGTCGGCCTGGCTCGAGAACGCAACCTGGGCGAAGCCGGTGAAGAGCGCGGGTATCGCCAGCCCGAACACGAGCGTGAGCACGACCACGGCGAGTACAGATGACTTCAGGTCGCGCAGCATCAGTGCGACAACCCCTCGACGATCGGGCCCAGCGTCAGCGCGGGGAAGACCATCAGGCCGGCGGTCAGGATGATCACGCCGACGAGCAGCACGACGAACGTCGGCCCGTCGGTGCGGAACGTGCCGGCCGAGACGGGCGCGGTCTTCTTGCCGGCGAGCGAGCCGGCGAGGGCGAGCGCGGCCAGGAGGGGCGCGAAGCGGCCGAGCAGCAAGGCCACCGTCCCGAACGAGGCCGAGAAGCTGGTCGCGCCGTAGCCGGCGAAGGCGCTGCCGTTGTTGTTCGACTGTGATGTGTACGCGTACAGGGCCTCGGTGAACCCGTGCGCGCCCGGATTGAAGACCGACTCGAGCCCGGACTTCGTCACCACGGACACGGCCGTCATCGCCAGCACCATCGTCGGCACGAACAGCGCCCCGACGGCGGCGTACTTGATCTGATGCGCTTCGATCTTCTTGCCCAGGTACTCGGGCGTACGGCCCACCATCAATCCAGCAATGAAGACCGCGATCACGATGTAGAAGAACATCCCGTACAGCCCGGAGCCGACCCCGCCGAAGATGACTTCGCCGAAGAAGATGTTCACGAGCGGGACGGCGCCGCCGTACGCGGTGAGCGCGTCGTGGCCGCCGTTGACGGAGCCGTTCGAGGCATCGGTCGTGGCCGTCGCCCAGAGCGCCGTGTTGGCGATGCCGAAACGGACTTCCTTGTCCGCCATGTTGCCGCCGCTCTGCCCGTGACCCTGCGTGATGTTCACGCCCGAGTCGCGCAGGGCCTGCGAGCTGTGCTGCTCGGACGGCAGGGCGATCGCGACCCCGATCGCGAAGACCGCGAACATCGCCGCGAACACCATCCAGGCGTGGCGGCGCGCGAGCACCATCCTCCCGAACATGAACACCTGTCCCACCGGGATCAGCAGGATCGCGATCACCTCGAGGAAGTTCGTGAGGCCATTCGGGTTTTCGAACGGGACGGCCGAGTTCGAGTTGTAGAAGCCACCGCCGTTCGTCCCCAGCTGCTTGATCGCGATCATCAGCGCCACCGGGCCGCGCGCGATCGTCTGCGCGGCTCCCTCGAGCGTGTGCGCGGTCGCGTGTCCGGCGAAGGTCTGCGGCACACCTTGGGAGAGCAGGATCAGCCCGAGGATCAGCGAGAGGGGGAGCAGGATGTAGGTCAGCGAGCGGTAGAGGTCGACCCAGAAGTTGCCGAGCTCCTTCGAGCTGCGGCGGCTGAGGCCGCGGACGACCGCGACTAGCACGGCCATGCCGACCCCGGCCGAGACGAACTGCTGCACCGCCAGGCCGGCCATCTGGGTCAGGTACGACATCGTGTACTCGCCGCCGTAGTACTGCCAGTTCGTGTTCGTGACGAAGCTCGCGGTCGTGTTCAACGCGATGTGCGACGGCACCGCCTGCAGGTGATCCGGATTGAGGAACAGGTGCCCCTGTAGGCGCTGGATTGTGTAGAGCACCCCGAAGAAGAGGATCGTGAAGACGATCACCGTCTTCGAGTAGCTCTTCCAGTCCTGCTCGCGCTGCCCCTCGGTGCGCACGAGGCGGTAGAAGCCGTTCTCGAGCCCGGACAGCCAGCGGACGCGGAACCCGGGCGCGAAGACCCGGGCCATGTACATGCCGAGCGGATAGCCCAACGCGGTCAGGACGACCGCGTAGACGAGAATCTGGGCGATCCCCTGGCCGGTCACCTAGAACCGCTCCCCGCGGAACAGCGCGTAGACGAGGTAGGCGAACACGAGCACCGAGATGGCGAGCCCGATGGCGTCGGCGGCCGACATTCAGACCCGCCCGAGCACGTAGAGGAGCAGGTACACGAAGGCGAAGCAGGCAAGAGCGATCCCGAGCGCTGCCAGGTCGTACATCAGCGCTTTCCCTCGACGAGCGCCGACGCCACGGTTCGGGCCGGCCCGGGCATTCCCAACCCGCGCTCGTGCCAGTTGCCGGATCCAAGACTTACGCCCACCGATCCCAGGCTAGGCCGGTGGCTCTGAAGCCCGCATGAAGGCTGCCGTCGAACGCCTGAAGAAGTTCTGAAGGTCTAGACGCGTGAAGCGGGGTCGACGAGCCGGTAGCCGGCACCGGGCTCGGTCAACAGGTATCGCGGTCGCGCCGGGTCGGGCTCGATCTTGCGGCGAAGTTGCGAGACGTGCACGTGCAGGAGGTTCGACTCGGTGCCGTAACCGGGCCCCCAGACCTGTTGCAGGATCATCCGGTGGGTGAGGAGCTTCCCCTCGTTGGCGGCGAACACGCGCAGGAGGTCGAACTGGTGTGGCGTCAGGTGCACCGGCTTTCCGTCGATCCGGAGCTCTCGCTTCTCGAGGTCGACCTCGAGCTTGTCGATCACGAGCACAGGCTCCGCGGACGGGACTGCACGACGCAGGACCGCTCGGAGCCGCGCGACGAGCTCGTCGATCCCGACCGGCTTGGTGACGTAGTCGTCGGCACCTGCGTCGAGGGCGGCGACCTTCTCGTGCTCGTCTCCGACGGCCGAGAGCACGATTACCGGCGCGGAGCTCCACGTTCGCAGCTGGCGGACGACGTCGGTGCCGGTACCGTCAGGTAGAACGAGGTCGAGGATCACCGCCTCCGGAGGCCGCATCGCCGCGGCGGCCAGCGCCCGCTCCGCGGTATCGGCCGTGTCGACCTCGTACCCGGCCCCGCGGAGGCTCGTCTGGAGGGCGCGCAGGATCTGCTGCTCGTCGTCGACGACGAGGACGCGGGCGGCGCTCACTCCGCTGCCTCCATCGGCGCCATGGGAAGCGCGACGACGAACGTCGCTCCCTGCCCTGGCCTCGACTCGGCCCAGACGTCGGCGCCGTTTGCCTCCGCGAACCCGCGCGCGATGGCCAGCCCGAGGCCGGCACCCCGCCCGTCGCCGTTGGAGCCACGCTGGAAGGGCTCGAAGATGCGCTCACGATCGTTGGACGAAACCCCGGGCCCGCGGTCGACGACGCGTATCAGCACGCGGTTCGGCGTTTGCACGACCTGCACGCGGACGGGCTCAGGCTCAGGCGAGTACTTGAGCGCGTTCTCGAACAGGTTGACGAGGACGCGCTCGATCTGCTGAGAGTCGACCCGAACGGCGAGCGAGTCGTCCGGCAGCTCGACCTCGATCCGCTCCCCGGCCGGGCCGGTCTCGGTCAGCGCCTGGGCGATCAGGTCGTCCACCGTCCAGACACCGGGCTCGGGTTGGGCCGCTCCCGCCTCGAGCCTCGAGAGATCGAGCAGGTTTCCGATCAGCCGGTCCAGGCGCTCGGACGCGCCGAGGATCGTTGCGACGAGCTCCCGTTCGTCCTGGTCGCTCAGGCGCAGGTCCTGCCGAGCGAGCGCACTCGCGGAGGTCAGGATCGCCATCAGGGGCGTGCGCAGGTCGTGGCTGACGGCGCGCAGGACGGCGGTCTTCATCGCGTCGCTGCGCCGGAGCGCCTCTGCTTCGAACGCCTCCTGCGCCAGCCGCTCGCGGTCGATCGCGACCCCGAGGAGCGAAGCCAGCGCCGGAAGCAGACGCTTGCGAGCCGCGGCGCTTCCCTGCCGTGGGCCCTCGACGTAGATCGTGCCGACTCGGCGCCCGCCGGCGAGGAGCGGGTAGCGGTCGGACGTTTCGGCCGGCGGCGCGTCCGAGCCGACGACGATTCGGGCCCGCTCGACGTGCAACGCTTGGGCCGCATCGTCTGCGATGCGCTCGAGCTCGGCGCTCACGTCGCCGCTTTCGAGCAGCGATGCGGAGATCTCGGCCAGCAGCGTCGATTCGGTCGCCCGGCGGCGCGAACGCGCGGCCAGGTCGCTGACCACGACTGCGGTGACGAGGAACACCCCGAGGGCCAACCAGTTGCTCGAGTCGGCGAGCGTGAATGTGTGGGTGGGCGGGAGGAAGAAGAAGTTGAAGGCGAGCATGCTCGCGACCGAGACCGGCACGCCCAACGCGAGCCCCCAGAAGACAGCGACCGGAAGGACCGCGAAGAGGTAGAGGACGCCGAGCCCGAGGACCGGCACGTGGGGTTCCAGCAGCCAGATGGCCACCGTCACGGCGGCGATGAGAACTGCGCTCACCAGCAGCCCTTTCAGCCACCGGCGCCATTCCGACAGGACTTCGGTCGGCTCGCGGACGAGGGCGATGTGCCGGAGCGTGTTCACGGCTCCATCATCGCAAGCACGGTGCCCGCCGCGGCGCCGTCAGCCCGGGATTTGCAGGACAATCTTCCCGAACTGCTCAGCCGCTTCCATCCGCTCGTGGGCTGCGCGAGCCTTTTCTAGCGGGAAGGTCGAGTCCACCACCGGCTTGGCGCGGCCGCTCTTCACCAGCTCGTAGGCGCCCTCGAAGTCCTCCTTCGTGCCCATCGTCGAGCCGTAGATCGTCAGCTGCTTCCACCAGATGCGGTGGAGCGCGGCTGGCGGGTTGGGCCCGGTGGTCGCGCCGCAGACCACGATCCGGCCGCCGGCCCGCGCCGACTGGAGTGACCGCTGCCACGTCGCCTCGCCGACATGCTCGAGCACGACGTCGACGCCGGCTCCGCCGGTCGCCTCCTTGACCGCCGCGACCACGTCGCCGCTCGCGTGATCGACGGTGGCGTCGGCACCGAGCTCCCGCGCCCGCTCGAGCTTGTCCTCGCTCGACGAGGTGACGAGTGCGCGCGCCCCGAGCGCTTTCGCGATCGCGAGGCCGGCCGAGGCGACGCCGCTGCCGATCCCCCACAGGAGAACCCATTCGCCCTCCTGGAGCTGGGCCTTCGTGACCAGCAGCCGATACGCGGTCTCGAACACGAGCGGAAACGCCGCGGCCTCCTCGAAGGAGATCTCGTCGGGGAGCGGATAGACGTTCGTCTCGGGCACGGCGATCAGCTCGGCATGCGTGCCGTCCATGTGCTCGCCGATCACGGTGATCTGCTCGCCGTGCTCGATCCCCGGGTTGATCACCACGCGCTCGCCCGTGTCCTCGCGGATGCCTGCCCCGTCGGCCCCGAGGATCCGCGGCTTGGGCACCGAAGGGAGGCCTTTGCGGATCCAGAGGTCGAGGTGATTCAGCGACGCGGCGCGAAGACTGACGAGCACCTTTCCGGCAGCGGGCTCGGGATCGGGAGCGTCCTCGTAACGCAGAACCTCCGGACCGCCGTCCTCGTGGATCCGAATTGCCTTCATCCGGGCACAATCTCCCACATGCGAGAGCTGAGCCGCCTGGCGGAGGACCTTGGCCTCGACGTCGTCGGGGCGGCTCCCGCGTCCGCCTACGACGAGACGGAGCGGCACATTCGGGAGCGGCGCGAGCGCGGGCTCTTCGCGGACATGCGCTTCACCATGGCCCGGCCCGAGCAGTCGTGTCATCCGGAGCTCCTGCTCGAAGGCGCGCGCACCGTCGTCTCGGCGGCGCTCTGCTACTGGGCCGACGGCGAGCCGCCGCCGCCCGGCCACGGGCGGCTGCCCCGCTACACCTGGTGGGACGCCTACTCGGCGCTGCGGGAGCGGCTGGACGAGCTGGGCGGCCGCCTGGGCGGCGCCTACCGCGTGTTCGTGGACGCAAACCAGCACGTCGACCGCGAGGCGGCGGTTCGCTCCGGAGTCGGCTTCTATGGCAAGAACACAATGCTGATCACGCGCCGGTTCGGCTCGTGGGTCGTGCTGGGCACGCTCGTGACCGATCGCGAGCTCGAGCCCACGCCGCCGCTCGGGGCGGACTGCGGCTCCTGCACCCTCTGCATCGAGGCGTGCCCGACCGGCGCGCTCGACGAGCCCGGCGTGCTCGACGCGACGCGCTGCCTCTCCTACTGGACGCAGGCCTCCGACCCGATCCCCGAGCCCTACCGGGAGCGGCTCGACGACCAGGTCTACGGCTGCGACATCTGCCAGGACGTCTGCCCCTGGAACCGCGGGGTCGAGCGGCGGCGGGGCGGCGAGGAGCCGCCGGCGGGTGCCGAGCCGCACGTCTCGCTCGTGGACTGGCTCGAGGCCTCGGACGAGGACCTGGCCCGGCGCTACGACCGGCTCTTCGTGCCGCGCAACGACCCGCGTTACCTCCGTCGCAACGCCCTCGTGGCACTCGGCAACACCGGCGGCGTGGACGCGATGCCGCTGGCGGAGCGGTACGCGGAAGGGGACGACCCGCTCCTGCGTGAGCACGGGGAGTGGGCGCTCCGGCGGCTAGCGGAGCGCGCATGAACGGCGAGCTCAAGCGCCTTCGGGACGTCGAGCGCTGGATCGGAGGGATTCGGCTCGCGGCCGTGCCGTTCGCGATCTTCCAGGTCGCGATCGCGAGCGGCTACCCGTCCGGCTACCGGGTCTGGGCGTGGGTCACGACCGGGGTGTTCACGGTTGGAGCCCTGGCGCTCTTCTGGCTCAGCCGCCGCGACTGGCCGCGGACCACGCAGAGCCGACTCGGGCTCGTCGCCCTCGCCTTCGACTTCGCCGTGGTCTCCGCCTACGTCCTCATCTTCAGCTTCGAGGACGCCTCGCCCGTGCGCCAGCTCATGTACCTGCCACTCGTCGAGGCCGCGCTTCGCTACGGCATCTGGGGCGCCGTCGTCTTCGTGGCGGCGAGCGCGCCCGTGCTGGCCGTCTTCGAGTCGCTGCGCGAGCACCGGAGCGACCCGCGCACCTACCACCTCGACTACGTCACGCTTCAGCTCGGGATCGAGCTGCTGATGGGCCTGTTCGTCGGTTGGCTCGTCGGGCGCCTCAGGAGCGAGACCGCCGTCGCGGAGGAACGGGCCGGGGAGGCCGAGCGCCTGCGCGACCAACTCGCGCGGCGCGCCGACACCCTCGAGGCCGCCAACCGCTGCGCTCGGGCGCTGAGCTCGTCGCTGGTGCTCGAGCAGGCCTTCGACGCCTTCATCCGCGAGGTTCGCGGCCTGCTGCCCTTCGACCGGATCGCGATCATCCTGAGCGAGGACGGTACCGCCCAGGTGATGGCGGTCGCAGGCGCCGGCGCGGAGGAAGTTCTGCCGCGCGGCTCCGGTCGTCCGATCCACGGAACGCTGCTGGAGGAGCTCCTGCGCACGAACACGACCGTCTACCGACATGACATGGAGAGCGCCGAGTTCCCCGAGGAAGACGAGTTTCTCGCGCTCGGCCTGCGCTGCCGGCTCGCGACGCCGCTACTGGCGGGTGCCCGGGCGATCGGCATGCTGTCCCTGGTTCGTCGCGAGCCGAACGCCTTCACGCCCGAGGAGATCGAGCTGGCGGGGCTTCTCGGACGGCTCGTCGCGACCGCCGTCCAGAACATCCGCGCGTACGAGGCCGAGCGGAAGACCGTCGACGAGCTGCGACGCCTCTCGGCTCTCCGTGCGGACTTCGTCTCGCTGGTCTCGCACGAGCTGCGTACCCCGATGGCGGCGGTGATCGGCTCGGCGCGCACCCTGCAGCAGCGCTGGCGCGAGCTGACGGCCGATCAGCGCGAGTCGTTCCTGGAGCTGATCGCCGGCGAGACCGGACGTCTGGCGGCGCTGATCGGCGACGTGCTCGACACCTCGCGCATCGAGGCCGGCACCTTCAGCTTCCGGTTCGGGGAGGTCGACGTGGGCCAGCTGGTGCGCGACTCGGTGGCGACCGCACAGCTCGGCCAGGACGAGGTGCGCGTTCTCGCCGACGTGCGTGAGCCGCTCCCGCAGGTCCGCGGCGACGTAGATCGCCTGCGGCAGGTCCTGATGAACCTGATCGACAACGCGGTCAAGTACTCCCCGGAGGGCGGTGACGTCGAGGTGCGCGCGTACGGCGAGGACGGCCTGGTCCGCGTGGACGTCCGCGATCGCGGCCCGGGCATCGCCCGGGACGACCAGCGGCTGATCTTCGAGAAGTTCGGCCGTGTCAGCAGCGGTGGCCTCGCCAGGCCCGGAACCGGTCTCGGGCTCTTCATCGCGCGCTCGATCGCGGAGGCTCACGGCGGCGTGTTGGAGGTGGTCTCCGCGCCGGACCAGGGCTCGACATTCACGTTGGAACTACCGCTCGACGGAGCTAGCTGACGCGAACGCGCGAGAGGCCCAGCTCCCGCTGGACCGCCTGCGCCCGCGAGGCGATCTCCCGGCGCAGCTCCTTCGGCTCGAGGACGACCGCCTCGCCGCGGTAGGAAAGGATCTCGCCCACAAGCCATTCCGGGCTGCCGACGGGCCGTTCGGCGACGGCCGAGCCGTCCTTCAGCAGGCTCGCGCCCTTCTCGAACTCCCAGCGCGCGATCTGCTTCGAGTACCAGATGCGGGCCGCGCGGGCGTCGCGGAACTCGTGCGGGTCGAAGCCCTCCCGCTGCTCGAAGTGCCCGCGCTGCAACCGTGCGCTGCGCATGCGGTCGAGCCGGAACGAGCGCTCGCCGTCGCGGGTGCGGTCCCACGTGTGCACGTACCAGAACGGCAGTCGGCGCTCGAGCGAGTACGGCTCGACCAGGTGCGTCGAGACCTCTTCCTCGCCCTCCTTGAGGTAGTCGATCTCGACCAGTCGTCGCTCGCGGAGTCCCCGGCTGAGCGTGCCGACGAGGTCCTCCTCGGCGCGCCGCACATGCGGCTCGGGCGTTTGCGCCAGCTCGAACTCGCCGAAGGTCTCCTCGAGCTTCGAGCGCACCCGCTCGAGCGGTGAGCGCGCGTCGGCGGCGATCATCGGCCCGACGAACTCGAGCGCGAGCCGGATCGCCCGCGCCTCCAGGGGCGTCAGCCGCGGGGGCGCCCGGAACGTGTCCCCGAAGAGCTCCTTGTCCACCCGGATCGTGTCCTCGTCGAGCTCGGCGTAGACGGCGTAGCATCCGCCGCCGAAGTTGACCAGGTTGAGCAGCGAGAGGTGCTCCTCCAGCTGCTCGGGCGGGATGTTGAACCGGTCGACGAGCTCCTGCGCCGGAAACTCCGCCTGGCTCTCCTCACCGCAGCGGTCGAGCAGGTAGGCGAGCAGTGCCTGGAGCACGGCGAAGCGCTCCGGGTGGACCGGCGCGGCCGGGCGGTCGACCTCCTCCTCGACGAGACCGTCCGTCGCAGCGGCGAGACGCTTGGGCTCGCCCTCGTGGCGCTCCCGCACCAGCCGCAGTCCCCGCGCTACCTCCCGCCGGAGCTCATCCGGGGCCTGCGGCACCGCGCGACCGTCCTGGCGGAGCACCCAGGTCGCGAGGAGCGGCAGGCTCGAGTACTCCGTCACGAAGACGCCGTCCTCGATGCGCCCGCTGTCGCCGTAGGTGCGCTCGACCCACCAGGCTGTATCCCCGCCCACCTCGATCCGGGCCTCGCCGACCGGCTCGCCGATCTGCCAGGGTGGGCGGCCGCGGTAGCGATCGACGTCGAAGTCGGCCGGCAGGCGGAAGTCCCGCTCGCGGCGGGTGGCGAAGCGGATCTCGCCCCGGACGCGGGAGGCGCGGAACGTGCGCTCCTCGGAGGCGTCGAGGTCCTCGCCGACCACGTACCAGGCGCCGGCGTCCTGGAAGAGCGCGTACGGGTTGACCGTGCGCTCGCGCTCCTCGTCGCGCGAGATAGACCAGTAGGGGAACTTGACCGTGCGCTGCTTGGAGATCGCGCCCTCGAGCTTCCCCAGCCGCCCCTGCATCTCGGCGGAGTACTCGGGATCGAGTACCTCGACGCGCATGGCGGTCTCGGTCGGCGCCTCGGCGAAGCCGGGGCGTCCGAGCGCGAGGTTCTGGAGCGCGAGCCGCAGCGGCTCGGCGTAGGCGAACTTTCCCTCCAGCAGGTACAGGCAGGTCTGCAGCGCCGCGAGCTCCTCGTCGGTGAGCTCGAGCGGCGGCAGGAAGTAGCTCTCGGAGCGCATGTTGTACAGCTCCTCGCCCGTGTACTCGTCCCGCTGCGAGTGAAGCGGGACGCCGAGCGCGAGCAGCTCCGCCCGGTCGGAATAAAAGCGGCGCGCGAAGGCCTCGTCCGACATCTCCTGGTAGCCCTCGACGCTGCCCTTGATGTCCCGGGCAGTGACCGCACGCCGTTCCGCCATCAGGAACGCGACCAGCGAAAGCTGGCGGATCAGCTTGTCAGTGTCGTGGGACAACTGGCAGCGAGCCTATCCGCTCAGAGGCGGATCGGCTACGCCGCGACCTTGCTGCGCTCGAGATGCTGGTGAGAGGGGCAGTAGTCGCGATCGGGGAGCGGCGTGCGCTGGCACGGCTTCCCCTTGCGCGTCGTCGCCCGGCAGCGGGCGACCCCGCCGTCGAACGCGCCGGCCTCGATCTGGCTCTCGATGAAGGCGACGGCGGCGGCGACTCCTTCGCGTACCGCCCAGGCGACCTGTGCCTGGCAGGTGATCGGGAAGTAGCGCCGGATATCCTGGAAGAGCGCCCGGTCGGGCTTGGCGAAGTAGAGCGGGTCCTTGGCGAGCCGCTCCATCGTCTGCTCGCACGCCTCGAGCACCTCTCGCCGGTACTGAAGGCGGGTCTCAGGGGCGACGTACGGGTCGATCAGGTCCTTGATCGACCGGTAGATCGCGCGAGAATACTGATACATGCAGGCTTGAATCTGAAGGGTTCGCTCGTCCATCAGTCAGTATCTCGGCGTCCTATTAAGCTCCCGCAAAGCTTTGTTAACTGGGGGTTAATCCTGTCTGGAGAACTGGGCTGCGGCGTCGAGTCTAACGAACCGAAGCCGTGTTACAAAGTCCCGTTCCCTGTTGGCTGCAGGGTAAACACCCGTTAGGGCGTGATGCGGCGCGGATATGGGCCGCGATACCCGTGGCGATGGGCATCGATCACGTGGCTCTGAGCCTCCGCCTCCGTGTCGTAGATCCCCGCAAAGACGACGAAATAGCCGGGATGAAGGCTGGAGAAGCCCGCGGAGTCGAGCACGCCGACCTGCTTCATGCCCACGTGGAGCGCCTGCTTGGCCTCCGCGAGGGCGGCCGTTCGGCCGTTCAGACCGGGCACCGAATCGAGCACGATCGTCCAGCCGCTCTTGCTCGCAGGCCACGAGACGGGCGTCTGCGCCGGAGGTGGTGGAGGCGGTTTCGGGCCCGTCGCCGGGGTGGTCGCCGTCGTCGCCGTTGGCGCCGGCTCGGGCACGGTGGTCGTGTCCTGGAGGCTCGTGGCGGCGGTCGTAGCGACGATGGTCTCGGCCGCCGAGCTGGAGCTGTCGGCGACCCAGACGGCCGAGACGACGCCCGCCACGACCGCAACGAGGAGCGCGAGCAGCGCGGGCCAGATCCAGTCGCCCGGATACCACCCGAGCTTGCGGCGCCAGGCCGAGCCGAGCGCGGCAACCACGCCTGAGGTGGCCGGCAGGCGCTGGCCGCACTCGAGGCAATACTCCTGTTCCTCGGCGTACGGGGTGGCGCAGCGCGGGCACTGCCGTTCGTCCTGCGGAGCGGACAGGCTTAGCGCTCCCAGGGATCGGAGCTGCGATCGACCGACGCGTGGGCGATCGTCTCGTCGACGGCCTTGGCCGGCACCGCTCCCGAGT
>Ga0207706_10005426_pt1 | contig 11883 bp, 11 predicted proteins | sample KBSC53metaG_FD_184318 | JGI IMG/M metagenome (GOLD analysis project Ga0207706, IMG submission 184318) | Corn rhizosphere microbial communities from Kellogg Biological Station, Michigan, USA - KBS C5-3 metaG (SPAdes) (version 2) | ecosystem: Host-associated > Plants > Roots > Rhizosphere > Soil ... | reverse complement strand
TCGATATGGCGGCGGCACTCAAGCAGCCGGGCGTGCGGCATGTGTTTACCGGCGCTGACGCAGTCGCCGCGGGTTACACCAAGCCGCCGCATTCGCTGACGATTCCCGGCCGCAACGGGACGAAAGCACTCGCGCCGCAGCGTCCGGTGCTCGCGCACGGCAAAGTGCGCTTCGTCGGCGAAGCGATTGCGCTGGTCGTCGCCGACAGCGCTGCCGCGGCCCAGAGCGCGGGCGAACTCGTCGAAATCGAATATCGCGATCTGCCGTGCGTCGTGCAGCCCGAAGCAGCGCTCGCTCCGGGCGCCCCGCAATTGCACGACGACGTGCCGGGCAATCTGTCGTTCGAAGCCGAAACCGGCAACGCCCAGGAAGTGGAGGCCGCGTTTGCTCAAGCCGCGCATATCACCAAGCTGAAAGTCGAATCGACGCGCGTATCGCCGAGCCCGATGGAGCCGCGCGCGTGTCTCGTGGCTTACGATGCAGCGAACGACAGCTATCGATTCAACGTCGTCATGCAGGGCGTAACGACGCTGCGCAAGCAGATTTCGGCGTACACGAAAATGCCGGAAGAGAAGTTGATATTCGAAGCACGCGACGTCGGCGGCGGTTTCGGCCAGCGCACCGTGGCGTATCCCGAATACTGCGCGCTGATGATTGCGGCCAAAGCGCTGGGTAAGCCGGTGAAGTGGGTTTCGACGCGCGTCGAAGCGTTCCTGACCGATACGCACGGCCGCGCCAACATCATTGACGGCGCGCTCGCGCTCGACAAGCAGGGCAAATTCCTCGCGATGCGGCTCAACTGGATCAACGACATGGGCGCGTACCTGTCGCCGGGCTCGATCGGCCACATCCGCAATACGAGCGTGTGCATGACGGGCGTCTATCGCATTCCCGCTTTGTATGCGACTTTCCGCGCGCCGCTCACCAATTGCACGCCGGTAGGCTCGTACCGCGGCGCCGGACGTCCCGACATCGCATACGTCGTCGAGCGTCTCGTCAACCAGGCCGCGATGGAGCTCAACATGGACGCCGCGGAATTGCGCCGGCTCAATTTCATTCCGCCCGAAGCATTTCCGTACAAAACACCGACCGGCTCGACGTACGAAATTGCCGACTTGCCCGGCCTGCTCAAAAAAGCGCTGAAGCTGGGCGACTGGAACGGCTTCGCCAAGCGTCGCGAGCAGTCGGCCGCGAACGGCAAATTGCGCGGCATCGGCATTTCGACCGTGATCGAAAACACCGGCGCCGGCAACGCGGACAAGGACGAAGTCGAATTGCGGCTCGATGCGAGCGGCGCAATCGAAGTGCACACCGTATCGAAGGCGCAGGGCCACGGCCACGAGACCACTTTCGCAGCGGTCGTCGGCGACGCCCTGGGCGTGCCGCACGAGCGGGTCAAAATCGTGCAATGCGCGCCCGGCACTATGCTGCAGGGCAATCACACCGGCGGTTCGCGCAGTGCAGTCGGCGCGGGCAGCGTGAGCTATCTCGCCGCGCAGAAGCTGATCGAAGAGGGCAAGGCGCTCGCGGCACTCGACATGAAGCTGGAGCCGTCGCAAATCAGTTACGCGAAGGGCGAATTCCGCTCGGCGGAATCGAAACGGGTGGTCACGCTCGCCGATCTCGCCAAAGCGAAACCGGTCAAAGTCGTCGCCGAAGGCAAGTTCGGCTCGACTTTTCCGAACGGCTGCCATATCGCTGAAGTGGAAGTAGACAAGGAGACGGGAGCGGCGGAAATCGTGCGTTATTGCGCGGTCGACGACTGCGGCGCGGTCATTAACCACGCGATCGTCGAAGGCCAGTTGCACGGCGGCGTGGTGCAGGGCGTCGGCCAGGTGTTCGGCGAGCACATCGTGTACGACCGCGATTCCGGCCAGCCACTTTCCGCGAGCTTCATGGACTATTGCATGCCGCGTGCGGGTAAGTTGCGCGAGCTGCGCGGCGAAGAGCATCCGACGCCGAGCAAGGTGAGCCCGCTGGGCGTCAAAGGTGTCGGTGAATCGGGCTGCACGGCTTCGCTGCCCGTGCTGGTCGGTGCGGTGATCGACGCATTGCGGCCGCTGGGTATCAAGCATCTGGACATGCCGCTGACACCTTCGAAACTGTGGCACGCGATGCAGGCCGCCAAAGCGTAGGGATATCAACCCGGGCTCGTTACTCGCGGCCGGACACCGACATCGCTTTTCTGACGAAGGCCTTTTTCTGCTCTTTGTCTTCGATCTGGTCGGCGAGCAGCAGATAGAGCTCGGCTTCGTCGCGGACTTTTGCCGCGGCGCGCCGGACCACCACGCGCGCCACCGCGCCGATATATTTCGCGAGCTCGGTATCCGCCTTGGCGAGCGTGGCCGGATCGAACCGCAATGCGACTGCAGTGGTGATGCCGGACCCCGCTGCCGACCCGAGTTAGAATCGTCCCCACCGCAAAATCGGGGAAGGGTCGGGGATGGCGCAAGAGATCGAAGCACTCGCGAAGTTCGTCGCGGAAACTCAGCTCGAACAGATTCCAGCGGCCGTCCGGCATCATGCCAGGCGCGTAGTGCTCGATACGCTGGGCGTGATACTTGCGGGTTCAGACCGCCCCGAGGTCAGCGAGCTGCGTAAAAGGATCGTCGCGACCGCCGGCAGCGGCGCGACGATATTCGCCCGCGGCTGGCAGCAGCACGATCCGCGCACAGCGGGCTTTCTCAATACAGTCGCCGGCCGCGCGATCGAGCTCGGGGAAGGGCACCGCTACGTCTCGTATCAGGGCGCGATGCAGATTCTGCCTGGCGTGCTTGCGGTCGGCGAATGGGCGCAGACGAGCGGGCGCGAAATGCTGGCGGCGCTGATCCTCGGCTACGATGTCGGCGCGCGGCTGGCCGCGGCGATGACCACACGGCCGCTCGCGCATCAGAACGGGCAGGCCGCGTTGCTGGGTGCGGCAGCGGCGGGTGCGCGCATGCGCGGCCTGAACGCGGCAGACACGAGCCGCGCGATGCGCATCGCCACCACGCTGGTATTGACGCCGAGCTACAACAACGCGATCAACGGCGCGACCACGCTGAACGTGGCGGGCGGCATGAGCGGATTTGCCGCAGGGCTGGCCCCCGATCTTGCGCTCGCGGGCTTCACTGCGCAGGACGATGCGATCGAAGAAGCGCTCGGCAAGCTGGTTGGCGACGGTTTCAAGCCTGACGGCCTCCTCGCCGAGCTCGGTACGCGATGGGAAATTACGCGCGACTGGTTTCGGCTGCGTGCCTGCTGCAATCCGATTTACGCCGCGCTCGACGCGCTCGAAGCGGCGCTCGCCGAATTGAAACCGCGGCCCGATGATATCGACCGCATCGACGTCGCGACGTTTGCGTTCGCGGCCGCGATGCGCAATCCGGATCCGCCGAATTATTTCGCTTCAAAGTATTCGCTGCCGCACGCCGCTGCGGCGTTGATCGTCAACGGCAACACCGGCTTCAACTCATTGAACGACGCCGCGTTGCAGAACCCGGTGATCGCCGCATTGCGCCGGCGCGTGCATGTCGTCGAGGACCCGGCGCTTACCGCCGCGGCACCGCGCCTGAAGCCCGCGCGCGTTACGCTAAAACTAAAAGACGGCCGGCAAACCACGCAAACCTGCGACAGTCCGCGCGGCGACTGCCTCAATCCGTATACCGAAGCGGAGATCAGCGAAAAATTCGCCGAACTTACGGCACCGACGCTCACGCCTGCCGGCAGTGCTGCAGTCGAGCAGGCGATCGAACGCTGCGAGCAATGGCAAAACGTCGGCGAGCTCGCGGCATTGTTGCGGGGTCATTCGCGCGAATAGGGCGCGGCGCGTGCAGTAGTGCGGCCGGCTGCAAAGCGAGTATGCCCGTTGGCCAAGTCGGGCCGACAGTCGTGGCCAAAGGGTTTTATCGCAGCCAAATCGATGACGCACTGCTGGCGGCCGGTTACCGCCCGATCGCGGACGAAGGCGGCCCCGAGGGCGGCAGCCAGCGTCGGTAAATTTTGCAATGACGCGCGGATTTCGATTCGGTTTTCATCTTTTAAGGTCGCCGTAAGTTTTGCGGTTTATAGTTGTCGTATGCATGCCGCCGTGCCTCGATTTAAGGCCACCATCAACCGGAGGGACTTATGCTGAAGACCTATCCTGCACTGCCGTTGTCCACTTTGTTGCCGGGCACCGGCTTCGCGGAACCCGCTCTAGCGCTCCCCGAGCGGGTCAGTCTCGACGATACGGCGTTGAGCGTGATGACCGATCTCGAGCGCATCAGTGCGGTGCTTATCCGCCCCGACGACAGCATCGACGAAGCGAACCGGCGCATGATACAGCGCGGTGTGCGCCTGCTCCTGGTCGTGGACCACGCGCGCGCAGTCGCCGGACTGATCACGGCCAACGACATACTCGGTGAAAAGCCGCTGCAGGTGATAAACCAGCGCGGCGGCCGCCGCCAGGACATCGTCGTGCGCGACATCATGACGCCGCAGCACCAGCTCGAAGTGCTCGATATGCGCGACGTGCGCGGCGCGCGGGTCGGCCACATCGTGGCCACGCTGAAAGAAACGGCGCGGCAGCATGCGGTCGTGGTCGACCTCGATGCGGACGGCCGTCAGAGATTGCGCGGCCTGTTCTCACTGACGCAGATCGCGCGCCAACTGGGTATCGCGCTGCAGACCACCGAAGTGGCGCGTACGTTTTCGGAAATCGAGGCGTCGCTTACGCATTGACCGCCGCGGGCGGCCACCGACTCAGGAATGGGCCGTACGGTCGCGGCCGACCACGGCGGCCACCGCTTCCAGCGCCAGCGCGACACCGAGCAGCACGAACGCGCTCAAGACGTTTTCAAACGACGTGCCGAGGAATAGATAGACGCTCCACGCGGCGGCCGCGAATGCGACTGCATGAACCAGCGTGCAGCAAACCCCGTTGAATGATTTCAGCACCATGGCAGGCCTCCATCCGGAAACGGGATACCGGTTAGATTACTCCTATCGCCGCCGGTTCACACCAGGCCCGAAATCGGCGCCGCAGGCTTCGCGCGCTGCATCGCAATATGCGGGAAATTCAGGCCGGCGACAGGATATGGATCAGGCGGCTAGCGATCATTTCCTTGGTCTTGGCCCCGTACGCGGCCATGTGGGGCGCGGCGGCATGTGCTTTCAGCGCCGCGAGGCTTTCCCATTTCTCGATCGCGACGAACGTGTCTTCGCCGTATTTTTTCTGGAACCCGGGGCCGTCCTCCAGATCGACCGCGGCGCCGTACTCGATACAGCCGGCTTCAGCTTTGACTGCGGGAACGTTGGCACGGAAGGCTTCCAGCACGGCGTTGCGCATGCCGGGCTTGGCGGTAATGACGGCGATGACATGAACCATAGCGGATAATCTCCTCGGGTGGGGGGCGGAAAAAGTTTTTGCCGAACGGCACTATCCTAGCACGCACGCGCGCGGCGGCATCCCCGCCAGGCGGCGAAAATGTTAACCTGCGCAGTCTCGAAATTACTGGAGATTTACACGCATGGCTGCCCGCCCATTACCCGCGAAAGACCGGCTCAAGATCTGCTTTGCCCACGTTGCCTACCGCATGGGCGAACGCTTTGCATTGCGCAACACGGGCATGCAGTCTTTCGAAGTCCGCAGTCTCGACGAACTGGCGAGCCGTATAGGCGAGGCCGACGTGCTGCTGGTGTCCGGCTTGTGGCGCAATGAAATGATCGCCAAGGCGCCGCGGCTCGCGTTCATCCAGTCGATCAGCGCGGGTCTCGACCAGTACTCGCGCGATGATTTGCGCGCGGCCGGCATCCGCCTCGCGAGCGCGCAGGGCGCCAACGAGCGTGCAGTGGCCGAGCATGCGATCGCGCTGATCCTGGCACTCGCGCGCCAACTCCCGCAGGGCCGCGACAATCAAACCGCGCTTAAATGGCGCGGCATGATTTCGGATATTACGCAGCGCGAAGACGAGCTCGGCGGCAAGACGCTCGTAATCGTAGGCATGGGGCGGATCGGCTCGCGGCTCGCGACACTCGCCAAGGCTTTCGACATGCGCGTGATCGGCGTCAAGCGCGATCCGTCGAAAGGCCAGGGTGCCGCCGATGCGGTCGTCGCGCAGGCGCGCCTGCTTGATGTTTTGCCCGACGCAGATTTCGTCGCGCTGACTTGTCCGCTCACGCCCGAGACCGAAAAGCTGATTGACGCGCGCGCGTTGGCGGCGATGAAGCGGTCGGCTTACCTCGTCAACGTCGCGCGCGGCCGCGTCGTCGACGAGCCGGCGCTCATCAAGGCGCTCGCTGACGGTACCATCGCAGGTGCGGCCGTCGACTGCGCATGGGAGGAGCCGCTGCCCGCGACCGCGCCGTTGTGGACCGCAAAAAACATTATGATTACGCCGCACACCGCGGGCGAAACGCGGCGCTACGAGGACAACGTGCTCGATTTGCTGATGGAAAACCTGGGCCGCCTGCAGCGCGGCGAGACGGAGCTCAAGAACGGCGTCGTGTGACGCCGCCAATCCAATAGCAGTGAGAAACCCATGCCTGTCGCTACACGTTTCGCTGGTTGCCTCGCATTTGTTGCGGCGTTTGTCGCGTCCGCGGGCTGCCTGAACGCGACCGCGCAGGATTATCCGAACAAGGCGATCCGTATCATCGTACCGTATCCGCCGGGCGGCGCTTCCGACGTGGTGGCGCGGCTGATCGGCCAGAAAATGGGTGAGACTTGGAAGCAGCAGGTGATCATCGAAAACCGCGCGGGCGCCAACGGCATCATTGCCATGTCGTACGTGGCAACATCCGCGCCCGATGGCTACACGCTGCTGATGAGCAACGTCGGTCCCAGCGCGATCAATCCGAGCATCTACAAGAAGCTGCCCTACGACGCGATCAAGGATTTCGCGCCGGTTTCGCTGACTAATCTCGTGCCGCTGATGATGGTCGTCAATTCCACGCTCGAAGTGAATTCGGTGGGAGACTTCCTGGCGCGCGCGAAAAGTGCGCCCGGCGCCTGGACCTACGGTACTGGCGGCACTGGCACTGCCGGCCATCTCGCGATGGAACTTTTCATGATGAATGCCGGCATCAAGATGCAGGGCGTGAGCTACAAGGGCGATGGCCTCGCGCTGACCGACATTATCGGCGGCCAGATCACGACCATGTTCACTACCGTCGTTTCAGGCACGCCGCACGTGCAGTCCGGGCGCTTGAAAGCTTTGGCGGTAACGACGCGGCAGCGGCTGGCCGCCGTGCCCAACCTGCCCACTATCGCCGAAGCGGCGGGCCAGCCCGGCTTCGAGGCGGTGTCGTGGGGCGGTGTGATGGTGCCGGCCAACACGCCGCGCGCGGTCGTCGCCAAGCTGAACGTCGAGATCAACCGCATCCTCAAACTGCCCGAGTTCCGCGAGCAACTCGCCAAGGTGGGCGCCGAAACCGTCGGCAACTCGCCCGAGGAATTCCAGGCCTATTTACTCGCCGAAACCGAAAAATGGGCGCGCGTGGCTAAGACCGCCAATATCAGCGTCGACTAAGCGTCTTATTCGGGCTTGATTCCCTGCGCCTTGATGACGCTGCTCCACCGCGCGAGCTCGGATTTGATGTGACGCTCGAGGTCTTCGGGCGACGTGCCGCGCGGCTCGAAACCCAAACCTGAAAATCGCTCGCGCGTGTCGGCCGACTGCACGACGCGATTGATCGCCTGATTCAGGCGGTCGACGACCGGCCGCGGCATATTGGCCGGGCCGACGATGCCGAACCAGTTCACGACTTCGAAATCCTTGATGCCGCTTTCGGCAATGGTCGCGACCCCGGGCAAGAGCGGAGTGCGTGCGGCCGCGGCGACGCCGATCGCTTTGATCTTGCCCGAGCCCAGCATCGACGTGATGGAGCCGAGCGCGGCGAACATGGTGGACGTCTGGCCGCCGATCAATCCGGTCAGCGCGAGGTTCGCGCCCTGATAAGGGATATGCACCATGTCGGTACCGGTGCGCGTCTTGAAGAATTCCATCGCGAGATGGGTGATCGCGCCGATGCCGGATGAGCCGTAGTTGATCTGGCCCGGCCGCGCCTTGGCGAGCGCAACCAGTTCTTTCGCTGAGCGCACCGGCAGCGACGGATGGATCACGAGCACCTGCGGCGACACCGCCATCAGCGTGATCATCGTGAAATCCTTGATCGGGTCGTAGGGCGTTTTCGGCTGCAGCACCGGATTGATTGCATTGGGACCGGGATTCGCCAGCAACAGCGTATAGCCGTCGGCCGGCGCGCGCACCACCTGCTCGGCACCCACTGCGCCGCCCGCGCCGCCGCGATTGTCGACGATGACCTGCTGTCCGAGCGGTTCGGCCAGGCGCTGGCTGACGACGCGCGCGATAATGTCGTTCGCGCCGCCTGGCGCAAACGGCACGACGATACGAATCGGCTTGGCGGGAAAGGTTTGCGCGATGATCGGCTGCACCGCGAAGCCCAGACATGTCGCGATGAATACTCGTGATGCAGCGATGCGCGTGCTGGCCATTCGTTTTCTCCGGGGGGATTTTAGCTGGCGGGGAATTGCGTGTTATAAAGCCAACATACACAATCAAAAATCAACTGGCAACTCGCCTGCGCTGTTTTATGGAGAAAAGATGAGCAAGACCAATGCCGGCTTGAGCGTGATGGCCACCGCTACGGCCGAGGATTACAAGCGTGACCCGACACGCTGGGGCGGCGCCGAAGTCGCCGCGCATTTTCCGGATTTCGCGCATCTCGACGTGCGCACCAAAGGCGCGGTCATCCGCTTGCGTCATGGCGGCTCGGGCCCGCCGCTGCTGCTCGTGCACGGCAATCCGCAAAATCACACATGCTGGTACAAGATCGCGGCGCGCCTCGCCAAAAATTATCACGTGATCCTGCCCGATCTGCGCGGCTACGGCGACAGCTCGCTGCCCGAGCCGGGCGCCGACCATATTAATTACAGTTTCCGCGCGATGTCGGAAGACCTGCTCGAAATTATGGACCAGCTCGGCTACGAGAAATTTTTCGTGGCAGGCCACGATCGCGGCGCGCGCACGACGCACCGCATGTGCATGGATCATCCCGAGCGCATCATCAAAGTGTGCCTGATGGACATCGTGCCCAACCATTACGTGTGGACACACACGACCAAAAACTGGGCGATCGGCACCTGGCACTGGGGCTTCATGGCGCAGCCCGAGCCGTTTCCGGAGCGCCTGATCAGCGCGGTACCCGCTGAATATTTCCTGAAGACCCGCATGGTGATACGCGGCGGCACGGGTTTGGGCTTTCTCACGGATTCGGCGCTTGCCGAGTACGTGCGCTGCTACACGCTGAAGACGATTACGGGCTCGTGCCGTGACTATCGCGCCACCGCCTCGTGCGATTTCGTCATGGACACCGCAGACAAGGACAAACAGCTCGCGATGCCGCTGATGCTGCTGTGGGGCGCGCGCGGCCATCCCCCCGAGCGCGCGCAGGAGTTTCTCAATATCTGGAAGCAATACGCAACCAACATTGTCACGTGGGAGCCGTTGCCCGCGGGCCATTACATGCAGGAAGAAATGCCCGACAATATCTACGATCATTACGTGAAGTTTTTTGTCGCTTAATTCGTTATTCGAGGAGATCACATGGCATCGCAATTCAAGCTTTGCAGTTTCAAGACCTGCCCGTGGGTGCAGCGCGCCGCCATCGTGCTGCGCGCGAAGAACGTGCCGTACGAAATCACGTATATCGACCGCAACAAGCGCCCTGACTGGTTTCTGGCGGTTTCGCCGCATTCCAAAGTGCCGGTGCTGCTGGTGGACGACAAGGAGGCGTTGTTTGAGTCCAACGCCATCGCGGAATATCTCGACGAAACGGCCGCGCCGCGGCTGCATCCCGAAGATCCGCTAGCGCGCGCGCGCAATCGCGCGTGGACCGACTACGTGACGACGTTCGCCTCAGCGATCTCCACCACTGCGTACTCGGACTCCGAGGAAGAGTTTGCGACGCGCGCCGCGAAAATCACCGAGCCGTTCTCGAAGCTGAACGACGCGCTGGGTAAACGTGGCAACGCGGGGCCTTACTTCAACGGCCCGAAGTTTTCCCTCGTCGACGCCGCGTACGCGCCATTCCTGCAGCGCTACACCTTCATGGACCGCATCAAGCCGCTCGGCATTATCGAGAAATTCCCGCATCTTACGGCGTGGCGCGACGCGCTGCTCTCCGCGCCCGCGGTGAAAGCGTCGACGGTGCCCAACATCGAAGCGGTGTGGCAGGAAGGCCTGATCGTGCGCAAGCGCTGGCTGAAGAAATACGTGTCCGAGAGCGTGATGGGCGCGGACGCGGCGGCGTAGCGGACGGGGCGGTTATTCCGCCTGCAGTCCCAGCTTCTGCACGACCTTGGCCCAGCGCGCGACATCCGCGGTGAGGATGCGGGCGAATTCATCCGGCGTAGTCGAGCGTGCATCGACGCCCTGACTGGCGAGTTTTTCGCGCGTATCGGGCTGTGCGAGTATCGCCGCGATTTCCGTGTTGAGTCGCTGCACGATTTCCGGCGGCATGCGCGCGGGGCCGACGAATCCGTACCACAGGCTCGCTTCGTAGCCGGGCAAGCCGGATTCCGCAATGGTAGGCAAGTCGGGCAGTGCCGGAGAACGCTGCGCACCGGTGGTGGCCAGCGCGCGCAGCCGCCCGGTGCGCACGTGCGGAATCACCGACAGGCTGGTGCCGAAAGTCATCGAGACCTGGCCGCCCATGAGGTCCGACACGGCCAGCGACATCCCCTTGTATGGCACGTGCACCATCTGCGTCCCGGTCATCGAGTCGAACATCGCGCCGGCGAGATGGCCCGAAGCGCCTACACCCGATGAAACGTACGTGAGCTGTCCCGGTCGCGCTTTGGCGAGCGCGATCAGTTCTTTGACGTTTTTCGCCGGCAGCGACGGATGGACGGCCAGCACGAGCGGGCCCGACCCAACAAGCGTAATCGGCGTGAAATCCCGGATCGAGTCGAACGGCAGTTTCTTGTACATGCTCGCGTTGACCGTGTGCCCGCTGGGAATGAGCGTGAAGGTATAGACGTCGGGGGCCGACCGCGCCGCCGCTTCGCTGCCGACGATGCCGTTGGCGCCCACGCGGTTTTCGACTATGACCTGCTGCTTGAGGCGCTCGGTGAGCTGCTGCGCGACCAGCCGGCAGATCACGTCATTGCCGCCGCCCGGCGCAAAGATCGAGATGATGCGGATCGGTTTGGCGGGATAGGCGTTCTGCGCCAACGCCGGCGCGTGCCATACCAGGATAAGAGCTGCCGCGATGCTGGTTCGTGCAATGAGCATAGGCTTTCCGTTCAATCCGCCGACTTGATGCCGGCCGCGCGGACGACTTTTTGCCAGCGCTCGATGTCGCTTTTGAGCGCATCGCGGAATTCCGCCGGCGGCCCGCCCGCGGGGTCGATGCCCGCGCTCGCCAGCCGCTCTTTCATGTCCGCGGTCTGCAGCAATTTCGCGACTTCGGCATTCCACAGCGTCACGACGTCCTTCGGCAACCCGCGTGGTCCCCACATACCGTACAGGAGCGGCGCGTAATAGCCTGGCACCGTGTCCGCGATCGGCGGCACGTCCGGCATCGCGCTCGAGCGCGTTTTCGAAGTCACGCCGATCGCGCGCAGCTTGCCGGATTTGGCATGCACGGCAGTCGACGGCGTGCTGCCGAATATGACCTGCAACTGCCCGCCGAGCAGATCGGTCAGTGCGGGGCCGGTGCCTTTGTACGGAATATGCGTCATGCGCACGTTGGCCAGCAGCTCGAAGTACGCGGTGATCAGGTGCGAGAAGCCGCCGGTGCCGCCGCTGCCGTAGTTGAGCTTGCCGGGATTGGCCTTCGCGTAATCGACAAGCTCTTTCACGGATTTGATCGGCACCGCCGGATGCACGACCGCGAGTG
>Ga0207706_10005425_pt1 | contig 11884 bp, 8 predicted proteins | sample KBSC53metaG_FD_184318 | JGI IMG/M metagenome (GOLD analysis project Ga0207706, IMG submission 184318) | Corn rhizosphere microbial communities from Kellogg Biological Station, Michigan, USA - KBS C5-3 metaG (SPAdes) (version 2) | ecosystem: Host-associated > Plants > Roots > Rhizosphere > Soil ... | reverse complement strand
TTGGTGCTGAGTTTCATCACGTGGCGGAGGTCCGACTTGAGGTTCGGGTTGCCACCTGTGACCGCATCCACCAGCACCGTCTGCCCGGTGGTGAAGTCGAAGATACGCGAGCCCGGCGTATCGAGTATCGGGTCGCCGAGCTGGTTGATCGTCGGCGGGCCTTCCTCGCGGGTGTAGCTGGCGATGAAGTTCAGGCGGTCGAGCGGCGAGAAGTTAGCGCCGGCGCCGATCGTTGTCAGCGTGCCGAAGTCCGAAAGCTGGTCGACCTCGGCATTGGCGTTGATCGTGAAATTGCCAAGAGCGCTGAACTCACGGCCACGGCGCGATACCGGCAGGTCGAGGTTTATCGCCGCCTCTCCCATCGTTCTCGAGAGCGAAGTCGAGGAGCTTGCGCCCAGCCTCGTCCGGCTGGAATCGAGGTGAACGGTGCTGCCGCCAAGAGTCAGCGTCGTGCTGGCGTCGCCGGCCGGAAGCTTGAAGAGCTTGCCGTTCGCGGTGCCCTTTATGTCGCCCGAGGACGTCGTCGAGCGCGTCCGGTCCAACGGAAATAGCGGGTTGGCGCGGTCGCTGTGGATGAAGTTGACGTCGAGGTCGGCGTTGCCGGTCACGGTCCAGCGCCATTTCGACTTGGTCTCGCCATTCAGCACGCCGCCCAGATGCGCGCTGTTGGCGTCAGTGGTGCGCGCGAGCGGTTCAAGCACGCTCGGGTTGAGACCGATCAGCGAGCGGCCGTGGCTGTTCTCCAGCTCCGCGTTTATCGTTCCCGACACATCGCCGAATACCGTGCGGTTGATGGTCGCCGAGGCGCGCACGTCATGATTGCTTCCGGCGAGCGAACGCGCAGCAAGCTCCTGTGCGGGCGTCCCGGTGATCTGCGTCGGATCGAGGATGATGTTGCGCTCGGCTTCGGTCAGCATCGTGTTGCCCGACGCGTGGAAGTTCAGCGTCGTGCGGCCTGCGCGCTGCACCAGGAAGCGGGTCACGTCGGCGTTGCCGCTGGCGTAACCGCCGTCGGTCGCCCAGCCGCCGGCAGCCTGCAAGGTGGTCGAGCGGAAACGCTGCCGAAGGACGATGTTCACGACCTTCTGATCGGCCCGATAGCCATACTTGAGCGCGACTTCCTCGGGCAGGATCTCGACGCGCTGAATCGCTTCGGTTGGAATGTCGCGAAGCTCGCGGAAGCCGGAGATGCGCTGCCCGTCGAGCAGCAGCACCGGCGCTTCGCCGCCGCGGCCGCGTGCGCTGCCGATCTGCGGAGCAAGCGCATCGAGCAGCTCGGTGATGCTGGTCGCTCCGGTTGCGCGCACGTCGCGCGCATCGAGCGTGTTCTGCGGCGGGATGTCGCCAATGACTGAGCCGCGAGGGCGCGCGCCCCGGATGACGATCTCCTCATCGTCGCCGCTGTCGTCGACCGGCTGCGCGGCGGGTGCAGTCCCGGTTGACGCGGCAGGAGGCTGCTGCGCGGGTTGGGCGAAGGCTGGCACGGGGAAACTCAGCAGGGCGGCGCTGCCGAGCAGCAAGCTACGGTTGTTCATCTTATCTTTCGCTAGTGTCACCACGTGAACGCCGCCTGACAACGAAGTGACGTTCGACAAAGTGCCTACAGCTACCGACGAAAGGCAGTGGCAGGCGAGACAAATCGCGTTACACCGCACCCCAACTTTTGTTAGCCTTCAATCTCAAGGAGTTGCCTTGATGCGCCGAGTTGCGCTTGCCCTCATCCTGTCCTCGTGCCTCTCTGGCGCTGCCGCCGCACAGCTCGTTCCGCCGCTCAACAGCAAGCCGGAAGCCTATGCGAAACCGACCCGCGTCCCGGCCGCGCGGGACGTGCCCTTCCCGGGAACGGTACAACTTACGGTCGACGCGAGTGACGTAACTCGCGGCATCTTCCGAATCCACGAGCGCGTGCCGGTCACGGCGGCCGGCGATCTCGTCCTGCTTTACCCGAAGTGGGTGCCAGGCGGTCACAGCCCGCGCGGCGACATCAAGAATGTCACCGGCATCAGGGTTAGCGCCAACGGAAAGCCGCTCAGGTGGATGCGCGACCCGCTCGACGTCTTCGCCTTCCACGTCGACGTCCCGCAGGGCGTGTCTGCGGTCGATGTCGAATTCCAATATGTCTCTGCGACGGCCGAGAACATGGGCCGCACCGTGATGACGCCGGACATGTCGAGCATCCAGTGGCTGTCCCTGTCCATGTACCCGGCCGGTTACTATGTGCGGCAGATTCCAGTTCAGCCGTCGGTGATAGTCCCCAACGGCTGGAAGGTTGCGACAGCGCTCCGCCCAAAGGCGCAGAACGGCGGCCGTGTTGATTACCCAGTCACGAGCTACGAGATCCTGATGGATTCGCCGCTGATCGCGGGCGCCCATTATCGCCGCATCGAGTTGTCGCCGGACGTAGCGCTGGACCTGATCGCGGACACGGAGGCGGAGCTTGCGGCGACGCCGGAGCAGATCGCCGCGCACAAGCGGCTGGTCGAGCAGGCGATCAAGAACTTCGGCGCGCAGCATTACGACCACTACGACTTCCTGCTGACCATCTCGAACAACCTCGGCGGCAATGGGCTCGAGCATCATCGCAGCTCCGAGGACGGTGTGAAGCGCGGCTATTTCACCGACTGGGAGAACAAGCTTCGCGACCGCAACCTGCTGCCGCACGAATATAGCCACAGCTGGGACGGCAAGTACCGCCGGCCTGCCGACCTGTGGACGCCGGACTACAATACTGTGCCGATGGAAGGCTCGCTGCTTTGGGTCTACGAAGGCCAGACCCAGTTCTGGGGCTACGTCCTTGGCGCTCGTTCGGGGATGTTGTCCAAGCAGGATACGCTGGACGCGATTGCGGCGACCGCCGCGACCTACAGCCTCGGAACTCCGGGCCGCGCATGGCGGCCGCTCGTCGACACTACCAATGATCCGACGGCCGCCGGCCGCGCGCCGCAGCCGTGGCGTGGATGGCAGCGCAGCGAGGATTATTACAGCGAAGGCCAGCTGATCTGGATCGACGTGGATCGGATCATCCGGACGCAATCGGGCGGCAAGAAGTCGATCGACGACTTCGCGCGCGCTTTTTATGGCATGCGCGACCGCGATTATGGCGAGCTCACCTATACGTTCGACGATGTCGTCGCCACGCTGAACGCGGTGCAGCCCTATGACTGGCGCAGCTACCTGCAGCACCGTGTCTACGACGTTACCCCGTCGGCTCCGCTAGAGGGCATTAACAAGGGCGGCTACACGCTCGTCTACACCGCCGAACCGACCAAATGGATCAAGAGCGCGGAGAAGGCTGGCAAGAACAGCGATCTCACCTACTCCGGCGGCTTGGTCGTCGGCATGGACGGCAAGGTGTCGAGCGTGCTGTGGGACAGCGCCGCGTTCAACGCCGGCATCACGGTCGGAACGCAGATTACTGCGATCAACGGCCGCGACTTCGAGTCCGATGCGCTGAAGGATGCGATCAAGGCAGCGGCCGGCAATGGGCCTGCGCCCGAGCTGCTCGTCCACGACGGCGACGTCTACCGCACGGTGAAGCTCGATTGGCATGGCGGCTTGCGCTATCCGCGGCTGCAGAAGGTCGGCAGCGCGCCGGGAACGCTCGACGCATTGCTCGCGCCACGCTGAGCTGAGTCAAAGGGGGAAAGTCATGCGTCATTTGCTGGTCACAACCGCGCTGATCATTGCCGGCGCTTCGGCGGCTACGGCGCAGCTTCGTCCTGCCGAAGCGAACACTCGCGCCGCGCTCGACCGCATCGCGCGGATCGACCCGCAGCTTCATTCGGTGATTGCCGTCGACCCGACCGCAATCGACCAGGCCCGGCGCGTGGATTCGAGCAACCTGCGCGGTCCGCTTGCCGGACAGCCGGTGCTGATCAAGGACAATATCGAAACCGCCGGCCCGCTGCCGACGACGGCCGGGAGCCTCGCGCTTGCGAACAACGTCACCAACCGTGACGCGCCGCTGGTCGCGCGGCTCCGGGCGGCAGGCGCCGTCATCGTCGGCAAGACCAACCTCAGCGAATGGGCGAACATCCGCTCCAACAACTCGATATCAGGCTGGAGCGCGGTCGGCGGCCAGGTCCACAACCCGTGGGCGATCGACCGCAACCCCTGCGGATCGTCGAGCGGGTCGGGCGCGGCGGTCGCCGCCGGTCTCGTCCGCTTCGCGATCGGAACCGAGACCAATGGATCGGTCACGTGCCCGTCATCGATCAACGGCATCGTCGGCCTGAAGCCGACGGTTGGGCTGGTCAGCCGGACCCACGTCGTCCCCATCAGCCACACCCAGGACACACCCGGGCCGATGACCCCGACCGTGCGTGAGGCCGCCGAGCTTCTGAGCGTCATCGCCGGAAGCGACCCCGCCGATTCCGCGACGCGCGATGCCGACAAGCACAAGCACGACTATGCCGCGGCCCTCGACGCCAACTCGCTGAAGGGCAAGCGCATCGGTGTGATGCGGTTCGCAACGGGCTTCGGCACGGACGCGGCCTTCGAGACCGCGCTCGCGCTGCTGAAGGAGAAAGGCGCCGTCCTCGTCGACATCAAGAAGTTCGACCGCAGCGCCATCGGCAAGAACGAGCTGCCGATCCTACTGACCGAACTCAAGGCCGACATGGCGACCTATCTGAAGGGCAGCCCGGCGCCGATAAGCGTTCGGAGCCTCGCCGACCTGATCGCCTTCGACAAGGCGCACGAGCGGCAGGAGATGGCGCTGTTCGACCAGGCGCTGTTCGATCAGGCGGAGAAGACCAAGGGCCTCGCCGACCCGGGCTACAAGAAGTCCAAGGCGGCGGCGTTCCAGGCCGCCGGACCGATGGGCATCGACAAGCTGTTGAAGGTCAATAACGTCGTTGCGCTGGTTGGGCCGACCATGCCGCCGGCCTGGAAGATCGACGCCGCCAACGGCGACCAGATCGCTGGCGGCGGCGCCGGTGGGCTGGCGGCAGTCGCGGGCTATCCGCACCTCACGGTTCCGATGGGGCTAGTGAAGGGTCTCCCGGTCGGGCTGAGCTTCATCGGACCCAAATGGTCGGAGCAGCTGCTGCTCAACCTCGGCTATGCCTATGAGCAGGCGCGCGGCCCGTTCCCGACGGCGAAATTCTACCGTTCGATCGAGGAAAGCCCGGAGGTCGCGCCGCTGCTAGAGCCGCAGCGCTAGGCTGTCAGCCTGAGCGCCGCGATCGCGGCGACGATGGCGAGGATCAGCAGCACGCGGACGGTGCTCGACGGTTCGTGGAACCAGAGGATGCCGACAATCACGGTGCCGACCGCACCGATGCCACCCCATACTGCATAGGCCGTACCCATCGGGATCTCGCGCGACGCGACTTCGAGCAGGCCCATGCTGACCGCGACGGAGGCCAGAAAGGCCAAGGTCCATGGCAAGTTGCGGAAGCCGTCGACGAAGCGCAGCGAGGTGGTGAAACCGACCTCGAAAAGTCCACCGACGATCAGCCAAAGCCAAGGCATGAATATCCTTTCACTGGACGAATGGCGTTCACTTGTTACGCTCGCTGGTCATGACGAAGCCGCGCACCATGGGCAACATGATCGCGCCGCCGCGCTTCATCCTGTTCATGGCCGTCCTGTTCGCCGCGACCGCCGCAGGCATCATCCTCATCGGAAATTGGCGGCTCGGAATGATGAGCGGATTTGATGTCGCCTCGGCGGTCTTCCTGATCTCATGCCAGTCCATCCTGAGCACTCGCGAGGAAGCCGAGATCCGTCAGCACGCGGCTGAGAACGACGCCAACCGGGTCGGCCTGCTGGTGATCAGCGGCATTGTAATGACGGTCCTGCTTATCGCGATCACGGCGGAGATCGTCAGCCGCAATCCGGAGCCCGTAACCAAAATTCTGATCGTGCTCACGTTGGTCTTGGCTTGGCTGTTCAGCAATATGGTGTTCGCGCTCCACTATGCGCATCTCGCCTATATGAGCCCCAGCCCCGAATGCGACGGATTCGAGTTTCCCGGAACGCCACAGCCCAAATATTGGGATTTCGTCTATTTCGCGTTCACCTGCGGCATGGCTTTTGCGACCAGCGACGTGCAGATCACAAGTGAGCATATCCGCAAGATCGTGACCTTCCATTCGCTCGCGGCATTCGGTTTCAACATCGGCGTATTGGCCTTCAGCATCAACCTGCTCGCCTCGAGCGCGGGCTAGGTATAGTCCATCTCCGGCGGCTCGGTGATCTTGCCGCGAGCGCCAATCAGGCAACCCCCCACGATCAGCAGCGCGCCCGCCACTGTGTAGAGAGAGACGCGCTCATCGAATGCGACCCAGCCGCAGATCGATGCCCAGATGAACCCGCTATATTCAGTCACCGCGAGATAGCTCGCTTCGCCGCGCGCATAGGCCCAGGCGAACAGCATTCCGCCGGCCGTCGACAGGACCGACGCGACGACGATCCAGCCCAGCTCGCCACCCGGCCATGCGGGAAGGCCGACCAGGGGAATGACCGCGAGCCACATCAGGAGAACGACGATCGACTGGAAGAAATTGATCTCGAGCGGCCCGGCTGCAAGCGCCTGCCACCGCATCATCAATATGTTGCCCGAATAGCAGATAGCCGAGCCGATGATCGCGGCGATCCCAAGCAGGACATCCGGCCGCACGTCGCCGCGGGCTTGTCCGACAACGATCACGATGACTCCTGCGAACGCCGCAACGGCCCCGCCGATCAGGCGCGCGTTGAGGCGCTCCTTAAGGAACAGGGGAGCAAGCATCATCGCAATCAGAGGTGCGATGAAGGTGAGCGCGAGCGCCTGGGCGAGTGGAACGCGCGCTATGCCCCAGAAGAAAAGCCCCGCCATGATCGTGACATCGACACCTCGACAAAGGTGGATCAACAGGGTTTTGCGGGTCGGCCACTTCTGGCGCCTGGGCAGATAGAGCGCGGAACTGAAAAAGAGGTTTGCTGTCGAGCGCCAGACGCTGACGGTGAACAGCCCGAGCGCGAGCACAAGATGCTTCATCACGGCGTCCATCACCGAGAGAACGGCGACCGCGGCGAGCGCGGCGACAAAGCCTTGAACTGGATGTTGCGCGACGCGGTTCACCCGCGTCGATTAGCGCCCGGCGACCGTCGTGTCTTGGATGAGTAGAGGTGGCTGCTGGTGGGTCGCGGCGATGCCCTGCGCAAATGCAGTGCCCATGATCAGGAGAAGCACCAACTTGACCATGGCGCATTGATGCGCCCGAACCGGTTAAAGAAGGCTAACTCTACTCAGCGGCGTCTAGCGTCGGATGCTGCTCGGCTTCGAGCTCGGCGGCCTTCGCTTCGACCAGCCTCACGATGTGGTCGATCATGTCGGCATCCTGGACGTGGTGGTCGGTGACGCCGGACAGATAGACCATATGTTTGCCGTTCCCGCCGCCGGTAATGCCGATGTCGGTCTCGCGCGCCTCGCCCGGGCCGTTGACGACGCAGCCGAGAACGCTGAGCGACATCGGGGTTTTGATGTGCTGCAGCCGCTCTTCGAGCGCCTCGACGGTCCGGATCACGTCGAAGCCCTGGCGCGCGCAACTCGGACAGGAGACGACGCGGACCCCACGGTTGCGAATGCCCAAGGCCTTCAGGATCTCGTAGCCGACGCGGACTTCCTCCTCCGGCTCCGCCGACAGCGAAACGCGGATGGTGTCGCCGATGCCGGCCCACAGCAGGTTGCCGATTCCAATCGCCGACTTGACGGTCCCCCCAATCAACCCCCCGGCTTCGGTAATGCCGAGGTGGAGCGGGCAATCCACTTCGCTCGCCAGCTGTTGGTAAGCGGCGACGGCGAGGAAGACGTCGCTGGCTTTGACGGCCACCTTGTACTCGCGAAAGTCGTGGTCCTCGAGGATACGGATGTGGTCGAGCGCGCTTTCGACCAAAGCCTCGGGACAAGGCTCCCCATACTTCTCGAGCAGGTCCTTTTCGAGGCTTCCGGCATTGACCCCGATCCGCATCGAGCAGCCATTCGCCTTTGCCGCAGCGATCACTTCGCGCACTCGTTCTTCGGACCCGATGTTGCCGGGGTTGATGCGTAGGCACGCCGCGCCCGCGTCTGCGGCCTCGAGCGCCCGCTTGTAGTGGAAGTGGATGTCGGCAACGATCGGGATACGCGAAGCTCGTACGATCTCCTTCAACGCCGCGGTCGCCTCGGCCGTCGGGCAGGATACGCGGATGATGTCCGCGCCGGCCTCCTCGCATCGGCGAATCTGATCGATGGTCGCCCTCGCGTCCTCCGTCGGCGTATTGGTCATCGTCTGGACGCTGATGGGCGCGTCTCCGCCCACCGGCACGGAGCCGACCATGATCTGTCGAGACTTGCGCCGCTCGATATCGCGCCAGGGACGGATGGACATGCCCGCCATATAAGGGGTTCGCCCGACTAGGAAAACCGGCAACGCGGGATTCGCGCCACTTATCCCTTTGTGTTAACGGGGTTAACGGAATTGCTGGGGGCGGCGATGGCCAAGCTTGCGCGATTGCCAAGAATGGACAGCGTGAGCGAGGCCGAAATCGGAGCTCGCCGCGTGCCGCGACTGCGCACCCGCTATTACGCCTTCCTGAGCTACAGCCATAAGGACAAGGAGCTCGCCGACTGGCTTCACCGCGAGCTCGAGCGCTTCCGGGTGCCGAGCACTCTAGCCGGCAAATTGACTGCCAATGGGGTGGTGCCACGCCGGCTGACGCCAATTTTCCGCGATGAGCAGGACCTGTCGGCCGGAGCCGACCTCGCCGAAGAGATCAAGGCAGCATTGGCCGCCTCCCAATTCCTTGTCGTACTATGCTCGCCGACCGCGGCGAAATCCCGGTGGACGAACCAGGAAATCGAGAGCTTCAAGCGGACGCGGCCGGAGGGATGCGTGCTCGCCGCGGTGGTCGCCGGCGAGCCCTTCGCCAGCGACATTCCCGGACGCGAGGACGAGGAATGCTTCCCGCCGGCGCTTCGCTTCAAATATGATCGCCGCGGCCATCAGACGACCAAGCGCGCCGAACCGCTTGCCGCCGATTTCCGGGCAAGCGGAGAAGGCCAACGGCTTGCGTTCCTCAAGCTGGTCGCAGGGATGCTGGGAGTCGGCCTCGACGACCTGGTGCAGCGTGACCAGACCCGGCGGCACAAGAGGATGGCGTGGCTCGCCGCCGCCTCTCTCGGCGGAATGGCCGTGACCAGCGGACTTGCAATTACCGCGATCCAGGCCCGCGACGCGGCGCGCGAGCAAAGGCGGCAGGCTGAGGGCCTCATCGGCTTCATGCTTGGTGACCTCAAAGACAAGCTCGAGCCCATCGGTAAGCTCGATGCGTTGGCGGGCGTCGGGGGCAGAGTGCTCGACTATTATCACAATCAGCCGATCGCCGATCTTTCAGACAGCGCTTTGTCGCAGCGCTCGCAGGCGTTGAGCCTGATGGCGGACGTGGCAACCCAGCGTGGAAGCACCGACACAGCACTCGCTCTCTATAATGAGGCGCTCAATGGAACGGCCGAGGCCATTCGGCGGAAACCGGACGACCCGGAGCGCCTTTTCGAACATGCGCAGAATGTCTTTTACGTAGGCGAGATCGCCTATGTTCGCGGCCAACTCGACGAAGCGGCCCGCCAGCTTGCGGAATACAAGCGCCTGGCGGACGGAATGGTCGCGCTCGATCCGAACAATATGAAATACCGGATGGAGGTTCAGAACGCCCTTACGAACCTTGGATCGGTTCGCATATCGCAACGGCGCTTCCCGGAAAGTGCCGCCCTCAGCGAGCAGGCACTCAACACGATCCAGGCACTCGCGACGGCCGATCCCAACAACCGCGACTATCAAAAATCATTGGCTGAGACCCTTGGCTGGGCAGCGGACGCAGAGAGAGACGCAGGCCATATCGACCGCGCCATCGCCCTTCGTGAACGCCATTTGGCTCTCCTCAATTCTTTCCTGGGGCGCACCGGAGACGTCGCCTATCGACAGCGCCTGGTGGGCGCCGAGCGCAAGCTCGCAATGCTCTACGCCACGCGCGGCCAGAACGATCTTGCCGAACAACACGCCCGAACTGCTGTTGCGCAGGGCGAACAGCTCACGCTTATCGAGCCGGACAACAGCAAATGGCTCGAAAACTCGGCCGTAGCCAAATATTATCTCGCCTACATTCTCGCCATCAACGGCAAGGCCGATGAGGCATCGCAGCAAAACGATACGTCCTGCTCGATAATATCGCGGTTGATCGCCAAGGACCCGAAGCTCGCCGACTGGCGCTACGATTACCGTGAATGCTGGATCATGCGCGGCTATGTCGACTTTGCAAAAGGTGCCAATCCCGATGCGGCTAAAGATGCCGAGCAGGCGCTTCGGATCGCGCGCTCCTCCAAGAGCAGTGATGCCGCAAATGACGCCTTTGCAACGGCGCGGGCGTACCGGCTGCTGGGCGACGCACGAAGCGGGCTCGGCGACAAAGCGGCGGCCACGGCCGCATGGAATGCCGCATTCCAGGCATTGCCACGCGTTTCGGCCGAAAAGCCCAACGAAACCCAAGAGCATGCCATCATTCTTCAGCGTCTCGGCCGTGTCGATGAAGCGCATCAACTCAATCAGCGACTTGCGGCGATGGGCTACCGCTTGCGGGAAGTGACAGACCTCAAACGATAACAACATGGGGAGAAGTTAGATGCTTGGATCGCGCCGTTTGAAGATTTTCGGAGGGCTATGCGCAGCCACAATGCTGCTGGCCGGGTGCAACAAGCAGCCCAACAACCTGCGTACTCCGTGTGAAGTCGAAAAAGTTCACCTCATTTGGAAGCAGGCGACGAACGAGTGGAAGGTCAAGCTGAACAACGGCCCCGAGGAGAATCCGGCTTCAGCGAGAACGAAGCTCGATAAAAACAGCGGACCGACGATGTTCGTCGTGGACATCCAAGGCAACACGCCAGCGACCTTCAAGGATCCTGGCGGCCTTACGGTTTGGGAGGGCTCGAAATCCGGGCCGCAGGGCTCGGCGCAGATCCTTAACCCAAACGTCACGAGGGACGGAAAGCGGCTGTTCTTCATTGATCTAAACGAAGGCCAATCCGTCACGCTCTATTACGGATTCAATTTCAACAATGGGTTGCAGTCAGTCGATCCGATCATCGATAATGGCGGCAGCGACTGAGTAACCTCACTGAAACCAGCGGGCGGGTCCGGCAGCCCGGGTCGCCCGCGATACCGTTGGTGCTCAGTGTCGGCGTAACCGGCCATCGCGCGGACATGCTGCGAGGCGGTGGACTGGAAGCGCTACGAACGAGCATCCGCGATACGCTCGAGCTGATCGCCGCTGCCGGCGGCGACCTGCTCGAAACCGAGCGCGACTGCTTCGCTGCAGGTCCGTGTCAGCGACGGTTCGTTTCGCCCATCGCCGACGGCGCCGACCAGATTGCGGCCCAAGTCGCGCTCGAGCATGGCTGGGAGCTCGAAGTCATCCTGCCATTCGAGCGGAGCGCCTATCGCGCGAGCCTCGCTAACGATCGCGCGCGCAAGACGTACGACGAATTGATCGGGCGCGCCTCGTCAGTGCTCGAGCTGCCTGGCAATCCAGCCAACGGTCTCGAGGCTTATGTCATGACGGGCCGAGCGACCGTCGCGCATTGCGACATGCTGATCGCGGTCTGGGACGGCCTTCCGCCCCGCGGGCGCGGGGGCACCGGCGAAGTCGTCCAGTTCGCACTAGGGCGAGGAACCGCGATTATCCACGTACCCGTCGACACCATGGCGGAGCCGAGACTGTTGTGGAGCGCCTTCGACCCGGCGGTGCTGACGCTGGCTGACGATGCAGAGATCACCCGCCCGGTTGATCGCGAGAATGTGGACGCCCTGCTCAATGCGCTTCTGATGCCGCCGCCGGACCAACAGGAGCAGCGCTTCTATAAGTG
>Ga0207706_10005424_pt1 | contig 11885 bp, 9 predicted proteins | sample KBSC53metaG_FD_184318 | JGI IMG/M metagenome (GOLD analysis project Ga0207706, IMG submission 184318) | Corn rhizosphere microbial communities from Kellogg Biological Station, Michigan, USA - KBS C5-3 metaG (SPAdes) (version 2) | ecosystem: Host-associated > Plants > Roots > Rhizosphere > Soil ... | reverse complement strand
CCTCGCCCCTGTACAGGCTCTCGCGCGTCGCTTCGATCCAATGCGCCTGCGCGCCCCGCCACAGCTTGACGCGCTTCGCCAACATGCCCACGAGCTTGCGAACGGTCTTACCCAGCGTAGGGTCGCCGAGGCCGAGCTCCCGATGCTCGCTCTCCATCACTTCGATGAAGCGCTCCGTCAGCGCCACGGACACGGCATCGCCACCCTCACCCTCGCGCTCGAGCCGCACCAGCACCAGCGCCGCGAGCGTCGCCAGGACCGCAAACCGCCCGTCGAGCGTATCGGGGACCTGGCCCTGGACAAACCAGTCCGGCCGCCGCGCTTCGGCTGTTACGGCGTCGAACAGCGCCGTGCCTCGCGCGTCTTGCGCGGTTAATCCCCGGAACAGGAAGTTGAGCATAGTCCCTAACTCTGGCAGGCGGGGAGTTGCGCGCCCGCTCGCCACCCGCATATTGAGGCGCTAAGGCCCGCTGGCAAGGCGGCAATCACCGGCGCGAGGAAGCGCCAAGTTCGAAGGTCAAAGACGAATGAAGCTTGCGATTCTGGGCACGGTTGTGGCGGCGCTGATCCTCGGCGGCTGCGCGCAGATCCGCCAGCACAAGGGCGTGGTGCTCGATTCGCAGCTCGCCTCCGGCATCCAGCCGGGCGTCGACAATAAGGATTCGGTCGAGAAGACCCTCGGGCGCCCGAGCTTCATCGGCCAATTCACGCCGAACGACTGGTACTACGTCTCGCGCGACGTGAACCAGGTCGCGTTCCGCAACCCGCACGTCACGCGCCAGACCGTGCTGCTCGTCCGCTTCGACCAGAAGGGCAATGTCACGGCCGTCCAGAACACCGGCAAGGAGCTGGTGATGAACGTCAAGCCGAGCGGCCGGCAGACTGCGGTACTCGGCCGCAAGCGCAGCTTCTTCGAAGAGCTGTTCAACAACATCGGCAGCGTCGGTGCGCCGGGCCTGCCTGGCCAGGGCCAGACGCCGCAATAGGCTCGCTTCCGCGTAGCTGTCGTTTCGCCTAAGCCGTCGTCCATGAGCGACGCGCCAGACGGCATGAGCTATGCCGACTATCTCGAGCTGAAGGCCCTGCTTGGCGCGCAGAAGCCGCGCTCAGACCATCACGACGAGATGCTGTTCATCGTCATCCATCAGACCAAAGAGCTGTGGATGAAGGAGCTGCTGCACGAGCTGAAGTTCGCCGTCGGCCTGATCGGGGAGGGCCGCTATGCCGAAGCCTATAAGGCGATGGCGCGCATCAGCCGCATTCAGGCGGTGATGACGCTGTCATGGGACGTGCTCTCGACGCTGACCCCCGTCGACTACCTGAAGTTCCGGCACGTGCTCGGAACCGCCTCGGGCTTCCAGTCGGCGCAGTTCCGCGAGATCGAATTCCGCCTCGGCCTCAAGGAGCCAAACTTCGTCAACCACTATCCCGACGGCTCCGCCGAGCGAAAAGCCCTGGAGCAGGCGTTGGCGGAGCCCAGCCTGCGCGAGGCCGCGCTCGGGGCTCTTGAGGGTGCGGGTTTCGATGTCGGCGACAAGTCGACGGAAGCGCTCGCCGGAGCCTGGCTCCAGGTCTATCGCGACCCGGATCGCTGGTTCGAACTCTACGAACTGGCCGAGAAGCTCCTCGACATCGACGACGCGATGGTCGCCTGGCGGCAGAAGCATGTGCTGACGGTCGAACGGATCATCGGCCTCAAGCGCGGTACCGGCGGCTCGGCCGGGGCGCCTTACCTGCGCGCCACGCTCGAAAAGCGGCTGTTCCCCGAGCTGTGGGCGCTGAGGACCGAACTTTGAGTTTCAAACGGCTGTTCGAGCGGAGCCTCGGCGCCGATCCGACCCGGCTGCACTTCGCCGCGCACAGCCATCACCTGTGGCCCGACGCCAGCTTCGACGGCCACATGCAGACCTGGGAGGATGCCGCGCGCCTTGCCGACCGCAAGTGGGACAAGGTCATGGACGAGGTCTGGCCCGCTGCGCAGGCGGAGGTTGCGGCCGAGCTCGGCACAAAACAGCCGGACGCGATCGTCTTCGCACCCAACACCCACGACTTTTTGCTTCGCGTGATGGCCGCCGCGTCCGAGACATGGCCGATCCGCCTGCTCACCGGCGACGGCGAATTCCACAGCGCGCGTCGCCAGTTTGCGCGCTGGGAAGAATCGGGCGCGGCGACGTTCGAGCGAATTGTGGTCGAGCCGTTCGATAGCTTCTCCGATCGCTTCTTCGCAGCGGCGCAGGGCGGCCAATACGACCTCATTTTCGTCAGCCACGTATTGTTCGGCAGCGGGCGCACCTTTGATCGGGTCGAGGAACTGGCGTCGCTTGCGAAGCCCGGCGGACCATGGGTGGTCGTTGACGGTTATCACGCCTTCATGGCGCTCGACCGGCCGTTTGCGGGAAGCGCGCCGACCTCGGCCTTCTATCTTGGCGGAGGGTACAAATATGCAATGTCAGGAGAGGGCTGCGCATTCATGCATGCCCCGCCGGGCTACGGTCCGCGCCCCCGGATCACCGGCTGGTTCGCCGAGTTCGAGGACTTGACCCTGCCCCCCGGAAGCGTCGGCTATGCGAAAGACGCGAGCCGCTTCATGGGCGCTACTTTCGATCCGTCCGCGTTATATCGCTTCACCGCCGTGCGGCGAATGCTGTCCGACAACGGACTCACCACTGCGCGCATTTCCGCGCATGTCGAAGGACTGCAGCGGCGGCTCTTGGATGCAATCGCCGCGACGCCGCTGGGCTCCGCAGAGCTACTCAATCCGCTCGACAGTAAGCCACATGCGCGTTTCCTCGCCTTCCGCAGCCCGAGCGCACAGCGCTGGTACGCTGAGTTGAAAGCGCAGAACGTCATCACCGATGTCCGCGGCGATGTGCTTCGGATTGGCTTTGGAATCTACCAGGACGAGGATGATGTCGATCAGCTCGTCCGGCTGTTGGGGGAGTTGCAGCCATGACCGTCACAAGCACCAGCCGGCGCAGCGCGTCGGTCGTCCTCTTCCTGCTGCTCGTCGCCTACATCTTCAACTATCTCGACCGGCAGATCCTCGGCATCCTTGCCGGACCGATCATCGGGGAGCTCCACCTCAACGACCGCCAGTTCGGCCTGCTTAGCGGACCCCCGTTCGCGATCCTCTACTCCGTGCTCGGCATCCCCTTCGCCTTCCTTGCCGACCGCACCAGCCGGAGCCGGGTCATCGCTGCCGCGGTTGCGGTCTGGAGCGCCTTCACCGCGCTGTGCGGCACGGCCACCTCCTTCTGGCAGTTCTTTCTCTTCCGGATGGGTGTCGGCGTCGGCGAGGCGGGCGGTGTGGCCCCGTCCTATGCGCTTATCGCGGATTATTTCGAGCCGCGCCGTCGGTCGCGTGCTCTCGCCATCTTCTCGCTGGGCGTGCCGATCGGGCTTTCACTGGGCACGCTGCTCGGGGCCTATATCGCGCAGGCGATCAGCTGGCGCGCGGCTTTCTACACGATGGGCATCGCCGGCGTTCTGCTCGCCCCGATCATGCTGATCGTCGTCCGCGATGTCCCGAAAGCGCAGCATCCAAGCGCCGCGCCGCTCGGCCAGGTGTTCCCGATGCTCGCCAGGAAGCCGGTCTTCTGGCTGATGGCCTTTGCCGCGTCGTCGAGCTCGCTGTGTGGCTATGGCCTCGCGACCTGGACGCCTTCGATCCTCGAGCGGAGCTTCCACCTCAGCCTCATCCAGCGCGGCCAGTTCATGGGCTCGATCGTGCTGATCGGCGGATGCACGGGCGTGTTTGCCGGCGGCTGGCTCGCCGACCGGCTCGGCCACCTCGATCGCGGTTGGTACGCCAGGCTCGCCGCAATCGCCTGGGCTATTACCGCGCCGACCTTCGTGCTCGGCTTCTTCGCACCGAGCCTGTGGATCGCCTGGCCGCTGCTGCTGATCCCCAATGCGCTCAATATTCTCTGGCTTGGCCCTGTCGTCACCGCAGTCCAGCACCTCGTTCCGCAGCGGATGCGCTCGACGGCCTCGGCGAGCTTCCTGCTCATCAACAACCTGATCGGGCTCGGCGTTGGGCCCTATCTGATCGGGGCGATCTCGACGGCGCTGAAACAGACCTATGGCACCGAATCGCTCCGCTACGCCGCTTGCGCGTGCACGGTCTTCTACATCGTTGCAGCGTTGCTGATGCTGTTTGCAGTCCCCAGATTGAGGTCAAACTGGGTCGAGGATTCGAGCCACTAGCAGCCAGCATAACTATCTGAATAGCTTCGACATTTGGCGTTCATGCTAATGCGCTAAAGCGCGAGTTCCATCCGTTCAGGCGATGGAACGGTGCAGCGAACGGGCCGTTTTCTCCGTTCGGAAGGAGATTTTCCATGACCAGGCTGTTTCTCGCCGCGGGCGTCGCCGCTTTGGCGATCGCGACCCCGGCTGCAGCAAAGCCCGGCGGCGGCGGCGGTGGCGGCAACCCGCACGGGGACAATGGCGGCAACCACGGTGGTGGTGGCGGCGGCAATCCGCACGGCGGCGGTGGCGGCGGCGGCGCTGCTCCTGCTTTCAATCCTGGCGGTGGCGGTGGCCACGGGCACGGCGGCGGAGGCGGCGGACAACCCGCCTTCAGCTTCGGCGGCGGCGGTGGTGGTGGCCATGGCCACGGTGGTGGCGGTTTCGCCGCTCCGCAGCGGGTTGAGCGTCAGCAATTCCAGGCTCCGCAGATGCGTGTCGAGCGCCAGCAAGCCCGCGCCTTTGGCGGGGGCGGCCACGGCCATGGCGGTGGCCAGCAACAGGCTCGCGCGTTCGACGGCGGCGGTCACGGTCACGGTGGCGGAAACCAGCAGGCTCGCACCTTCGTCCAGCAAGGCGGTGGTCACGGGCACGGCGGCGGAAACCAGCAGGCTCGTGCCTTCGCCCAGCAGGGCGGCGGCGGTGGCCATGGACACGATCAGCAGGTTCGCACCTTTGCCAACAACGGCGGCGGGGGTCACGGTCGTGGCCAGCAGGTCAACGGCTTCGCGCAGCAGCAGGCTCGCGGCTTGGAGCGCCAACAGGCGCAGGTCGCACAGGGCGAGCAGCTCCGCGGCCCCGGGATGAAGGGGATGCGAGCTTTCGCGGGTCCGCAGTTCAACGGCGCGATCACCGGTCAGGAACTCGCCGGCGGCAGGACAGCTCAGTTCGCGAACCAGGAGTTCATCCAGCAGAACGCCAGGCCCTATGCCATGCTGAGCTACGGCAACAACGGCCAGGTTCTGCCGGTGACCCAGGTTGCCCAGTTCGTCGGCCAGCCGATCAGCGTCGTGCCTTCGTACGTTGCGCTGAGTCCGCTGCCCTCGACCCTGCAGTATCTGTATCCGTCGACGCCCGATTATTATTACCAGTACGGCGGCGGATACCTGTACCAGGTGGACCGGACGGACAATCTGATTGCGGCGCTGATCCCGCTCCTCGGGGGCGGCTTCCTGCCGGGCCAGTATCTGCCCCAGTCGTATATGACGAGCTATGCGCCCGACTATTACGGATATGACGCCTTCTATCCGGCCGACTACGGTTATGGCGATCTGTGCAACCGTTACGAATATGGCGTGATCTACCAGGTCGATTGCTACGACGGCATGGTCGAAAACGTCATCCCGGTTTACGCCGGCGGCTATGGCGTCGGGCAGCTCCTGCCGACTGCGTACCGGACGTACAACGTGCCGACGCAGTACCGCAGCATGTACTACAACACTGCCGATGCGGGTTACTGGTACGCTCCGGGTGCGATCTACCAATATGATCCGCGCAGCAGCGTGATCACCTCGGTGGCCACGTTGATGTCACCGGGCTTCTCGGTCGGTCAGCCGCTTCCGATCGGCTACGGCGCATACAATGTGCCGTACGACTATCGGGCGACTTACTACGACACTCCGACGGCCTGGTACCGCTACAACAACGGTTACATCTACCAGGTCGACCCGACGACCCAGCTGGTGACGGCGATCGTCGCTTCGCTCCTGACGTAACTGCAACTTGGGAATGGCCCGGCTGTTGGAACCCAATCCACGCCGGGCCATTTCGCACCTAGAACGAAAGGGAGAGTGAATATGAGGACCCATGCGTTCGCGCTGGGAGTTGCCACCGCCGCGCTGCTCGCGCTCGGCGGGTGTAAAAAGGAGAGTACAAACGGCGCGACCGGCGCTCCGCAGGCCCAGACCGAAAAGGCCCAGAAGGTCGCCGGCACCAAGACGATTGGTGCGGGCCTCGCAGCCGACGGCCGGTTCATGACAGCGGCCAAGACGGCAGGTCTCGACCAGACGCTCGCCGGACCTGGACCCTACACGGTCTTCGTTCCCGACGACGCGGCCTTCAACAGCGCTCCCGCCGGCACCTTCGATCCCAAGCCGCAGAACCGTGCGCAGCTGACCGGGGTGCTGACCAACCTCATCCTGCCGGGCACGGTGATGGTCGCCGACATCGACAAGGCGATCGACAGCGGCAAGGGCAAGACCGTGCTCGCGACCATGGGGGGCAGCACGCTGACCGCGACCAAGGACGGCGGCAAGACTGTGCTCACCGATTCCGCGGGCCACAAGGCGACGATCATGCAGGGCGATGAGACCTATACCAACGGCGTCGTCCACCACATCGATGCGCTTCTGATGCCCGCCAAAGCTGCAAGTGGTCCGGCGGTCGGGCAGAAGGCGGGCAAATAGCCGCTACATCTTGCGTCTAGCTTAATTGCTGACCCCAGATAGGCTTCGCGCATCATAATGCTTCCGCGCGCCAATCGGCTCGCTATAGTGCATTCATAAGCACGGCAGCGATGGGGCCTAGGCAACATGAAAGCGACGATTGAGCGGGCGACTCTCCTCAAGAGCCTGGGCCACGTCCAATCGGTCGTGGAACGCCGGAACACTATCCCGATCCTGTCCAACGTATTGATGGAGGCTCGTGAGGACGGCTCGCTTCGCCTGATGGCGACAGACCTCGACCTCCAGGTCGACGAGACCGTGCCGGCGAATGTTAGCCAGCCGGGCGCAATTACCGTTTCCGCTCACACCTTCTTCGATATCGTCCGCAAGCTTCCAGAAGGCAGCCAGGTCGAACTGAGCGCTGCGGAAGGCAAGATGCAGGTCGTCGCCGGCCGCGCGCGGTTCAATCTCTCGACGCTCCCACGAGACGATTTCCCGGTAATCGCCGAGGGCGAACTGCCCACTAAGTTTGAGCTTCCCGCCGCGACTCTGCGCGAGATCATCGAGAAAACGCGCTTCGCCATCTCCAGCGAAGAGACGCGCTACTATCTGATGGGGATCTTCCTGCATGTCGTCGACGAGCAGCTGCGCGCTGCGGCGACCGACGGACATCGCCTGGCGCGCGTGACGGTCGCCCGTCCGGACGGCGCGGAAGGCATGCCCGACGTCATCGTCCCGCGCAAAGCTGTCACCGAGCTCTATCGCCTGCTCGAAGAGCTGGAAGGCACGGTCGAGATCTCGCTTTCGCCGACGAAGGTCCGCTTCGGGCTCGGGACCGCGATCCTGACCAGCAAGCTGATCGACGGCACCTTCCCCGACTACAATCGCGTCATCCCGACCGCGAACGACAAGTTGCTGAAGCTCGATCCGAAGAGCTTTTCGGCCGGCGTCGATCGCGTTTCGACCATTGCTTCGGAAAAGACCCGAGCAGTGAAGATGAGCGTCGACCGCGACAAGGTGACGCTCTCGGTGACGTCGCCCGAGAATGGCGTCGCGACCGAGGAAGTGCCGGCGGACTATGGCTCGGACGGGCTCGAGATCGGGTTCAACGCCCGGTACTTGATGGACATCCTCGGCGAGATCGACGGCGATACGGTCGAGGTCCACCTCGCTGATGCCGCGGCCCCGACGCTGCTGCGCGAGAACGACAAGTCGAATGCGCTGTACGTGCTCATGCCCATGAGGGTGTGAGCCGCGTCCTGACCTGCTAGTCGAGCGCGAATGGCTGCCATTACGCGCCTGAGCCTCGCGGACTTTCGTTCCTACTCCTCGGCGACTGTTGAGCCTGGACCGGGCTTCGTCCTGCTTTACGGCGAGAATGGAGCGGGCAAGACGAACCTGCTCGAAGCCGTGTCGATGCTAACGCCCGGGCGAGGTTTACGCGGCGCAGCTCTGTCCGAGATGGCGCGGCAGGACGGGAGCGGCTCGTGGGCCGTCGTCGCCAAGCTCGACGAAGTCGACATTGGAACCGGCACCCAAGCTAGTGCGCCCGAGCGGCGGCAGGTCCGCATCAATGGTGCGCCTGCGTCCGTGAACTCGCTTAGCGAATGGCTGAGCGTCCTGTGGCTGACGCCGGCTATGGATCGACTCTTCACCGGCAGCGCTGCCGACCGGCGACGCTTCCTTGATCGTCTGGTGCTCGCATTGGAGCCGGCGCATGCGCACCATGCGTCGCGCTACGAGGCCGCGATGCGCGCCCGCAACAAGCTTCTCGCGGGCGAGAGTTGGGACGATGCCTGGCTGGCTTCCCTGGAGTTGGCGATGGCCGATCATGGCGCCGAATTGGCCGCCGCCCGTTCTCGGACGGTAACTGCTCTCGATGCCCAGCTCGCAGCCGCTCCAAACGACGACTTCGCCAGCGCCGCGATCGCGCTCGAAGGGTGGGTCGGCGGAGACCTTTTGGCGACTCTCCTGGCAAACCGCTCGCGCGACGCCGCCGCGGGCCGAACCACTGAGGGACCTCATCGTCAGGATCTTGCTGTCCACCATCGCGCCAAGGGCACGGCGGCTGCTCAATCCTCCACGGGCGAACAGAAGGCTCTGCTGCTGGGCCTGGTGCTCGCCCACTCCGACCTGGTCGCGGAGCGCCGTGGCGAGCCACCACTCTTGCTCCTCGACGAGGTTGCCGCCCACCTCGATCCTCGGCGGCGCGCGGCCCTGTTCGCCCGTCTGGAAGGGCGGGGCCAGGTGTGGCTGACGGCGACCGAGGCGGCACTGTTCGACGGCATTGGCGAGGCCTCCCGCTTCCACGTCCAGCCGGGCGAAATCAGCCGGGCCTGAGCGGCGGGTGGACATTTTTAAGCTTTCCCCATATATTGCACTGCAACACGAGGCGCTTTTAACAAGCGGCGTGATCGATCCGCACAAGGATCGAGCCCGCGCCTCCCAACTTCATCCCAATTCACGCGGGGGTGCTTTTCCCCGCCGCCGACGCACGCAATCCTGCGCGCGTCCCGGCTTTATTCAAGGTATTTTCATTGTCATTTCATTCCCTGGGGCTGTCCAAGCCCCTTCTCGATGCGCTCGCCGCGAAGGATTATTCGCAGGCGACGCCGATCCAGCTTCAGGCGATCCCGACGGTCCTCACCGGCCGAGACCTCCTCGGCATCGCCCAGACTGGCACCGGCAAGACCGCGGCGTTCATGCTGCCCTCGCTCGACCGGCTGGCCGCTGCCCGCAACATTCCCAAGCCCGGCCAGATCCGGATGCTCGTCCTTGCGCCCACGCGCGAACTGGCCTCGCAGATCGCGGCCAGCGCTGAGGCGTACGGCAAGTTCATGCGCCTCTCAGTCGGAGTCGTCTTCGGCGGCGTTCCGAACCACAAGAGCGTTCGCACCGTTGCGCGCGGCCTCGACGTTCTGGTTGCTACGCCAGGTCGGTTGCTCGACCTGATCGACCAGCGGGCGCTTTCGCTGCGCGAGCTTGAGATCCTCGTCCTCGACGAGGCCGACCAGATGCTCGACCTCGGCTTCATCCATGCGCTGAAGCGGATCGTCGCGCTCGTCCCGCCCAAGCGCCAGACCCTGTTCTTCTCGGCGACCATGCCAAGGGCGATCAAGGAGCTGGCCGACAAGTATCTCACCAACCCGGCCGAGGTGTCGGTGACTCCGACGGCGACCACGGTCGACCGGATCGAGCAGAGCGTCACTATGGTCAACCAGGCCGAGAAGGCGGCGTTGCTGGCCATGATCCTCCAGCGCGAAGGGGTTGAGCGGGCTCTTGTCTTCAGCCGCACCAAGCATGGCGCCGACAAGATCGTTAAGCAGCTCGCCGCTGCCAACATCCCCGCCGGCGCGATCCACGGCAACAAGAGTCAGGCCCAGCGCGAGCGCGCGCTCGCCGGATTCAAGTCCGGCGACATGCCGGTGCTGGTTGCGACCGACATCGCGGCGCGCGGGATCGACATCCCGGGCGTCAGCCATGTCGTCAACTTCGACCTGCCCGACGTTCCCGAGCAATACGTCCATCGCATTGGCCGCACGGCGCGCGCCGGAGCCGACGGCATCGCGATCGCCTTTTGCAGCCCCGACGAGCGCGGCAATCTGCGTGACATTGAGCGCACCACGCGCCAGCGCATTCCGCTGCTGCCGCTGCCCGAGAACTTCATGGCGAATGCGGACGCGTTCAAGCGGCTGAAGCCGCCGGTCGAAGCTCGGCCGGAGCGGCCTCATACCAAGAGCGACCGCCGCCACGATGGCCAGCAGCGCCGTAACCGCAACGGTGGGGGGCAGCGTCATCCCCAGCGGACTGACGGCCACGCCGCGCACCGCTCCGGCGCGCAGGATCGTGACGGTCAACGTCGCGACGCCCAGCGCAATGACGGCCCCCGTTCATCCTACCGGCCCGAGGCCTACCGCGAGGCCGGAGCCGAGCGGCGTCCGGAAGGCGGACAGCGTCAGTTGCAACCCAGCGAGGGTCGTGGTGGCTACCGGCCCAGTGGCGGGCAGCCTAATCGCAAGTTCCGCGGCCGCCGCCGGTTCGGCGGCTCGCGCGCCGCCTAGGCTCTCGATCGCTTTTCCGTCATCCCGGCATTGAGCCGGGACCTGTTCTGCCCTTGGCGGCGTCCACTCACGCGTTCGCGCACGCATGCGCGTGCACGCGCGCGCGTGACTTCCGCCTCAAAATCCCTATATCTGGACTATGGCAACCGACCCCAATCAAAACAGCTACGGCGCCGAGAGCATCAAGGTCCTCAAGGGCCTCGATGCGGTACGCAAACGCCCCGGCATGTACATTGGCGATACCGACGATGGATCGGGTCTCCACCACATGGTTTTCGAAGTCTCGGACAATGCGATCGACGAGGCCCTAGCCGGCCACTGCGACCGCATCATCATCCAGCTGAATCCCGACGGGTCGGTCTCGGTCGAAGATAATGGCCGCGGCATTCCGACCGACATCCATAAGGAAGAGGGGGTCTCGGCTGCCGAGGTCATCATGACCCAGCTCCACGCTGGCGGTAAGTTCGAGAACACCAGTGACGACAATGCCTACAAGGTTTCCGGCGGCCTCCACGGCGTCGGGGTGTCGGTCGTCAACGCGCTCAGCGAATGGCTCGACCTCACCATCTGGCGTGACGGCGAAGAGCATTTCATGCGCTTCCGTCACGGCGACGCCGAAGCGCCCCTGAAGGTCGTCGGCCCTGCCCCGGAGGGCAAGAAGGGGACGCGCGTCACTTTCCTGCCCAGCCCCGAGACCTTCAAGATCACCGACTTCGATTTCGAGCAGCTCGAGCACCGCTATCGCGAGCTCGCGTTCCTGAACTCTGGCGTTCGCCTGATCCTGATCGACGCTCGCCATGACGAGCGCGTTGAGCATGAGCTTTACTATGAGGGCGGCATCGCGGCGTTCGTGAAGTGGCTGGATCGCGCCAAGACGGCGCTGTTTCCCGAGCCGATCGCGATTTCCGCGGTGCGCGACGGCATCGGCATCGACGTCGCTCTCGAATGGAACGACAGTTACTACGAGAATGTCCTTCCGTTCACGAACAACATTCCCCAGCGCGATGGCGGCACGCACATGGCAGCCTTCCGCGCGGCCCTGACCCGCACGATCAACAACTATGCCGAGAAGTCGGGGATGCTGAAGCGCGAGAAGGTCACGCTGACGGGCGAGGACATGCGCGAAGGCCTGACTGCGATCGTCTCTGTAAAGCTCCCGGATCCGAAGTTCAGCAGCCAGACGAAAGACAAG
>Ga0207706_10005421_pt1 | contig 11890 bp, 10 predicted proteins | sample KBSC53metaG_FD_184318 | JGI IMG/M metagenome (GOLD analysis project Ga0207706, IMG submission 184318) | Corn rhizosphere microbial communities from Kellogg Biological Station, Michigan, USA - KBS C5-3 metaG (SPAdes) (version 2) | ecosystem: Host-associated > Plants > Roots > Rhizosphere > Soil ... | reverse complement strand
CGAGCATTGCGTGCCCGGCGGCCACGCACAGGTTCGAGTATGGCGCAAATCGACCGATGTACGGTAAGCCGTCCGGCGAGCAGGGACGCAGCCCGGCCCAGGGTCGTACCTGTGCGATGTCCTGGGCTCGAAGGGCGGGAAAGTACTGGGCCGCCGCCGCGGCGATGGCCTGAGTCCGACGCTCGCTGACGGCACGGTCCAGACCGGCGAGCTCCATGGTGCCGCCGATGCGCAGCGCGCCGCCCATCGGGGTCACGGACACGTGCGCTTCGCTGAGAATCGAGCACAGCCGAGGCATCTGCGCTGGCGCAGGCAGCGTGAAGCTGTAGCCCTTGCCACCTTGGAGCAGCAGCTTGCAGCCGAGTGAGCGCAGCACTTGCGCAGACCACGCGCCCGCAGCCACGACGAACTCATCGGCAGCGAGCTCGCCCTGAGAAGTTGCCGCTGCCGCGATCCGTCCGCTCGCAGTTCGCCATGCATCGAGCTGCGTCGACCAGTGGATAGTAACGCCCGACGCGATGACCAGCTCCGTGAGCTTGCGCATCAGCAAGCGCGGATCCATATGCGCATCGAGCGGGTAGAACACCGCGCCCGTAATGTCCATCGTGATACCCGGGTCGATATCGGCAGCGCGCGTCGCGGAAACTATCTCCACCGGCAGATCCAGCTCGCGCGCCCGGCGCGCTGCCCGCGTTTCCTCTTCGAGACCCGCGCGCGTACGACACAGCATCAGCAAGCCGCGCTTCGTCAGCCCGAACGCGTTGTCGCAGCGATCCGCGAGCTTCTCATACAACTCGCGACTGGCGATCAACATGTCGCGCAGGATCGGTCCAGCGCGGTTCGCTTGCTCGCGATTTGCTGCGCGCATGAACTGAACGATCCAGGCCGCGAGCGCCGAATCGAATCGCGGACGAATGTAGAAAGGACTGCCGGGATCGAGCAGCCAGCGCAGACCGAGCCCGATCGCGCCCGGTGCGGCGAGCGGCGTGAAGTGGCTCGTCGCAACAATGCCTGCATTGCCGAACGAGCAGCCGTCGCCACCGGCGCTGTCGCGCTCGATCACCGTGACCTGATAACCGCGCTCGCGCAGAAAGAGAGCGCAGCACAGTCCGACTGCACCGGCGCCGCAGATCAGGACGTGCTTCATGCGCCGGCGGAGCGCGGCGGGCGGATTCCCCAACGGAAGGGATCGTTCGCGTCCAGGCGCAACGTCGCTTCAGCAGTCACGTGCGCGCTGCCCGTGATGAACGGTGCGATCTCGCCGGTGCGACGATCGAGCCAGCGATAGCGCGCGGCGAACACGCTGCCGATCACACTCTCCTGCACCCAGACTTCGTCTTCGGCCAGTTTTCCATCGGCGGCGAGACAGGCGAGCTTGGCGCTCGTGCCCGTGCCGCACGGCGAGCGATCGTATGCCTTGCCGGGACACAGCACGAAATTCCGGCTGTTCGCGCCGCTCGCGGCCGACGGTACGAACATTTCGATGTGATCGACCTCGGGGTAGCCCCCGGCGTTCACAGCCTGGCGCACGCGCCAAGTGAAATCGGTCAGCGCCTCGACGTTCTGCAGATCTATGCGCAGCTCGTGGCGCTCGACCAGGAAGAACCAATTGCCGCCCCAGGCGATGTCGCCGCGCACTTCACCGACGCCCGGCACCTGCACGACGACCTGCTTGTGCTTGCGGAAGCTCATGACGTTGGAGACCGTAACCTGGCCGTCTGCGTGCAGCACCGCGTCCACCGGGCCGACCGGCGTATCGATCTTTACCAGCCCGGGCTGCACCTGTCCGGCGAGCGCGAGCGACGCAACGAGGCCGATCGTGCCGTGGCCGCACATGCCGAGGTAGCCGACGTTGTTGAAGAAGATGACGCCGAAGCGGCAATCGCTGCGGTGGGGCGGACACAGCAGCGCACCGACGACGACATCGGACCCGCGCGGCTCGTTGACGATTGCGGAACGGTAGTGGTCGAACTGCTCACGGAAGCGCGCGAGACGGTCGCTGAGCGCCCCGCTGCCCAGGTCTGGTCCGCCATCCAGCACCAGCCGGGTTGGCTCCCCGCAGGTGTGCGAGTCGATGACGCGCACAACGCTCATATGCACATCCAAATGCACGATCCCCCGCCCTGCCGACTCCATTCGCGGTCGAGCGTAGCGGGGGCCCTCAGGGGCGCGTATGAGACCAAGGTCGTACCTCGCAAGCCAAGCCGGGAGTCATGACCCGGCCCGGCATTCTAGCGAGGATTCTAGGGCGGTGCGGGACGCGCGGCGGGTGGCGGCACAGCGGGCCGCGGCAGCAGGCGGATGATGTCGCGGGACTCGCGCAGGACGATGCCTTTGGTTGCGAGCGAGTCTGCAAACGACGCCGGATCGTCTGCATGAAACACGCCGCGCACCTGCGCCGAGCCCAACGCCGGATCGACGATGAGCTGGACGCGATTGCGTCGGTTGAATTCCTCAGCAGCGGCCGCGACGGTGTCGTTCTCGAATACGAGGCGGCGATTCGACCATGCGAGCTCGCGCGCAGCATCGACATGTCGAGCGACCGGCGGCCACGCGCCGGAAATTTTCAGCTGCTCCGCTGCAGTGAGCGAGACAGCGCCCGAACGTCCCTTGCCGTCGCTGACCAGCACCGTGCCTTCCTCGACCGTCACGATCACGTCGTGCTCGCGGCGGTCGACTGCGAAGCGCGTGCCGGTTGCGCGCACGATTGCCAGGCCCGCTTCAACGATGAACGGACGCGATGGATCCTTCGCGACCTGGAACAAAGCTTCACCGCGGGACAGGCTCAACAGCCGTTGCTGTGCGCCGAAGCGATCGCGCAATTCGGTGTGCGGACCGACGCTGACGAAGCTGCCGTCGTTGAGCGTCATGCTGCGCCACTCGCTCGCCTGCGTCTCGATCGTCGACTCCAGCCACACGCGACCCGACATCGCTCCGGCGACGAGCACGAGTCCGATCGCGACAGCAACGCCCAGCGCACGCACGTGCCAGCTGCTGCGCGTTCGGGTCGGCTGCTGAGGTTGCTCGCCCGACGGCAGCGGGATGACGTTCGACACGTCGTCCTCGTTCGTGAAGAACAGCTGCTTCTTCATCGGGTACAGGATGGAGTAGAGCAGGAAGGTGTGCAGCGTTTCGCTGATGTGCGCCGGCGAAGCCTTCAACCACTGCAGAAAGGCGAAGCGCTCGGCGACGTTCAGATCGTTCGCATGCAAGCGGAGGAACCACTGTGCTGCGTGCTCCCTGATCGACGACTGCGTGCCTTCTTCGGAACGTTCCATACGCGTGGTTACCCTTACACTCCTGTAGACCGCCGCATGAGGAGACGTCAGCCCCGGCGACGAGGATTTTGCCGGAAACTCACCGACGACCCGGGGCGCGACCTGCCCGAAAGGACTAAATTTTCAGCGATATTTTCTACCTGAAGATGTTCTCAGTCGTATGACAGCCGCGGCATCATCATCGCAAGCAGCCGGCTGCGGCTGCGCACACCGCACTTCTTGTAGACCGACGTCAGCTGCGTCTTGACCGTGCGCACGCTCTTGTCGAGCCGCGCCGCGATCTCTTTGTTGCTGAATCCGATGCGCACGAACTGCACCAGCTCACGCTCTGCGACCGTGAGCTCGCCGGGCAGCGCGTGAATCGCATCATGCTTCGCCACCTCGTCGGGCTGCACTGCACCGGGCGCGCCCGCGCGCCGCTCCATCACCGACAAACGTTGCAGGGTTGTTTCCAAATGCGGATGCAATCGTTGCAGCAACGCAATTTCGCGCGCGCTGAAGTCGCCCTGCTGCGCTTTGCGCCGGATCTCGATTTCGGAGACGAGACGGTCCGCGTCCCAGAACAACAGCGACGCCGAGTAGTACCAGTCCTCCGCCGCCATGTAGCGCCGGAAAAACTCGGAGTCGCGCAGCTGCTGCAGATCCGTCATTACCTGCGAAAGCCGATAGACCTTGAGGCCGGGGCGCGACAGCGTGAACGCCGGCATCACGTTCACTTCACGCCGACGCTCCAGCCAATCGCGCGAGCGGCGCGCATTCGGCGTGGTCAGAACGCGGGACGCATCCCACGTCTTCGCGAAGTCGATGTAGTCGAGGTGCGCGACGCACGCGTCGTGCGGCATGAGCTCGTCGAGTATCGACAGCAGCGCGCGCCAGAATTCGTGAAAGTCGATGCTCGCGTGCAGGCGCAGCAACAGCGATTCGATGCGCGGATCGTCGAGTGACGGCGCCGCGATCCGCGCCGACCATTCAGGCGCGCGCAGCGTTCCTGCCGCAATTGACCGGTATGCCCCCATGATTCTTGTCGTCGCAGTGAGCGTCAAAGACGCGAGCCCAACAGTGAGACCCCATGTGCTCGCGCGATCATCCCGGTCCACTGCGTGAGGCGTTTCTTGCTTCGCTATTCTGCTGTGATGAGCAGCGTGTCCGCCGCGAGTCGTCGCACGGCGACGACAGGTGATGTCTTGTCCACAGTCCGCGCAAATGCAACAGGATCGGAAGCATCGAAGCTGCCGCGCACTGGCAGCGAGCGAGCGCGCGGCTCCAGACGCAGCTGTACTTTGTTGCGCAGATTGAACTCTTCGACGGCGTCCGCGAGCGTATCGCCGGCTTTGAACATCAGCTGCCTTTCGCGCCACGCCAGCGCGTAGCGAACATCGATGCGACTCGGCGTCACGGGCCAGGTGTCAGCGATCCGCAGCTGATAGTCCGCGCTGATCGGCACACTCAACGGCTCATCGTCGCTGTCACGCGCCTTCGAGGACTTGGGGTTCTGCGTCACGCGCACAGTGCCCTGGCGCACGGTGACGATCACCTCGCCCTTGCGGCGCGAGACCGCGAACTCCGTGCCCACTGCCCGCACGGCATAAGCATTCGCCTGCACGAGGAACGGACGCGTCGGGTCCTTCGCGACCTTGAAATAGGCCTCGCCGCGCACGAGCGCGATCGAGCGTTCCGCATCACCGATATCCAGAGTCACGCGCGAGTTCGGCCCGAGTTGCAGCTCGCTGCCGTCGGCGAGAGTAACCGTCTTCCATTGGCCCAACTCCGTGTCGACGGAGCGCTCGCGCCAAGCCGTGCCCACGCCGAGCGACAACAACGTCGCGAGCGCGCACGCAGCAACCGCAGCAGCAATCTTCCAACGCAGCGACCCGATGGCGCTTGCGCTCGATCGTTCGCTTTCGCCTGCGAACAGAGGCACGACGTTCGAAGGAGTTTCGCCCGTGAGCGCGCAGGTTAGCTGCGCCCGGCGCAGGTCACCGTCGATACCCGCGACCCGCAGGTATTCGGCGACGTGAATCTGGGATTGCTTCAACCAGCGCAGAAAGCGCTGCCGATCATCGAGCGGGACGTGGGGATCCTTCATGCGCGCAAACCACTCAGCAGCTTCCTGGCTGATCAACTCGCGCTTCCTGTTCTCGCGACGATCCGAGTCGCGGGTTCCTGCGTCGCTCATGGGTATCGACGGCGCCGCGTTCAGCGACGCAGCCGTCTCGTCCTGCTCCCGCCGAGCGGGGTCCCTTATGCCATACGATCGGGCGGGCCGGCAATTCCAACCCCTGGGAGACTACGTATTGCGTGCAGTCAGAGCGGATTGTGCTGAGCGGGCGCTTCGGCTGAGCCGGCTTGTCGCTGCACGATCCGCAGAGTGTCGCCCTCGCGGACCAGCTCAACATCCTCGCCGGCAGCGACGACCATGTTGGCAAAAGCTTCCGGGTCGCCGGCGTCGAAGATGCAGCACAGGTGCAGCCCGGCGACCTCGGGAGCCTCGAGCACCAGCTGCAAGCGGTTGCGACGATTGAATTCGCGCACCGCCTCGGCAACCGTTTCCTGCTGCAGGATCAGCTGGCCGCGCGCCCAGGCGAGCTCGGTCACCGAGTCGACCTTCTCCCTGCGAAGCTGAATGGCCGGAGCGTTGGCTGCAATCTGTACGCGCTCGTCCTTCACCAGCGCGATCGCGAGCCGCATGTCGATATCATGCTCCAGCATGGCGCCCTGACCGCCCTGGACGACCGCGACCTTTCCTTCGGCCACTATGACGCGAATGCTGTCTTCGCGCCTGTCGACCGCGAAGCGCGTACCGACAGCGCGGGCGAGAAGTCCGCCGGCGTCGACGATGAATGGGCGTGCGGGGTCCTTCGAGACCTCGAACAGCGCTTCGCCGCGCTGCAGATCAACGCGGCGCAGATCGTCGCTGAAATCGACGTGCAGGAGCGTGTTCGGTCCGACGTTCACGCGGCTGCCATCGGCCAGCTGGACGGTGCGGAACTCGCTCAGACGCGTTTCGATCGTATTGCTGGTCAGCGCAACCTTGGAAATAACGCCAACGAGCGCGAGGCAACAGGCGGCCGCCGCAACCATGAATTTCCGGGATACGAACAGCCGCCGCCGCTCCGGCTCCTCGACCCGGACCGACTCGCGCTGCATGAGCGCGATGACGTTCGACCCCAGCTCTTCCGGCGGGAGCGTCGGCACCTTGGCGCGCTTGACGCGGCCGTACAGCTGACACAGCCGCATGAACTCGGCTATGTGGCTCGGCGCCTGCTTGAGCCAGCGCACGAACTTGCGCCGATCGGCCATCGTGAGGTCCCGATCCCGCAAACGGATGAACCACTCGGCGGCCTGGTCGCTGACCGACTGCGCGAGACCCTCGTCATGCTCCTTCATCGCCATGTCACCTATTCTCCATGTCGCCGAGGTCATCCTGCTTGAGCTGCATGCGCAGCTGGCTGTAAGCGCGCGTCAGGTCGCGCAGGATCACCCGGTAGGTCAGTCCCTGTCGTTCTGCGATCTGCTTGTACGTCAACCCCTCGTTTACGTGCAGCAACAGGACCTCCCGCTGACGCCGCGGGAGCTTGTTGACCGCCTCTTGCATGTGTTTGTTCGCCACTTCGCGGGCGATCGTGTTCTCGGGCTCGTCGTTGAACTCCACCTGCAGATCCTCGAGCCAGCTGTCGTCGTGCGGCTTGCGATGGCGCGCACGCTCCTGCCACTCGTTGGCCACGTTGGCGGCGATGCGGAAGAGGTACCCCTGCGGATTATCGATGGCGACATCGTCGCTATAACGCAGCAGGCGCAGGAAAACCTCCTGGGCAAGATCGTCCAGGTCGGCTGTCGGCACGGACGAGCGGTGCGACAGCCATTGGCGGATCGGCTTGCGCCAGCGCTTGAACCAGGTGATCAGGCGGGTGTTGCGCGGATCGTTCGCGGGATCCGAGCTGTGCTGACGCGAGCCAGTGACCGGCTCCGCCGGGTCGGGCTGCTCTTTTTCATCCGGGTCGTTCTGCTGGCGTTCGATCACTAACGGCCTGCGCTGGCGGAATAAATCTGACTCCCTCAGATCTAGACCGGGCGAGAGGCAGGGGTCAGCTCCCCGGCCGTCCCTCTGCGCAGGCCGGGACGCCGCACCGCAGGCGGCGGTGCGTTACCAGTCGGCCGTCGTGAATGGCCGGAGCAGCAGTTCCTTGGAGATCGGCGTGACCTGGCGCAGGCGCTCTTCGTGGTACGCCTTCAGCGCCTGCCGCAGTTGCGCCGCCTCATTCGCTGCGGCCAGCGCGGCCAGCCGATCGATCTCGACGAACACGTCCGCGACGATCTCGCATTCCAGCACGCGCGCGTGATGCAGGCGGTCGTTCATGTTGCGGATGATCTCGACGAACTCCCCCACCCCGGAGCGCGTCGCGATCTGCAGGAACAGCTCGCCGGTCTGGCGAGCCAGCTGTTCGGCGCTGCGCTCCTGGACCGGGACCTCCTCGGTTGCCGCAGTGGGCACAGCCGGCGACTCTGCGGGGTGCTCGGGCCAGCGCGCGACGGCCGCATCGAGGATCGTCTGGTTCACCGAATACAGGCCGAGGATGTCGTCCTCGGACGGCGTCCGCGCGAAGAAGCCGCGCTTCGGTACGGACATAATCATGCGCTCGGCGGCGAGTCGGGTGAGCGCTTCGCGGACCGGCGTCGTGCTGACGCCGAGCTCGTCGGCAAGCACACCGATCTGCAGGAGCTGCCCGGGCACCAGAGTCTGCGCGAGCAACCAGTTCTTGATGCGTTCGTAGACGGCACCTTCGGTCATGGGGTCCTCGTCGCTCTTCCTGGAACCTTCGCTTCCCAGCTGAAGCGGAATCCGTCGCTTCAAAGAGATATGTGCCAGTGTGTTCATGCTTTCACTCTTCTCGCGTCGGCACAGCGACGCGTCCCCGGTTACGAGCGTGGCAGGAATCGGCAGGCGACGATGGGAGCCTTCCCCATTAAATTGAGTGATGGTCATGTCGGCTCCCCTCCCTGGTGCGGGCAAGACTGACTTAATTCCCCGGCAGGCGGAATTGAGCCGATCGGATCAATACGCGCTGTGAGGGAGCGGGCGGGCGGCTGGCTAGGGCCGGGCCCGGCGGCGCTCGTCGTCCTCGTCGGCAGTGGAACGGATGACGTCGCCGAAGGCGATCTGACGGCTGACCAGTGCGTGCACGATGGCCTGGACGCGAGTGGCCACGCCGAGACGGCGCTTCGCATGCTCGATGTGGTTGTGGACGGTGCGCTCGCTGATCCCGAGGATCCGGCCCGCTACCCAGTCGCTCTTGCCTTGCGCCGCCAGCTCCAGGCACTGGCGCTCACGCCGCGTCAGCCCGCGTGGCACGCCATTGCCAGCAGTCGTGTCGGCTTCCCGGCTCAGGGCGGAATACATGTAGCAGGCCATGAGCTGCACGGCGAGATAGCACTCGCTCGCCACCGCAGTCGAATCCGGCACCACCGAGCATGAGGCGCGAAACGCACTCGCCGGCCGCGGCGCGTGAATCGGTACCGTGTAACCGTGCTCGATGCCGAAGCGCCGTGCCTCCGCCATGATCTCCAGCTGCGGCGCCGTCAGCTCGGCGCGGAATTCGTCCGAGTCCCAGAAGAACGGCGTGAGCGAGCGATTTGCATAATGAAAAACGGGATCGACGTAATAGAAGTCGAGCTCGCTGAACGCCCGCACCCACTCGGCGGGATAGTTGTGCAGAACCACTGCGCCGCGCGGCGGCCGCAACAGATCCACATGCGAGCTGCACGAGAAAAACCGGAAGCCGAACCCGTCGAGCGCGCGCTGAAACGCTGTCGCGAGCTCGGCAGCCGGCATGCCGCGCCGGCACTGCTCGATGAAGGAATGTGCGAGATCGAGTTGGTTCACATCCGCTTCCTTTTCGGATTTCCCTGTCGCGCGGCCATCATCGTGAGGCCGCGCGCGAGCTCATACCGACAACGCCGTTTCCGTACGGACCGGGACACCCGCTGAGTTGCCGACAAAGTTTTCTACCAGACCGTTGAGGATACTCACTGAGACATTTCGGCAAAAATGTCCGGCAAGAGGATAAATACGGATTGGTCATTACATCGCGCATTATCACTAGCGCAAGTGTCGGCGACAGAAGACGAGCACCGGCAGTATGTCGGTGCAATCTGTCAAATTGCCTGGAGGATGATCTTGCCCTTGTGCTCGCCGCCTTCCATGCGCGCGTGAGCTTTGCCGGCTTCCGCCAACGCAAACACCGAATCGACCACTGGGCGGATGCGGCCCGCGGCTAACAACGGCCAGACATGCTCGAGCAGCTGATCACGAATCGCGCGCTTGAACTCCGCAGAGCGCGGACGCAGCGTCGAACCCGTGATGACCAGCCGCTGCTGCATGATGCGCATCACGTCGACCTCGCCTTTCGCGCCGCCCTGTGTCGCGATCATGACGAGCCTGCCTTCCGTCGCGAGCACTTGAAGATTTCGCGCCACGTAGCTGCCGCCGACCATGTCGAGCACGACGTTGACGCCGCGGCCGGCTGTTTCCTTGCCAATCTCGGCGACGAAATCTTCGGTCTTGTAGTCGATCGCGCGCCGCGCGCCGAGACTTTCGCAGAAGCGGCATTTGTCGGACGAGCCGGCAGTCGCAAACACCGTGTGTCCGAGCACGGCAGCGAGCTGGATCGCGGTGACGCCGATGCCGCTCGAGCCGCCATGCACCAGCAACGTCTCGCCCTGCTGCAGACGGCCGAACACGAAGACATTGCTCCACACCGTGAACATGGCTTCCGGAAGCGCAGCGGCCTGGATCATGTCGAGCGATCCCGGAATCGGTAATACCTGGCCCGCGTCGACGCGGCAGTACTCGGCATAGCCACCGCCCGCGAGTAGCGCGCACACCGCGTCGCCGGCTTTGAACTCCGTTACACCGGCGCCGAGTGCGTCGATCGTCCCTGACACTTCGAGCCCGGGATATGACGGCGCACCGGACGGCGAAGGATAAAAACCGCGACGCTGCAGCACGTCCGCGCGATTCAAGCCGGCCGCCGCGACTTTGATCAGCACTTCGCCGCGCCCCGGCTCCGGCACGGGACGTTCGGCCAGCACGAGCGCTTCCGGTCCGCCGGGCTGCGGAACGTCGACGACTTTCATGCGCTTTGCGGTCGCGTCCGCCATCAGTTCTTCGCCACGCCTTCGCCTTTCATCGCTTCGAGCGCCGCGAGATCGAGATCCGCGAGCGCGGCTTTCAGATCGTCGATGCTGTCGGCCTGGCCTTCGAGCTTGACCGTGAAACGATCGCCGAGCACCACGGTGTACTCGCCGCGCGAGCTGCCGCGATCCCATTGCTCGTGCACCAGACGACCGTCCTCGTGATAAGTCTTGTCGTAGCCGGTCGCCGTTTCGTTCTCGCCTTCGATGCCGGCCCAGCCCGCGAGCGAGAGCAGCCCCTTCGCGGTGCCAGTGTCCGTGACCTGCAGATCCCACTGGCGGCCGTCGTCGCCGGTGTACGTGGCACGCGCCTCCGTCATCTGCATGCCCATCGCGCTGTTGCGTTGAGTGGAGAAGTTCGAGCGGTCCTTTCCGCCGAGCGACTCGGGCAGGAACGGCTTGAGACGATCCGGCGCGAGCGCTTCGACGTTGCCGCTGCCGAGCGTCGCGCCCATCATCGCTTTCATCGCTTCGGCCTGCGCATCCTGGTCGCCGGACTTCTGCGCGGCTTCCATCTTCTTACCGGCTTCCTCGACCTGCTTTGCGTACTGTTCGAGCTTGCCGACCGTGCTGTCCTTGTCGAAGGTCGTCTCGCGCGAATCGTGCGACGCGCTGAATGGAGACGAGCCGCGCATCATCATGCCCGCGCCTGTGACGGTGCCCACGATCGCGCCGATCAGGAAGCCGGCGACGATTGCGATGATGACGACCACCGCGGTGTAGCCGCCGGCTCGATCCTGCGGGCACTTCATCGTATGAGGCAGGCCGAGGTACAGCAGGTAGATGCCATAGATGCCGGCCGCGATCGCGATCAGCCAGCCGATGAGCGGCACGATCGCCGCGATCCCGGCGACCCACGATGCCGTGATCGCGTAGGCAATCGTCTTGAGCGCCTGCACTTTGTCTTTGGTGCCGCCGAAAGTCGGCGCAAGCGCGTCGATGATCAGTGCCACGACGTAGATCAGCGCCAGCGACAGCGCGTACTGCAGGACGAGTTGGGTGACCGCGAAGCCAGGCGCGAACCGCGCCACGAGAAGGAACGTGAAGATCGGCGGAATCGCGGCGAGCCAGACGATGTAGCCCTTGTACAGATCCGCGACTGTGGTGGTCTCGCCGGCGATCACCGGCCACTCCGTCTTCGGGGTCAGCAGAATGCCCTTGATGCGTGCGATCAGCTTGTTGAAGTCCACGGCAGGTCTCCCCGTTTATCGTTGTTCGGGCCCCGCGGATTCTACTTCTTCTTCGGCACGTACAGGTCTGTCAAGGTACCTTCGAACGCCTCCGCGGCGAACATGATGGTCTCCGACAACGTCGGATGGGGGTGGATGGTCAGGCCCAGGTCGGCCGCATCGCTGCCCATTTCGATCGCGAGCGAGACTTCAGAGATCAGATCGCCGGCGTTCGGCCCGACGATGCCGCCG
>Ga0207706_10005420_pt1 | contig 11890 bp, 13 predicted proteins | sample KBSC53metaG_FD_184318 | JGI IMG/M metagenome (GOLD analysis project Ga0207706, IMG submission 184318) | Corn rhizosphere microbial communities from Kellogg Biological Station, Michigan, USA - KBS C5-3 metaG (SPAdes) (version 2) | ecosystem: Host-associated > Plants > Roots > Rhizosphere > Soil ... | reverse complement strand
TTCCCCGCGAACTCGGCCACCGCCCCGCCGCCGGCGTTGGGGGTGATGAACGAGTCGTGCTTCTCGGCGGTGCTGCCGGTGAGCGGCTGGAACCAGTGCGTGTAGTGGCTGGCGCCCTTCTCCACCGCCCACTCCTTCATGGCCAGCGCCACCGCGTCGGCGACGGAGGGGTCCAGCGGCTCGGCGTGGCGGATGGTGCGGGCGATGGCCTTGTACACCTGCTTGGGAAGGCGCGCGCGCATCTCGGCCATCCCGAAGGTGTTCTCGCCGAAGATCTCCTCCACGTCGTTGAAGGTCTTCGGCTTCTCGCCGTTGGTGCTGGCCAGGGGCTCCCACCCCGTGGCGGCCGCGAGGGCGTCGAATCGTGCGCTGGTCCTGGGCATCTCTGGTTCGGTTGAAGGTTCGGGGTGGCCGCCGGGTCTCCGTCTAGCTCCGCGCGGGCTCGTCCAGCGTCCCGCCGCCGTTGCGCCGCGGCTTCATGCTGAGCGCGGCGGTTTCCTTGATGGTGCTCAGCACGATGCTGGTGGTGGTCCACTGCACCCCCGGCCAGCTCTGGATCTCGGCCAGCAGCGCCTCGAGGGTGCCGGTGTCGTCGGTGCGGATCTTCAGCACGTGACTCCCCTGGCCGGTGATGCTGTGGCACTCCAGGATCTCGGGGTGCTCGGTGGCCCGCCGCCGGAACTCGGGGTAGAACTGGCTCCCCGTGATCCCGGTGAAGATGATGGCGGTCACGTCGCGCCCCAGCTGCTTGGGGTCGAGCACGGCGGCGAAGCCGCGGATGATCCCGCGCTCTTCCAGCTTGCGCAGGCGCTCGCCCACCGCCGGCGAGCTGAGCCCCACGGCCTGCGCCAGGTCGTGCTGGCTGGTGCGCCCGTGCTCCTGCAGCATCTCCAGCAGCCTCATGTCGATCTCGTCAAGCCGTGCCGTGCTGCTCACCTTAGTTTCTAAAGCTGGTCCACCCTGCTGGCTAAGATTCGAAGATGATAACCTCCCTTGGCTTCACGTGCAAGGGTGGGGCCAGAATTCGGCGAGGGAGAGGGGGAAATCCGTGCGAAAGGGGCCCGGGGAGAATGGATTCGCGGCAACCACTCCACGAAGTCCGCCCCGCGCGCTACCGGCGGGCGTTCATGCCGAGGGGGTAGCGCGCGGGGCGGACATCCGGCGGTCGGGGGATGAAAGCGAAGGGCCGGCCACCCGCATCGAGTGGCCGGCCCGGTTCATCGTACCGCCCGGTGGTGACTGGCGTCAGGGCGTGGGGTCGCGAGGCTCCATCCAGGCGTGGGGGTGCAACAGGGCGTTCCACCAGCGGCGGTTGGGGCAGCTGTAGCGCTCCAGCAGCCGCCCGCGGTGCTTCTCCACGTGGTCGGGGTGCTGCGGAGAGCCGCAGCGGCAGTACGGCGTGTGATGCGGGTGGGGCGCGTGCGGCGCCCGGGCGGTGGCGGCGGACTGAAGCGGGGGCGTGGAGACGGGTTCGGCCGTCCTTCCTGCGTTTGGAGCGTCGTGCGCCATTCGTACCCTCCCTGGGTGGGGACCTGGTGGGAACTGCATCCGGCCAATGTAGCACCGGAACGCATGTTCACTCAGGATTTCGTGCCGGGGGGCGGCCTCTCGTCCTTCCCACACGGCGGCAGGTCCGGCCTCCGTGGGTTGCCGGATCCGCTGGACGCGCGGGATGGCGGTCTCGTTCAGCTGCATCGGTGCCCGCCGCCCAGGGCAGGCGTCGCAGTCCGCGAAGGCGGACTTCCCGAGGTTCCAGCGGCGGGTTTCCACCCGCCGCGGAGGCGGCACGCGTCGACACGGTTTGGGATCGCCGATGATCAGCGGTGGCGTACGGGGGTGAGCGGGATCGAGAAGACCACGTCGCCCCACGCCATCTGGAGCACGGCGCTGTCCGGCGTGGCGACGGGGAAGGAGTACTGCAGCGACTCGGTGTAGGGGCCGCGCGCCGGGCGGATGGGAAGCCGCAGCCGGTCGTGCTTCGCGCCCGGGTAGGGGACGTGGTACGTGCGCGCCTTGCCGCTGAAGATCAGCGTCCACTCGCCGCTGGCGCGGGGGATCATCCACAGGCTGTACGAGCCGGCCGGCAGCCGCGTGCGGTGGGCGATCTCCAGCTCCCGGCCGATGTCCAGCCGCGTGGCCTCGTCGGCGCCGGGGCACCACACGCTGTCCCACGGCACGATCCCGCCGAACAGCGGCCGTCCGCGCGCCGACGGCCGGTTGTAGCGCACGGTGATCCGCCGCGCGCCCATGGCCTGCACCAGCAGCGCGGGCTGGCTCTTCCGCTTTGCGCCACTCGGCACGCGCCCGCACGAGGGGAGCGCCAGGGCCAGTGCGAGCGCCACCACGGCGGCGCGGCGAGGGATGGACATCGGAGAGAGGCGGCGAGGGGAGAGGAAGGAACCCGCCGCAGTATAGGCGCCGCCGGGCGGAGACTCAAACTCCGCCCGGCGGATCGTGCCTACAGGATCATGTAGACCACCACCACGATGGCGATGACCACCACCAGCAGCCCGGTGAGCATGCTGGGCATCCCCAGCCGGCTGGTGGACGAATTGCCGAAGTCGCCGCGCGCCGTGTCGGGGTCGGGCGGAACGTCGTGGTTGGGGTCAGGGCCGCCGGTCGACATCGCCGCCGCCGTCCTCGCCCTCGCCGCGCATGCACTCGGGGACGTTGTGGGTGTCGCGGGCGCGCAGGCTCCTGGCGCGCAGGTCCAGTTCACGCCCCGAGGGCTCGCCCACGTCGTCGGGCGCCGGGCTGGCGTCCGCCCCCGATTCGGCCCCGCCCACGTTGCTCCTGCGGTCGTCGTCCATCCATTCCTCCGCGTGATGGTGTGCGGGCGCGACGGGGAGCAAGAAGCGCTCCGGGGGCGCCTCGCGGCCGGTGATGCGGAGCGGAGGGAGATGCATCCGCGCGGCCGCGGTGGGGCCTCCTCCCCCCGGCCCCCTCCCCGCGCTCCGCGGGGGAGGGGGTGAACTTCGCGCGGGGGGCGCGGGACCGTGCAGGGAGGCGCCCGCAGTCCGCGAAGGCGGACTTTCCCGAAGTTCCAGCGGCGGGTTTCAACCCGCCGTAACTGCCGCCGTGAATGGCACTTGCGTGAGGGATGCGCGCCCGGAGGGCCGGGACGCCGCCGCGCGTGCACGGGTCCCGCGGGTCCGCGTGGAGGGCGGGCGCGGCGGTGGCCCGGCGCGGTTGGCAACGGCGGTATCGTTGCCTACCGCGCGCGCAGCCCGGCCCGGAGCGCAGCGGAGGGACACGCCCAGATCCGCGGTTCGATGTTCCAGATCGAAACACCGCGCCCCCGGCGCTCGTGCGAGCACCGGGGGCGGAGCGTCTTCCAGACCCGACCCGAGCGGCCGGGCCGGCACTGCACCGGTTACGGGTTGGTGTTGGTGCTGCCGCCGCGGCCGTACTCGTTCAGGATCTGCTGGCGGTACTGCTCGTTGGCGAAGATCGCGATCTCCACGCGGCGGTTCTGCTGCCGGCCCGCCTCGGTCTCGTTGCTGGCCACCGGCTCGCTCTCGCCGCGGCCCGCGGTGCGGATGCGCTCGCCGGGGACGCCCATCGACGTCAGGTAGCTGCGGGCGCTGTCGGCGCGGCGCTGCGAGAGCGTCATGTTGTACGCGTCGCTCCCCACGTTGTCGGTGTGGCCCACGATCAGCACCTCGGTGCCGGGGTAGCGCTGCAGGCTCTGCGCGAGCTGGCGCAGGTTCTCGCGCCCCGCGGGGAGCACGTCGGACGAGTTGAAGGGGAACAGGATGCCGCTGGCGAAGGTCACCGCGATCCCCTCGCCCACGCGCTCCACGGTGGCGTTGTTGCCCAGGTCGCCCTTCAGGTCGTCGGCCTGGCGGTCCATCTGGTGGCCGATCACCGCGCCGGCCGCGCCGCCCAGCACCGCGCCGATGATGGCCCCGCGCGCCGTGCTCCCGGTCTGCTTGCCGATCACCGCGCCGATCGCACCGCCCGCGCCGGCGCCGATCGCGCCGCCGCGCTGCGTGTTGTTCATCGAAGCACATCCGCTCATCAACGCGGTCGCGCACGCGGCCACGGTGAGCTTCTTGACCAGCACGTTCATCTCCTCATCCTCCCGTCAGAGGGGCGTTCCATCTCCGGAACTGGTGGGTACGCCCCGCAGGTTTGCAAGGCCGGTGCCGTCCCGGAGCACCCGCGCGCGTGCCGCCCCCTCCCCCACGCGCGCGGCAAGTTCTTTCACCGCAATCACTTGTAAAACCGTACCAGATCGTCCGTCTCCGCATGATCTACTACAGGACGGTTCGCGCCACGGGCCCGTCACGCTTCAGGACACGCCACCGGCCCGTTTCCCTGCGCCCTGTCCACCCGCGGGGACGGGTGTGGACAGGCGCCCACGCCACCCACCTGCAGCATGCAAAGAAAAACGAGAAGCGGAAGAAACCTGAAGGCCGTTCGCTGCTACCCGGCATCGTGCCTGAGAGTCTCAGGAGATTCCTGGCGAATCGCTCGCGCGTATGGTCAGGTGGTCTCAACCCGACTTCCAGCGCTGGAACGCGGAATACCAACCGCCGCTCATAACCTGGAGATTGGGAAGTGATCGTTGGGCAACCGAAAAGTACAGGACGCCCGCGGTCAGGACGAGGGAGTAGAGGAACGAGATCAACCCGAACCGAACGCCGCCAGGCGCGATCGTAGCGATAGGCAGCGCCACGAGAAGAACTCCCAGGACGCTAAACCCCCGGCCGACAGAAACACAACTCGGGTATCCTTCGTCGCGCACGTAGGTTTTGACTTCGGAAAGGAAGCTTCTGCCCGTAAGGCTACGGCGCAGACGCAGGCCCACCAGAAGTGGGGCGACAGCGTACAGGCTGAGGGCCGCGAGAATGTAGAGATGGATCGAGACCACGTCTCCGATCGAGGTGCCGAGGTGGCGCACGCGGCTGATGTGCAGGTGGATGTCGTGGCCGGCGGAGAGCAGCGCGAGGTGAGCCGTAACCAACACCATCAGGCCGCCGATCAGGGACACGAGGCAGTAGAACAGCTGTGGTATCCAGTGCTCGATCAGGTCGGCGGCCGCGCTCACGGCCAGCTTCATGTAATGGAACGAGTAGCCCAGCACCACAATCGTAATCCAAGTGGGCCAGCGTAGAACGGAGAGGAGAAGCCCAACCAGCGAATTTTCGTCGACCTGGAACACGGCGCCTGGAGTCGGCGGCTTGTACGGATCTTCCTTGAAGAGGAATGCGGCATTCAGCAGGATGCCGAACACCACCACCCCGACCAGTACCGCCCGCACGATCGAGACCGTGCTCCAGACAGCCGCGATGTCGACCAGCACACGCCCTGCTGCCGCCCGCCGGAGAACGTCGGAGTACGCGAACGAAAACCATCGCAGCAGAATCCCGATCCCCAGGAGCGTGGCGCCAACGGTCGAGATGGGACGCCCACGCGACGAAACGTCCACGGACTTCCAGTCCTTGACGAACACGTCGAGCACCAGTCCGACCCAGGCGCACACCACCAGACCGGCGCTGGCCACCAGCAGGTTCGCCGCCCACACTGGGTGTGATTCGGAAATAAACAATCCAACCGCACCTGCGGACGTCACGATCCAGAGCAGCGGAAGACGCACCTGCAGATCTGGATCCATGGCGAGGACCCAATAGGAGATCAGTGCGAGTGGCACGCTGGAAGCGACAAGGAACAGCACCGGCGTCATGAACAGCCCGCAAACGTAGACGGCGGTAATCGCGCCGATCGCGTAGCACAACCAGAGGATGCTGTGGCGTGTAAGCTCGGCCGGGAGATCACGATAAGGCGGCATGAATCACCTCCGCAAAAGACGTGAGACAATCTTTGACGGATCTACAATAAGGACATCGGTCGATGTGTCCAACACTTTCCGCGGCCGCGGAATGGGCCCGCCGAACGGTGGTTCACTCGCCCGCAAATCGCCGCAGCAGCGCCAGCAGGTCGGCGGACACCTCGGCGGCGGGGCGGCTGGCGTCGATGACCTCCACGCGGCCGCGCTGGGGGAATTCGCGGCCGATCAGCTCGAAGTAGCGCGAGCGGACGCGGCGCTGCTGCTCGGGGGTCTCGAAGATCTCCTTCTTCCAGCGCGAGCCGCGCATCCGCTCCTCGGCCTCGGCCGGGGGCACGTCCAGGAAGATGGTGAGGTCGGGGACGATCGCCGGGTGGTTGATCTCGATCAGCCACTCCAGGTCGGCGTGCTGCCCCTGGTAGGCGAGCGTGGAGAGGAGGTAGCGGTCGCAGACCACGTCGCGGCCGGCTTCGAGGTTCGGCAGCACCTGCGTGGCCACGTGGTCGGCGCGGTCGGCGGCGAAGAGCAGCGCCAGCGCCTGCGCGTCGAAGTCGGCGGCCGCGGGACGCGGGTCGTCGGGGTCGTGCAGGTCGAAGTTGGCGCCCACCAGCCGCTTCTGCAGCGCCAGGCGGATCAGCATCCCCACCGGGCCGTCGCTGGGCTCGTGGGTGAAGAACGCCTTGCGGCCCGCGCGGCGGTAGTGGTCGCGCAGCACGCCCAGCTGCGTGGTGGTCCCCGCGCCGTCGATCCCCTCCAGCACGATGAACCGGCCGCGGCGGGACGTCCCCGGGTCGGACGGGTTGGGCAAGTCGGCCATCAGCCGCGTGAGGTCGGGTTGCGAGTCGAGACGACGCTGCGGTGGACGCGCCGAATCTACCCCGCGGCGGACGGCCCCGCCACGGCGGCCCGGGACGGCGGCCGTCCGACGGCTTCCAGCTCCTTCACCGCGCGGTCCTCGGCCACGTCGGCGCGGATGATCGCGCCGAGCCGCTCCGCCCGCGCGCGGAAGCCCGGCTCGGAGAGGAGGCGCCCGACGGCGGCGGCGATCCGGCGCGGGGTGGCGGACGGGCGCAGCCGGAGCCCCGCGCCGCGCGCGAACACGCGGGCGGCGTTGTCGTCCTGGTCGCGGCCCATCGGCAGGCAGAGCAGCGGGAGGCCGTGGGCAAGCGCGCGCATCACCGTGCCGTGCCCGGCGTGGGTCACCACCGCCGCCGCGTGCGGAAACACCCGTGCGTGCGGCGCGGAAGCGGCCGCCACCACGTTCTCGGGCAGGGTGAAGCGCTCCGCCGCCATCGCCGGACCGAGCGTCACCAGCGCCCGCACGGGGAGCGACCCCATCGCCGCGACGATCCGCCGCAACACGCCGCGCTGGTCCTGGAAGGTGGAGGAAAGGCTGGCGACCACCAGCGGGCGCGGGTCGCCGGCGCGCCACGGGCTGGCCCACGCGCCGGCCCAGTCGGGGTCGTCGAGCACCGGGCCCACGTAGCGCACGTTGGGCGGGGGCGGATCGATGGGGAAGTCGAACGCCCGCGAGGTCAGGATCAGCCGGCGGTCGGCCGCGTGGTACTGCTCCACCAGCTCGCGCGCGCTGCCGAGCGGGGGCAGGCCCAGCGCGCGGCGCGCGTCGTTGAAGGGGGCGAGCGACCCACCGAGCAGCGCGTGGAAGAGGCCGGTCACCAGCGCGTCGCGAACCCGGCCGGCCAGGCCGGCGCGCGGCAGAAAGCCCGGCCCCGCCGCCGGGCGCCCCGGACCGGGCAGGTACTCGGGCATGTGGAAGAGCACCACGCGCGGAACCCCCGCCCACTCGGCGGCGACCAGGGCGCCCGGCGTCAGCGCGTCCGCCACCACCACGTCGGGCCGTTCGGCCCCGATCGCGCGCCGTGTCTCCTCGGCCACCACCCGCGCGGGGCCGAACACCACGTGGGCGAACACCGCCTTCAGCGCCCCCGCCGGCGTCCGTGCCGCCCAGTCGCCGGCCAGGTCGCGCGTGCGGTCGCTGCGCGTGAAGTGGCGCGTGAACGGGACGAAACCCCCGCCCGCCGCCTCCACCGCCCGGCGCAGGCAGGGCTCGGTGAGCACCCGCACGCGGTGCCCGCGCGCGGCCAGGCGGCGGGCCAGCCCCAGCACCGGCGGCACGTTCCCGCCCGCCTCCACGGTCACGAACAGGTACGAACGCGCGGCGGTCACCGGGCGCCGCCCGCGTGAGAGGGGGCGAGGGCGACCAGCCCCGCCACCAGCGCACGGATCGCCTCCCCGGCCTCGTCGGCGCCGCGGCCCAGGTCTCGCCGCAGCAGCTTCCACACGTACACGTCGGTGGCCGCCACGAACGTGTCGAGCCGCGCGGCGTGGGCCGGATCGGCGCGGGGGGGAAGCCAGGGGGCGAACACGCGGGCACACCACGCCCGGTGCGCCGCGCGGCCGTTCTCCACGATCGCGCGGGCCTCGGCCACCCGCCCTTCCAGCGCCAGCGTGCGGATCACCGCGTCTCCGTCGCGCTCGTAGTGCGCGAGGAGCAGCGCCAGCGCGCCCTCCACGCCGCAGGCGGGAGCCTGGCCGCGCTCCGCGGCGATCCCCGCCGCGTCGGCGGCGATGCAGGCCGCCACCACGCCCTCGCGCGAGCCGAAGCGCCGGATCACCGTCCGCACCGAGACCCCGGCCCGGCGGGCGATGTCGGCCAGGGTGATCTCGTCCAGCGCGCGCTCGCGCCAGAGCGAGACGGCCGCGGCCAGGATGTCGCGCGCCGTGCGGGCCGCCGCCTGGTGCCGCGCGACCATCCGGTAGCTCCGCGTGGGCGATGGCGCTTTCATGTCACGTAGAGTGACACGAAAATCAGCCGACGTCAAGCAGCTTGGAGACTCCCTCGCCGGCGCTGCCACCGGCCCGTCTCCGGAACCGGTCCATCCCGTCCTCGAACCGGCTCTACCGTCACCCTTCCCCGCATCACCTCGGCGCGCGCAGGCGGTCTCGCACGCCGCCGGCGGCCGCGCGGGCGAGCGGGCCCGGCGCCGGGTGCGCGCGGAGGGCACGCGCGAAGAGCCGCGCGGCCGCGGCGTACTCGCCCCGCGCCAGCCGTGCGCGCGCCGCGGTGCGCAGGTGCTCGCCGTGCGCGCGACGGGCGATGGACGCCAGCTCGGCGGGCGGACGGCGCTCCAGGAAGAGCTCGTAGACGCGGGCGCTGCGCTCGTGCGGGTCCGCCAGCCCGTGGGTCAGACGCCCGGGATGCTCGCGCACGCGGGTCAGCACGCGCGGCACGCCGGCGGCGGACGCCTGCACCGCCAGCCGCAGCACCAGCTCGTGGTCGCCGCGCGCGGCCAGCCGCGGATCTTCGCTGAAGCCGCCCACCCGCGTGAACAGCCCGCGCGTGATCAGCAGGGTGGAGATGTCGACGCCGATCTCCCCCGCCAGCAGGTCGCGCGCGATCCACCCCGAGCGCACCTCGCCGCTCCCGGCGCGGAACGGCACGGTGCGCCCGTCCTCGTCCATCAGCTCGTAGCCGGTGAAGCACCATTCCGCGCCGGCCTCGCGCATCGCGGCCACCTGCGTCTCCAGCTTCTGGGGCAGCCACACGTCGTCCGAGTCCAGGAAGGCGAGCAGCGGCCCCGATCCCGCCGCCGCGCCGCGGTTCCGCACGCGCCCCACGTGCCCCTCGCGCGGCCCCGCCACGCACCTCACGCGGGGATCGCCCAGCTCCGCGATCCACGCCGCCGTCCCGTCGGTACTGCCGTCGTCGGCCACCCGCAGCTCCCACGCCGACCAGGTCTGCGCGCGCACCGACTCCACCGCCTGGCGCAGCAGCGGCAGGCGGTTCCACGTGGGGATCACCACGGTCACCAGCGGACGGTCCGCGGACGCAGGCACGGCAGCCCTCGGTGGGAGAGATGGGGCGGGGGACGGAGAGTGGCCGGCGGGCGCGCAGCCCGCCGAAACCGGAGACCGGAGAGGCCGTCCGGACGCTAGGCGATCCGCCGCACCCAGAGGTCGCCCCACCCGGGCGCGCCGGGCGCGTCCAGGCGGGCCGCCAGCGTGCGGCGGAACTCGTCCAGCGGAACCCAGCGCGGCAGCGCGAAGCGGAGCGGGCCGGGGAGCGTCAGGTTCACCTCCGCGCGGCCGCCGGGCGCAACCAGGCGCAGGCATTCCTCCGCGCGATCCAGCTCGCCGGCCACGTACTCGAACGACACCAGCGGCAGCGGGCGCGGCAGGGTGCTGAACACGTCTTCCTCCACACCCTCCACGTCCACCTTGCAGTAGGCGGGCGGCCCATGGCGCTCGATCAGCCCCGCAAGCGTCACCATGGGGGAGCGGAGCGTGCCCACGGTCTCCCCCCGCCAGTCGGCGCGCAGGCTGGAGGACGGGTGGTTGGGGCGCAGGTAGAGCGTGGCCGTCCCCACGGCCCGGCCGACCACCGCCTGGACGAGGGCGAACCCCGGATGCCGGCCGCAGCGCGCGCGCAGCCGCTCCACGCACTGCGGCTGCGGCTCCACGGCGAGCACGCGTGCCCCCGCGCGCAGCAGCGGCCCCGACACGTCGCCCACGTTGGCGCCCACGTCGAACGCCAGCGCGCCCGCCGGCACCAGCGCGCGGTAGAACGCGACGTCGTCCGCGTTCTCGTCGGGCGGCGCAGGGACGGGAAAGATCCGCGGGACCGTGATGGCGGCGCGAGCCGATGCGGGGTCGGCCAGGAGATCGCGGGTGCCGGGCATGCGGGATCGGCGGGATGAGGGCGGTGCGGCGGGAGGGAGCGGCCTGTCCCGGAAGATGCGGTGCGTGGCGGCGCAACGGAAGGCTGGCGCGCTCCGGAGGTACGTCAGGGCGAATGAAGAATTCGCCGCGGGAGTGCCGTATTTCGAGGAAATCCTGTTCCGGAACGCGCCCGGCCGATCCCCGCGGCGGCTGCGCGGACGCCGCCGTCCCTTGACCCCGCGCGCGGCGTATCGTATCCGCAGCGGATGGAATCGACTTCGAAACGGCCGGCGTTCCCGCCGCTCCCCGCGGTGGTGCTGGCGATCGTGAGCGTGCAGGGCGGCGCGGCGCTGGCCAAGGGGCTCTTCCCCGCGCTGGGCGCCACGGGCACGGTGGGGGTGCGGATCGGGATCAGCGCGGCGATCCTGCTGGCCGCCTTCCGCCCGCCGCTGCGCCGCCTGAACCGGGCGCAGTGGCGGGCGGCGGTCCCGTACGGCCTGGTGCTGGGGCTGATGAACCTGGTGTTCTACAACGCCCTGGCGCGCATCCCCATGGGGCTGGCGGTGACGGTGGAGTTCGTGGGGCCGCTGGGCGTGGCGGTGTTCGGCTCGCGCAAGGCGGTGGACGTGGTGTGGGTGGCGCTGGCCGGCGCCGGGATCGCGCTGATCACCCCGTGGACGGCCGGGAGCGGCGTGGACCCGCTGGGGGTGGCGCTGGCGTTCGCGGCCGGGGGCTGCTGGGCCACGTACATCGTGCTGGGCGGGCGCCTGTCGCGCGTGCTCCCCGGCGGCGCGGCGGTGGCGACGGGGATGCTGGTGGCCGCGGTGGCGGTGGTGCCGTTCGCCGCGGCGGCCGGCGGGTTCGCGCACCTCACCCCCGGGCGGTTCGCGGCGGGCGTGGGCGTGGCGCTCCTCTCCAGCGCGATCCCCTACACGCTGGAGATGATCGCGCTGAAGGCGCTCCCCGCCCGCACCTTCGGCATCCTGATGAGCCTGGAGCCCGCCGTGGGCGCGCTGGTGGGCCTCGTCTTCCTCCGCGAGGTCCTTTCCCCCACCCAGTGGCTGGCCGTGGCGCTGGTGATCGCCGCCAGCGCCGGGTCGACCATCACCTCGCGCCGTGCGCCCGAGCCGAAGCAGGCCGACGCGAGCGAGGGGTGGCAGGGCGGGTGACGGCGGCGGGCCGGTGAGCATCTGCCCGGGCGCGGCGAGGTAGCTCTCTCCCCGCTCCGCAGGGACGGGAGCACTCCGCGTGCAAGTGAATTTCACGCCGTCGCAGTCCGCGAAGGCGCCGCGAAGGCAGACTGTGCGCCGCCGTAGCCGCGAGTTTACTGACATACTCCCGCGCGCATCCCTTGAATCCCTCCACTCCTTCAAATCCCCCGCACCTCCGCACCCCCGCACCCCCCCACCTGTTCCCCCC
>Ga0207706_10005417_pt1 | contig 11895 bp, 8 predicted proteins | sample KBSC53metaG_FD_184318 | JGI IMG/M metagenome (GOLD analysis project Ga0207706, IMG submission 184318) | Corn rhizosphere microbial communities from Kellogg Biological Station, Michigan, USA - KBS C5-3 metaG (SPAdes) (version 2) | ecosystem: Host-associated > Plants > Roots > Rhizosphere > Soil ... | reverse complement strand
TGGTCAGCTCGCCGCCGGGCCAGTTCATCCTCGGCAACCGCACGCTGCCCCCGCCGCCCGAGGCGCTCTCGGCCTCGCCGCGGCTGAACGAGCCCTACTTCTACGACGGCATGATGGAGTCGCCCGACGCGCAGAACACCAGCCGCCGCCCGGGCAGCGGCGCCGAGAAGAAGATGCCGGTGCGCGTCTCGGCGATGTACGTCGCGTTCGGCGAGGAAGGCTCGCCGCAGCAGACGCTGCTGGTGCAGATCGCACGCGGCCGCGCCAGCCGCGAGGAGCTGGCGCGCAGCATCCTGGTCGACACCGCGCTGCCGCTGTCGGCCCTGATCGCGCTGACCTCGCTGATCGTGTGGGCCGGCATCCGCGCCGGCCTGCAGCCGCTGGCCCGGTTGCGCGGGCTGGTGGAAGACCGGGCACCGAATGACCTGACGCCGCTGGAGATCGAGGCCGCGCCGCAGGAAGTGCGCTCGCTGGCCAAGGCACTGAACAGCCTGCTCGAGGCGGTGCGCCACAACGTCGTCGCGCAGAAGCGCTTCATCAGCGATGCCGCGCACCAGCTGCGCACGCCGCTGGCCGGCCTGAAGAGCCAGACCGAGCTCGCGCTGCAGGAAGCCAGCGACCCCGCCAAGCTGCAGGACCCGGCCGAGCTGGCGGCGCTGATCGCGCGGCTCAAGCGGGTGCGCGAAAGCGCCACCCGCAGCGCCCACCTCGTGAACCAGTTGCTGACGCTGGCGCGTGCCGAGCCGGAATCGGCACCCGCCCAGGGCCGCGCCCGCTTCGACCTCTGCAAGCTCGCGCGCGAGCTCACCGCCGAGTTGGTGCCGCGCGCGCTGCATGCCGGCGTGGACCTCGGCTTCGACGACAGCGCCGACGATACCGGGGCGATCGACGTCGAGGGCACCTCGCTGCTGGTGCGGGAGGCGCTGTCGAACCTGATCGACAACGCGATCCGCTACGCCGGCAAGGGCGCCGAGGTCACGGTGCGCTGCGGCCGAGCCGACGGCTGGGCCTTTGCCGAGGTGATGGACAACGGCCCCGGCATTCCGGAGGCCGACCGCGAGCGGGTGTTCGAGCGCTTCGTGCGCAACACGCATGAAGGCACCGGCTGCGGCCTGGGGCTCGCGATCGTCAAGGAGGTGATCGAGCGCCACGGCGGCACGGTGGTACTCGGCGCCGGCGGCGATGCCGAGCAGCCCCGCGGGCTGGTGGCGCGCATCCGCCTGCCGCTGCCCAAGGCGGCGGGCGCACAGGTTTCCGCGTGACTTCCTCCACGCGGGGCCGCAACCGTCACGCGGCCGTCTCACAAACTGTTGCAAGCGTCCAGTAAGGTTGGGGCTCGTGTCCGCGGCACGTCGCCGTCTTCGCTGTTTCGCGGGTCGCCCGTCGTGTGGTTCCTTCGATGTCCGCCCCGCCCATCCGCCTCTTCCGATTCCTCCTGCGTGCCGTCTCCCAGCTCTGGGCCCGGCTGCGCCTGCAGCACGGCTGGCACGATGCGCTGGTGGCCCACGCGCCCTTCGGCGTGATCGCGACCGATCGGCATGGGCGCGTCGGCCATGCGAATGCCGCCGCTGAAGAGATGCTGGGCTATGCCCCGGGGGAACTGATCGGCCGGCGCGCGGCGCCGACCCTGCTGCTGCCCGATGAAACCGCCTCCTGCCCGGCCGGGCTGCAGGAATGCCAGCTGCGCCGCAAGGACGGCGTGCTGCTGCCGGTGCAGCTCTCGCTGGCCGGCGTGGAGGGTGGCGGCCAGGTCGCCACCGTGCACGACATCAGCGAGCGCCGGCGGGCCGAGGAGCACATCCTTCAGCTCGCGCACTACGACACGCTGACCGGCCTGCCGAACCGCACGCTCGTTTCCGACCGGCTGACGATCGCGATCGAGCGCGCACGACGCCAGCAAACCCGCATCGGCGTGCTGCTGCTCGATCTCGACCATTTCAAGCACATCAACGACACGCTGGGCCACGACGTCGGCGACGAGGTGCTGCGCGTTGCCGGGCAGCGCCTGAAAGACGGCGTGCGCACCAGCGACACGGTGGCCCGCATGGGCGGCGACGAGTTCGTCGTGATGCTGAGCGACCTGCACAACCGGCTCGAGGCCGAGGCCGTCGCGCAGAAGCTGCTGCAGGCGTTTGCCGAAGCCATCCCTGCCGGCCAGCGAACGCTGCGCGTCACGCCCAGCATCGGCGTCGCCGTGTACCCCGAGGACGGCATCGACCTGCCGCAGCTCCTGCAATGCGCCGACCTCGCGATGTATGCCGCCAAGTCCAGCGGCCGCAATGCGGCGCGCTCGTTCCGGCCCGACATGAAGCAGGCGACCCACCACCGCGTGGAGCTGGAGGCCGACCTGCGCCTGGCGCTGGAGCGCGAGGAACTGCACCTGCACTACCAGCCGCTGGTCTGCCTCATGCGCGGCAGCGTGATCCGCCTCGAGGCGCTGCTGCGCTGGCAGCATCCGCAGCGCGGCGCGGTGTCGCCGGTGGAGTTCATTCCCATCGCCGAGGAATGCGGGCTGATCCTGCGCATCGGCGAATGGGTGCTGCGGCGCGCCTGCCACGACGTGAAAGCCCTGCGCGACCGCTGCGGGCAGGACCTGCAGGTGGCCGTGAACCTATCGCCGATGCAGGTGCAGCACGGTGGCCTGGTGGAGCTGGTGAACAGCGCGCTCGCCGACAGCGGCCTGCCCGCCGGCGCGCTGGAGCTGGAGATCACCGAAGGCGTGCTGATCCAGGACTCCAAGGCCGCGATCGAGGCGCTGAGCGAGCTGCGCGCCCGCGGCGTACGCATCGCGATCGACGATTTCGGCACCGGCTACTCGAGCCTGAGCTACCTGGCGCGTTTTCCGCTCGACACGATCAAGCTCGACCGCTCGTTCGTGCGTGACCTGCATGTCGACGAGAACGATGCGGCGATCGCCAGCTCGGTGCTGGCGATGGGCCGCAGCCTCAAGCTCGAGGTGGTGGCCGAGGGCGTCGAGACGGAAGCCCAGCGTGACTTCCTGCAGCAGCGCGGCTGCCACATCGCGCAGGGCTTCCTGTTCAGCCGGCCACAGCCGCTGGAATCGATCGCCCGCTGGATCGGCGAGCGGCAGAGCTCGTTCACGCCGATTCCGGCGTGCGAGATCTGACCCAGCGCGAACTATTCATTTTCAACCATCCATATCGTCGACCACCTAGCTGAAATACAATTCATGAACTATTCATGAGTATTTCAGAGCACCTCACCAACTTGCAGCGGGCGCTGCGCGGACGGCGGCTGACCGCCGAGGAAGCGGCTCGCCTGCTCGGCATCAGCCAGCCCACCTTGTCTCGCACGGTGCGCGCGGCCGGCAGCCAGGTGACGGTGGTCCGCCAACCGGGCGTGCGCACCCCTTCGTATGCGTTGTTGCGCGGTGATCTCCCGATCGCGGCGCGGCAGCCGCTGTACCGCATCGACGAGCAAGGCCGGCTGTCGCAGATCGGAGAAGTGGCGTTTCTCGATGGCGGCGCCTCGCACGTGCACTGCGAGGACGCCAGCCACCGCACCTTGAAAGGCCTGCATGAAGGCCTGCCGCCCTTTTTGCGCACGATGATGCCCTCGGGCTTCGTGGGCCGGGAGCTCGTGCGCTTCCATCACCGGGTGCTGGGGCTGCCGCCATCGCTGCGCGACTGGAGCGATGACCACCACGTCGTCTTCCTCGCGAGGCAGGGCTTCGACACGCCCGGCGATCTCGTGCTCGGCCCCGACGCGGCGAACCACGCGCTGGCGGCCTCCGACTTCGAAAGCCTGGTCACCGACAACGAGCGCGGCACCTGGTACCGCGATTCGGTGCTGGCGCAGGCCGACCAGGCCGGCGGCGCCAGCGCCGGCGGCGAACAGCCGAAGTTCCTGTTCAACCTGGCCGATGGCCGCCATCTGCTCGTGAAGTACGCCCCCGCCGGCTCCCGCTGGGCCGAGCTGCTGGCCTGCGAGAGCATCGCGCTCGCGATGCTCTCGGCGCAGGGCCTGCCCGCGGCCCGCGCCTACTGGTTCGAAAGCCACGGCATGTGCTACCTCGAGGTGGACCGCTTCGACCGCGTGGGGCACCACGGGCGACGACCTTTCATCTCTGCCGGCGCGGTCGACGACGAGCTGTTCGGCAGGCGCGACAGCTGGGCCGCATTCGCCCGGCGCTGCGCCGAGGCGCATCTGCTGAGCGCGCTCGACGCGCGGCGCATCGAGACGCTCGCGGCCTTTGGCGCGCTGATCGGCAACAACGACATGCACTTCGAGAACCTGGGGCTGGTGCCCGACTATGCGCGCGGCACCTATGCGCTCGCCCCGGCCTACGACATGCTGCCGATGCGCTATGCGCCGGCCGCCGGCGGCATCGAACCCGAGCTGCAGCCCTTGAGCTTCAGCATCGGCGATGCCGCGATCCCATTGGCACGCTGGAGCGAAACCAGGCCATGGGCCGCGGCTTATTGGCAGCGCGTGGCGGCGGACGCCCGCATGAGTGCCGGCCTGCGCCAGGTGGCCGCGCGCAACGCCGAGGCCGTCGACAGCCACCTGTCGCGCCTCGGCGCCAGCTGAGCCGCCTCAGGGCCACGAGGTCTCGCGCATCGGCAGCACCATCACCTCGGGGATCACCGTCTCCTCGGGCTGCATCAGCACGAACTTGACCGCCTCGGCGACGTTCTTCGGATCCTGCAGCACGCCGGGGTCGATGTCGGGGAAGCGGTCGAGCAGGAAAGGCGTGCGCATGCCGCCGGCCACGATGGCCGAGACCTTGATGCCCTGCGGTCGCAGCTCCGCATGCAGCGCATGCGACAGGCCGAGCAGGCCCCACTTGGTGGCGTGGTAGGCCGCGGCATTCGGCCAGGCGCGCTTGGAGGCGGTGGAGGCGATGTTCACGATGTGGCCGCCGCCGCCCTGCCCGGTCTTCGGGCCCATGGCCGCGACCGCATGCTTGGCCATCAGGAACGGCCCGGTCAGGTTGGTGCGCACCACGCGCTCCCAGTCGTCGGCCGAGAGCTCGGAGATCGGCACGGTGATGTCGATCGCCGCGTTGTTCACCAGCACGTCGAGCGAGCCGAAGCGCTCGCGCACCTGGGCGATCGCGCGCTGCACCTGGGTTTCGTCGCCCACGTCCAGCGGCATCGCCACCGCTTCGATGTTGCGTTCCACCAGCGTGGAGGCGCATTGCGTCGCGCGGTCGCCCGCGACGTCGGCGATCACCAGGCGGGCACCGGCCTCGCCGAGTGTTTCCGCCACCGCGGCACCGAGCCCGCGCGAACCGCCCGTGATGATGATGGTCTTGCCGCGCAGGGTCGGCGTGGTGGTCTTGCTGTCCATGTTGAAGAACTCCCTCTGGGAAAAAGGTGGGACAAGAGTCAATCCGCTGCAGCAGCCTGCTGCAGCTTCGCGAAATGCTCGGAGCGCCCGGTCTTGTAGAGCTCGTACCAGGCGGTGAGGGCCTCGTCGCCGTAGATCGAGAGGCGCTGGAAGATCGCGCGAGCGAACTCCAGCGGCGCCATGCCGCCGGCGGTGATCAGCCCTTCGTCATCGAAGGCGGGCTGGTCCTCGTAACGGTCACTGCCGCCGTACTCCGCCACGCCCTTCAGGTAGGCGAGCGCGTTGCTCGTGTGGCGCCGCGTATCCAGCACGCCGGCGCGCGCGAGGCCGGCCGTGGCACCGCAGATCGCGGCCACCGGCACGCCGGCCTCGAGAAACGCCCGGCCCTTGCGCGCGGCCTCGAGGTGCTGGCCCTGGTCCCAGCCGATGCCGCCGGGCAGGATCAGCAGCGCGCTGTCGGCCGGCGCCAGCCCCTCGAGCGCGGCGTCGGGCAGCACCGCCATGCCGCCCATCGAGCGCACGACGCTCTGGCCCATGCCCACGGTCTTGACGCGCCAGCGACCCGGCTCACGCTGGAAGTCGGGGGTGTTGATGCCGGCGATGGCGAAGGCTGCTTCCCAGTCGGCGAAGCCATCGAAGACATAGAGGTGGACGGTGGATGCCGCAGGCACGATGGGTGGTGGCAGAAGTGACCCAGCTGCGTAGGCAGCCGGCGTGCCCGAGCTCAGCGGGCCGGATCGCGGCCGCCCGCGAACAGCTGCCGCGCATCCACCGCCTGCTGCCAGCGGTCCTTGGCCACGGCCCGCAGGCAGGCGGCGATGGTGGTGGCGAAGGCTTCGTCGTAGTAGGCATGCGCACCGCTCACGCCGACGACGATGCCGTCGAGGTTGCAGGCGCCCCACAGCAGGCTGTCGCCCTCGCGCAGCCGGTAGGGCTTGAGCCCCTGCAGCGCATGGCCGTCGAGCGCGTGCTCCCAGCTCGCCTTGGCCTTGGCGCGTGCAAAGCTTGCATAGTCGGCATCCCATTTGGAGCGGTCGCCGACCGCATGCTCCAGCAGCACCGCCTCGTCGAAGCGCGCCTCGCCGGCGCTAAGCGCCGGATCCATGATCACGATGTAGAGGAAGCCGCTGCCGCACACATCCTTGCGCGTCATCAGCGGTTCGATCATCGGCAGCGCCATCTTCAGCGCCTGTTGCGCAGCATCGGCGTCGGCAAAGAAACTGCGCTTGGCATTCAAAGTCATGTGGATCACCTTTCACGCGGCCCCGCGCCGCGCTCGGGCCTTGCCGCAGGCAGGCGGCATACCCGGGGCTATCGCGGGAGTGCGTATTGCGTGGCGTCGCCTTCAGGCCGCCGCGGCCGCCGGGCGCCCCCCCGCGCCGGGCCGGCCGGCCAGCGTGGCCAGCGTCGACACCAGCTCCTGCGGCTCGACCGGCTTGGCCAGGTGCACCTGGAAGCCGGCCATCAGCGCGCGGATGCGGTCGCCCGCCTGCGCCAGCCCGGTCAAGGCGACGGCCGGTACGCGGTCGTCCAGCGGGACGCCGCGCTGCTGCTCGATCTGGCGGATGCGGCGCACGACCTGGTGGCCGTCTTCCTCGCCGAGCGCGATGTCGCAGACGATCACCTGCGGCCAGTCGCGGCTGCCGTGGTGCTCGAGCCAGTCGATCGCCTTGGCGCCGGTGGCATAGGCCTTGACCTCGGCGCCCTCGGCCTCGAGCAGCGCCACCAGCGCCTCGCGCGCGTCGTCGCGGTCGTCGATGCTCATCACGCGCAGGCCGGCCAGCGGCTGCACGCCGGGCGCAACGGCGGGCGCCTCGCCCTCCGCAGCAGGCGCCACCTGCGGCGGCACGGTCTCGGCATTCACCGCGCGCAGCGGCATCTCGATCACATAGCGCATGCCGTGCGTCGAGCTCGGGGGCTCGATGTGGAAGGCGCCTCCCTGGCGCTCGATCGTCGAGCGCAGCTGCAGCGGATCGGCCGCCTCGTCGGTGCCATGCGGCTGCGGATGCTGCGGCTCCGGCGGGCGCGCCGCCGGCGGCACCAGCTTGAGCCGCGGCGGCGCATCGGGCCGCGGCGGCGCGGCGGTGGGCGTCACGGCCGAGGGCAGGCCGTGGCGGCCGTCGGTGATCATCAGGCGCGCATTGGCTTCGTGGCGCTCGAGCTTGAGCTCGATGCGGCCATCGACCGGCGTGGCCTCCACCGCCTGCATGCACAGCTCGCGCAGCGTCTGCGACAAGGTGCTCGGGTCGCCGGTGATGCGGGCGTTCTCGAGGTCGACGTCGCTGTAGAGCTTGACGCCGCGCGCCTCGATCGCCTCGCGCAGGCCATCGATCACGTTGGCCATCAGCACCGCCAGGTTGACCGGCTGGCGCGCCAGGCGCCGCTCCAGCCGCTCGACCTGCGCCTGCTGGCGCTGCAGGTTCCACAGCTGCGCATAGAGGCCGTCGCGCTCCAGCAGCTCTTCGTGGCGGCCGCGCTCGACGATGCGGCCCTTGTCCATCACGATGATCTGGTCGGCATTGACGATGGTCGACAGCCGGTGCGCGATGATCAGCGTGGTGCGGCCCTGCGCGATGCGGTCGAGCTCGCTCTGGATCGCACGCTCGGCGCGCGTGTCGAGCGCCGAGGTGGCCTCGTCGAAGATCATCACCGGCGGGTTCTTCAGGAAGGCGCGCGCGATGGCGATGCGCTGCTTCTCGCCGCCCGAGAGCTTGAGCCCGCGCTCGCCCACCACCGTCTCGTAGCCCTGCGGCAGCGAGAGGATGAACTCGTGCACCTGCGCTGCCTTGGCGGCCTCGATCACATCGGCCATGCCGGCGCCGGTGCGGCCGTAGCCGATGTTGTAGGCGATGGTGTCGTTGAACAGCACGGTGTCCTGCGGCACCACGCCGATGGCCTCGCGCAGGCTCGCCAGCTTGACAGCGCGCAGGTCCTGCCCGTCGACCGTGATGCGGCCGCTGGCCACGTCGTACAGGCGCAGCAGCAGCCGCGCCAGCGTCGACTTGCCCGAGCCGCTGCCGCCCACCACCGCCACCGTCTTGCCCGCGGGCACGTGGAAGCTCACGTCCTGCAGGATCTGGCGGCCCGGCTCGTAGGAGAAGTCGACATGGTCGAACACCACGTCGCCGCGCTCGATGCGCAGCGGCGTGCTGTCGGGCTTGTCTTCGATCTCGGGCTTCTGCTCGAGCAGCGAGAAGAGCTTCTCGGTGTTGACCAGCGCATCGCGCGCCTCGCGAAACACGAAGCCCAGCGCGTTCAGCGGCAGGCAGATCTGGATGATGTAGCTGTTGACCATCACCAGGTCGCCCACGGTCATGGTGCCGCGCATCGTCTGCTCGCCGGCCAGCAGCATCACCGCAGCGACACCGGCCGCGATGATCGCGCTCTGGCCGATGTGCAGCGTCGAGAGCGCGCGCTGGTTGTGCACGCTGCCCTCGAGCCACTGCTCCAGCACGCCGGCATAGCGCTTGCGCTCGAACTCCTCGCGCGCATAGGTCTTGACCATCTCGTAGTTGATCAGGCTGTCGACCATGCGGCCGTTGGCGCGAGAGTCGAGCTCGTTGACCTTGCGCTGGCGCAGCTCGCGCCGGTTGGTCAGCAGCATCGTGTAGGAGGCATACACGAAGAACGTGACCATGATCGCCAGCGTGAACCACAGGCTGTAGCCGGCCACCATCACGACCAGCACGCCGCCGAACTCCACCAGCGTCGGCACGATCGTGAACACCCCGGCACTGAGCAGGAAGCCGATGCCGCCGGTGCCGCGCTCGACATCGCGGATCAGCGAGCCGGTGTTGCGCTGCACGTGGAAGCGCGGGCTCAATGACATCAGGTGCGCGAAGGTGCGGTCGGCGAAGCCGATCACGGTGCGCTGCGTGACGCGCGCGAACACCAGGTCGCGCAGCTCGGTGAACAGCGTGCCGGCAAAGCGCAGCAGCGCGTAGCCCAGCAGCAGGAACACCGGCACCACGAGCACGGTCGGCGTGCCGTCGGGCATCGGGCCGGCTTGCCCGCCGAGCGTGCCGCCCAGGCGCTCGGGCCGGCTGAACTGGTCGACGATGGCCTTCAGCAGCATCGGCACGAAGATGGCCGAGACCTTCGCCAATACGAGCAGCACCAGCGCCGCGAGCGTTCGGCGCCGGTACCGCCAGATCGCTTCCCACAAGCCGATGAAGACCCTGCGCTGCGTGTCGCCGCTGTTGCCGTTGTTGTTCGTCATCTCGGGCGTGGCCGCAAACCGCGTGCCCAGCGCCTGAGCGCCCCGCACCCTGGTGCAGTCGGCCGGGCCCGGCAAGAAGTGCCGGACAAAGTTGCACGTCGGCCAGGCGCGGGTGTCACGCCTTCGAGAAGAAGTGCAGGTATGCGATCTGCCGCCCGGCGTGCAGGGCACAACGATTGCCTTGGACTGGCATCCACGTCACAGCAGAAGGAACTGCGCCATGAGAATTGCCCTGATCAGCGAGCACGCATCGCCGCTGGCCGCCATCGGCGGTGTCGACGCCGGCGGTCAGAACATCTACGTGGCCCACGTGGCCCAGTGCCTGGTCAACGAAGGCCATACGGTGGATGTGTTCACTCGGCGTGACGACGAGCAGCAGCAGCCCGTCGTCTACGTGAAGCCGGGGCTGCGTGTGCTGCACGTGCCGGCGGGGCCGCCTTCGTTCGTGCCGAAGGAACAGCTGCTGCAGTACATGCCGGAGTTCGCAGAGGCCTGCATACGGCTGTGCCGCGCCGGCCTTCATTACGACGTGGTGCACGCCAATTTCTTCATGTCGGGCTGGGTGGCGCTGGAGCTCAAGCGCTCGCTGGGCCTGCCCTTCGTGATCACCTTCCATGCGCTCGGGCTGGTGCGCCGCGAGCACCAGAAAGAGGCCGACGCGTTCCCCGACGAGCGCATCGACATCGAGCGCACGCTGGTGCGCGAGGCCGATGCGATCGTCGCCGAATGCCCGCAGGACCAGACCGACCTGGTCCGGCTCTATGGCGCCGACCCGCGCAAGATGACGATGGTGCCCTGCGGCTTCGACCCGCGCGAGTTCGCGCCGATGAGCCGCTTCGAGGCGCGCGAGAAGCTCGGCCTCGACCCCGACGAATTCATCGTGCTGCAGCTGGGCCGCATGGTGCCGCGCAAGGGCATCGAGAACGTGGTGCGCGCGATGGCGCTGCTGCCGCGCGACATCCACCCGCGGCTGCTGGTGGTGGGCGGCGAATCCGACACGCCCGATCCGCGCGCCACGCCCGAGATCGGGCGGCTGCAAGGCATCGCGCGGCAGCTCGAGGTGGACGACATCGTCACCTTCACCGGCCGCAAGCAGCGCGACCAGCTGCGCGCCTACTACTGCGCCGCCAACGTCTTCGTGACCACGCCGTGGTACGAGCCCTTCGGCATCACGCCGCTGGAGGCGATGGCCTGCGGCACCCCGGTGATCGGCAGCCAGGTCGGCGGCATCCAGTATTCGGTGGTCGACGGGCTCACCGGCTACCTCGTGCCGCCGAACGATCCGAAGGCGCTGGCCGAGCACCTGGGCTACCTGCAGGCCCACCCCGCCCTGTCGCGCGCGCTCGGGCTGGCGGGCATCCGCCGCGCGCAGACGATGTTCACCTGGGAGCAGGTGGCGTCGCAGCTGGCCGCGACCTACGGCGCGCTGCAGCCGGCGCAGGAACGTGCGGCCCTCGAGGCCAAGCCGGCCGCCCGCGCGCGGCTGCAGCTCGTCGGCAAGCAGGCCGAGGGACGCGCCGGCACGGCCTCGGGCCGCCGGCGCGCCGCAGCGGCCGCCGCGCTCGTCGCCGCAAAATGACTGCGGCGGATCCGCTGTCCGCCCTGGCGTTCGACGTCCCGTCGGCCCACAAGACCGCGACGCATCGCGCCGTCTTCCTCGACAAGGACGGCACGCTGGTCGAGGACGTGCCCTACAACGTCGATCCGGCGCGGTTGAAGTTCACGCCGCATGCGCTCGAGGCGCTGCGGCTGCTGCAGTCGCACGGCTACCTGCTGATCGTCGTGACCAACCAGCCCGGCATCGCGCTCGGCCACTTCGGCCGCGCGGAGCTGTCGCGGCTGCAGGCCGCGCTGACGCAGATGCTTGCGGATGCCGGCATCCGGCTGCAGGGTTTCCATGCCTGCCCGCATGCGCCGTCGGCCGACCCGAAGCGGCCCAACTGCTTGTGCCGCAAGCCGGCGCCCGGCCTGCTGCGCCAGGCCGCCCAGGCTTATGGCGTGGACTTGGCGCGCTCGTGGATGGTCGGCGACATCCTGCATGACGTGGAGGCCGGCCGCCGCGCCGGCTGCCGCACCGTGCTGCTCGACGTTGGCAACGAAACGCAATGGCAGATGTCGCCGCTGCGCGAGCCGCACCACCGCTGCGCCCACCTGCTCGAAGCCGCCAACGCGATCCTGCGCGCCGACGGCCTCGAGCGACCCGCGCCCCACCTTGAACGCGATGCCACCCCCCATGACGCCTGAACGATCCACCCGCTGGTCGCAAGTGCGGCGCGTGCTCGCCATCCGCCTGGACAACCTGGGCGATGTGCTGATGACCACGCCGGCGCTGGCCGCCATCCGTGAAAGCCTGCCGCAGGCCG
>Ga0207706_10005416_pt1 | contig 11895 bp, 5 predicted proteins | sample KBSC53metaG_FD_184318 | JGI IMG/M metagenome (GOLD analysis project Ga0207706, IMG submission 184318) | Corn rhizosphere microbial communities from Kellogg Biological Station, Michigan, USA - KBS C5-3 metaG (SPAdes) (version 2) | ecosystem: Host-associated > Plants > Roots > Rhizosphere > Soil ... | reverse complement strand
GCGCTAGCGGAAGGCCGCATCATGGGGGCCGGGCTCGACGCGTTCGCCAGAGAACCGCTCCCCGCGGAGAGTCCCCTCTGGGATCTTCCCAACGTGCTGATGACGCCCCATGTCGGCGGGAACGGCGGGCGCGAACTGTGGCGGCGCATGAGCGACCTCGTGCGCGACAACACGCGCCGCTATCTTTCCGGCGCGCCCCTTAAACACGTCGTCAGAACACCCGATGGGACGCTCCAAGGATTTGAAAATCTGGCGGCTGACAACTCTTAGTCGCGCATCCGGGCTTCCCAGAGTTGACCAATCCAACCGCTCCTGTGTCGTCGGCCGGCTAATGTCTGGATGTGAGTTGTTGCCGCCAGCAACTCGGTATAAAAGGCAGAGACATGCGTGTACGCATACTCGGCTGGACGCCGGTATTAATTTTTTTGAGCTTCGTTCTTATCGGTGAAACTTCCGCTCAGGTGGACCGGCTCAAAGTCGGTTATTCTTCGATCGGCGTCGGGCAGTCGCTGGTCTGGGTGACTAAAGAGGCCGGGCTCTTCAAAGAGAACGGGCTCGACGTGCAGCTCATTTTTATCGGCAGCTCGAGCGTCGTGACGCAAGCAGTGATCGCCGGCGACGTGCCGATCGCGATCATGTCCGGCAGCACGGCCGTCGGCTCGCAACTCGCGGGAGCGGACCTCGTCATAGCGGCGAGCACAAAGAAGGATCCAGCCCAGGCGTTTCTCGTCGCTGGCAAGGGAATTTCACAGCCCGCTCAGCTCAAGGGCAAAAAGCTCGCGGTGAGCCGCCTCGGCGCTTCATCGGATTTTATTCTCAGGGTGATTCTCAAGAAACTCGGCTTGGTCCCGGACAAGGATGTAGCGATCATTCAAATCGGCTCCTCGCCGGTCAGAATGGCGGCGTTGGCCAACGGCACTGCGGACGGCACTGCGCTGACCTTCGAGGAGATGATGGTCGCGAAGAAAATGGGTTTCAATGTCTTGCTGAACCTCATGGACTTCGGCGTCGAAGCGCTCAACAGCGATGTGGTGACGACACGCAGATTTATGCGAGAGTCGAGAGACACCGTCCAGCGCTTCATCAAAGGCATGATCAAAGGAGTCAGCTTCTTTGCGGCGAATAAAAAATTTTCCATGGACGTGATCGCTCGCTACACCAAGAGCAACGATGCTGAGAAGATCGAATACGGTTATGATTTTGTCGCCAAGACTTTTTTGAAGAAGCCCTACACTCCGATAAAAGGCATCCAACTCGCGCTCGAAGAGATCGGCGAACGAAATCCGGCGGCAAAAACCGCCAACCCCGAGCACTTTATCGATATGTCTATTGTCAAAGAGCTTGACCAGGGCGGATATATCGACGCGCTTTACAAATAGAAAATCGGCCAAAGAATTAAATTCGATCAGTCCTAAAGCGTGTTTAACTTGCCGGCTTAATGAATTGCGCGTTTCGCGGCATCACGGTCCGACCGCGCTCCATATACGCCCATAGTGAGATGGGATGGTGAGCTGGGTTTCCTGAAGCGGCGCAACGCCGCTCAGGTTAAGCGCGCCGTCGTGAAGCTCTTCGAGGTAATTCCCGCCGATCGGGAACCAGAACGGCACCGTCTGATCGGCGTCGCCAACGTCATTTACTATTGCGGTCAATCAGTATCGAATATCTTCGGTCTTGATTACGTCGGGGTTGTTGATCGTGAGGTCCAGCTTTTTCCTGGCTTGCAAGCCGCGGTCGCGGCGGAGTACAAGAAAGCGCAACTTGACCATCGGGGCATCGTTGTCGCCTCTATTCTCTCTGGACGTTGATGTCAGCACTTGATGAACTCGTGAATCACCCTCAATGAATTGGTCTAACGAGACTCCGTAATGAACTGTTCTCGCTGCCAGCATGACAATCCTGCCGGTGTGAAGTTCTGCGGCGAGTGCGGGGCGCGGCTTGAGTCGGTATGCGCCGCCTGTGGTGCTGCAAATCCGCCAGCAAATAAATTCTGCGGCCAGTGCGGAACACCCCTCACGCCGGCGGTGACTTCGACGAAGTTCGCGTCACCTGAAACTTACACTCCCAAGCACCTCGCCGAAAAGATTCTTACTTCAAAAAACGCCCTCGAAGGCGAGCGCAAACAGGTCACCGTGCTCTTTGCCGACATGAAAGGTTCCATGGAGTTGCTCGCGGATCGCGATCCGGAGGAGGCGCGCAAGCTGCTCGATCCTGTGATCGTGCACATGATGGAAGCGGTGCATAGATATGAAGGGACAGTCAGCAACCTAATGGGCGATGGCATCATGGCGCTGTTTGGCGCGCCGCTTTCTCACGAAGATCATGCGGTGCGTGCCTGCTACGCCGCGCTTCGGATGCAGGAATCGGTGAATCGATATGCTGACGGAGTGCGGCGCACGGAAGGTGTGCCGATTCAAATCAGAGTGGGTTTGAATTCCGGTGAAGTGGTGGTCGGTGCCATCGGCAACGACTTGAAGATGGATTATACAGCGATCGGCCAGACCGTGCATTTAGCTTCGCGCATGGAGCAGATGGCAACGCCGGGATCGATTTTGCTGACGCCGGACGCTCTGCGCTTAGCCGAAGGCTATGTTCAGGTGAAGCCGCTCGGCCCGGTCAGCGTCAAGGGATTAACCGAGCCGGTGGAAGTTTATGAAGTCACCGGAATTGGCGCGGCGCGCTCTCGCCTGCAAGCGGCCGCCGCGCGCGGACTCACGCGCTTTGTCGGACGCGATGCGGAAACCGAGCAGCTTCGAAAAGCGCTCGAACAAGCGCGCGCAGACCATGGTCAGGTGGTCGGTGTCGTAGGAGAACCTGGTCTGGGCAAGTCACGGCTGTTCTTCGAGTTCATCCACTCGCATCGCACCCAGGGATGGTTGATCCTCGAAAGCGGGTCAGTTTCATATGGCAAAGCCACACCCTATTTGCCGGTCATCGATCTCCTCAAAGCCTACTTTAAGATTCAGGACCGCGACGATCAGCGCGAGATTCGCGAGAAGGTGACCGGCAAGCTGCTCACCCTGGATAAGTCTCTGGAGTTCACGCTGCCAGCCTTCTTCGCCCTTTTAGATGTGCCGGTTGATGACCCCGCTTGGCAGGCACTCGATCCTTCCCAACGCCGCCAGCAAACACTTGGCGCCGTCAAGTGGCTCTTGCTTCGAGAGAGTCAGGTCCAGCCCCTGATCCTGCTATTCGAGGATCTGCACTGGGTCGACTCCGAGACCCAGGCGATGCTGGAGAGCTTGGTGGAAAGTCTGCCGACGAGCCGGCTCCTCCTCCTGGTCAACTATCGTCCGGAGTATCAGCATGGTTGGGGAAGCAAGACTTACTACACCCAACTGCGGCTCGATCCGCTGCCGCCTGAGAGCGCGGGGAAGATTCTCAATTCAGTTCTGGGCAATGACCACGGACTTCAGTCCCTCAAGCAGCTTTTGATCGAACGAACAGAGGGGAACCCGTTTTTCCTTGAGGAGAGCGTTCGGACATTAATCGAGACAAAAGTTCTGGCGGGTGAGCGGGGGAATTATCATCTGGAGAAAAAGGTCGAGAGCACCCAGATGCCGGCTACGGTTCAAGCCGTGCTGGCCGCGCGCATTGACCGGCTGCCGCCCCAAGAAAAGCAGCTCCTACAATCAGCCGCAGTCATCGGCAAGGATGTTCCGTTCTCCCTCCTGCAAGCTATTACTGAATTATCTGACGAGGAACTCCGTCGCGGCCTCACCCACCTCCAAGCGGCGGAGTTCCTTTACGAGACCAGTCTCTTTCCTGATCTGGAATACACATTCAAGCACGCGCTCACCCACGAAGTGGCGTACGGCAGCCTGCTCCACGAGCGCCAGCGCGCTCTGCACGCGCGGATCGTAGAAGCCATCGAGTCGCTACATTCTGATCGGCTGATCGAGCAGGTCGAGCGCCTCGCCCATCACGCAGCGCGAGGAGAAGTATGGGGCAAAGCCTTGACCTATCTCCGCCAGGCTGGCGCCAAGGCCGACGCCCGCTCGGCGAATCGAGAAGCGGTATCATACTTTGAGCAAGCGCTGACCGCCCTAGGGCATCTGCCTGAGACTCGCGAGACGCATGAGCAGGCCATCGATCTCCACTTCAACGTGCGTACTCCCCTGGCCGCGCTCGGGGAACGCGAGAGGGTGCTTGAACACCTGCGCGCCGCCGAAGCCCTGGCAGATAGTCTAGGAGATGAACGCCGATTGGCGCGGGTTAATGAGTACAACGCGAGAGAGCTGTCGGCGCAGGGTGAGTACGAACAAGCCGTCACGGCCAGTGAACGTGCAATCGCAATGGCCAGAACCCTGGACGACTACGGTCTGGAGGTTCGGGCGACTGTCTCTATGGGATTGGCTTACTATCGCTTGGGCAATTATCCTAAAGCAGTAGAGGCGCTGGGGCGCAACTTAGTGCCCCTTGACAGCCCAGTGGTTCGTGAGCGCTTTGGTTCGATCAGCCTTACCTTCGCGAACTCGCGGACCGCGCTAGCCTTAGCGCTGGCCGAGCGCGGGGAGTTTGTTGAAGCCACAGTCCGATGCACGGAGGCGATCCAGATAGCGGAGGGGGTCGGCCATCCTCACAGCGTTACCGTGACGTATCAAAGGAAGGGGCTTTTACATCTTAGGCGGGGGGATCTTCACCAGGCAACTCTTACACTGGAGCACGCCCTGGAGATCTGTCAGGGAGTGGACAGCCCGCCTCTCTTTCACCTAGTGAGTTCCACTCTAGGCTATGTCTATGCGCTCTCCGGGCGCAGTGCTGAGTCTATTCCCCTCCTGGAGGAGGCCGTCGGGCGCCCCGTCTTGGGCCTGACCTTGGAGGGCAAATCGCTGCGGACCATCTCGCTGAGCGAAGCGTATCTGCTGGCCGGGCGGGAAGCGGATGCCCGTACCGCCGCACAGCGCGCCCTCGGTCTCACCCGTCAGCACAAAGAGAGAGGACACGAGGCGCACACTCTCCGGCTCCTCGGCGAGATCGCGGCGCGCGAAGATCCCGCTGATATCGCGAAGGCGGAAGACCACTATCGCCAAGCTCTCGCCCTCGCTGAAGAACTCGGGATGCGTCCGCTGATCGCCCATTGCCACCTCGGTCTGGGCAAACTGTACCGGTGGATAGGAAGCCGACAACAAGCTGAAGAGCATCTCTCTACTGCGACGGCAATGATGCGTGAGATGGAAATGGGATTGTGGTTGGAGGAGGCGGAGGCGGAGTTGAAGGAGTTGGGCTGATGCGTTGCCCACAGTGTCAGCACGAGAATCGACCGCAGGCGAAGTTCTGTGAGGAGTGCGCGGCCCCGCTGGCGCGAACCTGCCCGAACTGCGGCACTCAGCTTTCCGCAACTGCTAAGTTCTGCCCCGAATGTGCGCGTCCGGTAGCTGCCGATGTAGTGAAGCAACCGCGCTTTGCTTCACCCGAAACGTACACGCCCAAGCATCTCGCCGAGAAAATCCTCACCTCCAAGAGCGCGCTCGAAGGCGAGCGGAAGCAGGTTACGGTGCTCTTCGCTGATATGAAAGGGTCGATGGAGCGGCTCGCCGACCGCGATCCGGAAGAGGCGCGTAAACTGCTTGATCCGGTCATCGAGCACATGATGGAAGCAGTGCACCGTTACGAGGGTACCGTCAGCAATCTGATGGGCGACGGCATCATGGCGCTGTTTGGCGCTCCGCTTTCTCACGAAGACCATGCCGTGCGCGCCTGTTACGCGGCGCTCCGGATGCAGGAGTCGGTAAATCGATATACTGACAGAGTGCGGCGGACCGAAGGTGTGCCGATTCAAATCCGAGTGGGATTGAATTCCGGAGAAGTAGTGGTCGGTGCCATCGGCAACGACTTGAAGATGGACTACACGGCGATCGGCCAGACCGTACATTTGGCTTCGCGCATGGAACAGATGGCGACGCCGGGGTCGACCATGATCACCCATGGCACACTCCAACTGGCCGAGGGCTACGTGCAGGCGAAATCGCTCGGGCCGGTTCATGTGAAAGGGATGATCGATTCGGTCGAAGCGCACGAAGTTACGGGCGCGGGCCCGATACGTTCTCGGCTGCAAGCCGCCGCCGCGCGGGGTCTCACTCGCTTTGTCGGGCGTACTGCAGAATTTGATACACTTTGCCAAGCATTGGACAAGGCGCGAACCGGTCACGGCCAAATCGTGGCGCTTGTCGGTGAACCAGGGGTAGGCAAGTCCCGTCTGTTCTGGGAGTTTACTCATTCCCGTCGTACCGTGGACTGGCTTATCGTCCAAAGCGGCTCGGTTTCCTATGGTAAAGCCACTGCCTACCTGCCCGTCACCGACCTGCTCAAGGCGTACTTCGCGATTGAGGACCGCGATGATGTGCGAAAGATCCGCGAGAAGGTTACCGGCAAGCTGCTAACGTTAGATAAGTCTCTAGAGCCGACGCTGCCTGCCTTCCATACACTTTTGGATGTGTCAGTTGAGGATGAGCGATGGCAAAGCCTTGACCCTCCTCAACGCCGCCAGCGGACCATAGACGCAGTGAAGCGTCTCTTGCTTCGGGAGAGTCAGGTCCAGCCCCTGGTGCTTGTCTTCGAAGATCTTCACTGGATCGATTCGGAAACTCAGGCGGTACTGGACAGTTTGGTCGAAAGCCTGCCGACCGCGCGTATGCTCTTGCTCGTAAACTACCGTCCCGAGTACCAGCATAGTTGGGGAAGCAAAACATACTACAGCCAACTTCGGATCGATCCGCTGCCGCCAGAAAGCGCCGGTGAACTGCTCCAGGCGTTACTTGGGGACGACACCAGCCTACTGCCGCTCAAGCCACTCTTAATCGAGCGCACTGAGGGGAATCCGTTCTTCCTAGAGGAGAGCGTCCGGACACTCATAGAAACAAATTTTCTGACCGGTGAGCGAGGAAATTATCGTTCTGCTAAACCGATTGAGAGGACCCAAGTACCAGCAACGGTCCAAGCCGTGCTGGCAGCTCGAATTGACCGGCTTCCACCCGAGGAGAAGCGTCTTCTTCAGTCGGCAGCCGTCGTTGGGAAGGATGTACCGTTCATTCTTCTCCAAGCGATCGCCGATCAAACTGAGCAGGAACTTCGCCACGGGCTTACGCGACTTCAGTCCGCCGAGTTTCTCTATGAGACTAGTCTCTTTCCGGAGATCGAGTACACGTTCAAGCACGCGCTCACCCATGAAGTTGCCTATGGCAGCGTTTTACAAGAGCGGCGACGTGTACTGCATGGTCAGATCGTCGAGGCTATTGAACGACTCTACCCTGATCGCTTGGTCGAACAGGTTGAGCGGATCGCGCATCACGCGTTACGCGCCGAGCTATGGGAAAAGGCCGTCGAGTACCTTCATCAGTCTGGCAAAAAGGCCTCGAGTCGTTCGGCCATTCCGGAGGCGATAGCCTACTTTGAGCAGGCTTTGGATGCTCTCATGCGCCTTCCCGAAGCTCATCGTACGATTGAGATAGCAATTAACATCCGAATTGATCTTGGTCCTGCATTGATTGCCACTAAAGGATTCCAATCGCGCGAAGTCGAAAACAACTATACTCGCGCACGTGTGCTATGCGAGCAGTTCGGGGAAACGCCTCTGCTTTTCCCCGTTGTATGGGGATTGGCAAGGTCTCACGACGCCCGTGGTGAGCTAAGGTTGGGGCGGAAACTGGGAGAGCAGCTTCTTAGTGTAGCCCAGCGAGTGCAAGAGCCGGCTTTGCTACTGGAAGCCCATCATGAAAGTTGGGCCAACTTGTCCTTGCTCGGCGAGTTGAGATCTGCCCGGACGCACATAGACCAAGGATTTGCGCTGTACGATCTGCAGAAGCACAGACACCATGCCTTTCTTTACGGCGGACATGATCCAGGAGTTTGTTGCGCCTATCATGCTGCGGATGTGCTCTGGCTGCTTGGCTATCCGGAGAAAGCCTTACAAAAAAGCCACGACTCATTGGCTCTGGCCCGCGAGCTATCTCATCCGTCCACCCTGTCTAACGCGTTAGCTTTCGCCGCTTGGTTCCACCAGCACCGTGGCGAGCGGCAGACCGTTCAGACGCGAGTAGAAGAGGTGATGACGCTCGCAATCGAGCAGGGATTTTCTGCGCGGTTGGCGCAGGCGCATTTCCTGCAAGGATGGCTTTTGTTCGAACAGGGTGAGAAGGAGGCCGGCATAGCGCAGATGTCTAAGTTTCCAGCGACGGAGGGAGCAGGACGTGTGAACGCACATAGTGCTGCGATGTTGGCTGACGCCTACGGTAAAGCAGGTCAGACTGCCGCGGGACTCAATGTGGTAGATAAGGCGTTAACAAAAGCGCACCAAACTGATTGTCGTTACTACGAAGCTGAGCTGCATCGCATTAAGGGCGAATTATTGTGCACCCAGATTGGGGCGGATGAGCGTCAGGCGGAAGCGTGCTTCCAAAACGCCTTGAAAGTCGCCCGCGGCCAGAGCGCCAAGTCCTTGGAGTTGCGCGGCGCGATGAGCATGAGCCGGCTGTGGCAGAAACAGGGAAAGATAGAAGAGGCGCGAAATCTTCTCGGCGAGGTTTACAGCTGGTTCACTGAGGGATTCGACACGGCCGATTTGAAAGAGGCAAAACTGTTACTCGAAAGATTGGCATGAGGGACGACAGGGAGACTTCCTTTGCGAAGAGGCAGCTCTTTCCGTTATTTCAGCCACCGTTATTTCACCCGCCTGCGGTCCAGATACGGCCATAGTGGGAAGGTACAGCGATATAGGTTTCCTGAAGCGGCGCAATGCCGCTCAGGTTGAGCGCGCCGTCGTGAAGCTCTTCGAGGTAATTCCCGCCGATCGGGAACCAGAACGGCACCGTCTGATCGGCGTCGCCGACGTTGATTGCAACGAGTGTGTATGCCGGACCGTCGTAGCGCGCGAACAGGAGCACGCCACGGGATTGATAGCGCTGCCAGTCATTGAAAAAAAAGTATGCGCCGCGCCGGATCTGCGCGCGGCTTCGCCTGATGCGCAACAGCTTTCGCATCAACTGCACCAGCCGCTGGCCCGGAGTATCGTAAAAATAATCCCAACGCAGCGCGCGCAGCAGCGCCACCCGTCCAGCGCCGAAATCCGGAAGAAAATAATTCTCTCCGAATTCTTCGCCCTGCCAGAGCATCGGCAGTCCCTTGCTCATCAGAATTGCGATCAGGTACGGCTGGAGCATGTACCAGAGATTGCGGTCGCCCTCTAGGAAAAGCGGGTTCCCGGCTTCATCCGGATTGCTCACCCCGAAATTGCACAGAAACCGTTCGTGGTCATGGTTCTCGATGTATTGCAGCGCGGTTTTGGGGATCAGATGGCCGTTGGTGTTCTCTTGCTCGGTATAGCCGAACAGTCCGAGCGACATTCCCCAGTCGAACATCCGGCCGCGGTCGCCGCGCGCAACCGCTTTGGCGGCATCAAAGGTGTGGTTCTGCCAAGTGCAATTGGAGTACGTCGCTTGCAGCACCTCTTCGGGTCCTTCTAATTGCTCGGCGCACTGAACGAGCGCGAGCGGCGCCCCGGCGCCGGCATCGAAGCGATTCCAGAACGGTTGGCCTTGAGCGATTTTACTCCGGGTGAGCTGGTAAGTTTCGTAAACGAGCATTGCATAGCCTACGCCAAGCGCACCGTCCCAATAATTTGGCACGCAATCGTAACGAAAGCCGTCAACATGATAGACCTCGAGCCAGTGATGATTGACGCTGTAAAAGTAATCGCGCGTGAGCTCGCGATTGAAGTCGGTGCTCTTACCGAAGCTGCTGAAATAGTCCTTCGCGAACGGCCCCATGAACGGATTCTCGCGATACTGAAGCCGCGTATAGGCATCGAAGTAAGGAAAGTCGACGCCGGTATGGCCATAAACCACATCGGCGATCACCGCGATGCCGTGCTGATGAGCAATGTCGACCATCTGCTGAAAGTCCGAACGCTTGCCGAACCGTTCGTCGACGCCGAAATAACCGATCGGCAGATAGCCCCAATCCACCGATGCAGCGACATTCGAGAGCGGCATCACCTCGACGGCATTGACGCCCAGGTCGGCGAGATATGCCATCAAGTTGCTCGTGCGCTCCAGGTCGCCGCCAAGCTCGGCGATATTGATCTCATAGATCACTAAGTCTGCGAGTGTCGGCGTGCGCCAGTTCGCCTCTGCCGGAGTCCAAACGTAGGGCTGATAGCCGAGGGTAAATGCTGAAAGCTTGCCGACACCGAACTCGCGCGCGCACGGATCGATGATCCAATCGAGGCTGCCGACGTTGGGATTGTCGATGCGGTAACGGTAGAGGTAGCGGCCCGGGCGGCCCCAGGCCGATCCCGCCACAGGCGGCGGCGTCCCGGCGATGGGCAGGGTCACCGACCAAAAATCGCCATAAGGCGCGCGCGCGCTGTGCGCCAGCGAAAATTCCCGCGGTGGAATGTTTTGCAGGAACTGATCGCGCTCGTGAATAATCTTGACTGTAACCGCGTTGCCATCGGCGGCGGACACCCACGGCAGCCATATGCCGAAAGTCACCGTGCCGTTAGTCTCGACCGCGCCCAAACTGCCGAGCGGCAATAAATTCAGCGCCATGGTTTAGAGCGCCTTCCACTGAATGTGACGGAACCGGACTTGCCCGGTATGCGGCTGCTGCGGCGTCGACGGCAGTCCGCGCTCAGGCCATTGTGGATCACCAGTGAAATAAAATCGATTAACGCCACGGCGAAACCAGACCGACCTCGTTATCAACTAATAATGCTTTGTTTATGGACTTCGCTCTTGCGACCTGGCGAGGAATGCGCAACAAGACGCTCGCAAAAGCCTTTTGTCAGTTCCGCTGGCTGCTGCCCGCTACATAACTTGGAAGCAATTTTGTGTCAACGCAGCGGCGCTCTATTGGACCATTAATCAGCCAATAAAATTTTTTTGAGCCGGTAACACTCACAGCATTCGCGTTTTGTCATATGCGAAAGGTTTCTCTTGAAAATAACCTTTATGCGGGAGTACAAGGAATTCCGCAGCGAAAGAGGACAGCGATGAAATACATGACCTGCGCCCTGGCGTCCATACTATGCATCATGCTTTTACCATTTGAGATCCGCGCGGCAGCGGCGCCGCACAAAGTGATCTACACCTTCGGCGGCTTGAACGAACGCAGCGGCATTTTGTGGGTGGCGCGCGATGCGGGAATTTTTCAGAAGTATGGTATCGATCCGACCATCGTCAACGTGCGCAATGCTCAAGTCGGCATGTCGGCTCTGGCGGCGGGTGAAACCCAGTTCCACGTCGGTTCGGCAACCGGGACATCGATCGGCGCCATGGCGGGCGGCTTAGATCTCGCTTATATCGCCGGTTTGATCAACAAACTCGACGGCGCTTTCATGGTCAACCCGAGCATCAAGACGCCGGCGGATTTGAAGGGCAAGAGAGTCGGTGTGCAAAGCATCGGCGGCGGCGTATGGATGTTTTCCATGCTCGCCTTCGAGCATTGGGGGCTCAATCCCGAGCGCGACAATATTCAATTTCGCATCATCGGCGATCAATCTGTCTTGGCGCAGGCGATCACGCAAAACATCATCGACGGCGGCTACCTCGGCTATGCCTACGGCGCACAGCTCGAACGCCAGGGCTACCGCATGCTCGGCGACCTGATGAAAATGGGCATTCCTTATCAGGGACTCGGCATGATCGCGAAGCGCAGCCTCATCGATCGTACACCGGAGATTCCCGAGCGTACTTTGCGCGCCATGGTCGAAGCCATCACATATGTCAACAATCCGGCGAACAAAGGCGCTGTGGTGAAAACCCTGACCAGAGAGCTGCGCCTTTCGAAGATCGAGGACGCCCAGGCCGGCTATGAGATGATGCGCACGCTTTACGACAGGAAAATTTATCCGAACGCGGAGGGTCTGCGGAACGTGGTTCGCTTGCTCGGAAAAACCAG
>Ga0207706_10005415_pt1 | contig 11896 bp, 6 predicted proteins | sample KBSC53metaG_FD_184318 | JGI IMG/M metagenome (GOLD analysis project Ga0207706, IMG submission 184318) | Corn rhizosphere microbial communities from Kellogg Biological Station, Michigan, USA - KBS C5-3 metaG (SPAdes) (version 2) | ecosystem: Host-associated > Plants > Roots > Rhizosphere > Soil ... | reverse complement strand
GGAGACTGTCACCTACGTATCCAATATTTACAAGTATTATGTTGCGTACACCCTGGCGCTGCAGGAAATCCAACTTAGGGCAGCCACAACCGGATTGCCACCCAAGTAGGCGTCAACAACCGCCACACCGCACGCGAAGTGACGGCATAACGACCTCGTCCGCTTACGAGATTTTCCAATATAGCGCGTTGCGACCATCGAGGCGGAGTTGATCGCTACGAACTGGATTTCAATCGCGTAATCGAACATCCGCTTAACAACTCCGCGAAGCTGGATTGCGGCCGCAATGGCCATTGTCGCGTTTGATAAACAAGCGCCTGTACGTCGAGGCTGTCGCATCCTTGAGCAATCGGACCCGAGGGAGAGAGGTTGATCTCGTTGTTCCAAGTAGCGACTAATAGTTTTGGGGTCTTTCCAAGAATAAGTGATCTTCGACATGTTTCTATTCTTATTGGATGCTATTGGAAGTGGGGTCATTTTCCGATGCAGAAGGTGGAGAAGATCATGTTTAGAACGTCGTCGGGGGTGGTCTGTCCGGTGAGGGAGTCCAGAGCCCACAGCGCACGATAGAGGTCCAGCAGAATCATCTCGTGCGGAATTGCCGATTCGTTGGCGCGGGCGGCATCCGCGAGACCTGCGCGCGCAGCGGCGATCGCTTGCTGGTGCCGGATGTTGGTCAGCAGGCCGGGCTCAGCAGCCGCTCCCCCGGTTGCGAGAGCGAGAATGCGTTCTCGCAAAGCGGGGATGCCTTCACCAGTGAGCGCGGACGTGGGCAGTGCCGGGAGACCGAAGAATTCCGCCGCGAGATGATCGCTCTGCACGAGCTCTTTTGTGGTCGGGTCAACGGCAAGGTCGCTTTTGTTAATTGCAATGAGCGCGGGGCGATCTATTACTGCGGACAATAGAGAGCGCTCTTCGTCGTTGATCATTTGTGTGGCGTCAAGAACCACGAGGACGAGCGCGGCATCCGCCAATGCTTCTCGGCTACGTGCAATGCCAAGCTGTTCGACCTCTTCAAAGGCTTCGCGGAGGCCGGCCGTATCCACCAGCTCTATCGGAATACCGTCCAGGGAAATTCGTTCGGAGACCAGATCGCGGGTCGTACCGGGTGTGGCAGTTACGATGGCGCGGTCGCGCTCCACGAGCCGATTGAAGAGGGAGCTTTTGCCGGCATTGGGACGACCGACAATTGCCATGGTCAGCCCATCGTGCACGATGCGCCCACGGGCAAATGTGGCTTCGAGTGCGGCAAGCGGCGGCGCGAGTTCGCCGATGCGACGAGCTATTTCTGTCTTCGGTGCAACGTCTACGTCATCTTCGGCGAAGTCGATGCCAGCTTCGAGCAGCGCGATTAGCTCGAGCAGAGAATGCTTGATCGGCGCAACGCGGTGGCTGAGCGCTCCGCCCATCTGGCTTGCAGCCTGGCGAGCTTGGGTGAGTGTCTGCGCTTCAATCAGATCGCGGACAGCTTCGACCTGCGTGAGGTCCAGCTTTCCTGCGAGGAAAGCCCGCTGGGTAAACTCGCCCGGTTCGGCCAGGCGTGCACCGAGCGCAAGGGCACGTCGCAGCAACAGATCAAGCACAACGGGCGAGCCGTGTGCCGCGATTTCGACCAAATCTTCAGCGGTGTAGGAATTTGGAGCGGCGAAATAGGTGACCACTGCTTCGTCGAGGCGTTCTTCCGACTCATGTTCATCGAGAACATCGGCTAATCGCGCCCGGGCGTGCTCGAGTGGTTGACGCAGACTCACCAATTGCGCGGAGATGGAAGTGGCCTGGGGTCCACTTAGCCGCACAATGCCGATACCGCCGCGCCCGGGTGGAGTGGAGACGGCAGCAATAGTGTCGATTGTTGCGCCAGATTCCGCGATCGTGTTGTTGATGTCGGCGCTCAAGAGACTCCATTCATTGTAGGGAAGCAAGACGGGAAGAGTGCATCTTAATAGATATGCTCAAGGAGGGTGGGATTCATGACGGGTGGTGCCAGGATCCCCAGGAATCAAAGAAGCCGAAGCCCATAGGGTTTCTTCGGACAAATGAGGATCGATTGAGGCAACGTTGCGCAAAAAGCTTTTAGTAAAGGCTTAAAGCGTATAATTTCCTTGTACCCGGTGTCGGAATTCTTTTGCCATCTGGCTATATTTTCTGGCCTCGCGTAGAGCTAATCAAAGGCAGTATCCAAGTGAAATTCGATAAACGAAGCGGGCTCTTGTCTTGCCGTATTAAATTCGGCCACAAACTCGGGAAAATCTGGATCGTGGCTCTTTCGATGCTGCTTCTGTGTGCGCATGCAATGGCGCAAACGGCGGCTGAAGGCGTATGGAAGGGCGTGCTGCATACCGCGGCGGGTGCTCCCGTTGCCGGGGCAAAGATCAAGCTGGCTGGCACAGGGAGCTCCAGCGAGGCGATTACGGGCAAAGATGGGCAATTCGATTTTGCTCCACTGCCCACTGGCCAGTACCGTTTGACCGTCGAAACCAAGAGCAGCAAGATTACATTTGGACAGCCTATCGACGTTGGATCCGCCAATCCGGCAATGGCTCTTACACTCTCCGGGCGGGGCGAGCTATCCGTGGCTGAAAGTAAAGGCAAGGAGCAGTCCGCAACAGGCGGTGAAGATCTGTCGAGCCAGGCAGTCAGTGAACTGCCTCTCAACAAGCGCGACTTCAGCACGTTGCTGTTGTTGGCTGCCGGAACGATGACGGACTCTAACGGCGCCACCAACTTCACTGCGCAATTTGCCATTAACGGGCAGCGGGGAGTTGAGGCAACTTTTGGAATGGACGGCGCTGACATCAGTGATCCAGAGATGGGTGGCGCAACTTTCTCGAATTTCAACGTGGACGCCGTGGAGGGAATCGACTCTAGTTCGGGAGTTATGCCTGCCGAGATCGGTCGCGGCGCCGCCGGCTACACCAATATTCATACACGCTCCGGGGTCAGCGGTTTTCATGGATCGTTTTTTGAGTTCCTGCGCAACTCGGCTCTCGACGCCCGCAACTACTTCGATCATCCGACGCCGGCTTATCCCGGACGCATTCCTCCATTCCGACGCAATGAATTCGGCTTCACCAATGGCGGACCGGTTTATATTCCCCACGTGTACGACGGGCGGAGCAGGACCTACTATTTCACCCAGTACCAGGGATTCCGCCAGGTTCTGGGCACTACCCAGGTGATGCCTGTCCCGGCGCAAATACAACGACCTCAGCCCGGAAGCAATTATGTCAACCACCTGATCACATTTCCGGATCAGAGCGTCGATACCCTTGCCTTGCCTGTTGATCCGGCAATCGCTGCGATCATTGCGCGGTATCCACTTCCGAACCAGCCTACCGGCTCATTCGGTATCAATACCTACGCGACGGCATCCAAGGTCGTTACCAACGCCGACCAATTCGCCATCCGGATCGATCACAACTTCACAGCGAAGGACAAGTTTTTTGCCAGGTTCAACTACAACAACCTGACGGGCCCTACAACAAATCCCGACCAGACGGCAATTGATCCGCAGTTCGGAGTCGAGTACATCGATCACCAGCGCAATGTCGTGGGCACGTATACGCGCTCGATCTCGCCGCGTCTGGTTCTCACGTCGATGATCAATATCATTCGCACCACTCCGGGCTTCCCGACAACGGACTACACCGATCCCGGGGTTAAATTCAACGACGGGCTGTTTGAAGCGTTCAACAGTGCCGCGGGTTCGGTCATGCAGGCCTACGGCAACCTGTTCCAGGGGTTTCAGTCGGTATCGTATTCGTTTGGCAACCATTCCATCCACGCAGGTTTCGAGGCACGGATCAATCGCGACACCACCTACTTTGGCATTAGCCCGAACGGCGAGTATGATTTCGGCGGCGGAACCGCGTACGCGACGACAAACATAAGTTCAGCCAGCGGAAACCACAATATCCACGTCGGTGATCCGTTGCCCGATACGTTCTCCAGCTTCATTACCGGAAGCCCTTTCGTCTACAACGTCGCTCTCGCCGCTCCCTTTTCATCCGGCGGGCAGCACATCGGTCCGGCAGCGATCAACCGGGAGAATTACAACGCGTGGATACAGGACACGTGGAAGATCACGCCGAGGCTGACGCTCGATTATGGTATTCGGTGGGAGATATACACTCCCATTTCCGAGCGTGCTCACCGCACCGGCCGTTTCCGCTCGGTTGATGGGCATACACAATATCTGGTCAATCCTCAGCCCGGCTACAAGACCGATTGGAATGGCTGGGGACCGCGCGTTCAAGCGGCGTGGCAGGTAACCCAGAAAATCATGGCACACGTTGGCGGGGCTGTTACGGTGATTCCGCCGAACATCTGGCAGGATAACTTCCTCACCGGCTCCACGCCATACGCGGTCTATCCTCGCCGCGTTTCGTCGGCACCCGCGCCGTTCAGCTACGGCTACCAGATCATGTCGTCGCAGTTGCCCAACGTCTACACTCCTGACGGCACCGATATCTTTGCAACGAATGATCCCAAGGCTGTCCCGTCGAACACCGTCATGGATGTGGACCGCTACCAGCGGGACCTCGCCGTACTGACTGACTCTAGCGCCATCACGCCTCTCAATCTATCCGGCATCAACCCGGAGTTTGGAAACGGCCGCCTTTTTACTTGGACACTCGGTCTGGAGCGAAAATTCGGCAACTTGACCGCCAATGCGGCGTATGTAGGAACCGCGGCTCAGCACCTGCCGCGCTACAGCTTTCCCAACGCTTATCCCGGAGCAACCGCGGAATTTGCCAAAGACACCAGGTTCGATAGCGCGGGGAACGTGATCGGCGGCTTTGGGGTGGAGAACGTGATCACCAACGACGCGCACTCTACGTATCATGCGTTGCAAACATCTCTGTCTGGCACTGTAGGCCACGGCGGTCCGGGAATCCAGGCAGGCTACACCTGGAGCAAGTCCATCGATAATACGAGCCTTGTGATTGGCGGAACCGGGTCAACCGGCGCAGTAGCATCGGGCTTCTCCCAGAATCCTCTTGATACCCATGCCGAAAAGGCAGTGTCGAATTTCGATATCACACACGGGTTCAGTCTGAGTGCCGCGCAGGACCTCCATCTGGCCAGCGCCGAGTTCCTCGACTTCGTTCCCAAGGTGATCACCGGCGGCTGGGAGATGCTGGTGATGGCGAGCATCAGCTCCGGGGCTCCTTTCACCGTCTACTCCGGGATACAGCAGACCGGAGCCGGGTCGAACGGCGTTGATCGTCCCGATCAGATTGCGAAGCCTCATCTCTCCACGGCCCGTAAAGACCGCGCAGACTACTTCGGTCATGGCGGGGGCAATGGTCCTGACTTCTTCAACATTCCCGTTTTCCAGCCAGGCGGGACCGGACCGAACCAGGGATTGTTCGGCACGCTTGGCCGTAATTCGTTCCGCGGTCCAGCCTTCTATAACTACGACTTCGCATTCATCAAAGACACACCTTTGGGTCATCGAGCCAGTGGAGCCGAGCGGATGGGGCTGCAATTCCGTGCCGAGTTTTTCAATCTGTTCAACATTGTGAATATGGGCTTGCCGGCAAACACCCTGGGTGTTTCCACAAACATGACGGGCGATGCGCCCTCCGCCACTATCAGCCGCACGAATGGTTTTGGTCAGATCAGCAAAACTGCCGGTACGTCGCGCCAGATTCAGTTCTCACTGAAGTTGATTTACTGATTAAGATCACGGGTATTCCTCGAAAGGCCTTTGTCAGTGGGCGTCTGCTATAAAGGGTGCGGAAGTCGGCCCACCGTTGCGGAGTATGAACCTGCGGATTGAATAGCAGGGACGTCTCCCCCAGCAAAGTTGGCCGCGGGGAGAACTCCATGAACGTGAATCGGTTTGCATCCGCCGCGTGCGCGGGCGTGATAAGCATTGTCCTCGGCGTCTCGGCTTTGCATGCGCAACAGACGAAGACACTTCAATCATCTCGACATTCGCTCGATCTCACCATCGTGAAACCCGAAACCGTGGGTTTTTCATCTGAGCGCCTTGAGAACCTGCATGCACTGATGCAACGGACTGTCGATCAGAAGCAGATCGCAGGGATCGTTACGATACTGGCTCGCCACGGCAAGGTGGTGGAGTATCGCACGTACGGGCAGCGCGATATGGCGAGCGGCGCGCCGATGACGAAGGATGTGATCTTCCGCGACTTCTCGATGACGAAGCCCGTAACGGGCGTGGCCATGATGATTCTTTACGAACAGGGCAAGTGGTTGCCTTCCGATCCCATCGCGAAATTCATTCCCGAGTTTGCTCATCTGAAGGTCTACAAAGGCACTGGCGCTGACGGGAAAATGATTCTCGTCGATCCTGACCATGCACCAACCATGCGGGAGTTGATGACGCACACAGCTGGATTCACGTATGGATTCTTCGGCGACACTCCTGTGGACAAGATGTACCGCGAGGAGAACCTCCTAGCTTCAAAGAATCTCCAGGAATTCGTTGAAAAGCTGTCCAGGATTCCGCTGCTTTATCAGCCAGGCAAAGGCTGGACGTACAGCATGTCGATGGATATCGAGGGCTATATTGTGGAGAAGCTTTCGGGTCAGTCTCTGCCCGACTTCATGCGGGATCGCATTTACCAGCCTTTGGGGATGAGAGACGCAGGGTTCTTTGTTCCGGCTGAAAAGCGTAATCGCTTCACGACTCTCTATCGCACGGGACCGAATGGGGAGTTGATCGCTGACGCGAGTGCCAGTCGCAGATCGGGCGATTATGATGTTCAGCCACCCATGCCGTCAGGCGGCGGTGGCATGGTATCCACCGCCGAGGACTACTATCGATTTGCTCAAATGCTTGCGAATGGCGGTGAACTTGACGGCAAACGCATCCTGTCTCCTGCCACTGTCAAACTGATGGCTTCAAATCACGTGCCCGCGGAATTGCTGACGGGCCAGTTCGGTATCGGCTACCAGGTGATGCGGCCGGGCTTTGGTTATGGCTACAACGGTGCTGTTGTCTTCGATCCATTGGAGGCGAATCTGCCCGACGGCAAGGGGGAGTTCTTCTGGGATGGAGCAGCGGGAACCTGGTTTTGGGTCGACCCAACCAACGATGTGGTGTTCATCGGCATGATTCAGCGGATGCTCGGTCCCGCCAGTCCAAATCTCGAGTATGAAAGCCGGTCCGCTGTCTATGGTGCCCTGGTCGATCCAACAAAGTAGTTAATTGAGCAGATCGAGCGCTATCGCGGTCATCGCTGTGACACCAGTGGTGATCGCGGGCGCGAAAACCGGCGCGAACAGCGCAGAATGCGGGCTCGGCAGTGGCACATTGTTTTTCTTGCTCTCCGCTAACTTCTCGGGGTCGGCCGCTCCAAGCCAGTACATTGCGCCCGAAATCTTACCTTCCAGCGTGAACAGGCCTACATCTTCGCTACCCATCACTGCAGTCGCGTCCAGCACCCGCTCTTTACCGAGCGCCGTTGAGGCTACTCTTCGCATGCGGGTCGCCAGCGCTTGGTCATTCATCGTTGCTGGCGTTCCCTCTGCCACGGTCACAATCGGCATTCGATCCTCAGGTAGCCCGTAGGCGACCCCCAGTCCGTTCGCCGTTCGTTTCAGGTCCGCAATGATCTCGTCACGCACCGCCGCAGAATAGGTGCGGATGGTGAGACCGAGCGTTACCTCATCTGGAATGATGTTGTTCTTCGTTCCACCGTGAATCATTCCCACGGTTACAACGGCCGGCTGTTGCGGATCGATCTGGCGGCTCACGATCGTTTGGGCTACCAGGACAAACTCCGCTGCCAAAACAATCGGGTCTTTTCCCACCTGAGGCCGCGAACCGTGACCTCCCACCCCTCTTATCGTGACATTGACTCCCGTTGAACTCGCCATGAGTGGTCCACCCTTGATCGCAACCGAACCTGCCTGCACGTCATTCGAATCGTGTTCTGCAACCACGAAGTCGGGTCGACCGAACCGCTCATACAAACCGTCTGCAAGCATTGCCTGGGCGCCGTCGATCGTCTCCTCTGAGGGCTGGCCGATCAATATAAGCGTTCCGTGCCATTGATTCTTGCGTGCCACCATCTCGCGCGCCACACCCAGCAGCACAGTCATGTGTAGATCATGGCCGCAGGCGTGCATGACTCCGACCGCGTGGCCCTGCGCGTTCGTCGCCCGCACGGTCGATGCAAAATCCAATCCGGTCCTCTCCTCGATGGGCAACGCATCCATCTCCGTGCGTAGCAAAACGCGGTGGCCGGCGCCGTTCGCAAGCACCGCCACGACGCCAAAGGCGTGCGAGCCGTCCAGATATTTGCCGACATGCTCCGTAACGGAATATCCGAGCTTTCGGAGTTCGGCCGCTAGATAGGCCGCAGTCTTCTCCTCGTGGTGTGAGAGTTCTGGATTGCGATGCAGATGTTTGTAGGTTTCAGTCAGCGCGGGCAGCTGGCGCTCTGATGAACTCTGGAGGTCAGACCCGGGCGTGGAGGTCTGTGCCGCGAGGGGCAAACTCGCGAAGGACACAGCTGCACTTGCAACCAGTCGCAAAATCATGGGGAAAGCCTCCAATTAGGTATGAAAACTTAGCGTCAGCCTAACATGGACGGATCGGTCTTAATGAATCTGCGCCCCAGGTTGATTCCTCAAACGATGTCGTCCCTATTGCATTCCCATAGAAGTTTGTGTAGAGTGCTCCTATTGGTTGCCAATGGGAGTACGAAATGGGCGATAAAAAGGATGTTTGGCAAGGCACACTTGCTCTCATGGTTTTGAAGACCCTTGAGAGTATGGGCCCGCAGCATGGCTACGGACTCGCTCGACGCATCGAGCAAACCAGTGGCGATTTACTGCAGTTGAATTACGGGACGCTCTATCCGGCACTGTTGAAACTCGAGCAGGAGGGGTACGTTCGTTCCAAGTGGGGCATTTCTGAGAATAATCGCCGCGCCAAATTCTACGAGCTAACCAAGGCCGGGCAACGCCAGGTGAGCAAGGCGGCAGCGGAGTGGGAGCAGACGACCGAAATTCTGGCGCGCTTCCTGACCCCTGCCGAGGGAGCATGACGGAGGGCGAATGAAGTCGCTACCAGCTCAGCTTCGTGCATTGTGGATGCGGATCCTTGGCGTGCTGCGTCCGGCCAGGGCCGACGCGGATTTTCACGCCGAGCTTGAATCACACATTGCGATGCATACTGATGACTTTGTTCGCGCCGGTCTCACGCCAGTGGAGGCACGTCGTCAGGCGCTTATTCGCCTTGGGGGCGTGGAACAGACGCGGCAAGCTCACCGCGAGCGGCGTGTTCTGCCACAGGTTGAGTCGATTGTGCGCGATCTTGCATATGGCGCACGTTCGCTGAGAAAAAACCCGACTATCACGGCGATTGCAGTGCTTTCCATTGGGCTCGGGATTGGAGCCAACGCGACTATCTTCTCCATGATCAGCCGCTTCGTCCTGCGCCCGCCACCCGTCGGAGATCCATCAACGTTGCTGTCATTGCATACAACGCGAACAGGTGAGCCATGCTGTAATGATTTCTCGCTGCCAATGTTCAACGACGTTCGTGAACAAGCGAGATCCTTCTCCGGTGTTGCGGCTTACTATGAGCTTCTTCCGGCGTCGATCGGTGGCGCAGGAGAGCCGCAGAGAATCTGGGGCCAAGCGGTGTCGACTAATTTCTTTGGCGTCACCCGAGTACCTTTGATCCTTGGTCGGGGATTCATCGACGGCGAGGAACGCCAACCGAAGGTAGTGTTAGGTGCCGGACTGTGGCAGCGCCGCTTCAATGGCGACAAGGACATCGTGGGTAAGTCGGTCATTTTGTCCGGCCGGACATTTACCGTGGTTGGGGTTGCGTCAGGCCTCTTTCACAGCATCGACCAGATCCTCTACACCGAGTTTTGGGTCCCTCTCGGCAATGCAGAGCAGATGGCTCCGGGCCTTTCTAACCAAGGATCCCGCGATTTTCACTGGCTCTCAGTAGTTGGACGGATGAAGTCCGGCGTAAAACGCGCGGAGGTCACCGCTGAGTTCAAAACTCTTGCGTACCGACTTGCGAAGAGTTATCCCAAGACCGACAAAGACGGCGGATTTGCGTTCGAGCAGGCCGGTACCTTGCCTCAGAATGTACGAAGCACAGTGTTTGTCTTTCTGACTGCGCTGGGCGTTGCAGTTGCACTGGTTCTATTCATTGCAGGCGCGAATGTAGCCAACCTCCTGTTTGCGCAGACCGCCGGACGTCAAGGCGACATGGCCGTGCGTCTTGCCCTTGGAGCGACTCGTGGCAGATTGCAACGCCAGGTTCTCACAGAAAGCTTATTGCTGGGACTGGGCGGAGGCTTGTTGGGTATCGTTCTGTCTCTCTGGTCTACAAGCGCGCTCTCTGCGTTCCATATTCCTGCGCCCGTTCCGCTTCAATTTGGAATTCACGTGGATTGGCGTGTACTCATCTACTCTTTCGTGTTGAGTGTCCTCAGCGGGCTTCTTCTCGGAATCGGTCCGGCCTGGGCTGCTGCTCGCCCCTCGCTTGCCCACGCGCTCAAAGGCGAAGATGCATTGGCTCGTCCGGGGAGAAGAATCAGCTTTCGCAATCTCCTCGTTATCGCTCAGATCGGCATGTCTGTGGTGTTGCTATGTCTTACCGGCTTGTCTCTGCGCAGCCTCCAAACCGCGTCCCACATCAATATCGGCTTTCGATCACAGAACTTGCTTCTCATGTCGGTCGATCCGCGCGTGCATGGCTACACACCAGAAAGAACAGTGATGTTCCTAACCGAGTTGCAGAAGAGGGTGACAGCTTTGCCAGGCGTGGTATCGGCGATTGCTACGGATACGGCGCCGTTAAGCGGAGGCGGACGCAGCGATGCGTTTCAAGCGGACGACCTTTTGAGTCGAGGCAAGTCTGAGGCAGGCGCGGATCTTTATATGGTGACCCCGGGGTATTTCGAGACCATGGGGATTGCTCGAATTGCAGGTCGCGACTTTGGTGACGAAACCGCAAACGGGCCCAAAGTAGCCATTGTCAATCGCGCCTTTGTCGACCGCATCTTTGGGGGCGAAAACCCTCTTGGGAGGCACGTCACCGGCGGCGGTGTGACTTACGAAGTTATCGGAGTCTCAGGAAACACGAAATCGCGAACCTTGGGCGAGGAGCAACGCGCAGTGCTTTATCGTTCGCTGCAGCAGAGTATCGCTGGCGATCCCGCGCTGATGGGAAATACCCTCGTCGTACGAACGGCAGGAAATCCCGCAACGATCAAAGAGGCAGTTCGTCTGCAGATTCATGCGCTTGACCCTGCTATGGCCGTATTTAACGAAGAGACCATGGAAGAACATGTTCGCACCGCGTTCTTTTTGCCGCATCTCGCGGCAGCGCTCTTTGGTGTCTTCGGTGCTATTGGCCTCGTGCTTGCCACAGTGGGACTTTACGGTGTGATGAGCTATGCAGTCAGCCGTCGCACGCGCGAGATCGGGATTCGGATGGCGATGGGGGCACAGCCCGGCACTGTTGAGCGTCTTGTTTTGCGTCAAGGGTTCCTGCTGACACTCATTGCCGTGGGCCTAGGATGGCCGGCAGCGTGGATGCTGGCAAAGCTTGCTTCGAGCTTTCTCTATGGCATTCAACCACACGACATAGTGACCTTCGTGCTCGTGCCGCCGTTTCTGATTGCAGTGTCGGCGATCGCTTGCTGGATTCCAGCTCGGCGCGCTGCTTCGATTGACCCTATGCAGGCACTAAGAACTGAATAAGGTAGCGAGATGAGAAAACTGAGAGCATTCTGGTTACGACTGCGCGGACTATTCAGTGTTCGCCATTCCGTCAGCGACTTCAACGCGGAGCTTGAGACCAATGTTGCTCTGGACGTTGAGAATGGTGTGCGAGCGGGACTCACGACCGACGAAGCTCGCCGTCGGGCCCTTATCCGACTAGGTG
>Ga0207706_10005414_pt1 | contig 11897 bp, 6 predicted proteins | sample KBSC53metaG_FD_184318 | JGI IMG/M metagenome (GOLD analysis project Ga0207706, IMG submission 184318) | Corn rhizosphere microbial communities from Kellogg Biological Station, Michigan, USA - KBS C5-3 metaG (SPAdes) (version 2) | ecosystem: Host-associated > Plants > Roots > Rhizosphere > Soil ... | reverse complement strand
TCAGCACGATGGAAGGCAGCACCAGGTGCGACACGGCGGACTTGAACGCGCCTTCGTCGGTCGACAGCCAGGCGTCGATCAGCATGAAGTCGGTGCGCGGCGCGATGTCGAATTCGAGCGCCATGCGGCCCGAGACGGGCAGCGCGAACTCCGGCGCCCAGCTCCGCACGCCGATCGAGAAGAACATGATCAGCAGCAGGCCCCACCAGAAGATCGGCATCGAGAAGCCGGCGAGCGAGAGGCCCATCACGCCGTGGTCGAGCGCCGAGCCGCGCTTGATCGCCGCGGTGATGCCGGCCAGCAGCCCGGCCACGGTGGCGAACAGCATTGCGCACAGCGAGAGCTCCAGCGTGGCGGGGAAGAGCTTGGTGAACTCGCTCCACACCGCCTCGTGCGTGACGAACGATTCGCCGAGGTCAAGGTGCACAGCCTTCCACAGGTAGATGGCGTACTGCTTCCACAAGGGCAGGTCCAGGCCCAGGCGGTGCAGCACTTCCTTGTGGAAGGCGGGGTCGAGCCGGCGCTCGCCCGCCATCACCTGCACCGGGTCGCCCGGGATCAGGTGGATCAGCGAGAAGGCCAGCAAGGTGATGCCGATGAAGGTGGGGATCACCAGCGCCAGGCGGCGCAGCAGGAATCCGAACATGGTGGGTCTCAGTCCAGGCGGGCCGCGCGGAAGTCGTTGCCTCCGAACAGCGTGGGGATGTAGCCGTGCACCCGCTTGTGCACGGCGGTCAGCACGATGCGGTGCGCCAGCGGGATCAGGCCGGTCTCGTCGCGCAGCAGGCGCTGGGCCTTGGTATAGAGCTCGGTGCGCTTCTTGATGTCGCCAGCGGCGCGGGCCTCGGCCAGCAGCTTGTCGAACTCGGCGTTGCACCAGCGCGCCTTGTTGCCGCCGCCGTCCACGGCCGCGCAGCTGAGGTTGGGCGTGAGGAAGTTGTCGGGGTCGCCGTTGTCGGAGAACCAGCTCATGAACGACAGGTCGTGCTCGCCGCGGCCGGTGCGCTTGTAGAGCTCGCCCAGCTCCATCAGCTGCACGCGCACCTTGACGCCGATCTTGGCCCAGTCGGCCTGCAGCATCTCGGTGGCGCGCTTCACTTCGACATCACGCGCGGTGGCAAACAGCACCAGCTCGGTGCCGTCGTAGCCCGAGGCCTTGACGAGCTGCTTCGCGCGCTCGATCTCGACCTTGGGCATCAGGCTCGCGTCGTAGCTCCACATCGCCGGCGGAAGGAAGCTGCCCGCCGGCAGCGCCGAGCCGCTGTAGACCGATTGCGCGAAGGTGGCGCGGTCGACCGCGATCGACAGCGCCTCGCGGAAGCGCTTGTCCGAGAGGAACTTGTGCTGGCTGTTCGGCGCGACGTAGGTGGTGGTCAGCGGCTTGCCGCGCACGATCTCGACCTGCGTGTCGCCCTTGAAGGCCAGCGCCGCATCGCCCGAGAGGTGCGTCGCCACGATGCACTCGCCGGCCTTCACGCGCTGCACGCGCACGGCCGGGTCGGGCGTGATCGCGAAGATCAGCTGGTCGATCTTCGGTGCGCCGCCCCAGTAGCCGGTGTGCGCCTGGTAGCGGATCACCGCGTCCTTCTGGTAGCTCTTCAGTGCGAAGGGGCCGGTGCCCACCGGCTGCGTGTTCAGCTGCTCGGCCTTGCCGGCCTTGAGCAGCTGCTCGCCGTATTCGGCCGAGTACACCGCGCCCACCGCGGGCACCGTCAGGTCGGCGAGGAAGGGCGCCTCGGGCCGGGCGAGCGTGATGCGCACCGTGTAGGCATCGACCTTCGCGATGCCCTTGATCAGCGCCGGCAGGCCCATGCCCGCCCAGTAGGCGAAGCCGTGGTTGGCGGCGGCGTGGGCCGGATGCTTCGGATCGTTGAGGCGGTTGAGCGACCACAGCACGTCGTCGGCGTTCATCTCGCGCGTGGGCTTGAACCACGGCGTGCTGTGGAACTTGACGCCCTTGCGCAGATGCAGCGTGTAGACGGTGCCGTCGGCGCTGACCTCCCAGCGCTCGGCGAGGCCGGGCGTGAGCTCGGTGTTGCCCGAGCGCATCTCGACCAGCGTGTCGTAGATCGTCAGGCCGGCCGCGTCGTTGGTGGCCACCGTCTCGTACTGCGCGATGTCGAAGCCTTCGGGCGACGCATCGGGGCAGAAGGTGACGGTGCCGGCCGCGTGCGCGGCGCCGGCCAGGGCCAGCGCGGCGGCGAGGGTGCAGAGCCTTTTCATTTGACCGACACGTCGCGGAAGTCGTTGTGCGTGAACGGGCTGGGGATGTAGCCCTGCACCCGCTTGTTCACCGCGGTCATGTACACCGGGTACACCATCGGGATCACGGCGACCTCGTCGTACACGATGCGCTGCGCCTTGGTGTAGATCTCGATGCGCTTGGCGTGGTCGACCGTCTTGCGGCCGGTGTCGAGCAGCGCATCGAACGCCTTGCTGCACCACTGGCTCTTGTTGCCGCCGCCTTCCACCGCGGCGCAGCTCAGGTTGGGCGTGAGGAAGTTGTCGGGGTCGCCGTTGTCGCCGGCCCAGTTGAGGAAGGTGATGTCGTGGTCGCCGCGGCCGGCGCGCTTGAGCAGCTCGCCCCACTCCATCATCTGCACCTTGACCTTGATGCCGGCGCGCGCCCAGTCGGACTGCATCAGCTCGGCGGCACGCTTGCCGTCGATGCTGCCGCCGATGCGGGTGAACAGCGCGAGCTCGGTGCCGTCGTAGCCCGAGGCCTTGACCAGGGCCTTGGCTTTCTCGAGGTCGTGCTTGTCGGCCAGCGTCTTGTCGTGGCTCCACATGCTGGGCGGCAGGTAGCTCGCGGCCGGCGTGCCGTTGCCGCCGTAGATCGCCTGGGTGTAGGTCTTCTTGTCGAGCGCGAGCCACAGCGCCTCGCGGAAGCGCTTGTCCGACAGGAATTTGTGCTTGGTGTTCGGCGCGACGAAGGCGGTGAGCAGCGGGTTGCTGCGCACGATCTTGACGTTGGGGTCGTTGTCGAAGGTACTGACCGTCTCCGGCTTCATGTTGGTGCCCACCAGGCACTCGCCGGCCTTCAGCCGCTGGATGCGCACGTTCGGGTCGTGCGTGATCGCGAAGATCAGCTTGTCGACCTTGGGTGCGCCGCCCCAGTAGGCCGTGTTGGCCGTGTAGCGGATGATCGCGTCCTTCTGGTAGCTCTGGAAGACGAACGGGCCGCTGCCGATCGGCTGCGTGTTCAGCTGCTCGAGCTTGCCGGCCTTGACCAGCTGGTCGCCGTATTCGGCCGAGTACACGGTGCCGATCTCGGCCATCGCCAGGTCGGCGAGGAAGGGCGCCTCGGGCCGCGTCAGCGTGATGCGCACGGTGTAGGGATCGACCTTCTCCACGCCCTTGAGCAGCGACGACATGCCCATGCCTTCCCAGTAGACATAGCCGTTCTTCGCGGCGCCGTAGGCGGGATGCTTGCGGTCGTTGACCCGGTTGATCGACCACAGCACGTCGTCGGCGTTGAGCTCGCGCGTGGGCTTGAACCACGGCGTGGTGTGGAACTTCACGCCCTTGCGGATGTGCAGCGTGTAGACGGTGCCGTCGGGGCTGATCTCCCACTTCTCGGCCAGGCCCGGCACGACCTCGGTGGTGCCGGGCTTGAAGTGCAGCAGCTGGTCGTAGATGGTCTTGCCGGCGGCGTCGTGCGTCACCGACGACTCGTACTGCGCCTGGTCGAAGCCGTCGGGCGAGCTTTCGGTGCAGACGGTCAGCGTGCCGGCGGCGTGCGCGCCGGCGCTCAGCGCCAGCGCGGCGGCGCCGGCCAGCAGGGTGCGACAGGAGTTCATATCGTTGTTGCTTTGACTGCGAAAAAGGAGAAGGCGCGGAGCCGGCGGCTAGGGCACCGAGACGTTGCGGAAATCGAGATCGGCCTGCGGGCTGTGGATGAACCCCTTGACCTTCTGGTGCACCGCGGTGAAGTACTGCGGGTAGGCCATCGGGATCACCGGCACCTCGTCGTAGACCAGGCGCTGCGCCTTCACATAGAGTTCGGTGCGGCGCCGAGGTTCCGGCTCCTTGCGGGCGGCGTCGACCAGCGCGTCGAAATCCTTGTTGCACCACTGGCTCTTGTTGCCGCCGGCGGCGATGGCCGAGCAGGTGAGGTTGGGCGAGAGGAAGCCGTCCGGGTCGCCGCTGTTGGCCCAGCCGAGGAAGGTGATGTCGTGCTCACCCTGACCGCTGCGCTTGAGCATCTCGCCCCACTCCATCATCTGGATGCGGGTCTTGATGCCGACGCGGGCCCAGTCGGCCTGCATCAGCTCGGCCGCGCGCCGGCCGTCGAGGCTGCCGCCGATGCGGGTGAAGATCACCAGCTCGGTGCCGTCGTAGCCCGAGGCCTTGACCAGCGCCTTGGCCTTCTCCGGGTCCAGCCGCGTGGGCAGGCTCTTGTCGTGGCTCCATTGCGCCGGCGGCAGGAAGCTCTCGGCCGCCTCGGCATGGCCGCCATACACGCTGCGCACGAAGTTGGCCTTGTCGAAGGCCAGCGCCATCGCGAGGCGGAAGCGCTTGTCGCTGAGGAATTTCTTCTGCGTGTTGAGCACGATGTAGTGCGTCAGCAGCGTCGGGCCGCCCACCAGCTTGACCGGCGAGCCCTCGAAGGCACCGAGCGTCTCGACCTTGATGTTCGAGCCGACCAGGCATTCGCCGGCCTTCAGCCGCTGGATGCGCACCTGCGGGTCGGGCGTGATCGCGATCACCAGCTGGTCCAGCGGCTGGCGGCCGCGCCAGTACTGCGGATGCGCCTCGTAGCGGATCACCGCGTCCTTCTGGTAGCTCTTGAAGACGAACGGGCCGGTGCCCACCGGCAGCGTGTTCATCTGCTCCAGCTTGCCCGCCTTGAGCAGCTGCGCGCCGTATTCGGCCGAGTACACCGAGCCGGTGAACGGCTGCTGCAGGTAGGCGAACAGCGGCGCGGCCGGCCGCGTGAGCGTGAGCCGCACCGTGTGGTCGTCGACCTTGTCGATCGCCTTCACGTCGTCGGCCAGGCCGTAGGCGTGCCACATGCCGAAGCCGTTCTTGGCCATCGCGCGCCATGGGCTCTTGGGATCGGCCTGGCGCTGCAGCGAGAACACCACGTCGTCGGCGTTGAGCTCGCGCGTGGGCTTGAACCACGGGGTGGTGTGGAACTTCACGCCCTTGCGGATGTGCAGCGTGACCTGCAGCCCATCGGGGCTGAGCTCATAACGTTCGGCCAGGCTGGGCACGATCTCGGTGGTGCCGCGCTTCAGCGCGAACAGCTGGTCGTAGATCGTCTTGCCGGCGGCGTCGTGCGTCACCGCGGTTTCCGACTGCGCGATGTCGAAGCCATCGGGCGAGGCCTCGGTGCACACGGTCAGCGTGCCGGCGGCATGCGCGCAGGCGCACGCCGCCAGCGCCGCGATGGCCGGCAGGCGAAGGGTCCAACGGCCCGTCATGGCGTCACCAGATGCGGATGCGCTCGCCGCTCGGCTTGAACATGCCGTCGCCCGGCTTGGTGCCGAAGGCGTCGTGGAAGGCGTCGTTGTTGACGGCCGCGCCATTGGCGCGGAATTCCGGCGGCGAGTGCGGGTCGGTGGTCAGCAGCTGCAGCGCGCGCTCCTCGCGCGTCTTCTCGCGCCAGGCCTGCGACCAGCCGTAGAAGAAGCGCTGGTCGCCGGAGAGACCGTCGATCACCGGCGCCGGCTTGCCGCCGAGCGAGAGGTGATAGGCCTTGTAGGCGATCTGCAGGCCCGACAGGTCGGCGATGTTCTCGCCCAGCGTCAGCTTGCCGTTGAGCTTGTGGCCCGGCAGCGGCTCGTAGGCGCTGTACTGCGCGACCAGCTTCTCGCCCAGCGCATCGAAGGCCTTGCGGTCGGCCTCGGTCCACCAGTTGTTCAGCTTGCCCTCGCCGTCGAACTGGCTGCCCTGGTCGTCGAAGCCATGGCTGATCTCGTGGCCGATCACCGCGCCGATCGCGCCGTAGTTGACCGCGTCGTCGGCGCTCATGTCGAAGAACGGCGGCTCGAGGATCGCCGCGGGGAACACGATCTCGTTGAAGCTCGGGTTGTAGTAGGCGTTGACCGTCTGCGGCGTCATGCCCCATTCGGTGCGGTCGACCGGCTTGCCGGCGCGCAGCGCATGGCGCTCGTACTCGAAGCGGCCGGCGCGCGCCGCGTTGCCGAAGGCATCGCCGGCGCGGACCTCGAGCGCGGTGTAGTCGCGCCACTTGTCGGGGTAGCCGATCTTGGTCATGTACCTGCCGAGCTTGTCCTTCGCGCGGACCTTGGTCTCGGGGCTCATCCAGCTGAGCGCGTCGATCGACTGGCCGTAGGCGTTGAGCAGGTTGGCCACCAGCTCCTGCATGCGGGCCTTGTAGGCCGGCGGGAAGTGCTTGGCGACGTACATCTGGCCCACCGCCTCGCCCAGCGCGCCGTCGAGCGACTTGGTCGCCTTCTGCCAGCGCGGCTGCTCCTGCTGCAGGCCCTTGATCGCCTTGCCGTGGAAGGCGAAGCTGGCGTCGCGGTATTCCTTCGGCAGCACGTCGGCGGCGCTGTCGAGCAGGCGCACGCGCAGGTAGGTCTGCCAGGCCGGGATCGGCGTTTCCTTGACGACCTTGCCCACCGCGATGGCATAGCTCGGCTGCGAGACCGAGAGCCGATCCAGCGGCGGCAGCGCGGCGGCCTTGAAGAAGCGGGCCCAGTCGAGGCCGGGCGCCTTCTTGGCCAGCTCGGCCACCGTCATCGGGTTGTAGGTCTTCACCGCGTCGCGGTTGTCGACCTTGGCCCACTGCGCCTCGGCCAGCCGCTTCTCGAGCGCGAACACCTGCTTGGCGTTCTCGGCCGGCTTGGCGTCGCCCGCCAGGCGCAGCAGCGTTTCCACGTAGCCGATGTAGGCCTCGCGCGCCTTCGCGAAGCGCGGGTCGTCCTTCAGGTAGTAATCGCGGTCGGGCATGCCGAGACCGTCCTGCCAGGTGAGCGCGCGGTTGATGCCGGGCTCCTTGGGATCGGCGTCGACCCAGGTGACGATCGGCGTGCCGGCGATGCCCTGCAGCCGGCCCATCAGCACCACGAGATCGGCCTTGTTCCTCAGCGCGTCGACCTGCGCGAACCAGGGCTTCACGGGCGCGAGGCCGGCCTTGTCGATGGCCGCCTCGTCCATGTAGCTGCGGTAGTAGTCACCGATCTTCTGCTCGATGCCGCCCGAGGGCTTGCCGGCCGCGAGCTCCTCGACCAGCTTGCGCACGCGCTCGTCGGAGCGGTCGCGCAGCTGGATGAAGGTGCCGTAGTCGGCCTTGTCGGCCGGCATCGGCGTGTCCTTGATCCACTGGCCGTTGACGGCCTTGAACAGGTCGTCCTGTGGGCGCACCTTGGCGTCGAAGCCGCTGCGGTCGAGCCCGGCGCTCTGGGCGGCGGCCACCGCGCTGCCGCTCTGCGGCGGCGTCGCGACGGCGGAGGCCTGCTGCGCGAGCGCGAGGCCGGCGTGCAGGGACAGGATCACACATGCGATAGGAGTGAGTTTCATGGCCTTTTGAGGTCTTGTGACGCTGCGGACAGCGGTAGCGAAAAGCCCGGCCGCAGGGGCCGGGCATTGCTTTCGTCTATTTCAGGCGTGCCGGGTTACTTCAGGCTCACGCCGTAGAACTGCACCGAGGCGAAGGGGCTCATCTTGTAGCCCTCGACGTTCTTCAGCACCGGCTGGTAGACGACCGAGTGCGCCATCGGCACCCACGGCGCCTCGCGCTTGAAGACCTCTTGCGCCTTCTCGTAGAGCTTGGTCCGCTCGGCGATGTTGGTGGTCTGGCGCGCCTTGGTGATCAGGCCGTCGAACTCGGGGTTGCACCACTGGCCGTAGTTGGAGCCGCCGACCGCGGCGCAGCTCAGCAGGTTGCCGACGAAGTTGTCGGGGTCGCCGTTGTCGCCGTTCCAGCCGAACATGCCGATGTCGCTCTCGCCCTGCTTGGCGCGCTTGAGGTACTCGGCCCATTCGTACTTCTGGATCTTGGCCTTGATGCCGATCTTCGCGAGGTCGCTCTGGATCAGCTCGGCGGCCTGCTGCCCGTTGGGGTTGTAGGGCCGCTGCACCGGCAGCGCCCACAGCGTGGTCTCGAAGCCGTTGGGGTAGCCGGCCTTGGCCAGCAGCGCCTTGGCCTTCTCGGGGTTGTATTCGTAGTCCTTGATCGACTTGTTGTACGACCACATCGTCGGCGGGATCGGGTTCACCGCAACCTGGCCGGCGCCCTGGTACACCGCATCGACCAGCGACTTCTTGTTGATCGCCATGTTGATGGCGCGGCGCACGTCGACGTTGTCGAACGGCTTGTGCTTGACGTTCAGCGCCAGGTAGCCGACGTTGAGGCCGTTCTCCGACAGCAGCTTGACGTTGGGCGCCTTCTTCAGCACCTCCACTTCAGCGGGCTTCGGATACACCGACACATGGCACTCGCCGGCCTTGAGCTTCTGCACGCGCACCGCGGAGTCGACCGTGATCGCGAAGATCAGGTTGTCGATCTTGGCCTTGCCGCGCCAGTAGTCGGGGTTGGCGGCGTAGCGGATCTGCGTGTCTTTCTCGTAGCGCTTGAAGACGAACGGCCCGGTGCCCACCGGCTTGGTGTTGAGGTCGTTGGCGGCGTTGGCCTTCAGCAGCTGGTCGGCGTATTCGGCCGAGTGGACCGAGGCGAAGTCCATCGCCAGATCGGCGAGGAAAGCGGCGTCGACGTTCTTCAGCGTCATGCGCACGGTGAGCGGATCGACCTTCTCGACCTTGAGCAGGTTGTTGGCCAGCCCCAGGTCATCGGCGAATTCGAACGACGGCGTCGGCGAGGTGGCCTTGTTGAAGGCGTGGTCCTTCTTGAGCATGCGCTCGAAGGTGAACACCACGTCGTCGGCATTGAGCTCGCGCGTCGGCTTGAAGTACTCGGTGGTGTGGAACTTCGTGCCCTTGCGCAGGTGGAATGTGTAGGTCAGGCCGTCGGCGCTGATGTCCCACTTCTCGGCGAGGCCGGGGACGATGCGCGTGCCGCCGATCTCGAACTCGACCAGCCGGTTGAAGATCGGCTGCGAGCTGGCGTTGAAGGTCGTGCCGGCCGTGTAGCGCGAGGGATCGAAGCCTTCGGGGCTGCCCTCGGAGCAGTAGATCAGCGTGGTCGCTGCCTGGGCGCCCAGGGCGGTGAGGGCGGACAGAGCGAACGCCAGGGTATGACGTGTCTTGAGTGTCTTCATGTACTTAGGCCACCTTGTGGATGACAACGAGTCGGGCGAGTCTATGGCAATTGCGCGCCGCATCAATGGTGGTAAGCACGAGGTGTGCTCACTTGTCTAGGCAGGTCTGCCTAGAGTGAAAACCCGAGTCCATTCGGGATTACCCATGCGTCAACGTGGTGCGGCGGTGCCCCGCCGACGGGCATCGCGGTATCCATCGGTAAGCGCTGTCGTGCGACCCCCCAATTCTTGGGGGAGGCGGGTGCCAATCCCGTAGACGCCCACGGCCGCCGGGATTACCGTGCGCTTCCGCTTGAACTGGGCGGAACAGCCATTTCCTCGCCGCCTCACAAAGGATTCGCCATGGAGCCGAGACCCGTTTTCCTCCGCCCGACCACGATTGCCGCGGTGGCGCTGTGCGCCGCCCTCGGCGCGAGCTGGATGCCCGTCCAGGCTGCGCCCGCGAGCCGGAACAGCGATTCGACCGCGGTGCGGCCGACCCAGGACACCGGCTATGCGCTGGTGCAGCTCAATGGCGAGCCGCTCGCGTCGTATGTGAAGACGCAGCCGCCCAAGGGCAAGAAGATCGACTTCAGCAGTAGCACGGTGAAGGCGTATCGCGCCCAGCTGTCGGCCCTGCGCAACGACTACAAGGCCTGGCTGCGCAACAACGTGCCCGGCGCGCAGGTGACCGGCGAGTTCGACCTCTCGCTGAACGCGGTGTCGGTCAAGCTCAACGGTGCGACGCTGGCGCAGGTGGCCAACACCTCGATGGTGAAGCTGGCGCAGTACCAGGGGCTGTACTACCCCAACGCGGCCGATCCCGACCTCGGCCTGATCCAGGCGCCGGCCGCCTGGGCGCAGGCCGGCAGCGCCGCCAATGCGGGCGAGGGCATCAGGGTGGCGATCATCGACACCGGCGTCGACTTCGCCCACCCGTGCTTCAGCGACGCCGGCTATCCGGCGCAGGCGCAGCAGGGCGACAAGCGCTTCACCAACAACAAGGTGATCGTCGCCCGCGTGTTCAACAACAAGACGCCGTCGCGCGGCTACACCGCCGAAGCGATCGGCGCGCACGGCTCGCATGTCGCCGGCACCGTGGCCTGCAATGCCAACACCCCGGCCACGGTCGACGGCGTCAGCATCCCGTATGCGATCTCCGGCGTGGCGCCGCGCGCGCTGCTCGGCAGCTACAACATCTTCCCCAACGACATCGAGAACGCGCGCTCCGAAGACATCCTGAATGCGCTCGAGGCCGCCTACGCCGACGGCATGGACATCGCCAACATGAGCCTGGGCGGCGGCGCCCACGGCGCGCAGGACCTGCTGACGGTGGCGGTCGACAACCTCGACCGCGCCAACATGGTGGTGGCCATCGCCAACGGCAACGAAGGCCCGGGCTACCGCACGGTGGGCTCGCCCGGCTCGGCCGCGCGGGCGCTGTCGGCCGGGGCCAGCGCGGTCGGCCATTCGCTGGTGTCCATCCTCCACGTCAGCGGCAGCAGCTACGAAGGCGTGAAGGGCGAGTTCGGCAACGTGCCGGCGGGTGGGCTCACCGCGCCGCTGGGCGTGGTCAGCGATCCGGCCAGCCCGTTTGGCGGCCTGTCGGATGCCTGCGCGCCGCTGCCCAACAGCAGCCTCGCGGGCAAGGTGGCGCTGATCTCGCGCGGCACCTGCGACTTCACCGTGAAGATGCTCAATGCCCAGAACGCCGGCGCCGTCGGTGCGATCGTGGTCGACCGCGTGGATGGGGATCCTTCGGTGATGGGCCAGAACGGCGACGCGGTGCAGCCGACGATCCCGGCCTTCATGGTGGCGCTGTCGGCGCGCGGCGCGCTGATGGCGGCCGATGGCCAGCCGGCGTCGCTGCCCGACAAGGCGACCTATGTGTACAAGGCCTCGCACAACGACATCGTGGCCGACTTCACCAGCTGGGGCCCGACGGACGTCGACTTCCGTGTGAAGCCCGATGTGATGGCGCCCGGCGTCAATGTGCTGTCGTCGATCCCGCAGCGCTTCTGCGGTGGCTCGCCGTGCTTCGCGTTCTTCAACGGCACCTCGATGGCGACGCCGCACCTCGCCGGCTCTGCGGCCATCGTGCGCCAGCAGCATCCCACGTGGAGCGCGGCCGATGTGCGCTCGGCGATCGTCAACACCGCGGTGGTGGGTGTCGTGAAGAACCCTGACGGCAGCATCGTCACCGATGTCAACATCGTCGGCGCGGGCCGCGAGGATTTGCTGTCGGCGGTGAACGCCAAGGTCACGCTCGATCCGGTGAGCCTGAGCTTCGGCGCCGTGCCGTCGGGCAGCGGCCAGAAGCGCAGCCTCGCGATCACGCTCACGAACGTGAGCGGCGCAGCGCAGACCTATTCGCTGGCGGTCACGTCGCCCAGCGGGGCCGGCGTGAGCTACAGCGTTTCAGCGCCCAGCCTGACGCTGGCGGCCGGCGCCAGCGGCACGGTGACGGTGAACGCCGCTGAGAGCGTCGGCGCCTCCACCGGCGGCAAGCAGGCGATGCTGCAGGTCAGCGCCGGCGGCGTGCCGGTGGCGCATGCGGTGCTCTACACGCTGGTGAAGTGAACCGATAGCGCGGCAGATGCCGCGCTTGTCCGCACGGCAAAGCCCCGCCACGGGGCACGGACCCGGGCCGCCACCGAAAATGGCGGCCCTTTTCTTTGCCTGCGCCGTTGCCGATGTCGTCCGCCCAGCCCTCGAGCCTGCCGTCTCCTG
>Ga0207706_10005413_pt1 | contig 11898 bp, 9 predicted proteins | sample KBSC53metaG_FD_184318 | JGI IMG/M metagenome (GOLD analysis project Ga0207706, IMG submission 184318) | Corn rhizosphere microbial communities from Kellogg Biological Station, Michigan, USA - KBS C5-3 metaG (SPAdes) (version 2) | ecosystem: Host-associated > Plants > Roots > Rhizosphere > Soil ... | reverse complement strand
TGATCGACGACGTCCAGTTCATCGCCGGCAAGGATTCGACGCAGGAGGAATTCTTCCACACGATGAACGAGATCATCACCGCCGGGCGGCGGCTGGTGATCACCTCGGATCGCGCTCCCCAGGACCTCGACGGGATCGCGCCGCGAATCCTCTCGCGCCTGTCGTGGGGGCTGGTCGCCGACATCAACGCGGCGGATTACGAGCTTCGCTTCAACATCATCTGCGCCAAGCTGGAGGCGCTTCCCGGCGTCGAGATGTCGCGGCCGGTGATCGACTTCCTCGCCCGCCGGGTCACGTCGTCGATCCGCGAGCTGGAAGGCGCGCTCAATCGCATCGGCGCCTATGCGATGATGACGGGACGGACGATCGACATCGCCTTCGTCGAGGAAGTCCTGGCGAATGTGCTTCGCGCCAACCAGCGCCGGATCTCGATCGACGAAATCCAGACCCAGGTCGCGGAGCATTACCGCATCCGCAAGGCCGAGATGACCTCGGCGCGCCGCGCCCGAGAGGTCGCCCGGCCGCGCCAGGTCGCCATGTATTTGTCGAAGCAGCTGACGCCCAAGTCCCTTCCTGACATCGGGCGCCGCTTCGGCGGACGGGATCACACGACGGTGATCCATGCGGTGCGCCAGATTGAGAAGTTGCGTGCCAGCGATGCCGAGCTCGATGCCGACATCCGCTTGCTGACGAGACAGCTCGAGGGCTGATCGGCCGCGCGCGTCCGTTGACGTGCCGGCCCGATCAGAAGGGGAGGTTCCCTTTCCGGTCGCCCCGAAACACCGGAAAGGAAAAGGGCCCGCCGGAGCAATTCCGGCGGGCCCGCCCATCTTCGCGAAAGCGGTCGCTACAAGCCGAACCAGGACGCGGCCCAGGTGAGGGCGACGACGCCCGAGCCGATCAGGAAGATCGCGGCTGCGGCTCCCACCAGGCCCGCCACGGCGGCTGCGATCGCAAGGACCCCATCCCGGTAAACGAGAGCCAGCCCGAAAAGGACGATCACCGCCGCGGGGGCGACATGGACGATGGGCAAGGTCGTCATCAGCGCGAGGATGAAGCAGACGATGCCGATGAGCCGCGTTGCCGTTGGGCCCGTGAGCACAGGGAGGCGCGGCTTGAACATCCGCTCGACGCGGACTTCCAGCCACTCCATCTTCTCGATCAGGCGGCTCAGGTCGACCTTCGCGACCCCGCGACGGTCGATTCGCGCCGGGAACCAGGGACTCGCACGGCCGAACGCCATCTGCGCGGTAATGATTATCAGCGGGATCGCGAAAAAGACGCTGGCGCCGGGTGGCAGCGGTATGACGTTGATCGCGGCGAAGATCACCAACAGGCCGCCCCAGGCGCGCGCGTGGAGCTGCTTCGCCAGCTCGGTGAAGGACAGCCGGTCGGGCCCGTCCTCCGCGACGATCTGCGCGAGCCTTTGGGACAAAGGCAGCGGGCGCGGGGGATGCGTTTCGGTGGCCAAGTCGATTTGCGCTTAAGCGAGGCCGACCGCGGCCTTGGCGCGGGCGAGGACCGGGGCGCCGAGCTCATTGGCGCGGGCCGCGCCCTCGGCGAGAATCCGGTCGAGCTCGGCCGGGTCGCGGCGGAGACCGTCGAGCCGCGCGCGGATCGGCGCGATGAGGCCGACCAGCACCTCGGCAAGCGCCGGCTTGAACGCTCCGAACCCCTGGCCGGCGAAGCGCGCGAGGATCTGCTCGACGCTTTCGCCGGTCACCGCGGCGTAGATGCCGACGAGGTTCTTCGCCTCGGCACGGCCCTCGAGCGCCTGCGGATCGTCCGGCAGCGGCTCGGGATCGGTCCTCGCCTTGCGGATCTTCTGGGCGATCTCATCGTCGCTGTCGGTCAGGTGGACGCGGCTCATCTCGGACGGGTCGGATTTGGACATCTTGGCCTTCCCGTCGCGCAGCGACATGATCCGCGCCGTGGTCCCGCCGCCGATGAACGGCTCGGGCACGACGAACAGCTCGACGTCGAAATCGTTGTTGAACTTGACCGCGATGTCGCGGGTGAGCTCGACGTGCTGCTTCTGATCCTCACCCACTGGAACGTGGGTCGCCCCATAGAGCAGGATGTCGGCGGCCTGGAGCACGGGATAATCGAACAAGGCGACCGACGCGCCCTCGCGGTTCTTGCCGGCCTTGTCCTTCCATTGGGTCATGCGGTTGAGCCAGCCCATCCGCGCGGTTCCGTTGAGGATCCAGCACAGCTCCGCATGGGCGGGCACTGAGCTTTGGCGGAACAGCGTGGATTTGGCGGGATCGATCCCGCTCGCGATGAGGGCGGCCGCCATTTCCCGGACGTTCGAGTGGAGCTCGGCGGGTTCGATGTCGACCGTCAGCGCGTGGAGGTCGGCGAGGAAGAACAGGCACTCCGCCTCGTCTTGCATCCGCACCCAGCGCAGGATCGCGCCGAGCAAATTGCCGAGGTGAAGCCCGCCCGTGGGCTGGATTCCGGAGACGACGCGGGTGTTGGCTGGACTGGTCATGCTTTGCGCGTCTGGCGGTTGATGAGGAGCTTCAAATCGTCAAGCGCAAACGCGCGGGTGAGCAGGCAGGCGACGCCATAGACGGCCACTCCGGCGCAAACCAGCGCGACCAGCGCCGTGTAGCGCTCGAGAATTCGCCCGTTGAGCCACGGGTCGAGCAGCTCGTCGAATCCAAACACCGCTACGCCCATCAGCAGCGCGGCGGCGGCGAGGCGCGGGATCCGGCGCTTGAGCCGCGCATCGGGGACGAAGAAGCCGCGCTTTCCGAGCGTCGCGTAGAGCATCCACACATTGACGGTCGACGAGATGGCCGTCGCGAGCGGCGGCCCGACATGGCCGAAGCCGAACCGAGCGAGCAGCGGGATCAGCGTGAGATTGCCCGCGAGGTTCACGCCGACCGAAATGATGGCGTAGCGAACCGGCGTCCTGGTGTCGTGGCGGGCGTAATAGCCCGGCGTCAGCACCTTCACGAGGACGTAAGAGGGGAGGCCGATCGAGAATCCCGCGAGCGCCCAGGAGCATTTGACCGTGTCGGCCGCATCGAAGTGACCGTACTGGAACAGCCCGCGCACGATCGGCTCGGCAGCGACGATCAGTGCGACCATCGCGGGAAGGGTGAGGAACAGCGCGAGCTCGATCCCGCGGTTCTGGGTTTCCATCGCCTTGGCGTCCTCGCCGGCGCTCAAGAGCCGCGAGACGGTCGGCAGGAGGATCGTCCCGAGGCCGATGCCGATCATCCCGAGCGGCAGCTGGTTCACGCGGTCGGCATAATAGATGTACGAAATCGAGCCTTCGCCGAGCAAATAGCCGGAGAGCGCCGTCGAAACGACGAGGTTGAGCTGCACCGCGCCCGCACCGACCGCGGCGGGGAGGATCAGCTTCATCAGCCGCTTGACCTCGGGATCGATGCGCGGCGCTCGAGGGCGAAGCGACACGCCGGCGGCGCGGCAGGCGATGAACAGCCAGGCGAGCTGGAGAAGCCCCCCGATCGGCACCGAGATCGCCTGCACCCGGGCGGTCTCCTCCGGCGTGCCGTGGAAGACGAACAGCGCGAAAACCATCGCGATGTTGAGGAGGATCGGAGCGGCCGCATTGACCCAGAATTTGTCGAGCGAATTGAGGATTCCGCCGAGCAGCGACGCGAGGCAGATCAGCATCAGATAGGGGATGGTGATCCGGCTGAGCTGCACCGCGAAGGCGAATTGCTCGTGCGTCGGATGCTGCCGGTGGAACCCGCCCGACAGAAGCGCCGTCAGCGGCCAGGCTGCGAGCAGCATGACCACCGTCATCACGAGCAGGAACATGAACAACAGCGCCAGCGAGCGTTCGGCAAAATCGAACGCCGCGCCGCGGCCGCCGCCTTCCTCCGCCAGCTTGCGGTTGAACATCGGGATGAAGGCCGACGAGAAGGCGCCCTCGGCGAAGAAGGCGCGGAACATGTTGGGCAGGCGAAAGGCGACCAGGAAGGCGTCCGACGCGAAATTGGCGCCGACGTAGCGGGCCTGCAGGGAGTCGCGGACGAGCGCGAGGATTCGGCTGGCAAGCGTAAGTCCGCCGACCGATCCGAGCGTCCGGGCGAGGTTCATTGGTGCATCCCCCCGCGGCGCGGAAAGCTCAGGCCGCGCCCGGTTCCCCGCCGGCCGGCGTTCCGCCCTCCGGAGCCGCTTCCCCGCCTTGCTGCGCCTGGAGCTGCGCGACATAGGCGGCAGCGAAATCGATCGGGTCGAGCAGCAGCGGCGGGAAACCGGTGTTGGCGATCGCCTCGGCGATGATCTGGCGCGCGAAGGGGAAGAGCAGTCGCGGCGCTTCGATCAGGATGAACGGCTGGAGCGCCTCCTCCGGAAGGTTGCGAAGGCCGAACAGGCCGCCGTAGCTCAAGTCGACGATGAAATGCGGGCCGTTCTCCGAACGCGCCGAAATCTCGATCTTGAGGATGACCTCGTGGACGTTTTCGCCCGCCGGATTGACCGCGATGTTGAACTGGACGTCGAGGCTCGGCTGGACCTGCCACGAGAAGACCTGCGGCGAGCTCGGATTTTCGACCGACAGGTCCTTCACATATTGAGCGAGGATCGAAACCTGCGGTTCGTTGCTGTTGTCGCCCGAGCCGTTGCCGCTCGAGGCCGGTTCCTGGTCCGCCATTAATGCTGTCCCTGTCCTTTTACGCTATTTCGCAAGCTGTTGCGTGGTGCGGGAAGCGCCGATTGAGGGCGTCCCTTTCGAGCGCTTGCGCCTAGCAGCCGCGTTTATGGGGCGCAACGCCGCCTCGTGCGTTTGCGAGTGTTGGAATATTTACGCGGCGCACACTATGTTGAGGCGCAAGACGAATAGGATTCTCAATTGACGGTCATTGTCATCCTTGCGCTGGTCGCACTGTTCATCGGGCTGCGCCTCTACAGCGTGCTCGGCGAGCGCACTGGGCATGAGCAGCAGCCCATCCTGAAGCCGGCCGACCAGGACGCTCGGGTCGAGCCGCGGGTCACGCAGCCTGCCGTCACCCAGCCGAGCGCCGACAGTAGCACCGACCTCGCCTACGTGCCGCTGGCCGGTCCCGGGGTTCGCGCGATCCTCGCGGCGGACCCCAGCTTCGACGTCGCCCGCTTCCTCGATGGCGCGAAGGGCGCCTACCGGCTGATCCTCGAGGCTTTCTGGAAGGGCGATCTCGACGCGGTGAAAGCGCACATGGACGAGCATGTGTTCGAGACCTTCGCCGATGCCGTCAAGCAGCGGAAGAAGGACGGGCTGACGCTCGACAACCGACTCGTCACCATCGAGCAGGCGGTCATTTCCGAAGCCAACGTCGAGCGCACCGTCGCTGTCCTCACGGTTCGCTTCGAGGCCGACATCGCCGCCGTCACGCGCAATTCCGAAGGCCAGGTCGTCGCCGGCTCGCTCAGCGATGCGGTCCAGACCCGCGATCTCTGGACCTTCCGCCGCGACCTCGCCTCGCGCGACCCGAACTGGTTCCTGATCGAGACCGACGAGGAAGCGTGAGGCTCGTCTCCGGACGCGCATTCGCGCTCGTTTCGGCGCTCCTGCTGGCCGCGTGCGCCGCGCAGCCGACGCCCCCTCCGGTGACTCCCCCACCCATCCCCACGCCAACTCCGAGGTCGGTCGTTCCGGTGACGCCGCCGCCGCCCGCAAATGCGCTGGCCGCCGGGATCGCCCTCGTCCCGCCGGCGCCGACCATCTACGACCAATGGGCCGAGCGAGCCTTGGCTGCGTTCCGAGCCAGTTGTCCCGTCCTCGTTCGGCGGAATGACGCCTCGGGACTCGCGCAGGGGCCGGACTGGGCGCCGCTTTGCGACGAAGCGGCGCGTGTCTACCCTGGGAATGCCGCCGCTTTCTTCCGCGACCGGTTCGACTGGGTGCGGGTCGGCAACGGCAAGGCGTTCGCAACCGGCTATTACGAGCCCGAGATCGAGGGCTCGCGGGTGCCCTTGCCAGGCTATGTCCCGGTCTATCGGCTGCCCCAGGACCTGATCAGCTGCACCAAGCCCGACGGAACCGCCGGGCGCGGCCGGATCGACGAGACGGGGACTTGCGTCCTCTACTTCACACGCGCCGAGATCGAGGACGGAGCGCTCGCCAATCGCGGGCTCGAGCTCGCGTGGGCGAAGGACCCGGTCGATTTGTTCTTCCTCGAAATCCAGGGCTCGGGCCGGATCCGCTTTCCCGACGGAAGCGTGATGCGGGTCGGCTATGCCGGCCAGAACGGCCGCGAATATGTCGCGATTGGGCGGCTGCTGCGCGAGCGGGGGATCCTTCCGCCCGGCGGCGCCAACATGCAGGCGATAAAGGCGTGGATCGCGGCGAACCCCGACCAGGGCCGCGAGCTGATGCGCGAGAATTTGTCCTACATCTTCTTCAAGGAGCTGACCGGGCTGGGGCCGGTCGGAGCGCTCAACGTGCCCGTCACTCCGCACGGGACGGTCGCGGCCGATCCCAAGTTCGTGCCCCTCGGAGCGCCGGTCTATCTCGCGGTCGACCGGCCCGAGGCTTACGGCCTGTGGGTCGCGCAGGATACCGGCGGGGCGATCAAGGGACCGAACCGCTTCGACACCTTCTGGGGCGCCGGGCCCGAAGCGACCCAGACCGCGGGCGGGATGGCGGCTAACGGGGTCGCCTACGTCCTGCTGCCCAAGGGGGCAGCGGCCCGTGCGCTCGCTCACCCCTGAGGAGACGGCGCTCTGGGCGCGCGTAGCCGCGACGATCCGGCCGCTTTCTCGTGAGAAGAACAAAAAATCCTCCCCGGAACCGGGAGGGGAACCAGCGAAGCTGGTGGAGGGGGCCCACGTTAGTGGTCGCGGCTCGACGGCGGGCCCCTTCCACCACGCCGCTCCGCGTCGCGGTCCCCCTCCCCGTCCCGGGGAGGAATTGAAGGGCACCCTCGACGGCACGTGGGACCGCCGCCTGAGCAGCGGCGCCGTCGCCCCGGACCGGATCGTCGACCTCCACGGAATGAGCCTCGACGGCGCGTGGCAGGCGATCGACCGGGCGCTCGACCAGGGAATCGCCGGCGGCGAGCGGGTGCTCCTTCTCATCACCGGACATCAGCGCTCGGGCGAGCCGCCGATCCGCCGCGGCGCGATCCGGGCCGCGGTCCACGACTGGCTCCATGCGTCGCGGCATGCCGGAGACATCGCCTCGGTCCGCGCCGCGCACCGGCGGCACGGAGGCGGCGGAAGCCTCTACATCGTCCTCCGCCGCAAAAGGGCGGGGCGCTGACAATTCCTTAACCCTGCCTCGGTATCGCGTGGGCAAAGGCGGGCATCGCCCTCGCGCGAGGCGCAAACCGAATGAAGGCAGGCACGGCACAGAAGATCAGCAACGCGGTCTTGTCGTGCGCCGCCGGTCTCGCCTCTTTCCTCTTTTCGCTGACCGCGCTCCTCTATCTGACGGAGTTCGATCAGAAGATCCTCGCGGCGCTCGTGGCCGGCGCCTTCTGCCTGCTCGTCAGCTACGTTGCTTCCGAACGGCCCAACAGCGAGAGCGCAAGGGCGCTTGCTGCGCTCGGCGAGCGCTTGCTCGCGGTGGAGGACGGGGATCTTGTCTCTCCCGCCCCGGAATCGCTGCGCCGGACGCTGCCGAAGCTCGCGACCGCGGTCGACACGCTCTTCACCGAAGTCCGCGCGTCGATCGAGAACGCCCATGCGCTCGGCATGTACGACCCCGTCACTTCGCTTCCGAACCGGCTGCACTTCCGCTCCGAAGCCGACAAGCTGCTGAGCGAGCCGGCGGGCGATTGGAAGTCAGCCATGCTGTTCGTCGACCTCGACCGGTTCAAGGCGGTCAACGACAATCTCGGCCATGCCCGCGGGGATCAGCTGCTGATCATGGTCGCCAACCGGCTGCGCGTGGTCGTCAACGCGGAATATACCGCCAGTTCGCGCCCGCGGCCGCTGCTCGCGCGCCTCGCCGGCGACGAGTTCACGATGTTCTTCCCGCGAATCGAGGCGATCGAGGAGATCGAGCGGATCGCCCGGCGAATCGTGCTTGCCATCTCCGAACCGTTCGAGCTTTGCTCGCACACCGTCGACATCGGGGCGTCGATCGGAGTGGCCATTTCTCCCGATCACGGCGCAAGTATCGAATCGCTCATGCGCGCCGCCGACATCGCCATGTACCGGGCCAAGTCGGTCGGCGGCGGCCAATATTATGTTTTCAATGCCGGTCTCGCGTCCGAGCACCAGGATCGGATCGACACCGAAAAGGCGCTGACGCAGGCGCTCCAGCGCGACGAGCTCGTGCTCGCCTTCCAGCCCCAGATGAGCCTCGTCACCGGTGAGCTGTGCGGGGCCGAGGCGCTGGTGCGCTGGAACCACCCCCGCGACGGCCTCAGGCTTCCCGGAACCTTCATCCCGGTCGCCGAGCAGACCGGCCTGATCAGCGACATCGGCGACTGGGTGATTTCCGAAGTCACGGCGACGCTCGGCGCCTGGCGGCACAATGGTTTCGCCGGCCGCCTCTCGTTCAACGTCAGCCCTCGCCAGGTGGAGCGGCCGGACTTCTTCGCCAAGCTCCGCCACAGTCTGATGGACGCGGAGATCCCGCTGTCGATGATCGAGCTCGAGTTCGCGGAAACGGCGGCGATGGAGGTTAGCCCCGCCGTGCTCGATGCGATCGCGTCGTTCCGCGCCGACGGAGCGCACATCGCCATCGACGATTTCGGGACCGGCTATTCGAATCTCGCGCGGCTCCGGACGATGCCGCTAGATCGGGTGAAGCTCGACCCGACCCTTATCGTCGACATCGAAAGCGACGAGAAGGCGCGCGTCATCGTCCAGGCGGTGATCCAGCTGATCAGGGGCGTCGGCTGCGAGGTCATCGCCGAGGGCGTCGAAAGCGTCCCCCAGGCCGATATCCTGCGCGCGATGGGCTGCGACACCGTCCAGGGCTTCATCTTCGCCCCGGCGATGTTCGAGCAGGATTTCCTCGCCTGGACCGCAAGCAGCCGCGACGCCGACAAGTCGGTGGCTTAGCCCAACACCTTCCGCGCGATCCGCTCGTAGATGCGCGATAGCGCGCGGATGTCCTCGACCGCCGCGCACTCTCCGACCTTGTGCATCGTCGCGTTGGGCAGGCCGAAGTCGACCACCGGGCAGAGCTGGATGAGGAAGCGGCCATCCGACGTGCCGCCGCTGGTCGAAAGCTCGGGAGTCATCCCCGTCTCTTCCTCAATCGCCTCTACGATCACGTCGTACAGCTGCCCCGGCGGCGTGAGGAATGCCTCGCCGGAGATGCGCGCCGTGACCTTCGAGCCCGGCGCCTCGCGCTCGGCGATCTCCTCGACCAGCTTCACCAGTTCCGCTCCGCGCTGGAGGTTGTTGAAGCGGATATTGAGCTGCGCGGTGGCCGAGCCTGGGATCACGTTGCTCGCGCTGGTCGGGGTCGAGATCGCCGTGAATTCGAGGTTCGAGGGCGGGAATTGCTCGTTGCCGTCGTCGAGATGGAGCGAATCGAGCGCGGCGATCACCCGGGCGAGGGGGCCGATGGGGTTCTTGCCGCGATGCGGGTAGGCGACATGGCCCTGCACGCCGGGCGTCTCGATCCACATGTTGACCGATCCGCGGCGGCCGATCTTCACGGTGTCGCCCAGGCGCTCGACCGAGGTCGGCTCGCCGATCAGGATCATGTCGGGCCGGATTTGGCGCTCGTTCAGCCAGTCGATGATCCGCGGCGTGCCGTAGGTCGAATAGCCTTCTTCGTCGCCGGTGATCAGAAGCGACAGCGTTCCCTCGCGCTCGCCGAGCCTCGAAAGGGCAGCGACATAAGCGGCGATGGCGCTCTTCATGTCGTTGGCGCCGCGCCCCACGAGCAGGCCGTCGGTCACTTCGGCTGCATAGGGATCGCCGCTCCACCCCTCGCCGGCGGGCACGACGTCGAGATGGCCGGCAAAGCCGAAATGCGGGGAGCCCTCCCCGCGGATCGCGACCATGTTCTCGGTCGGGCCATCGGGCGGATCCCCCATCACCCAGCGGTGGACCGTGAAGCCGAGGGGTTTCAAGGCGGCTTCGAGGACGTCGAACACCTCGCCTGTCGCCGGCGTGATGCTGGGGCACCGAATCAGCTCGGCGGCAAGCTCGACGGGATCGATCGGCATGGCCAAGCCCTAGCAAGCATCCGGCGGCAGGCAAGCCGTGCCGCTTCGTCGAATAGGGGCTTGCATAAGCGCTACAAATGTAGCACGCTACAAATGTAGCACGAGCATGCGCGTGCGGAACCGGGGAGTGAATTGATGCTCGTGCTTCGACGTTCGTGGCTGTTGGGCAGCGCTGCGCTTGCGATGCCTGCAGCGGCGCTGGCCCAGACACCGCCGCCTCCGAGCGACCCCAACGTCGCGCCCGCACCGGTCGCGACCGCTGTTGCCGCCAAGCGCGTCTACACCGCCGCCGATTTCGCCCGCTTCGCGCCCAAGACCGCCTACGACATGCTCGTCCAGGTGCCGAGCTTCACGATCCGGAGCAACGACCAGAGCCAGCGCGGGCTCGGCCAGGCGTCGGAGAATGTGCTGATCAACGGCGAGCGGATCGCCAACAAGTCCGGAGGCGCCATCGACCAGCTTCGGCGCACGCCCGCTCCGAACGTGGACCGGATCGAGATCGTCGACGCGGCGAGCCTCGGCATCGCCGGCCTCCAGGGGCAGGTCGCCAACGTCATCCTGAAGACCGTGACGAAGTCGAGCGGCCAGTTCGAATACAACCCGAGCTTCCGCGCCCATTATGCCAAGCCGGAGTTTCTCGCCGGGCTGCTCAGCTATTCGGGCAAGGAGGGGCCGGTCGACTATACTTTGTCGATCCAGAACCAGCCGGGCCGGGGCGCCTTCGGCGGGCCGATCCGGATCTTCGACCGCGACCACGTGCTGACCGAGACCCGAACCGAAATCTACCATTCCGAATATGACCGCGCGAAGATCCAGGGGAAATTCGGGCTCGACGGGCCGGGCTCGTCGGTCGGCAACTTGACACTGGCCTACACGCCTTATTGGAACCCGGGGCTGTACCGGGACACCCGTCATTCGATCCTCACGGGCGAGGACAGCGCGCGGCGGATCACCATCGACCTCGATGGCTATTTCGCCGACATCAACGGCGATTACGAGTTCGCGGCCGGGCCCGGCCGCCTCAAGCTGATCGGCCTGCGCCACTGGGAGCATGCACCCGAGGTCGACACCAGCATCATGAGATTCGCCAACGGCGATCCCGACACCGGCGAACGCTTCAGCCGCGACGTCCACCTCGGCGAGACGATCGGCCGCGGCGAATATCACTGGAAGACGGGGGACAACGACTGGCAGCTGACCCTGGAGCGTGCGTTCAACTCGCTCGACCAGAAGGGCGGGCTGTTCGAGCTCAATCCCGAGGGCGTGTTCGAGGAAGTGCCGTTCCCCGAGGGCTCCGGCAAGGTCACCGAAGTCCGCTACGAGAGCATCGCGACGCTCAGCCGTCCGCTCGCCTCCAACCTCGATTTGCAGGTCGCCGCCGGCGGTGAGCTCAGCTGGCTTGACCTCGTCGGCGATGACGAGCCCGCGCGCAAATTCTTCCGGCCGAAGGGCGAGCTCAACCTTGCCTGGCACCCATCGAAAAGCTGGGACATGAGTCTCAAGCTGCGCCGCCGCGTCGGCCAGATCAGCTTTTACGATTTCATTTCGCAGCAGCGGCTCGAGTCGGAGCGCGAGGACACCGGCAACCCGAACCTCGTCCCGCCGCAGAGCTGGGAGGTGGAGACCGAGTTCGCGCACGATCTCGGCAAATGGGGCAAGACGCGGCTCAACCTCCATTATTACCGAGTCGAGGACATCATCGACGTGATCCCGATCGGGGAGGACGGGCAGGGGATTGGCAACCTTCCGCTCGCCAACCGCTTCGGATTCGAGAGCACGAGCACCCTCCTGTTCGATCCGA
>Ga0207706_10005403_pt1 | contig 11910 bp, 7 predicted proteins | sample KBSC53metaG_FD_184318 | JGI IMG/M metagenome (GOLD analysis project Ga0207706, IMG submission 184318) | Corn rhizosphere microbial communities from Kellogg Biological Station, Michigan, USA - KBS C5-3 metaG (SPAdes) (version 2) | ecosystem: Host-associated > Plants > Roots > Rhizosphere > Soil ... | reverse complement strand
CCTCCAGGCCCAGCAGGGTCACTTCGGGTTCGCGCAGCAAAGATGATAGGCGGGGCGGCGCGGACACCGGCCGCCACCCTCACTTGCGCATCAACGTGCTCTTGCCGAACAAGCTCTCGATCAGATCCACCGCCACCTCGGCCGTGCGGTTGCGCACGTCCATCGCGGGGTTGAGCTCCATCACGTCGAGCGAGGCCAGGCGGCCGGTGTCGGCGATCATTTCCATGCAGAGCTGGGCTTCGCGGTAGGTCGGGCCGCCGCGCACGGTGGTGCCCACGCCGGGGGCCACATCGGGGTCGAGGAAGTCGACGTCGAAGCTCACATGAAGGTGGGTGTTGGGGTCCATCGTCGCGAGCGCCAGCTCCATCGTGTGGCGCATGCCCATCTCGTCGATGTAGCGCATGTCGAAGACTTCGAGGTCCATCTCGTGGACGAAGCGTTTCTCGCCTTCGTCGACCGAGCGGATGCCGATCTGCCGCACCCACTTGGGGCTGATGGCGGGCACATGGCCGCCAATCTCCACCAGCTCCTTCGGGCCGTGGCCGCACAGGCAGGCCACCGGCATGCCGTGGATGTTGCCGCTGGGGGTGATGATGCTGGTGTTGAAGTCGGCATGCGCGTCGAGCCACAGCACGCGCAGCTTCTTGCCTTTTTCGCGGCAGTGGCGCGCCACCGCGCTGATCGAGCCGATGGCCAGGCAATGGTCGCCGCCCAGCAGGATGGGCAGGCGGCCGAGCTGCAGCTCGGCATGCACCGCGTCGTGCACCACCTGGTTCCAGGCCCGCACCTCCTCGAGGTGGCGGTAGCCCTCGTCGGGCGGTTGCCAGGGGTTGTAGGGGCCGGCGAGGTTGCCGCGGTCGATGACCTCCAGGCCCTGCTTCTCGAGGATGGGCTGGATGTTGGCCACGCGCAGGGCCTCGGGGCCCATGCTGGCGCCGCGGTCGCCGGCGCCGACGTCGGTGGGGGCGCCGATCAGGCTGACTTGGGTGTTCATGGCGCGATTCTCCATGCCGCGTGGCCGCAGGAAATGAGGTTTGCCCGGCCTTCAGCTGGCCGGTTTGGCGAGAAATTCGGCTCCGGCCCTCAGATGTCCGCTGCGAAATCGCCGGTCTGCGTGGGCACGTCGAAGCCGTATTCGGCCTGCAGCAATTCCCAGGCCTCCTCGGCCGTCTCGACATAGCGGAACAGGTTGACGTCGGCCGGGCTGATCATGCCGGTGTCGATCAGCAGGTCGAAGTTGATCAGCCGCGACCAGAACTCGCGCCCGAACAGCAGCACCGGCCGGCGCCGGCACTTGCCGGTCTGGATCAGCGTGAGCGCTTCGAACAGCTCGTCCAGCGTGCCGAAGCCACCAGGAAACGCCACCAGCCCGATCGAGCGCATCAGGAAATGCATCTTGCGCAGCCCGAAGTAGTGGAACTGGAAGCACAGCTCGGGCGTGATGTAGGGGTTGGGCGCCTGCTCGTGGGGCAGCACGATGTTGAGGCCGATGCTGCGGCCGCCGCACTCGTGGGCGCCGCGGTTGCCGGCTTCCATGATGCCGGGGCCGCCGCCGGTGACCACGTAGACCGGCGTGTCCAGCGTTTCGGAGCGGCGCGTCACCAGCTCGGCGAAGCGCTGCGCCTCGCCGTAGTAGCGCGACATCGCCTGCGCCATCTCCGCGCGGCGGATCACCAGCTCGTCGCCGCTGGCGCGCGCCAGCTCCAGCGCCGAGGCGGCATCGTCGGGCGGCAGGATGCGGGCGCTGCCGAAGATGACGATGGTCGATTCGATGCCGTGTTCCTGCTGGATCAGCTCGGGCTTCAACAGCTCGAGCTGCATGCGCACCGGGCGCAGCTCTTCGCGCAGCAGGAACTTGTTGTCGCTGAAGGCGAGGCGGTAGGCGCTCTCGGGCCCTGCATACAACGAGGGCGGCTGAGCGGTGACGGCCTCTTCCTTGGCGGTGGGGAAGTTGCGTGCCTTCAGCCCGTCGCGCTTGCCCGGGGTGGTGTCCGACGGCTCCATGCAGTGTCTGTCGTTGAAGAAAGGGGTTGCTAGGTTACCCGCTTCCTGCCCGCACTTGGTGCAACCTGCTTGGTGTACCCTCCCGGGAGGAGGTCCCCGCCACGAGGCTCCGATGTCTCAACAGCGCAATCCTGGCTCGCTCTTCGCTGCCATGGCCCTCGTGGTCTGCGTGGGGCTGCTCGTGCCGGCTGCGGTGATCGGGGTGTTCGTGATCGGTGTGCACGAGCCGGCAGCGGTGGCGCAGCGCCAGCAGCAGGAGCTCGATGCCCGCCTCGAAGTGCTGGCGCGCAGCCTCGGCGAGCTGATGTGGGGGCTCGACGATGTCGCCGCGCACGAGGTGGCCGACGCGGTGATGCGCTCGCCCGAGGTGGTCGCGGTGCGGGTGATCGACCACAGCCAGGGCAGACCCTTTGTCATCGTCGAGCGGCCCGAGCGCCGCACCGGCCAGGTGCAGGCCGGCGAGCGCGACATCCAGAGCCACGGCCAGCGGGTGGGCCGGGTACGCATCGAGGTCAACGACAGCCTGGCGTCCGCCGCGCTGGCGCAGCAGCGCTGGCTCTATGCCATCACGGTGGGCGGGCAGGCGCTGGTGTCGTTGCTGCTGCTGCTGGCCTTGCTCAATTCGCGCGTGGTGCGGCCGTTGCGCGAGCTCGGGCGTTTTGCCGGCGAGCTGGCCGAAGGCCGCTTCTCGGCCGCCCTGCAGCACCGCCGCGACGACGAGATCGGCCGCCTCGGCCAGCGCCTCGAGCACATGCGCGATGCGCTGCAGCGCCTGTTCGAGGCGCAGCGCGAGACGCTGGAGCGGCTGCGCGCCGAGGAGGCGAGCACCGAGCGGCTGTCGCGCTTCTATGCGGCGCTGTCGCGCTCCAACCAGCTGATCGTCCGCGAGCACGACGAGGAGATGCTGTATGCCGAGTTGTGCCGCATCTGTGTCGAGACGGCGCACGCGCAGATGGCGTGCGTGTGGCTGCGCAACGGCGACGAGACGACGATCGCCGGCTCGGTGGGGCCGGTGCGCGAGATGTTCGAAGGCCTGCCGCTGGGCGCCGATTCGCCGCTGGCCCGCTCGGAGGCGCCGAGCGCGCTGGCGCTGTACGCCGGCCGGCACGGCATCAGCAACGACTTTCTCTCGGATCCTCGCACCGAGCTCCTGCATGAGCGGGCCCGGGCGTGGGGCGTGCGCGCGGTGGCGGCGTTTCCGGTGCGCCGGGGCGGCAGGGTGGTGGCGGCCCTCACCCTCTATGCCGGCGAGCCCGGCGTGTTCGATGTGCCGGTGATCGAGCTGCTCGACGAGATGGCGCACGACCTGTCGTTCGCGCTCGACAACCTCGACCGCGAGGCCGCACGCATCCAGGCCCAGCACGAGGTGCAGGCGGGTTTCGAGCGCTTCCGCCGGCTCTTCGGTGCGATGCCGCTGCCGGTGGTGGTGGGGTCCCTGGCAGACGGCCGCGTCGTGGAGCTGAATGCCGCCGCCTGCGAGCGCTTCGGCCATGCACGCGACGAGCTGTTGGGGCACCACCTGTCGGACTTCGGTGTCGGCCTGTCGGAGCGGGATCGTGCCTGCCTGGTCGAGCGGGTGCGCCGGGAGGGCACGGTGCGCGACTTCGAGAGCGCGTTGAGGGTGCGCTCGGGGGAGCTGCGGGAGGTGCTCGTCAACGCCGAGCAGATCGAGTTCGGCGGGCGTCCCTGCGCGCTGACGATCGTGACCGACCTCACCGAGCGCAAGCGCATCGAGCGGGCGCTGCGCGAGAGCGAGTCGCGGCTGTCGTCCATTGTCGAGACGGCGCTCGACGCCATCGTCACCGTCGATGCGCACCAGCGCATCGTGGTCTTCAACCGGGCGGCGACGCAGATGTTCCGCATTGCCGCATCGCAGGCGCTCGGCGGCTCGCTCGACCGTTTCATCCCGCCGCACCTGCGCGCAGCGCATCGCGCCCACGTGGCGGCCTATGCGGTCTCGGGCGAGTCGGCGCGCCGCATGGGCGGCGCCAGCAAGATATCGGGCGTTCGCGCCGATGGCGAGGAGTTTCCGATCGAAGCGTCGATCTCGCGCTCGGGCGAAGGCGAGGGCGTGCTGATGACGGTGGTGGCACGCGACACCACCGAGGCCGAGGCGGCCGAGCGCGCACGCCAGGCCCAGCTGATCGCCGAGGCCGCCAGCCGCGCGAAGACGGATTTCCTGTCGCGCATGAGCCATGAGCTGCGCACGCCGCTGAACGCGGTGCTCGGCTTCTCGCAGCTGCTGCAGGCCGGCCTGCAGGACCGCATCGACCAGCGCGAGCGGGCGCAGCTCGAGACGATCCGTCAGGCCGGCTGGCACCTGCTCGCGCTGATCAACGACGTGCTCGACGTCTCGCGCATCGAATCCGGCCGGCTCGAGGTGCAGGCCCGCGGCATCGATCTGCGCATCCTGCTCGACGAGGTGTTGCAGCTGCTGGAGGTGCAGGCCGAAGGCTGGGGCGTGACGCTGGCGCCCGACTACCGGCAGCGGCCGCCGGCGCAGGCCTGGGGCGACCCGGTGCGGGTGCGCCAGGTGATGCTCAACGTGATCGGCAATGCGGTCAAGTACAACCGGCCCGGCGGCTCGGTGCGCATCGACATGGCGGCCGAGCGCGGCCGGGTGCGCGTCGACGTGATCGACACCGGGCTGGGCATGACGCGCGACCAGCTCGACCACCTGTTCGAGCCCTTCAACCGCCTCGGCCGCGAGCGTGGCGGCATCGAAGGCACCGGCATCGGCATGGCGCTGACGCAGCAACTGCTGGAGCTGATGAACGGCGCGATCCAGGTCGAGAGCGAGGCCGGCTGCGGCACCACGGTGCGGCTGCACCTGCCGGCCCCGCCGGCGCAGGCCACCGAGGCGCCGCCGCCGCGCGCGGCTGCCGCGCCGGTCGCAGGCGGCGGCGACGCACCGTCTGGCGTGGTGCTCTACATCGAGGACAACCCGGTGAACCTGCTGATCGTCGAGGAGATGCTGGCGCGCTGGCCGCAGGTGCGGCTGGTGCAGGCCGCCGACGGCGCCGAAGGCCTGCGGCTGGCGCGGCAGCTGCGACCCGACCTCGTGCTGCTCGACATGCGGCTGCCCGACATGGACGGCGCGCAGGTGATGGCCGCGCTGCAGGCCGACCCGCAGACCCAGGCACTGCGCGTGATCGCGCTGTCGGCCGGTGCGCTGCCCGAAGACGCCGAGCTGGCGCTGCGCAGCGGCGCGGTCGACTACTGGACCAAGCCGCTGGACATCGACCGCTTCCTCGGCGAGATGCGACGCCTGCTGGCGCCTCAGGCGCCGGCGCCGGCCAGCAGCCGCTCGAAGTAGGCGATCGTCTCCCGCAGGCCCTGCTCGAGGCCGACGCGCGGCTGCCAGCCGAGCGCCGCGCGAGCCTGCGAGATGTCGGGCCGGCGGCGCGTGGGGTCGTTCACGGGTAGCGGCCGGGACACCACCGTCGAGCGCGAGCCGGTCAGGTCGATCACCTTCTCGGCCAGTTCGCGCACGGTGAACTCCTCCGGGTTGCCGAGGTTCAGCGGCCCGGTCAGGTCGTCGGGCGTGCCCATGAAGCGCACGAAGGCCTCGATCAGGTCGGAGACGAAGCAGAACGAGCGCGTCTGCTGGCCATCGCCGTACAGCGTGATCGGCTCGTTGCGCAGCGCCTGCACGATGAAGTTGGAGACCACCCGGCCGTCGTTGACCTGCATGCGCGGGCCGTAGGTGTTGAAGATCCGCGCCACCTTGATGCGCACGCCATGCTGGCGGCGGTAGTCGAAGAACAGCGTCTCCGCGCAGCGCTTGCCTTCGTCGTAGCAGGCGCGCGGGCCGATCGGGTTCACATGGCCCCAGTAGCCCTCGACCTGCGGGTGCACCTCGGGGTCGCCGTAGACCTCGCTGGTCGACGCCTGCAGGATCGTCGCCCCGATGCGGCGCGCCAGCCCGAGCATGTTGATCGCGCCATGCACGTTGGTCTTCACCGTCTGCACCGGGTCGAACTGGTAGTGCACCGGCGAGGCCGGGCAGGCCAGGTTGTAGACCTCGTCGCCCTCGACGAACAGCGGCAGCGTGATGTCGTGCCGCAGCAGCTCGAAGCGCGGGTTGTCCAGCAGGTGCAGCACGTTGTCCTTGGTGCCGCTGTAGAAGTTGTCCACGCACAGCACGTGGTGGCCTTCCTGCAGCAGCCGTTCGCACAGGTGCGATCCGAGGAAACCGGCGCCGCCGGTGACGATGACGGTCTTGCGGGGGCGGGCGGCTGCTGGCATCTCGATGAAGGCGTTGGCAAAGACTGACGGCACCCAGGCAACCGACGTGCCCGAAGTCGGGTGCCATTTCTCACAGCAGGGGCGAAGGCCGCACAGTCGCGCGCCGGGGGCTCAAGCCGGCGCTTGCCTCAGCCGATGACGCGCCATGAACTTCGTTCACCACCTCACCGTCGGTCGCAAGTTGCTCCTCCTCGGTGTCTTGCTGCTCGTGACCATCACCGTGCCCTTGGCGCTGCAATTCATCGATGCCCGCGAGGCGATCGTGGCGGCCGACCGTGAACGCGAAGGCCTGCCTGCCGCCCGCGCGCTTGTGAAACTGGTCCAGGCCACCCAGCAGCACCGCGGGCTCACGGTCGGCATGCTCAACGGCAACCAGGGCTTCGCCGCGCCGCGCGAGGCCAAGCAGCAGGAGGTGGGCACCCTGGTCGCCGAACTGGCCGAACGCTGGAAACAGGAAGGCCTGCCGCCGGCCATGGAGCAGACCTGGACGCAGACGGTGCAATGCTGGAAGGAGATCGAGGGGTCGATCCCCGGCGGGAAGATGACGCCGGCCGATGCGCTGGCGCGGCACACGCAGCTGATCGCGCTGCAGCTCAAGATGATCGACCTGCTGCTCGACCGCAGCGGGCTGATCCTCGATTCACAGGCGCACACCTTCTACCTCGTCGTCGCCACGCTGGTGAAGCTGCCGCCGGCCACCGAGATGCTGGGCCAGCTGCGCGGCCGCGGCGCTGGGGCGCTGGCCAGCGGCAAGCTGTCGGCCGAGGACAAGGCGGTGCTGGCGGGGCTGGCGCGCGCCGCCGCCGACTACCACGAAAGCATGGCAGCCGCGTTCGACAAGTCGTTTGCGGCCCGCCCGGCGCTCGCCGCGCAGCTGCGCGCCAAGGTCGGCGGCACCGTTGAGCCGCTGCAGGCCGCGATGAAGCTGGTCGAAACGCAGTTGCTCGCGCCCGATACGCCGCAAGGCTCTGCGGCCGACTACTTTGCCGCCCTGACCAGGGCGATCGACCAACTCGTCGGGCTCGAAGAGGCGGCGCTCCAGCCGCTCGAGGAGCAGCTCGCCGACCGGGCGAGCGGGCTGCGCTGGAACCAGGCACTGCAGCTCGGCCTGAGCGCGCTGCTGGTGCTGGTGGCCGCGCTGATGGGGCGTTTCATCGTCCGCAGCATCACCGTTGCGCTGGACGAGGCGGTGACGCTGGCCGCCCGGGTGGCGGCAGGCGACCTGACCTATGCCGCCGAGGTCCGCGGGCGTGACGAGATCGCCCGGCTGATGACGTCGCTGAAGGACATGCAGGGCGGCCTGCAGCGCGTGGTCGGCCAGGTGCGCGACCATGCCGAGGGCGTGGCGGTTGCCTCGAAGCAGATCGCCGAGGGCAACTCCGATCTTTCGCGCCGCACCGAGCAGCAGGCTGCTTCGCTGGAGGAAACCGCGAGTTCGATGGAGCAGCTCAGCGGTACCGTGAAGCAGAACGCCGAGCATTCGAGCAACGCCAACGAGCTGGCGCAGCGGGCGCGCGAGCTGGCCGAACGCAGCGGCGCGTCGGTGCAGCGGCTGGTGTCGGCCATGAGCGAAATGGATGCGGGCAGCAAGCGCATTGCCGACATCATCGGTGTCATCGACGGCATCGCGTTCCAGACCAACATCCTGGCGCTGAATGCCGCGGTGGAAGCCGCGCGTGCAGGCGAGTCGGGCCGGGGCTTCGCGGTGGTGGCCAGCGAGGTGCGCTCGCTCGCAGGCCGCTCGGCGGCGGCGGCACGAGAGATCAAGTCGCTGATCCAGACCAGTCTCGAGCAGGTCGAGACCGGCACCGCCGTGGCGGACGAGGCTGGCGCCCACATGTCGTCGGCCGTTCAGGCCATTGCCGAGGTGGCAGGCGCGCTGTCGCAGATCACCCATGCATCGCGCGAGCAGAGCACTGGCATCGGGCAGGTGACGCAGACGGTGAGCCATCTCGACGGCATCACGCAGCAGAACGCGTCGCTGGTCGAGCAGGCCGCCGCCGCTTCCGACAGCCTGCGCCAGCAGGCCCAGCGGCTGGCAGAGATCGTCAAGGTCTTCCGGCTGGAGGCCGATGCGCAGGCGGCAGCGTGAGCAACTGGGCCACGGCCGAGATCGCGACCACCTCGGGCGCCTTGCCCTCGATGCCGCCGATGCCGATCGGGCAGGCCATGCGCGACAGCGCCTCGCCGGCGATGCCGCGCTGCTGCAGCCGGTGCTCGAAACGCGCCCGCTTGGTCGCGGAGCCGATCAGCCCCAGAAAGCCGAAGTCGCCTCGCCGCAGCACCGCTTCGACGATCGCCAGGTCGAGATCGTGGCTGTGTGTCAGCACGAGGTAGAAGGCGCCGATCGGCGCGCTGCGCACCTCGGCGTCGGCCGGCTCGGCGCACACGCGCTCGATGTGCGGCGGCAAGGGTTCGGCGGGGAACTGCTCTTCACGTTCGTCGATCCAGCTGACGCGGCAGTCGATGCCGGCCAGCAGCCGCACGATCTCGCGGCCCACATGGCCTGCGCCATGGAGCTGCAGCGCGAAGCGCGCCTGCGGTTCGGGCCAGCGGGCGAGGGCGGCTTCATCCAGTGGCGCCCGCTGCAGCACCACCACGCCGCCGCAGCACTGGCCGAGCGACGGGCCCAGCGCATAACGCGTCGTCTTCAGGTCGACGTGGCCTTGCGCGAGCGCGGCCCGGGCATCGGCGATCGCCTCGAGTTCGAGGTGACCGCCGCCGATGGTGCCTTCAATGGTGTCGGTCGCGACCAGCATGCGGGCGCCGGCCTCGCGAGGCGTGGAGCCTTGCGCCTGCACGACCTCGACGATGGCTGCGCGCCGTCCGCTGGCCAGCCACGCCTGTGCAGTCGCGCGCAACCGTGCTTCGCTCATGGCCGGCCGTCCATCATCCAGCCTCGCCCAGCGCCCGCAGGATCGCCTCCGGCGTGGCGGGCGCCTGCAGAGGCGGGTCGGCATCCGGCCCACCCGCGGCGGCGACCGCATCGCGGATCGCGAGCCACACCGAGAACGCCAGCAGCAGCGGCGGCTCGCCGACCGCCTTGGAGCGGTGGATGCTGTCGTGCACGTTGCGGTTCCGGTACAGCGCCACGTTCAGCGCCGGCGGCACGTCGTTGGCGGTCGGGATCTTGTAGGTGCTGGGCGCATGCGTCAGCAGCGCGCCGGTCTTCGGGTGCCACACCAGCTCCTCGGTGGTGAGCCAGCCCATGCCCTGCACGAAGCCGCCTTCGATCTGGCCGATGTCGATCGCGGGGTTCAGCGAGGAGCCCACGTCGTGCAGCAGGTCGGCGCGCAGCAGCCGCCATTCGCCGGTGAGCGTGTCCACGATCACCTCGCTGACCGCGGCGCCATAGGCGAAGTAGTAGAACGGCCGGCCGGTCAGCGTATTGCGGTCCCAGTGCAGGCCGGGGGTGGCATAGAAGCCATCGGACCACAGTTGCACGCGGGCCAGGTAGGCCTGCGCGACGAGGTCGCAGAAGGCGATCGTGTGGCCGTTGGCGGTGACCGTGTCGTTGCCGAAGCGCACTTGCGCCGGCGTGCCGCCGAAGCGCTCCGCGGCAAACGCCGCGAGCCGCTCGCGGATCTGCCGCGCCGCATGCTGCGCGGCCTTGCCGTTCAGGTCGCTGCCGGTGGAGGCGGCGGTGGCCGAGGTGTTGGCGACCTTGCTGGTGTCGGTGGCGGTCACGCGCACGCGAGCGAACGGCACGCCCAGCTCGTGCGCCACCACCTGCGCGACCTTGGTGTTCAGGCCCTGGCCCATCTCGGTGCCGCCATGGTTCACCAGCAGCGAGCCGTCCTGGTACACATGCACCAGCGCGCCGGCCTGGTTGAGGTGCGTCACGTTGAACGAGATGCCGAACTTCACCGGGCTGAAGGCCAGGCCCTTCTTCAGCACCGGGCTCATCGCATTGAAGCGGGCGATGCCGATGCGGCGGATCGCGTAGTCGCTGCTGTCGAGCAGCTGGTCGGTCAGGTCGTGGAGGACGTTGTCGTCCACCGTCTGCCGGTAGGGCGTGACGTTGCGCTCGGTGCTGCCGTAGTAGTTGGCGCGGCGCACGGCCACCGGGTCACGCCGGAGCTGGCGCGCGATGCGCTCGAGGACGTTCTCGATCGCGATCGCGCCCTGCGGGCCGCCGAAGCCGCGGAAGGCGGTGTTGCTCTGCGTGTTGGTGCGCGCCAGGTAGCCGTGGATCGCCACATGCGGCAGCCAGTAGGCGTTGTCGAAGTGGCAGATCGCGCGCGTCATCACCGGGCCGCTCAGGTCGGCCGAGAAACCGGCGTTGGCGATCAGCGTGATCTCGACCGCGAGGATGCGGCCCTCGTCGTCGAAGCCGACCTCGTAGTCGTAGTCGAAGCCGTGGCGGCGGCCGGTGGCCATGAAGTCGTCGTCGCGGTCGAGCCGCAGCTTCACGGGCCGGCGCAGCCGGTGCGCGGCCAGCGAGGCCACGCAGGCGAACAGCGCCGACTGCGATTCCTTGCCGCCGAAGCCGCCGCCCATGCGCCGGCATTCCACCTTCACGTGGTGGGCCTGCAGGCCGAGCGCATGTGCGACGACCAACTGCATCTCGCTCGGGTGCTGCGTGGAGCAGTGCAGGTGCAGGCCGCCGTCGTCGGTGGGCAGCGCATACGACACCTGGCCCTCGAGGTAGAACTGCTCCTGGCCGCCGACGCTCAGGCTGCCTTGCAGGCGGTGCGGCGCGCGCTGCAGCTCGGCCTGCGGGTCGCCGCGCGTCAGGTGCATCGGCGGCAGCACGTAGCGCTGCTGCGCATGCGCCTCGCGGGCGGTGAGCACCGCGGGCAGCGGCTCGCAGCGGATCACCTCCTTCGCCAGCGCCGCGGCGCGGCGCGCCGCGAGCCGCGTCTCGGCGATCACCGCGAACACCGGCTGGCCAAGGTAGTGCAGCGTGCCGTCCGCGAGGATCGGGTCATCGTGCACGATCGGCCCGCAGTCGTTGCGGCCGGGGATGTCGGCCGCGGTCAGCACCGCGACGACGCCGGGCTGCGCGCGCAGCCGGTCGAGGTCGATGCCGAGCAGCCGCCCATGGGCCACCGGCGAGAGGCCGAGCGCAGCGTGCAGCGTGCCGGCGGCTTCGGCGATGTCGTCGGTGTACGCAGCGCGGCCGCTCACATGCAGCGCGGCTGATTCGTGCGGCAGCGCGATGCCGACCACCAGCGCGGCAGCGTCGGCGGCGAGCGGGGCATCGACGGGTTTGTTCATCGTGCGCTCCTCAAATACCGGCCAGGTGCGCGGCATGCCACACGTCGACATCGGTGGCCGGCAGCGGCGCGTGGGGCCGCGTCTCCAACCAGAAGCGCCGCAGCAGCTGGCGTGCGACCCGGCGGCGGTAGCTGGCCGAGGCACGCAGGTCGGTCAGCGGCGAGAAGTCGGCGTCGAGCGCTGCCATCGCGGCATCGAGCGTGGCCTCGGTCCACGGCTGGCCGACCACCGCCTGCTCGGCCTGCGTCGCGCGCCGCACGGTCGCGGCCATGCCGCCGAACGCGAAGCGCGCGCCGGCGACCACGTCGCCCTGCAGCTCGATCGCCAGGCCGCACGCCACCGCGGAGATGTCGCTGTCGTAACGTTTCGAGACCTTGTAGGCGCGCAGGCGCTGTGCCGCCGAGGGCAGCGGCACGACGATGCGCTGCACGAACTCGC
>Ga0207706_10005401_pt1 | contig 11912 bp, 9 predicted proteins | sample KBSC53metaG_FD_184318 | JGI IMG/M metagenome (GOLD analysis project Ga0207706, IMG submission 184318) | Corn rhizosphere microbial communities from Kellogg Biological Station, Michigan, USA - KBS C5-3 metaG (SPAdes) (version 2) | ecosystem: Host-associated > Plants > Roots > Rhizosphere > Soil ... | reverse complement strand
GCTCCGCAAACATCACTTGTGCGAGCGGATCGCCCGCGTAAGCGGCCAGCCGCCAGTAGCGTTCGGCGATCTCGGGCTGCGGACTCGAGATGCCGTCGCCGTCCTGCAGGAGTTCGGCGAGCCACCGCAGCGCAGTCCTGTGGCGTATCTCAGACAGCCGTCCGAACCACAATAGCGAAAGCGTCGGGTCGGGCTTGACCGCGTTGACGCTTTGCTTGCCCTTGCTGTCGCGGTCGTCCTGGCCGACGAAATAGAAATAGCCAAGGTAGAGTTTTGCGCGCGACGAGCCTTGGTTCGCTGCCGTGATGAACCACTCCATTCCACGGCGCGGGTTCGACACCCCCTCGCCCCGGACCAACGCCAATCCAAGGTCGACCATCGCCGACACGTAACCTGCATCAGCCGCCTTCGAGAACCATTCGGCCGCCGCCACCAGGTCACGCCGCACGCCCTGGCCGTCGCGAAGGTGCACGGCGTAATTGTACATCGCGAGCGGATGGCCCTGCTCTGCCCCGCGACCGAAGAGCTTGATCGGCGTCTCGTCTTCATCCTCGCTTTCCGCGACGTCGCCCGCTTCGAAAAGGACGGCGAGGTCATTCAGGGCACTGACATAACCCGCCTTCCAGGCCCCTCTGTAATCGTCACGCGCGAGTTCCAACGCGCTCGTCCGTATCTGAGAACTGACGCCTGGCTTCAGTCCGAGCGCATGACGGGCGCGTGCCCGGTTGTACAGGTAACGCGCAACGCGCCGCTCGCTCTTGTTGTAATCGGCCGTGCAGGCCTTGATTGCCTCCTCGGCGTCGACCTTTAGCTTTTCGAACGGCACGCCGAGAATCTCAGGCGGCTTTGAAGGATCGGTATCTGCGGCGGCCAGCTCATCGCATTTGCTGATCTTATCGGGTGTTACTCCCGCCGTTGATTTTTCCTCCTTCGACTCACCCTTCTTGATGCGCGCGATTTCCTTGTGGGCCAGTTCAATTGTTCTGCACCCGAGATGGCGCTCGGTGTGCCGGTTCAGAAGATAGACAAGCCCCTTCTGATCATCGGCCCGACTTGCGATCGCAAGCCGGTTCATGAGATCGGCGAGTTCGTCCTGCTCTTTCTTGGAGAGCCCTCTGAAAACGGCAGCTAGCCGCTTCGGATCATAGACGCCCGTCGGGTCCTTGGCGTCGGCAAGCTCGCCAATCTTCCTCCAGTCGGCCTCTGCACTGTCGCACGCGCCCTGATCGGGTTTGTCGTCCGCAGTCAGCGCGAGGCGAATATATTCGCGCTGCGCCTCAGGCACGCTGGGACAACCCGGGAAGCGCTTGATGTGGCGATCGAGTTGGTCGCGCTTGCGGCCATCCCTGATGATTCGTTTCCAGTCCTCGTCGCTGCCGTCGCAATTGCCTCCCGCCAGTTGGAAGCGATCAGCGCCGATCGAGCCGATAAGCCGGATCTGATCAGGATATTTTGCGCTACGCGGCACCGAGAATTCCGGCTCCTGCTGCCTGCCGTAATCCAGTGCCGTTGCACGCACGACAAGCTTCACGCGGTTTGCCAGTCCACGGATCGTCTGCCCCGGCCGCGGCAATTCGGTTCGCAGCACTTCCGTGAACAGGGAGTTTCGGCCGATGTCCGAGAATCCCTCGACAGCCTGCTCGCCGAACTGCGCAGCGTAGAGCACCATGAACTTGTCGGGTGGCTGCTCATCCGTGAGGAGCCGGCTGCCCGACTCGGCGCTGCGCCGGACGGTCACGCGTTGCTGTTCGATCTGGTCGGGTTCGGTACGAGCCAGCGAACGGCAAGCATCGAGAATCATCAGGACATTGCCGGGGTTCTTTTCGGCAAGCCTTGTCTCGATCTCCTTGGTCGAGACGCCGCTCTTTGGAATCTCGTCCGTTTGATAGCTGTCGAGATAGCGCGCGCTGCGGACGCGTACGAGGTCCGAATTGCGGCGGTCCTCCTCGCTCATCTGGCCGCGGGTGTAGGTGAACGGGCTCTTGAGGTCGGTGAAGAGCAGATAATTCCTGCGCTGAGCTTCGATGCCGAAACCGTGGCCGGAGAAATAGAAAATTACGAAGTCACCGGGCTCCACGGTTTTCAGAAACGCGTCGAACTCCTTGTCGAACGCCACCTTGTTCTTGATATCAGTGACGACCTTGATGTTCTTCTTGTCGAAGCCGACATCTTCAAGGTCCTTTGCCAGGTCCTTGGCATCGTTGACGGTCCGGTCGAGCCGATTGATGTAGCCATCGGTATATTTCTGGTTCCCGATCAGGAACGCGCGACGCGTCTGCGCTTCGGACTGCGACGGCAAGCCGACTGCGAAAAACAGGAGCGCGCATAGCAGGTTGAGAGGCGATCTGATGCCCACCGTAGAACCCCAGCCCGTCCAATGCGCCCCGAATGGAACTCTTGTCTAAAATATGGCGGCAATATGCCGCAACGTCACGTGCGCTGCAAGCAACCTACGTACGAAAGTTGTCGATGGGCTACAGCTTGAGTTCCCGGGCAACTCGAAAGCCGATCTGGGCCCGACGCTCGGTCGGCATCTCCCAGGAGCGGGCCGCGGAACGAACGTCCTTCGGCTCATCCGCCCACGAGCCGCCGCGCAGCACGCGCCGGGAGCAATCTCCGCCTGTGCGCGCTGTGCCATCAGCCGAAAGCCCGACCAGATTTTCCTGCCAGCAATCCTCGACCCATTCGCTGACGTTGCCGTGCACGTTGAGCAGCCCGAACGGATTGGCCTCGCCTGAATCGATCAGAACGGTGCGCCGCCGTGCGAGAGTCTTGAGGCTGCCAAGATATGCGAGCCGGGAATCGTAGTTCACCCGGTCGCCGTTGATTTCGCTTCCGAACCAGAACGGCGTCGATGGACAGACCTTCGCGCATCCGCGCGCAGCATATTCCCATTCGGCCTCGGACAGCAGGCGGTACTTCCCGCCGGTCTTGCGCGAAAGCCAGCCCACGTAAGCCTTCGCCTGATTCCAGGAAATGTTGATGACCGGCTGCTTTCCATAGCCCCAGCCATAGTCGCCCGGCAGGCCCGGCTGGCATCCACTTTCATTCACGCAGGCGATATATTCCTCAAACGATATCTCGGAGCGGCCGACCGCCAGCGGCAGGCGGAACACGACCGGCTGTTGGGGCCCCTCGGTGTCGCTGCGGCCGCTTTCGTCCTTCGGAGAGCCAATCAGGTTGCTGCCGGGCGGCACGACCGCCATGACGGGGCAGATGTCGCATTCCTGGAAGAACGTCTTGCCCGGAACCGCAGTCTCGACCGTTGGCGCAGTCTTCTGAATCGTGATCTCCGCCGAGGGCGTTACCGGAAGGTTGACCAGGCGCGCCTTCCTTCTGTCCTCTTCTTCCTTCGCGGCTTGTTGTTTCTTCTTCTCTTCCTCCTCCTTTGCAGCCTGCTGTTTCTTTTTCTCCTCTTCCTGCTTTGCTGCTTCGGCCGCTCGCTTGTCCCGCTCTTCCTTTTCCTTGCTGCGCCGCTCCTGCTCGCGGGCGGTTGCCAGAACTTCTTGCTCCTTTCTGACCTGCTCCTCGTAAGCCAGACGCCTTGCCTCGATCTGCTGCCACGCGACCATACCGCCGCCGACGAGAAGCAGAAGAACGACCGCCGCCGCGCCAATCAGCATCGGCGAGATGCCGCTTTTCTTGGCCGGCTGCGCTGGGGGCGGAGGTGCGGCCGGTCGCTCGCCCCCTTGAGCGCTTGCAACCATCTGCTCGATCGTCTCGACGAGCCGGTTGCCCAAGGCCTTGCGCTCCACCCATTGGGCGCTGGCGAGATAGTACCTGATGCCCTCCGCGGGTTCCGAGGCATCGATCTTGACGGGGTACATCGCCTTCTTGTTTTGCTCCGCGAGCTCAATCTCGCGCAGCACATGGTTGCTCTCGTTGGTGCTGCGGGAAAACAGAAGCACGAATCCGCCGCAGTTCGCGATCGCACGCACGATCTCGCGTTGGTAGCTCGCTCCGATTGGAATATCGCGCGGCGCAATCCAGCACTTGAGAATGCCGCGGCTCTCGATTTCGTTGACAAGTGCGACGGCGGCTTCGGCGTCGGCCGAAGAATGGCTGATGAAAAGGTCGTACTTCATGGCCCGATTGCGCGCTAAACCGCGCCATCCCCCCTTGCCAAGCCGGGCGCGGTCCCCGAGACGGCGCGCGACACCGCGCAAATATCACAATACCCGGAAGCGGTTCGCAACTGGCTTGCCCTTCGTACCGAAGAGCACGGCCAATAGAGCACGCCGCGACAGTCCACATCGCATTGGCCGATTTGAATTTTCCATTGGACTTGGGCCTCCTTTCACCCCCATAGCGTTGCCCATTCGAACAGGAGCACGCGCCATGCCGCTCACTAATCTGCAGACCCGCGCGGTCGAGACCCTGGTCCACCCGTACACCAATCAGGCGACATTCCGGGACACCGGCCCTCTGGTGCTGGAGCGCGGCAAGGGCGTCTATGTCTACGACACCGAGGGCAAGCCCTATCTCGAAGGGATGGCCGGGCTGTGGTGCACGGCGCTTGGCTACGACAATGAGGAGTTGGTCGAGGCCGCGGCAGCACAGATGCGCAAGCTCCCCTTCGCGCACCTGTTCACCGCGAAGAGTCACGACCCGGGTATCGAGCTCGCCGAAAAGCTGAAGGAGATCGCGCCGGTCCCGATCTCGAAGGTGTTCTTCTGCAATTCCGGTTCCGAGGCGAACGACAGCCAGATGAAGATGATCTGGTACATGAACAATGCGCTCGGCCGGCCGAACAAGAAGAAGATCATCAGCCGCGTGAAGGCCTATCATGGCGTGACGATCGCGTCCGCCTCGCTCACGGGGCTCCCGAACAATCACATCGATTTCGACCTGCCGATCGCGCGCGTGCTGCATACGAGCTGCCCGCATCATTATCGTTTCGCCAAGGATGGCGAGAGCGAGGAGGATTTCGCAACGCGTTGCGCTGTCGAATTGGAAGAGCTCATCCTCAAGGAAGGCCCCGATACGGTCGCGGCGTTCATCGCGGAGCCGGTGATGGGCGCGGGCGGCGTGATCGTTCCGCCGAAAACCTATTTCCCCAAGATCATGGCGGTATGCGCCAAGTACGACGTGTTCATGATCTCCGACGAAGTGATCTGCGGCTTTGGAAGGCTTGGCACGGCGTTTGGCTGCACCACCCTGAACTACAAGCCGAACTCGATCTCGATCGCCAAGGCTCTGTCGTCAGCCTATCTGCCGATCGGAGGCGTGATGATCCCCGAGGAGATGTATCAGGCGCTGATCACCGAGAGCAAAAAGATCGGCACCTTCGGCCATGGCTTCACCTACTCGGGACACCCGGTCTCCGCCGCGGTCGCCATCAAGACACTGGAAATCTATAAGCGCGACAGGATTTTCGAGACGGCGGCGAAGAACGCTCCGCAATTCCAGAAGCGGCTGCACGCGCTTGCCAATCACCCGCTTGTCGGCGAGACGCGCGGACTCGGGCTTGTCGGCGGTGTCGAACTGTCGGCTGACAAGCGCAGCAAGACGCCGTTCGATCCGAAGAAGCTGGTCGGGCCGAAGCTCGTCGGTTTCGCGCAGGCCGGAGGGCTGATCGTGCGCCCGATCGGCGACGTCATCTCGATTTGCCCACCGCTTGTGATCAAGCCGGCTGAGATCGACGAACTGTTCGACAAGCTTGCAGTCGCGCTCGACAAGACCCTCGACTGGGCAAAAGGCGAGCAATTGCTGGCGGCCGCCTGAAGTTCGCGTCACGCCAAAAGAAAACGCCGGGCTTTCGCCCGGCGTTCTCATTTCCCCCGCGCCTTTAGCTCAATTAACGTCGCGTCCGCCCGTAAAAGCCACCCTTGGATTGCTCGGCGAGTCGCCCTGCCCCGGGGCAAGCACAACGACCATGCTGCCGACTTTGACCCGGTTGAACAGGTCGATCGCGTCCTCGTTCGTCAGCCGGATGCAGCCCGACGAGATGGCCGAGCCGATATATTCCGGCTGATTGGTCCCGTGGATGCGGTAGAGCGTGTCCCGATTGCCTTCGTAGACATAGAGCGCGCGCGAGCCCATCGGATTGTGGGGGCCGGGCGCCACATAGGCCGGAATGTTTCCAAGCCGCTTCTTGATGTCGTTGGTCGGCGTCCATGACGGCCACTCTTCCTTGCGGCCGACCTTCGCGAGACCGGAGAAGGCGAGCGCATCTTCGCCGACAGTGATTCCGTAGCGGATCGCCTTGCCTTCCGGCAGCACGTAATAGAGGTAGCGTGCGTCGCTATCGACCACGATCGTCCCCGCAGTCTCCTTGCGGTGATACGTAACGATGTGCCGGCGATACGGCTCCGGAATTGTCGCCTGCGCATAGGGCGCCTCGGCGAGCAATTTCTTGTCGCGCGGCGTCATACTCGCGTCGGACGCGACCTCGAGCGTCGACTGCATGCAGCCGCCGGCAAGCAACCCCAAACAGAGAAAAGCCAGACCCCGTGCCGCCATATTCGGTCGTCCCTTGCCCTACTGCTGCTGCGCCCCGGGAATGCGCTGGTGATAACGCAAGAATCCTACTCATTCCAGAATTTGCCGCCTGCAGCCCGCATCTCGCTGTAACCTGTTGCAGGAATGCCGCACCGGAACAGACCGGCAAACGTCTTGGATCCTCACAAGAGTTTGGCGGCAATTGGTAAATGACCTGTTTACCATCTGTGCCTTAAGCCGTTCGGTCGAGCGGGTTCGATGTGAGCGCGCGCGGGGGCCGGGCTTCGAATCACTACGAAAAGTCCGAAGCCGGGGCACGGTTTCTGCCCATTTCCGCCGCAGTCGGACACCACATCGACGCCCATGGGTCGCCCAGGGCACGGGCAAAAAGAGACAAGACTGTTTGGAGAGGAAACATGGAATTCCGACGAGCGAATACTGAACAGCGCCGCGAGCGCGCGGAGCTCGATCCGCGCTTCGGCCGGATCGGCATCTCGGCGGTGGCGGCCGCGCTGCAGTACCGCGGCGAAGCGAAGAACTCGGCCTACGCGCCTGTCGAGCCGGCAAAGCGGCTCGAGCTGGAGGACACAGCGGCCTAAGTCGCTGACGTCCATCGACCAGCGCTGACGCCCGTCGACATTCATCTCGATTCATATCGGCGATGGACCCTAGGGCGTGACCGCGCTACGCAGGGCAAGTTCCCTCTCGTGGCGTACCGATGCTGTTTGTCTATCTCCCACGCGAAAACTCCCTCGAGCGACAGGTCGTCGAAGCAACCGGGGCAATCCCGGACGGAGCGGTCTGGTTCGATCTCGTCACTCCGACGCTGGCGGAGGACAAGATGCTGGAGCGTGCACTCGGCATCGCAGTGCCGACGCGCGAGGAGATGCAGGAGATCGAGATCTCGAGCCGGCTCTACACCGAGAACGGCGCGCGCTACATGACCGCAACGCTGATGTGCCAGTCGGATACGGCGACGCCGATGACGACTGCGGTCACCTTCATCCTTGCTGGGCACAAGCTTGTGACAGTGCGCTACGACGAGCCGCGGCCGTTCACGCTGATCTCCAACAAGCTTGCCCGCGCATGCGCACCCACGGTCACCGGCGAGTCCATCATGATGGACCTGCTCGATGCGGTGATCGACCGCGCCGCAGACATTCTGGAACGCGCCGGCGCCGATATCGATCGCGCCTCGCACGACATCTTCGAGCCGGAAGGCCGACGCGTCGACCACACCATCACCTATCGCTACATTCTCAAGACGATCGGGCGCAAAGGCGACCTCACGTCAAAGGTGCGTGAGAGCCTGGTGTCGATCGGCCGGCTCGTGCTCTTTCTCGCCAACGAGGCCGACGGACTGAAGTGGCCAAAGGAAATGCGCTCGCAGTTGAAGTCGATGCAGCGCGACGTGCAGTCGCTGTCCGACCACGCCACCTATCTGGGGAACAAGGTGACCTTTCTGCTCGACGCGATGATCGGCGTAATGAGCGTGGAGCAGAACAACATCATCAAGATCTTCTCGGTCGCGGCGGTCGTGCTGATGCCGCCGACGCTGATCGCCTCGATCTACGGCATGAACTTCAAGCACATGCCCGAACTCGACTGGCACCTCGGTTATCCGATGGCCATCGTTCTGATGCTGATCGCCGCGATCCTTCCCTACTGGTTCTTCAAATGGAAGAAGTGGCTGTGAGCTAAACGTGCTGACCGCCGTTGATATGAATCTCGGCGCCGTTCACGTAACTGCTGGTCTCCGTGCACAGCACATAGATGATCTTCGCCACCTCATCGGTGGTGCCGAGGCGATGCATCGGAATCTGATGCGCGACGATCTCCTCCGTGCCAGGCGACAGCATCGCGGTGTCGATCTCGCCCGGCGCAATCGCATTGACGCGCACGCCGGCACGCCCGAAGTCGGAGGCCATCTCGCGCGTCAGCGCTGCCAGAGCGGCTTTCGATGTCGCATAAGCCGCGCCGGCGAACGGATGTACGCGCGACCCCGCGATCGACGTAACGTTTACGACCGCGCCGTTCGCTTTGCTCAATTCTGTCATCAGCCCGCGCGCCAACATGATTGGCGCGAAGAAATTCACCTGAAACACGTGATTCCAGACTTCGCGTGCGGTATCGATTGCTGAGAGCCGCTTGCCGCCCTCCGCCTTCGGCGAGATCGCGGCATTGTTGACCAGCGCGTGCAGCTCGCCGTTTTCAAGTCGACCTCTGATCTCGGTGATCGCGGCGTCCGTACTCGCTGCGTCCGCGAGATCGACCTGGATGTGATCTTCCGGCCCCATCTCCCACGGACAATTCTCGGGAAAGCCATGACGCGAACACGTGATGACGCGCCAGCCCGCGGCCGAGAAGCGCTTTACGGTTGCGTGCCCGATGCCGCGGCTTGCGCCGGTCAACAGAAGTGTGCGGCGCGGCTGATTGGTCTGTGTCGTTGCCATCTAGGGATACATCCGCACTTTGGTCCACGCCTCGCCCAAACCCGCGCGCCTGAACTCGATGCGATCGTGGAGGCGGAAGGGCCGGTCGTGCCAGAACTCGATCGAGATAGGCACGATCCGATACCCGGACCAGTGCGGCGGACGCGGCACCGCGCCAAGGGCGTACTTCGCGGTGTAGACCGCGATCGCCTTCTCGAACGCGAGGCGGCTTTCGAGCGGGCGTGACTGCTGGCTCGCCCAGGCGCCGATCTGCGCACCCTTCGGGCGGGTCGCGAAATAGGCGTCGGCCTCTTCCGGCGTCACCCGCTCGACCGGCCCACGGATGCGGATCTGCCGGTTCAGGGACTTCCAATAGAAGAGGAGTGCCGCCTTCGGATTGGCGGCAAGCTCGCGCCCCTTGTTGCTTTCGGTGTTCGTGTAGAAGACGAAGCCGCGCGCATCGACGCCTTTGAGCAGGACGGTGCGCACGTCCGGCATTCCGCTGGGGTCGACAGTCGCCAGCGACATCGCGGTCGGGTCGCGCGGCTCCCCCTTCACGGCCTCATCGAACCAGGCCTGCCAGAGCCGAAACGGCTCGTGGGCTTCCGTGAAATCACCACTCGTTAACCATGTCTGGTGTTCTATCGGGGCCGTGTCGGACATTGCGCAGAAGACCTTGATCGGCCGGGCCATTCGGGTGCCGCGGCGGCTTCGTTATAAAGGAACGCGCAAGGCGCGCCTATGGCGGCTGCGAGCCAAGGCGATCGCGCTGTCGCTGGCGCTGGGCGCCGCCACGTCAGGCTGCAGCATGTCCTACAAGCTCGATTCGTTCTTCGGGAAGGATGCTGAGAAGCCCGAGCATACCGCCTCGATCCGCCCTGCCCCAGCGGCTGTGCCAGCGTCAGCCGTCCCTGCCGAAATGGACCTCGCCTATACGAAAGCCGCCGTGGCGGCACTCCTCGGTCAGCCGGACAAGAACGCGAGCCAGCCTTGGGAAAACCCCGCCACCGGGGCGCGCGGAATGGTCACCGCCACCGCGGACGCCTATACGTCGGACGGTTTCGTGTGCCGCGACTTTCTCGCCAGCTACATCCGCGACGGGGCGGAGTCCTGGCTGCAGGGCGACGCCTGCCGGATTCATCAGGGCAAGTGGATGGTGCGCTCACTGCGGCCGTTGAAGCGGACGTAAGCCCTTCTCATCTTTACCTCTCCCCGCTTTCGCGGGGCGGGGTAAAGCGCGTTGCACAACGGCCACACTGCACCCACATTAAGGACAATGAGTCGGGCGAAAGCCCGATCGGTTGGGGATTCATCGGAGTTTTGAGGAATGCGCGACCCCTATGAGGTGCTGGGGGTGTCGAAGGGCGCAAGCCAGGAAGACATCAAGAAGGCTTATCGCAAGCTTGCGAAGAAGCTGCACCCCGATTCCAACAAGAAGGACCCGAAGGCGGCGACCAAGTTCGCCGAACTGAACGGCGCGTACGAGATCGTCGGCGACGACGACAAGCGCAAGAAATTCGACCGCGGCGAGATCGATGCCGAGGGCAAGCCGCGCTTCCAGGGGTTCGAGGGCTTCAGCGGCGGCCGGCCGGGCGGCGGCCCGTTCGGCGGGCGCGAGGGCAATTTCGAGAGCTTCACTTGGGGGCCTGAAGGCGTGCGTCGCTCAGGCTCGCGCCGCGGCGGTGCCGGCGGAGCGGACTTCGAGGACATTCTGAGCCAGATGTTCGGCATGCGCGGCGGGCGCGGCGGCCCAGGCGCGAGCTTTGAGGCCGAGGACATCGGTTCGGCGTTGCGCGGGCAGGACGTGACCGCGACCGCGACGATCAGCCTGAACGAGGCCGCGCATGGCGGCACGCGGCGGATCGAGCTGCCGATAGGCAAGGAAGTCGAATTCAAGATTCCGCCCGGCATCCAGGACGGAAAACAGATCAGGCTGCGCGGCCAGGGCATGCCGTCGCCCGGCGGTGGCCCGTCAGGCGATGTCCTCATCACCGTGTCGATCACGCCGCATCCGCTGTTCAAGGTCGACGGTCACAACCTGCGGCTGGATCTGCCGATCACGCTCTACGAGGCGGTGCTGGGCGCGAAGGTGCGGGTGCCGACGCTCGATGGAGCGGTCGAACTCTCGATTCCGGCCAACACTTCAAGCGGGCGCGTCTTCCGGCTCAAGGGCAAGGGTCTGCCCGGCAAGCCCGCGGCGGGCGATCTCTACGTCACGACAAAGATCGTGCTGCCGGATGGCAAGGACTCAGAGCTCGAAGAGCTGATGAAGAAGTGGCGCGACCAGAATCCGCACGATCCGCGCAGCGGTCTCGGCTAGCTGGAAAGCCACGCGTCCATATTGAGTCGATCTTGCCAGGCTTGAATCCGCCGATGGACGATCTCACGAGGCGCACGCTTACAGGGCTGGCAAAATTCCAGCTCTTCCTCGCGCTCGTTATTTTCCTGCCCGCGGGGTCACTGCGATACTGGCAAGGGTGGCTCTACTGGGTGACATTTGCGCTCTTGTGTCTGGTGCTCGGCCTCTATTTCGCGCGCCATGATCCGGCGCTCGTTGCAAGGCGCATGGAGGCGGGGCCCACGGCCGAAAAGGAGCCACGCCAGAAACTGATCCTTGCGTGCGCAAGCGTTGCGCTGGTCGCTCTCTATATCGTCAGCGGTTTCGACCATCGCTTCCGTTGGTCGTCGGTGCCGTCATGGCTCGTGTTGGTGGCGGACCTGCTCGTGATCCTCGCCGCCTATGGCTTCTATGTGACGTTTCGCGAGAACTCGTACGCCGCCTCGACCGTGACGGTGGAAACCGGACAGCCGGTTATCTCGAGCGGCCCCTACGCGTCGGTTCGGCATCCGATGTACACGGCGGCGGTCGTCCTTTACGTCGCGACTCCGGTGGCGCTTGGTTCCTGGTGGGGTCTCCTGCCGGCCGCGATACTTGTGGGCGCGATCGTGTGGCGGCTCATGGACGAGGAGGCCTATCTCGTCCGCCATCTCTCCGGCTATGTCGAGTATCGCCACCGCGTGCGCGCGCGGCTCTTTCCC
>Ga0207706_10005400_pt1 | contig 11913 bp, 17 predicted proteins | sample KBSC53metaG_FD_184318 | JGI IMG/M metagenome (GOLD analysis project Ga0207706, IMG submission 184318) | Corn rhizosphere microbial communities from Kellogg Biological Station, Michigan, USA - KBS C5-3 metaG (SPAdes) (version 2) | ecosystem: Host-associated > Plants > Roots > Rhizosphere > Soil ... | reverse complement strand
CACGAGCGCCAGCCACAACGAGCCCGAGGCGGTGACCTCACGCGCCGCCGAGCCGCCGGCACACAGCGGCACCAGCGCCGGCACCAGCATGAGGCCGGCGCCGTGCGCGGTGGAGGCCATGAAGGCCCCCAACGCGAGCCCGGCCTGCCCCGCCGGCCCTTGCCAGCGACCCGACAGATGCAGCCCGCCGACGACGAGCAGCATCGCCGCCGCCCCACACAGCAGCAGGCCACGATCCGCCGACCCACCGAGCGCGACCGCCGCGGCCACGAGGCCGACCGAGACCGCGTGGCCCGCACCGATCGGCAGCAAGGCGCGCAGCACCTGCGCGCCGCCGCGCGTGCGCATTCCGCAGGCTGCGGCGAGCACCCAGCCACCGGCGGGATTGAGGCCATGCAGCGCGCCCATCCCGGCGACCGCGAGCCATGGCCACAGGTTTGCCATCGGGCCCCCGCATGCCCGGCGTCAGGCGCTGGCGTGGCAGCACGACGCGGCGGCCGGGGCTGCCGCGGGCTGCGGCTCGTAGCGATCGTGGTGGCGCACCCAGGCCATCGTGTAGGGCAGCTGCGCCTCGTCGCGGCCCTTGGGCGCGATGTCGAGCAGCTCGTAGGTGCCCATCATCAGCTCGACACCCCGGCCGTAGGTGGAGTAGGTGTGGAACACCTCGGCGGCGTCGTCCTTGTAGAACACGCTGATGCCGGGCGCCTCCTCCTGCGGGAAGGGCTGCGTCACGTAGTTGTAGTGGACCGCGCCGCTGGCCCTTTCCTCGGCCGTGAAGCTGACGCCGAAGTCGCGGTTGAAGTCGGTGCCGAACGACGACACCCACTTGAAGCGCCAGCCCATGCGCCGGCGGAAGCGCTCGATGTCGGCCAGCGGCGCCCGCGAGACGACCAGCAGCGTCAGGTCGCGCTGGGCCAGGTGCGGCATCGCGCCATCGATGTGGTCGGCCATGAACGAGCAGCTCGGGCAGCCCTGCTCCCAGCCGGGCGCGAACATGAAGTGCTGCACCACCAGCTGGCGGCGGCCTTCGAACAGCTCGGCGAGCGTGCGCCGGCCTTCGGGCGCGTCGAACTCGTAGCGCTTGTCGATGCGCACCCAGGGCAGCGCGCGGCGCTCGCCGGCGATCCGGTCGTGCAGCTGCGTCAGCTCCTTTTCGCGCGCCAGCAGCGCCTTTCGCTCGGCGAGCCAGCGCTCGCGCGAGACGACGGGGTGATCGGTGATCTTCGGCTCTGCGGTGAAGGTACTCATGGTGTGCTCCTTGGCTTGTGGCATCAGGCCCGCTTGGGGCGCCGCACGGCGCGGATCCGACCGCTGGTTCCGCCGCCGCAATAGAAGGTGTCGGCACCGTCGGACTCGAGGCCGCTGACGCCGGTGCCCGGGGGCATCTGCAGCCGCTCGAGCACCGCGCCGCTGCCGGGGTCGATGCGCAGCAGCTCGCTCTCGTCGCCTTCCCACGTGCCGTGCCACAGCTCGCCGTCGACCCAGGTCACGCCGGTGACGAAGCGGTTGGATTCGATGGTGCGCAGCACCTTGCCGCTGTCGGGGTCGATCTGGTGGATCTTGCGGCCGCGGTACTCGCCGACCCACAGGCTGCCTTCGGCCCAGGTGAGGCCCGAGTCGCTGCCGTTGCCCGGCGCAGGAATGGACGCGAGCACGCGGCCGCTGGCCGGGTCGATCTTGTCGATGCGCGCCTCGGCGATCTGGTAGAGGTGGGTGCCGTCGAAGGCGGTGCCGGCGTCGCCGGCGCAGGGCAGCGTGCGGGCCATCTCGCCACTGCCCGGATCGATGGCGATCAGCCGGAGGCCGGTGGCGGCCCACACATGCCGGCCGTCATGGGTGACGCCGTTGATGCGCTCGGCGCCGTCGAACGGGCCGTACTCGCGCACGATCTCGGCCGCACGGGCCGGCGCCTGCGGTTCTTGAAGCTCTGTCTTGGGGTTCATCGCGGGGTTCCTCGCGGCGCTGTGATCGAGGCCGCGAGGCAACTCTACGCAGGCGGCAGCGCAGTGGGGAGTAACAAGATCGTCGTGAATCCGAGCAGCGGCGGCGCGAGCCAGCGCTGCGCCCGCGCGCGCCCGACCGCACGCACCCGCCCTTCGGCCTCGAGCTCGGCGAGCGCGCGCTGCACAGTGCGCTGGCTGGCGCCCAGCGCCATCGCCAGCGCCGAGGTGGACCACGCCGCGCCGTCGGCAAGCAGCGCCAGCAGCGAGGCCTGCTCGCCGTCGATCGGTGGCGCGAGCAGCACCACCTCCTGGCCCTGGTGCGGCGTGAGCACGAAGCCCTGCGGCGTCGCCTCGATGCCCGCGACTGCGGCCACCAGCCGGCGCAGCCGCCCGATCTCGACGCGCAGGCGCGCGCGGTGCGTCTCGTCGGGCCGGCGGGTGCGGAAGGCCTCGGCGATCAGCGCGTTGCGATCGACATCCCCCGGCCAAGCCCGCGCGAGCGATTGCGCGAGCGTGAACAGCACCGGCCGCCGCGCGAGCGCAAACCACACGCCGCCGGCGCCCACGCCACGACGGCAGGCATCGACCACGAGGGCACCCGAGCCCATCAGCGCGGCCACCTCCTCGAGCCGCAGCGGCAGGTCGCCCTCGGCGGAGAGCCGGCGCGCGGCCGGGCGGCCGAGGGCGGCTCGCGCCTCCACCACCTCGGCCATCAGCGCGGGCACGCCGGCGCGGCCGGCCGCCTCGCGCGCGCGATCGAGCGCGGCCTGCGCCGGCCCGGTGTGCAGCGAGCGCAGCGCGAGCTCGGCGGTCGCAAGCTCGGCCACCGCCGCCAGCGAATGCGGCATCGGCTGCCCGGCCAGGCCCTCGAGCGCTGCCTCGGCTTCGGCCAGCCGACCCAGCAGCAGCAGCCGGCGCGCCGCGATCAACCGCGCCTGCAGCGCGTTGGCCCGGTCGCCGCGCGCCTCCAGCGCCGCGGCCGCCGCATCGAGCGCGCGCGACGAGCCGCCGAGGTCGCGCATCGCCAGCGCCACCTCGGCCTCGGCGACGATGCAGCGGGCGCGTGCCAGCTCCTCATGCATGCCGAAGCGCCGCGCCGCGCGCCGCAGCAGCTCGCGCGCCCGCAGGTGATCGCCGAGCTGCGCCATCGCGATGCCGCGCAACGCCAGCGCCGGCGGGTCGTCGCGCAGCGCGATGCGCTTGAGCGCGCCGAGCGGGTCACCCGCGGCGAGCGCGCGGGCGGCGGCGGAGATCAGGGAATCCATGAAGGCGAGAGGCTACCCTGCGGCCACGCAAGCCTGCAGCAACCACCGCCGGAAATCGCGCATCGCCGCGGTGACCGGCCGCGACTTCAGCCGGGTGAGCCAGTAGCGCCCGGTCGGCACCTCGATCGCGAAGGGCTGCACCAGCCGGTGCTGCCCGATCTCGGCGCCGATCATCGCCGGCGGCAGCAGCGCGACGCCGATGCCCTGCACCGCCGCGGCCGCCATCGTCAGCGACGAATCGAACACCGGCCCGCGCAGCAGCGGCGCCGCCAGGCCGGCGGCCTGGAACCACCGGCTCCATTCGTCAGCCCGGTACGAGCGCAGCAAGGTCTCGCGCGCCAGGTCTTCCGGCGAGCGCACGCGGCGCGCGATCGCCGGCGTGCACACCGGCGACAGTGGCGCCTCGACCAGCGCATCGGCCTCGGTGCCATGCCATGCGCCATCGCCGAAGCGGATGGCGTAGTCGAGCCCTTCGCCGGCCAGGTCGACACGGTTGTTGTGGGTCAGCAGCCGCATGTCGACGAAGGGATGGTCGCGCTCGAAAGCGGGCAGCCGCGGCATCAGCCAGCCCACCGCGAAGGTGCCCACCGCGGCCACCGTCAGCACCTCGCGCACGCGGCCGCCTTCAAACTGCCCCAGCACCGCGCCGATGCGGCCGAAGCTGTCGGACACCACCGGCAGCAGCGCCTGGCCTTCGTCGGTGAGCGCCAGGCCGCGCGGCAGGCGCCGGAACAGCGGCGCGCCGAGCCGGTCCTCGAGGTTCTTGACCTGCGCGCTCACCGCCGCCTGTGTCACGTGCAGTTCGATCGCGGCACGCGTGAAGCTCAGGTGCCGGGCCGACGCCTCGAAGGCGCGCAGCGCATTCAGCGGCAGGTTCAGGCCCCAGATTTTCTTGGGTCTCGCCATCGTATTCGTCGTTTGTGGGCCGGGCGTGCAGTGGCTATCGTGCAGCCCCATTCGAACCACCTCACAGGAGATCCTCGCATGAACAGACGCCGCTTCCTGCAGCAACCGCTCGCGCTCGCCGCCCTGGGCCTCGGCGGCCCGGTGTGGGCCCAGGCTCAAGAGAACCTATGGGCCGGGATCGAGCGCGATGTCGGCGGCCGGCTCGGCGTGGCGGTGCTCGACACCGCCGACGGGGGGCTGCGCGGCCACCGGCTCGACGAGCGTTTTCCGATGTGCAGCACCTTCAAGTGGCTGGCCGCCGCCTGCGTGCTGAGCCGGGTCGACACGGGGCAGGAAAGGCTGGAGCGCCGCATCCGCTACGGGCGCGACGTGCTGCTGGCGCACTCGCCGGTGACCGAGCAGCATGTGTCCGACGGCATGACGGTGGCCGAGCTCTGCGAGGCCGCGATCACCGTCAGCGACAACGCCGCCGGCAACCTGCTGCTCCAGAGCGTTGGCGGGCCGGCCGGGTTGACGCGCTACCTGCGCACGCTGCCCGACACCGCGACGCGGCTGGACCGCCGGGAGCCGGCGCTCAACGAGGCCACGCCGGGCGACCCGCGCGACACCACCACGCCGCGCGCGATGGCGCAGGACCTGCGCGCCGCGCTGCTCGGCGATGCGTTGAAGCCCGCGAGCCGCGAACAGCTGGTGCGCTGGATGGAGGCCACGCGCACCAACACCCGGCGCCTGCGGGCCGAGCTGCCCGAAGGCTGGCGCCTGGGCAGCAAGACGGGCACCGGCGAGCGCGGCAGCACCAACGATGTGGGCGTGTTCTGGCCGCCGGGGCGCGCGCCCATCGTCGTGGCGGTGTATCTCACGGCGACCCGAGCGCCGGAAGAAGCGCGCAACGGCGCGATCGCCCGCGTCGCGCGTGGCATCACCGCGGCCGGCTGAGGCGGACCAGGCCCTCAACGGCCCGCTTCGATCATCTTCCAGCCGTTGCCCGACGGATCGCGGAAGCCGGCGTCCACCGTGCCGAAGCGATCCACCGGCTCCTGCGTGAATTCGACGCCGCGGGCCAGCATGCGGTCGTAGGCGGCGCGGCAGTTGTCGACCGACAGCACCAGCGGCGGCATCGCGCCCTTGGCCACCATCGCGCGCACCGTCTGCGCGGTGGCTTCGTCGAGCACCGGCGGGCCGGGCTTGAACAGCCCGAGCTGGAACGAGGGCTGGTCCGGGTGCTGCACGGTGAGCCAGCGATAGTCGCCATTGCGCACATCGGTGTGGACGCGGAACCCGAGCTTCTCGACATAGAACTCGAGCGCTTCATCCTGGTCGCGCACGTACAGGCCGACCACTTGGATACCTTGACTCATCAGACCTCCTTGGGGTGAGGCCTGGTTATATCGCCCGCCTCCTGGCGCCGCTTCTCCGAAACTGCGATCGTCAGGTCGGGCCGGTGGGCCGCGCCGAGGATGCAGGCGGGCACGCGGCCCGGATCCTGCGCGACCGCCCGGGCGCGCTCCCGCACCGCGCGCGGGCTCTCGCCGGTGATGTCGCGGAAGGTGCGCCCGAAGGTGCCCAGGCTCTCCCAGCCGGTCTGGAAGGCGATGTCGGTGATGGGCTGGTCGGTGTCGCGCAGCAGCGCGGTCGCCCGCTCGATGCGCCGCGTGAGCAGGTAGCGGTGCGGCGGCACGCCGAAGGCCTGCTTGAACGAGCGCGCGAAGTGCGCCTCGGAAACGCCGCTCACCTGTGCGAGCCGGGCCACCGGCCAGGCCTCGTGCGAGGCGGCGTCCATCCGGTCCTTCGCGCGCAGCAGGCGGCGCAGCAGGTCCGGGTCCTGCGGGGCGGGGACTCCGCTCAACGGAGCCCCCCGCTCAAGGGTCGAGCCGCAACAGCGGCGCCTGGGAGATGTCGGCGTCGAAGCCCATCAGCACACTCGCCAGCTCCAGCCGCCGCCACAGCGGCGCCGGCATCCGCATGATGGCTTCGGGCGTGCGCGCCTTCGCGACCCACGCGCCGATCTCGGCATGCTGCTCGGTGGTGAGCAGGTTGAGCCTGAGCATGTCGTCCAGCGTCTGCATCGCGATCTCCCGGGGTTACTTCTTTTTCTTGCCGCGTTCGGGCACCACGGTCGTGATGGTCGGCATCACGGCGCCCAGCGACGGGGCCTTGGAAGGCGACTGGTCCTTCTTCGGCTTCTTGGCTTCCTTGGTACTGCGTTGGCCCTTCGGCATGGTGGTCTCCTGGTTGCGCCAACTGATCGAAGCCTGATGGTAGCGCCCGCCGCCGCAGCCATCGGGCTCAGGCCTGCAGCATCGCCTTCAGTTCCAGCGCATTGGCGATCGCCGCACCACCGGCCGTGTTGTCGAAGATGCACCAGCGATCGGCCTCGGGGGGCCATTGCCGCAGCGCGTGTGCACGCTCGCCGATCCACGACGGCTCGTAGCGCGACCAATAGATGCGCGGCGAGCCGTGCCACCGGTGATACAGCACGGCGCCGCGGCCATCGCCCTCCGGGCCCAGCCAGCCGCCGGGCACGGCCGCTTCCGGCCAGCGCGCCGGATCGGCCGCCGCGCGCGAGACCTGCAGCGAGGCCAGCACGCGATCGGCCGAGGCCGTGAACCAGCTCGCGTGCCGCGGCTCGCACACCACCGCGCCGTCGAACAGGCTGTGCAGCAGCTCGAAGAAGGTGCGGACCGGCCGCGCCTCGAACGCGAACGACGGCGGCAGCTGCACCAGCAGCACCGCGAGCCGATCGCCCAGGCCCGCGGCCTCCTCGAGAAAGCGCTGCAGCGGCCCGCGCGCGCGGCGCAGCCGCCCTTCATGCGTGATGCTGCGCGGCAGCTTGGCCGAGAACCGGAAGCCCGGCGGCGTCTGCGCGGCCCAGCGCTCGTAGGTCTGCACGCTGTGGCTGCGGTGGAACGACGAGTTGATCTCCGCGCAGTTCAGCACCCGCGCATAGCGCTGCAGGTGCTGCCCTTCGCCGGGGAACGCCCCGGCCGCCTCGCGCGAGATCGACCAGCCGGCCGTGCCGATGTGCATCAACGGTTCAGCGCAACGCTTCACACCGGGGATTCAGGCAACCCGGGTGCCCGCGGCAGCCGCGCGCTCAGCGCCGCAATTGGCCCGGCGCGCGCTGCAGCAACCCTTTCGCCAGACGGTGCAGTCCCGAGTGATCGCTGTACCCGACACGCACCGCCACTTCCGACACCGGAAGCGCCGTGGTCTCCAGCAGATGGCGCGCGCGACGCAACCGCACCGCCTGCGCAAACGCCTTCGGGCTCTGACCGGTAGCCGCGCGCACACGGCGCTCCAGCGTGCGGGGCGACACATGCAGAAGGCCCGCCATCGTCTCCACCGACAACGACTGCGGCAGGTGTTGCTCGACCAGCCGCTCGAGCCCGCCGACCAGCCCGTCGTGACCGGCGAGGTGCCCGGCCGCGGCATAAACCGCCTGCGTCGGCCGCTCGTCCAGCAGCAGATAGCGCATCACCTGCTCCGCGACGCCAGCCCCGTGGCTGCGCGCGATGAGCATCAGCATCAGGTCCATCTGCGCCATGGCCGCACCGGCGGTCACGACGCCGTCGTCTTCGACCACCATGCGACGGGTGTCCACCCGACACGTGGGGTGCCGCGCCAGCATCAGGTCGGCCAGGCGCCAATGGGTGGTGGCCTGCCGCGTATCGAGCAGCCCGGCCTCGCCCAGCACCAACGCCGACGAGCACGACGCGGCCACCACCCCGCCGCGCGCGCGATGCGCGCGAGCCAGGCGCGCCAGCAGGCGCACATCGGGTTGGGCCAGCCGCGCGACGAGAAAGTCTTCGACCGACGCCGCGCCCGCGCCGCCACCCAGCGGCAGCAGCTGCAACCCGGGGATGACCAGCACCGACGCCCCCAGGCGTGAATGCGAGGTCAAGGGCTGCGCCTCCAGCCCGAGGCCCTGGCCCAGGTCGACGCGGCCTTGCGATGCCAGCACACGCCAGCGCGCCTGCCGGCCGCCCCGCATCTGGGCGACGCGATTGGCGGCACCAAGAATGTCGAGCGTGATGGAAAGCGCCGATGGCAGCACGCCGTCGAGCACCGCGATCGTGAAATCGGTCATGGCGAGATCAGCAACAACGATGTCGGATTCTGCACTCGCCGTGCTGCCCGCCGGAACGCTCAAATCGCGGCACATCAAAGAGAGGACTCGCTCATGCAGCTTCACGAGGGCACAGGATTCAGCGCCGTGCACGGCGCAGATTTCGATTCGCTCACCGCGCACCGCTTCACCCACCCGCTGATCGGCCGGCCCTTCCCCGGCAAGCTGTTCCTGCACCAGCCGTTGAAGATGACGGGCGCCGAGGTCTCGCTCAACCGGCTCGCGCCGGGGTTGGCGATGCCTTTCTTGCACAAGCACAGGCTGAATGAGGAGATCTACTTCTTCATTGCCGGCGAAGGCGAGTTCCAGGTGAACGACGAGCTGTTCCCCATCGGGCCCGGCAGCGTGGTGCGCGTGGAGCCCGCAGCGGCGCGCGCATGGCGCTCGACGGGCGCGCATCCGCTGGACTACATCGTGGTGCAGGTGCCGCACAACGGCTTCCAGGGCCGCGGAGAGATCGAAGATGGCGAGCCGCTGGCGCAGCAGCCCGCGTGGTCGCAGCCGCATCGGGGGTGATACTGGCGACCTGGCGGAGGCCATCCATTCCGCGAGCGAGAGCGCATGCAGGTCTTGGCAGAAGAACCTTGGAGCTTTTTCCTTCTGGAAGACGAAGGGAAGCTCTACGTGGACGTGCTCGTGGAACGCGGTGCCGTCTCTTTCAGCGTCACGGCGGAACTGAGTGCTGAACAAGCCCGCGGCTATCGGCAGCAAGGTGCGAGCTTCGTCTCGGGTCTGGCCCACAAGATCCGGTCCGATGCGCTTTCCGGCCGTTGGAAGCCCGCTCACTTTCCTCCAGCGTGGCACGACCGCGCGACCGCAGCGGTTGTCAATTGGCGGAAGGCGCGCCAGGGGTAGATCTGAGCGCCTCCGCCGGGGCTACGCAGCCGCCACCGGGCAGTCCAGCATCCACTGCACGCCGAACTGGTCGGTCAGCTTGCCGTAGTAGTCGCCCCAGGGCTGGATGCCCAGCGGTGTGGTGATCCGGCCTCCTTCGGCGAGCCGGTGGAACAACTGCTCGGTCTGCTCACGGCTGTCCATCACCAGCAGATGGGCCGAGCCGCGCATCGGCTCGGCATCATGGTTGTCCGAGGCGTGGAACAGCACACCCGGCCCCTCGAAGCGGGCGTGCATCACCCGCCCGCGCCACGCTTCGTGGTGGACCGGCAGACCGCCCTGGCCGTGGCGCAGGAGGTGCGTCACGCGACCCAGGCCGCAAGCGGCGTAGAAGGCCAGCGCGGCCTCGCACTGGTCGGTGAAGAACAGGTAATTCGACAGCTGCATCGCCACCTCCGCTCAGCCCGCGGCCGGGGAACTGGCGAGCTGCGCATTGCTCAGCGCCTGGCCGGCAATGCCCCACGCTCCATCGACGGCATGGACCACGTTGACCCAGATGCGCTCCTTGGGCTGCCGCCCTCCCGAGGCCTGATGCACGATGTTCGTCGCCTCTGCGACATAGCCCTGCTGGATCTCTCGCGTCGCGAACGCGAAGGCCGGCATCTTCCACTCAACGAAGACGACCGGCGCCGGCCTGCCGCCGGAGAACGTGCTCGATGGCGGCAGCACGTGAACACTGCCGACGACGTTGGGCAGCAGCGCATCGTTGCCCTCGAGGCCGTGCCATCTCAGCATCGCGTGGCACAGGCGCTCGAAAACATCCTGCTCGGTCCCGGTGGGCAGCACGCCCTCGGTGAGGGTCAAGGTCAGCGGCATCAGAAGCTCCCTATGGCGGTTGTCAGCCGTTGAAATAACGACCGTGATGCCAGTTTGCATAACGATCGTTATTTCGTCAACTACAATCGCTGTTCAGCCAGACTTCCCGCAACGCCCATGTCCCGCCAGGATCTCAAGCAACAAACCCGGCAGCGCATTGCCGATGCGGCCGGCCGCGGCTTTCGCCAGGGTGGCTTCGGAGGCATCGGCGTCGATGGCCTGGCCAAGCTGGCGGGCGTGACCTCGGGTGCGTTCTACGTGCACTACGGCTCCAAGGCGGAGGCATTCCGCGAAGCGGTCGAGCAGGGGATGGCTGGCCTGAAGCTCGGGGTGCTGCACTTCCAGTCCGAGCATGGGGGCCAGTGGTGGCCCGAGTTCGTGCGCTTCTACCTGAGCGTCAAACGGACCTGCGAGCTGGGCGACAGCTGCACGCTGCAGAGCCTGTCGCCGGAGGTCGCCCGGGCGGATGCGGCAGCGCAGGCCGCCTTCGAGGCTGGGCTGCTCGACGTGGCGCGGGCCGTTGTCGAGGGCCCGGCGTCACCCGCCGCGCCACGCGACCTGGATTCGGCGTTCGCGGCGCTGGCCTCGCTGATCGGCGCGGTCACGCTGGCACGCGCCGTCGGTTCGCCGGCCCTTGGCGAGCAGATTGCAGCGGCCGCCGAGCGGACGCTGCTCGAGGGGCATGCCGACACACCCCGTCGGTGAACCCTCCTTGCGCGATCAGGGGTGCACTACCGCCCGCTTCCTCTCCCGCCAAGCCACCAGTTCCCCCACGAACCCGCGCCTGAACGCGAGCACGCACACGACGAAGATCGCGCCGATGATCACGGTGACCCAGGAGCCGACGCGGTCGGCCAGGTAGTCCTGCAGGCCGACGATCGTGAAGGCGCCGACCACCGGGCCGGCAAAGGTGCCCAGGCCGCCGAGCAGCGTCATCAGCACCACCTCGCCCGAGAGCGACCAGTGCACGTCCGACAGCGTGGCGAAGCCGAGCACCAGCGTCTTCAGACCACCCGCCAGGCCGGCGATCGCGGTACTGAGCACGAAGGCGAGCAGCTTGTAGCGGTCGACCTGGTAGCCGAGCGACACCGCGCGCGGCTCGTTCTCGCGGATGGCCTTCAGCACCTGGCCGTAGGGCGAGTGCACCACGCGGATGATGAAGAGGAACACGGCGACGAACAGCAGCAGCACGAAGAAGTACATCGCGAGGTCGTTGCCCAGCGGCAGTAGGCCGAAGAGCTTGCCGCGCGGCACGCCCTGCATGCCGTCTTCACCGCCGGTGATGGGCGCCTGCAGGCAGACGAAGTACACCATCTGCGCCATCGCCAGCGTCACCATCGCGAAGTAGATGCCCTGCCGGCGGATCGCGATCAGGCCCACCACCAGGCCCAGCAGCGCTGCCAGCACCATGCCGCCCAGCAGGCCGAGCTCGGGGCTCAGCCCCGCGTTGCGCACGATCCAACCGGTGGCGTAGGCGGCCGAGCCCATGAAGGCCGCATGCCCGAAGCTCAGCAGCCCGGTGTAGCCCAGCAGCAGGTTGAAGGCGCAGGCGAAGATCGCGTAGCACAGCGCCTTCATGATGAAGACGGGGTAGATGCCGACGAAGGGCGCCGCGATCAGCAGCGCCAGCACGACGAGCCATGCGTTGCGGTTGGCCGTCATCTCACTTCTCCTTGCCGAACAGGCCGGCGGGCCGGATCATCAGCACGATCGCCATGATCACGAACACCACGATGTTCGACGCCTCGGGATAGAAGACCTTGGTCAGGCCTTCGACCAACCCCAGCGCCAGGCCGGTGAGGATGGAGCCGAGGATCGAGCCCATGCCGCCGATCACCACCACCGCGAACACCACGATGATCAGGTTGCTGCCCATCAGCGGCGTGATCTGGATCACCGGCGCGGCCAGCACGCCGGCCAGCGCGGCCAGGGCGGCGCCCCCCGCGTAGGTGAGCATCACCAT